>JABLTR010033177.1_pt1 | contig 107535 bp, 95 predicted proteins | sample 7160071 | NCBI WGS metagenome assembly JABLTR01 (sample SAMN14651230, study PRJNA627086) | human gut metagenome | isolation source: feces | host: Homo sapiens
CCACCCGTTCCCATCCCGAACACGGTAGTTAAGCTCAAACGTGCCGAAAATACTCGGAGGGCAGCCTCCCGGAAAAATAGGTAACGCCGACATTATAAACCACTTACTATTTTGTAAGTGGTTTTCTTTTTCTTTATTATTTTTCCGGTCGGACCGCAGGGCGGTACCCAAAATATCAATCGCACAAATATATGCTCTTATATTTTGACCGCTACTAAGTTCTTATTGCTCCTTTAATCTGCCACCGGCAGCAGTCGCAAACGAACCTCGGAAAAATAGGTAATGCCGACATTATAAACCACTTACTATTTAGTAAGTGGTTTTCTTTTTCTTTTTTATTTTTCCGGTCGAACCGCAGGGCGGTGCGCAAAATATCAATCGCATAAATATATGACCGATGTTGTTATAAGAATTAAGTTTACATTTACATACATAAAATTAAAAACCCTGTTCAGCTTTTTGCAGAAACAGGGTTTTTAACTATTATTAAATTATTTATAGAATAAGGCGTTTGTTTGCGGTTTTGAAAATCTGTAAACACTCATTTCTATACCGAGAGCTAAATAAATACAAAGTGATGACGAGCCGCCCGCAGAGAAGAGAGGCAGTGTAATACCGATACTCGGTAAAATACTTAACTCCATACCAATATTAACAAACATTTGCGCAAAAAGCATAACTGATATGCCACTGCACATCAAATATCCAACATTATCTCTTGCTTTAAGACCTGTTGTCATTACCCTTATAATAAGCACGGCTAAAATAATGATTACTGCAAGCGCACCTATATATCCAAGTTCTTCACCCGCAACGGTTAAAATCATATCACTTTCATTAACAGGAACTGAACCGCTTTGAGTCATACTGCCGTGAAGGTATCCTTCGCCTATCCAGCCGCCGCTTCCGAGAGCTATTTTGCCGTTAGTCTGCTGATAAAGCACGTCTTTATATTGTTCAGGATAAAACAGAGCAGTAATTCGTTCCCTTTGAACTCCACTTATAATGTTAAGTTTCCAAGCTGCAGTAAATCCGACTATTAATGCACATATACCTGCAACAAAGTAGCCTATATTTACCTTGGCAAAGAACAGCATTCCTATAAACATTACAAGGAAAATAAGTGCTGAACCGGCATCTCCGGTGAGAAGTACAAGACCTATCGGAATCATACCGTGAATAACGAGTGGGATAATGGTTTTAACTCTGTTTAATTTATCCTTAACCATATCAAGATGATATGAAAACGATATTATAAATCCAACTTTTAAAAGTTCTGACGTTTGAAAATAGAATACTCCAAGATCAAGCCAGCTTTTAGCATCGGGTCTGTCAGGGTTTACGGCTTTACCGAAAAGCAGAGTAATAACCATAAGCCCAATACAGCCTGCCGCAACAATTGGCCAAAGCTTAGATATAATTTCATAGTCAATATTGCATACAATAAGTGCAAAAATAATGCCGCCCAAGGTTGAAATGAGCATACTTTTTACACCGCTTGCAATGATTGCGCCGTTCTTCAATGTTGAATATGTTGCGCTGTAAACGAGAGCAAGTCCATAGCAAGAGCCGATTAAAGCGGTGATAAATGTTACAAAATCAAGTCCGCTAAAAAATCCAACTCTTTTTTTCTTCAATTTTTATCTCCTTTGAGTATTAAGTTTTTACTTATTATATTAAAATATATTAATGCGCCAATGTCAAGTGAAAATTGTGTTTTTTGTGTTAAAATTAATTGTTGGAATATTATATAATATATGTTATAATAGGTACTAAGTTAAATATTAATGAGGTATGTTATGTTAAGTGATATTGAAATTGCACAGCGTGCAAAAATGAAGGACATTAATGAGATTGCCGAAATGATCGGTCTTGACTCTGAGGGAATTGAACCTTACGGTCATTATAAGGCTAAGATTTCAAATGAAACTCTTGAGGCACTTAAAGATAAAGATGACGGAAAACTTGTTTTAGTAACTGCTGTCAATCCTACTCCGGCAGGCGAGGGAAAGACAACTGTTTCTATCGGCCTTTCACAGGCTATTAATAAGCTTGGCAAAAAGGCTGTTGCCGCACTTAGAGAACCTTCGCTTGGTCCTGTTTTTGGCATTAAAGGCGGTGCCGCAGGCGGTGGATATTCTCAGGTAGTTCCTATGGAGGATATTAATCTTCATTTTACAGGTGATATGCACGCTATAACGAGTGCTAATAATCTTATGTGCGCTATTCTTGACAACCATATTCAGCAGGGGAATGAGCTTGGTATTGACCAGCGCAGAGTTCTTGTTAAAAGATGCCTTGATATGAACGACCGTGCGCTTCGCAATATTGTTTGCTCCTTGGGCGGTAAATTAAACGGTATTCCTCGTGAAGACCATTTTGTTATTACTGTTGCAAGCGAAGTTATGGCAATACTTTGCCTTTCAAGTGATATTTTTGATTTAAAGCAAAGGCTTGGCAAAATTCTCGTGGCTTACACCTATGACGGCGAGCCTGTTTATTGTAAGGATATTAAGGCAAACGGTGCTATGACCGTTCTTCTTAAGGATGCGCTTAAGCCTAATCTCGTTCAAACTCTTGAAAATACACCTGCCATTATGCACGGCGGTCCGTTTGCAAATATTGCTCACGGCTGTAACTCTGTAAGAGCTACTAAAGCCGCATTGAAGCTTGGTGATTATTGCATTACCGAGGCAGGATTCGGCTCTGACCTTGGCGCTGAAAAATTCCTTGATATTAAGTGCCGTTTTGCTAATTTAAAGCCGTCTTGCATAGTTCTTGTATCTACTGTAAGGTCTATGAAATATAACGGCGGTGTGCCTAAAGAAGAACTTGCAAAGGAAAATCTTGCTGCTCTTGAAAAGGGCAGCGAAAATCTTGCCGCTCATATTGATAATCTCCATAAATTCGGCGTGCCTGTTGTTGTTGCTATCAACCATTTTTATGCCGATACAGATAAGGAAATTGAATTTATTGAAAAATTCTGTAAGCAAAAGGGCGCTGATTTTGCCGTTACTAAGTGTTTTGCAGAGGGTGGTGCAGGAAGTATAGACCTTGCAAATAAGGTAATAAAAGCCTGCAAAAAAGAAAATAATTTCCGTTTTCTTTATGATATTAATATGCCGATTTATGAAAAAATCGAAACTATCGCAAAAGAAATTTACGGCGCAGACGGTGTTGAATATACTAAAGAAGCTAAAAAGAGTATTGATGAATTTATCAAACTTGGTTGCGATAATATGCCTGTTTGTATGGCAAAAACTCAATACAGCCTTTCCGATAATCCGGCTTTGCTCGGCAGACCTCACGGTTTTAAGATTACCGTTTCAAGCGCATCTCTTTCAAACGGCGCAGGTTTTCTTGTTTGTCAAACCGGCTCTGTTATGACTATGCCGGGGCTTTCAAAATCTCCTGCAGCTTATAAAATTGACATTGACGAAAATGGCAATACAGTCGGTCTTTTTTAAGGGGATACTATGAAGGAATATAAAACTCATTCGTATGAAGAAACTGTAAAACTCGGAGAAAGGGTTGCCAAAAGCTTGCCTAAAGGCTCTGTTGTGGCTTTTCTCGGCGGGCTTGGTATGGGCAAAACCGCTTTCACAACCGGATTTGCCAAAGGACTTGGCATTGACGTTGATGTTTCCTCACCGACCTTTGCAATTTGCAATACTTATATCGGAGAGGAAAATACGCTTTATCATTTTGATATGTATCGTGTTGACGGTTGGGATGACCTTTATTCAACCGGATTTTTTGATTTTCTTGAAACCGATGCATATATGGCGATTGAGTGGAGCGAAAATGTTTACGGCGCTTTGCCTGATGATACGCTGATGATTGAGATTGAACGTATCGGCGAAAATGAAAGGCTTTTTAAAATGTATAAAAAATCAGAGGAAGAAGAATGATTTTATCTGTTGACTCTTCGGCGGTTACGGCATCTGTTGCCTTGACTGACGGAAAAAAGGTTATTAAAAGTGAATTTATCAATGCAGGTCTTACTCACAGTGAAACGCTTTTACCTATGATTAAAAGGGTAATGGGGGATTATAAAATATCTGACCTTGACGCAATTGCAGTTACTGCAGGTCCCGGCTCTTTTACCGGTGTAAGAATCGGTGTGGCAACGGTTAAAGGGCTTGCATTTAATGATAATATTCCTTGCATCAGCGTTTCAACGTTAGAAGCGATTGCGTGTAATTTTCTTGATGATGATTGCATTGTTTGCTCGGTTATGGACGCAAGGCGTATGCAGTTTTATAATGCACTTTTTGAAATAAAAAACGGCAAAGCGGTAAGACTTTGCGAGGATAGGGCAGTTTCTATTGATGATTTGAAAAATGACCTTAAAAAGTATGAAAAAGTAATTATCGCAGGCGACGGCGCACGTCTTTGCTATGATAATTTAGGTATTGACAATATAATTTTAGCGCCTGAGGATAAAAGATATCAATGCGGTCAGGGTGTCGCTCTTGCTGCAGAAAATAAAGAAAAAATTTCAGCCGCCGCTCTTATGCCTGTTTATTTAAGGCTAAGTCAGGCAGAACGGGAGCTTAAGCTAAAAAAGAATGACAAGGAGAATTAATATGATAGCATTAGGCAGTGACCATGCAGGTTTTTCACTTAAAGAGGAAATCAAAAAGCATCTTGACGAAACAGGAGTTGAATATGTTGACGTAGGTTGCTACTCACCTGAAAGGTTTGATTATGCAATTTCTGCTCAAAAGGCTTGTGATAAGGTAGTATCGGGCGAGTGCACGGCTGCAATTCTTTGCTGCGGAACAGGTGTTGGCATTTCTATGGCAGCAAATAAGGTTAAGGGTATTCGTGCTTGCTGTTGCAGCGATTATTTCAGCGCAAAATATACAAGGCTTCATAATGATGCAAACGCTCTTTGTATGGGAGAGAGAGTTATCGGGGCAGGTCTTGCAATCGAACTTGTTGACGTTTTCCTTAATACAGAATTTGAGGGCGGCAGGCATCAAAATCGTGTTGACCAAATAATGGCAATTGAAAAGGGTGAAAAGCTTTATTAATTGATACCTCGGCGAGGATAAACAAAAAATAATTGATTTCATTAAACAAAAAACAAAAGGTTAAATAAAAATAACAAAACCCTCCTTGTTGAGCACTCAACAGGGAGGGTTAATTTTATGTGTATGTTTAGTTGTTTTCGGTGTCGCTGAGCTTTTGACCCATAAGCACACCCATAACAGATGCCATCATAAGTCCTCTTGTCCAGCCGGAGCTGTCACCGAGGCAATGAAGTCCTTTGATATTAGTGTTAAGATTTTCGTCCATCTTAACCTTGTTTGAATAGAACTTAAGCTCAGGGCTGTAAAGTAATGTTTCAGTAGAGGCAAAGCCGGGTACAACAATGTCAAGCATTTTGATAAATTCAATAATGTTTGTCATTGCACGGTAAGGCATAGCTGCTGTGATGTCGCCTGCAACTGCGTCCTTAAGTGTCGGCTTAACATTACTCTTGTTAAGCTCATACTGCCATGTTCTCTTGCCGTCAAGGATGTCACCGAAGCGCTGTACCATAATGTGACCTGCGCCAAGCATATTAGTAAGTTCGCCGACCTTTTGAGCATATTCAATAGGCTGATTAAACGGTTCTGTGAAGTTGTGGCTTACAAGGATTGCAAGGTTCGTGTTTTCACTCTTTTTATCCTTAAAGCTGTGTCCGTTTACAACAGCAAGGTCGTTATCGTAGTTTTCCTGCGCAACAAAGCCGCCCGGATTTTGGCAGAAAGTACGTACTTTATTCTTCCACGGTCTCGGATAACCGATAAGCTTAGATTCGTAAAGCGCCTCGTTTACTTTTTCCATAACTTCGTTTCTGCACTCAACCCTTACGCCGATATCAACAGTACCGGGTTTGTGAGCAATGTTGTGCTCAATGCAGAGCTTGTCAAGCCAATCAGCACCACGTCTGCCTGTTGCAATAACGATTTCAGGAGCATTGATGATAACGTCTTTACCTTTATCGTCAATAATTACACCCTTGCAAACGCTGTCCTCTATAATGATATTCTTACATTCTGTTGAGAACATCATATCAACACCGTTGTCGGCAAGGAAATTTTGAATTTTAAGATAAAGCTCCTGCGCCTTTTCTGTTCCTAAGTGGCGAATAGGGCAGTCAACAAGCTTTAAGCCTGCCTTGATAGCATTCTTTCTGATTTCCTTGATAGCATCGCCTGTGTTAATTCCCTCAATCTTGGTATCCGCACCGAATTCAAGATAAATCTTGTCTGTATAGTTGATAAGTTCCTGAGCAAAGTCCTCACCGATAAGCATTGGCAAATCTCCGCCGACTTCATAGCTTAAGCTTAATTTACCGTCAGAGAATGCGCCCGCACCTGAAAATCCTGTTGTAATTGCACAGCTCGGCTTGCAGTTTACGCAGTGACCGACCTCAGCCTTAGGACAATGACGTTTTTCAACAGGTTTACCTTTCTCGATTAAAAGCATTTTCTTTTTTGTGCCACGCTTGATAAGTTCAAGTGCAGTGAAAATACCGGCAGGTCCGGAACCTACAATTATCAAATCGTAATTCATATATATACTCCTTTTTTGCAAAAAAATAAAGCCGTGCTGCAATAGCTCGACTTAAGTTTCATGTCTTATTATTATCTATTGCACATTATATTAGCATATTTGAAATAGTTTGTCAATACAAGAGGCAGCTTTGTTTTAATTATTGTTGCATATAAAATAATAATCTGTTATAATTTATTTGTAATATTATTTTTTATGAGGATTTTAATGGAACAGAGTAAGTCAATTAAAGAAATACTTGATACATACGGCAAGTATACAGGCCTTACCATGGGCACATCTATGAAGCCGCTTATTCACGAACAGCGTGATAATATTATTGTTGTTAAAAATAAAGGCAGGCTAAAAAAATATGACGTTCCTGTTTATGTAACGAGGCAGGGAAAGTATATAATGCACCGCATTGTTAAGGTGTGTGATGACCATTATGTTATTGTCGGCGATAATTTAACTAAAAAGGAATATGTAACAGACGATATGATTTGCGGTGTGCTTGTGGGTTTTTATAAAGACGGCAAAAAATATATCGATTGCCAAAACTCTAAGGCATATAAGCTTTATTCCAAGATTTGGGTTGCTCTTTTGCCTGTTCGCCCTTTTATTCTTCTTTTCCCAAGAGGAATTAATTGGATTAAAAGGCATATTTTTAAAAAGAGGTGACGTTTATTTATGGCTAAAAAAATCCGCAAAAAGGATAAAAATGTTCTTAAATGGATGTTCACTGTTTGCAAAAAGCAGGTGCCGTTGATGATTTTGCTTGTTGTTCTTAATGCAATTTACGGCGTTTCATCTGTTTTTTTTGCTAAGTTTTCTAAAAACATTATTGACGGTGCAACCCAAGCAAAGGATTTCAATATTGTTATTAAATTTGCACTTTGTATGCTCGGTTTGGTAGTATTTCAAATGGCTTTGAATATTACTAAAAACAGCTTGAGCGAGCGTTGCAGTGCAAGGCTTGAGATGATACTTAAAAAGTATATTCTTGATTTGGTGATTAAAAAGGACTATCAAAAGGTAACTACGTTTCATACAGGTGATTTGCAAAACCGTATGTTTAATGATGCCACTCTTGTTGCATCGGGCTTTACAACAATTATTCCCGAATCGGCTTTCTTCGGCGCAAAGCTTTTGAGTGCGCTTATTTATTTAATTATCATTGATAAGATTTTTGCACTTATATTTATTGTCGGCGGCTGTACTGTTTTTATCATTACCCGCTTTTTCAGAAAAACGCTTAAAAGGCTTCATAAAAAAGTGCAGGAAACAGAGGGAAAAACACGTTCCTTTATTCAGGAAATCTTGACAAATATTCTTGTTATTAAGGCTTTTTCGGTTGAAAACAGAATTAATGAAACTACAGATGAACTTCAAGATGATAATTTTAAAGCACGTATGAGAAAACGAAACTTCAGTATATGTGCTAATGTAGGTCTTGGTGCCGTTTTCAGTGTGGGAACTGTTTTTGCAATTGCTTTTGGTGCATATAGTATTTTGTTTAACGGTATGACGTACGGTACGGTAACGGCTATTATTCAACTTGTAAATCAGGTTCAGTCGCCGTTTGTTTCTCTTTCCGGTATTATGCCTAAGTATTATACCACTATCGCTTCTGCCGAAAGAATTATGGAACTTGACGATTTGCCGAATGAAAAAGAAATTAACAAAAAAGAAATTAATGTTTTAGATACATATAAAAACCTTAATTCTGTTGAATTTGAAAATATTTCGTTTAAATATGACCGTGATATTATTCTTGATAACACCTCGCTGAGCATCAAAAAAGGTGATTTTGTAGCAATAATGGGCATTTCCGGTATCGGTAAAAGTACGCTTTTAAAGCTACTTTTGGGTGTATTTAATCTTAATTTTGGTAAAATTTATCTTGATACAAACAACGGTAAAATCCCTATTGACAAAAATACACGAAAGCTTTTCTCTTATGTTCCGCAGGGCAATATGCTTATATCGGGAACAATTAAGGACAATATTACTTTTATTAATCCCGATGCAAGCGACGCTGAAATTGAGGAAGCAATAAGAATAAGTTGCGCTAAGCAGTTTATTGATGAGCTTCCGTTGGGACTTGAAACCGTAATAGGTGAAAAAGGTTTGGGTCTTTCCGAAGGGCAGGTACAGCGCCTTGCGATTGCAAGAAGTTTGCTTGCTGATTCTCCGATTTTGCTTCTCGACGAGGCTACCTCCGCTCTTGACGAAAAGACGGAAAAGGAATTTTTAACTAATCTTAAAGCGCTTGATAATGTTACTTGCATTATTGTTTCTCATAAGAAAGCTGCGCTTGATATTTGTAATAAAACCATTCAAATCAAAAACGGTAAAATTATAAGTGAGGGGTAAATATGTTGCTTACTAAATGGGGCAAAGAGCTTGATAAAAATAATCCTCTAAGTGAATATCCAAGACCGCAGTTCGTTCGTGACAGCTATATAAGTCTTAACGGAATGTGGAAATGTGCTTTTTACGATATGCCTGATTGTGATGACGAAATGTTTAGGTATGATATTTGCGTGCCTTTTTCGCCTGAGTCTTATCTTTCGGGTGTTCACAGAACGCTTGAACCCGGTGAATTTTTGATTTATAAGAGAAAATTTGAAATTCCAAAAGGCTTTAATAAGGGCAGAGTGTTTATCAATTTCGGTGCAGTTGACCAAATCGCAACAGTTTTTATTAACGGCGCAGAGGTCGGTTCTCATAAAGGCGGATACACACCGTTTAAATTTGAAATAACCGATTATATTAAAGACGGTGAAAACGAAATAAGAGTAGTTTGCCTTGATTTTTCAGATACTAACGAATTTTCACGAGGTAAGCAGAAAATTAAGCGTGGCGGTATTTGGTACACTTGTCAAAGCGGTATTTGGCAAAGCGTTTGGCTTGAATCAACCCCTAAAAAATTTCTTGAAAAGGTTAAAATTACACCCGACTATGATAATTCAAACGTATCGTTTGAATATTTCGGAACAAATGATGTTGAGGTGTCAATCTTTGACGGCGATAGATTAATAGCCAAAACAAAGGATACCTGCATATCAATCCCCGATTTTAAATCATGGTCACCCGAATCTCCGTTTTTATATAATGTGGAATTTTCAACTTGCGGAGAAACGATAAAATCATATTTCGGTATGCGTAAATTTTCAGTCGGCACAGATAAAGACGGTATCAAAAGGCTGTTTTTGAATAATAAGCCGTATTTCCATAATGGGCTTCTTGATCAAGGCTATTATCCCGACGGTCTTTTAACTCCTCCGTCGAATGAGGCAATGAAATTTGATATTGAATACGTTAAATCGGCAGGATTTAATATGCTTAGAAAGCACATTAAGGTTGAACCGCTTTTATGGTATCATTATTGCGACGTTAACGGCATTATTGTTTGGCAGGATATGATAAACGGCGGCGGCAAATACGGTCTTGAAATATCTGTTATTCCGTTTGTCAATATCACGCTTAACGATAATAATTATTCTACTTTTCACAGAACAGATAAAGAAGGCAGAGTTCTATATTATCAGGAGCTTGAAGAAATTGTTGATACTCTTTATAACTGCCCTTGTATAGCATTGTGGGTTCCGTTTAATGAGGGATGGGGTCAGTTTGACAGCAAAAAGGCTTATGATAAGCTTAAATCTCTCGATAAAACTCGTATTGTTGACTCAGCTTCGGGCTGGCACGATATGGGCAAGAGCGACGTTATTTCAAAGCATATCTATTTTACACCTATTAAGGTTAAAAAGGGTAATCGTGCTTATGTTCTTTCGGAATTCGGTGGGCTCGGTCTTAAACTTAAGGGCCACACCTTTAATAATAAAATGTTTGGTTATAAAGTCTTTTTCAGCCGTGAGTCCTTGACTGAGGCTTATAAAAGACTGTTTACAAAAACTATCATTCCTCAAATTAAGGACGGCTTGAGCGCTACTGTTTATACTCAGGTTACGGATGTTGAGGATGAACTTAACGGTCTTTTAACATATGACCGTGAGGTTGAAAAGGTAGATTTTGAAACATTAAAAAAGATAAATGAAAGGGTTAAATTAAATGACTAAGGCAACTATTAAAACAAATAAAGGTGATATGAAGTTCAATCTTTATGATGACCTTGCACCTAAGACTGTTGAAAATTTTGTTACACACGCAAAAAACGGATATTATGACGGTCTTATTTTCCACCGTGTTATTAAGGATTTTATGATTCAGGGCGGCGACCCGACAGGCACGGGCTGCGGCGGCGAGTCAATTTGGGGCACTCCTTTTCAAGATGAATTTAATCTTGATGCAAGAAATTATTACGGTGCTCTTTCTATGGCAAACAGCGGTCCTAACACAAACGGCTCTCAGTTTTTCATTGTTCAGGCTAAGGAAGTTCCAACCACGCTTATTGAACAAATGGAAGAACTTAAGGATAATGGATATCCGCAGCAGGTAATTGATAAATATAAAGAGGTTGGCGGTACTCCGTGGCTTGATTTTCACCACACAGTATTCGGCGAAATAACAGACGGAACTGACGTTTTAGAGGATATTGCTTCAACTCGTACAGGTATGGGTGACAAACCTGTTTATGATGTTGTTATTGAAACAATTGAAATAGAAGAGTGATTTTGACAAATTTACCCCTTCTCATTGGTTATAATTAATCATAGAGAGGGGGTATTTTTTGGTTATATATGTTGACGTTTTATTTGTAGTCAATTTTTTTATTACTTATTTGCTCCTCATTTCCACATCCTTTTTTGCAAAATCGGAGATTAAGCAATACCGTGCTGTATTTGCTTCCGTTTTGGGCGGTTTGTATTCTCTTGTTATTATTTTCGATAAACTGAATTTTCTTTTATCGGCAATCGGTAAAGTTTTTGCTTCACTGCTTATTGTTTTTGTCGCTTTTGGCTTTATAAGGGTATGGACTTATTTTAAAAATTTTATCATATTTTATTTTTCAAACGTTCTTTTTCTCGGTGTGATATCTGCAATTTGTATGTTCTTTTCGCCTAAGGGTATGACGGTTAAAAACTCAAATGTTTATTTTGATATTTCAGCCACCCAACTTCTTGTAAGTGCTTTTTGCGCATATTTGGTTACATATATTATTATAAAAATAACAAATCGAACGCTTGCAAAAGGGGAAATATATTCTTTAAGTATATTTGTTGATAATAATGAATACAAGTTTTATGCTTTTGCCGACAGTGGAAATAAGCTTCGAGAACCGTTTTCCGATTATCCGGTTATAATAGTTGACAAATCAAAAATGCCTGAAAAATGCGAGCGCCTGATTCCGTGCCAAACGGTGTCGGGACAGGGAATGTTAAAAGCGTTTAAGCCGGATAAAATTATAATTTCAAACGGCAAAAATAAAATTGAAATAACAAAGGTTTACGTTGCGTTGTCAGACGTTAATTCAAAAAAATTCTCGGCTGTTTTATCTAATGAATTGATTAATATTTAAGGTGATTATATGTTGAATTTAATTAAAAAACTATTTTTAAAGTTGTTTAAAAAGCAAAAATGCTTCTATATTAACGGGCCGGAAACTCTGCCGCCTCCGCTTTCAAAAGAGGAGGAACAGAAAATAATGGACGAACTTCAAAACGGAATTGAGGATAACAGAGAACTTTTGATAATACATAATTTACGTTTGGTGGTTTATATTGCAAAAAAATTCGAAAACAAAACCACCTCGACCGAGGATTTGGTGTCTATCGGCACAATCGGTCTAATGAAAGCCGTCAAAACTTTTAATCCCGAAAAGAATATCAAGCTTGCCACTTATGCCTCACGTTGCATAGAAAATGAAATCCTTATGCATTTAAGAAAGGTTAATAATATAAAAAGCGAAATGTCTTTTGATGAACCTTTGTCTGTCGATTGGGACGGCAACGAACTTACACTTCGTGACGTTTTGGGAACGGACCCTAACGATGTATTTGAAGAAATCGAGTATGATGATGAAAAAAGACTTCTTCGTCAAACGGTTGCCGCCCTGCCTGAAAAGGAGCGTAATCTTATGACGCTTCGCTTTGGATTAGACGGAAACGAAAGCTTAACTCAAAAGCAGCTTGCCGACAAAATGGGTATTTCTCAATCGTATATCAGCCGTCTTGAAAAAAGAATACTTCAAAAAATAAAAAATGAATTGAAGCGCTTGTCCGCTTAAGCATCAATCTAAATACCAAATAATTCTCTTTCGCATAGTATAAAATGTAAAATAATTTATTATGTGAAAGAGGATTTTTTTATGACTTTATATATAAAGGTAGGCTCGATTACGAATGCTCAGCGTTCTCAACGCTCGCTTAGGCAAAAAGGATATAAATCAATAATCAAAAAACTTGAAAATCCGTCGCCTCAAGACGGTTGCGGGTATATGGTTGTTGTAAACACTTATACAGAAGAGCCGATTTCGATTTTAATTAAAGAAGGTATACAGATTAGGGGAGTGGAACGAGAATGATTTATCTTGATAACAGCGCCACTACCAATCCTAAGCCGCAAGCAGTTAAAAATGCAGTAATAAGGGCAATGAATTATTATAGCTTTAACAGCGGCAGAGGCGGATATAAAGAAAGTGTAAACACTTCTGATATGATTTTTTCCTGCCGTGAAAAGCTTTCTGAAATGTTCGGCTTTTCGTCGGAAAATATTGCCTTTACACCAAATTGCACCACGGCAATTAATTTTGCAATAAAAGGAATTTTAAAGCCCGGTGACCATATAATCATATCTAATCTTGAGCATAATGCTGTTGCACGTCCTGTTTATGCGCTTTTTAAAAATGGAATTATTGATTACGATATAGCTGATTTTTCTTTTGATAAAGAACAAACAATAAATAATTTTAAAAAACTTATTAAACCTAATACAAAGGCAATTGTTTGTACGCACGCTTCAAATGTATTTGGCTGTGTTTTTCCTATTAAAGAGATAGGCAAGCTTGCACACGAAAACGGAATAATATTTATTGTTGATGCGGCACAATCCGCCGGAATTTTGGATATTGATTGCAAAAGTGATAATATTGATATTCTTTGCGCACCGGGTCATAAAGGACTTTATGCTCCGATGGGTATAGGATTTATTGCTCTTAGAGATAATGTTGAGATTGGTACAATTATTGAGGGCGGAACAGGTTCAAATTCAATGAAACTTGCTCAACCTGATAATATGCCTGAAAGGTTAGAATCGGGAACGCTTAATAATGTTGGTATTATAGGGCTTTGTGCAGGCATTGATTTTGTGGTAGGCAAAAGTGTTTCAAGTATATATAAACATGAAAAAAATTTAATGAAATATATTTACGGCGAACTTGCGAAAAATAATAATGTTACGTTATATACTCCAAACTTTAATGATGCTTTTCTTGCGCCTATACTGTCGTTTAACTATAAAGATTATCCGTCGGAAAAAACAGCCTCTTTATTGGCTGATAAGAATATTGCATGCCGTGCAGGCTTTCATTGTTCAAAGCTTGCTCATACTGCATTTGGTACTGACAACAGAGGAACTGTACGTATAAGCCCAAGTGTATTTACTAAATACAGCGAGTGTGAAAAATTTATTAATATCTTAAAAAAACTTTGAAAAACTCAAAAAAACTAAAATAATTACTTTATTTATTAAACTGCGTGTGATAGAATATAAATAATAGTAATTAATAAACGAGGAAGTCAGTTTATGATAGTTAAAATAACAGATACATTTAATAAAATTTTGAGTGTATTTTCAACATTCGGAATATCGGATGCATTAGATATTATTTTGGTTGCCGTGATTATATATATTTGTGTTCGTATTATAAGAGAAACAAGGGCTATGCAACTTGCAAAAGGATTTATTTTTATTGCTATAATTTATGGCATAGTAAATCTTCTTGATATGGAGGCTTCAAGCTTTATTTTTAAGGCGATTTTCTCCAATATTTTGATAATTCTTGTAATTCTTTTCGGTCCCGAGGTACGTAATATTCTTGAACAAATCGGCAAGGGCACAACAGCTAAGAGTCTTAAGTCTCTTATCCATCCGGGTGTTGCTGTCGACATTGCAGAAATATCAAATTGTATTGAATGTGTGTGCAAAGCATGTGCTAATATGAGCGACCAAAGAGTAGGCGCACTTATTTGTTTTGAAAACGATACTCTTTTGGGCAATGTTATTAAATCGGGTACGGTTCTTAATGCAAGGGCCTCAAGAGAACTTGTTGAAAACATTTTTTATCCAAAATCACCGCTTCATGACGGTGCTATGGTAATTCGTGACGGTAAGATTTATGCAGCAGGCTGCATTTTGCCGCTTACAAAAAAGACTGTTTCGTCTGCACTCGGCACAAGGCACAGAGCCGGAATAGGTCTTACTGAGGAAAGCGATGCTTTGGCTGTTATCGTCAGCGAGGAAACAGGCGCTATTTCGGTTGCAAAGGGCGGTATTCTTCAGCGTGATGTTTCTTACGGCGATTTAAGAGATATTTTAACAACAGAGTTTGTTCCGTCAGGTTCCTCCGATGATGATAAAATCATTACCAAGCTTGTAAGGAGGATTAAAAAATAATGGCTGATAAAAATAAAAAAAAGAAGTTTTCATTAAAAAAGCTTATTTATAATGATAAATATCTTATTGTTTTTTCTATTATTGCGGCAGTTATTGTTTGGGTTTCAACTTCGATGAGCCTGTCGCCTGAAACTACTAAGACCATTACCGTTGCTGTTAATGTTGATTTCAGCGATTCTGCTGCGGACCAACTTGGTATTAAGTGCTACGGCGACAGTAAAATTGATGTTGATGTTACTGTTAAGTGTAAAAAATATCTTGCAAGGGATATTACAGCAGATGACCTTAAGGTTCAGCTTCAAACTAATTCAGTCACTTCAAAAGGTAATTATGATGTTCCTATTAATGTAACTTCGGTGTCTGAAAATGCGGATTTTACAATTTCATCTTATTATCCTACAACATATAAGGCATATTTTGACGTCGAGGATGAAAAAACACTTGATATAAATTTGAATTATGAAAATAAAGACTTTATTGCAGACGGTTATGTGATAGGTGAAGCTCTTTTAAGTGAAAAAGTTGCAAAAATCAGCGGTCCTAAATCATACGTTTCAAAGGTAAAAAGTCTTGTGGCAAATGTCGATATCGCAAATAAACTTAAATCGACACAGTCTGTTGATATTACGCCTACTCCTATTGATTCAAGCGGAAATACAGTCGATTATATTTCTGTTGATACCGAGGCTGAAAATCTTACACTTACCATTCCTGTTTTAAAAGAAATGACTCTTAATGTTACAAGTTCTTTTACAGGAAAACCTGACAATGTTGACACAAGTAAATTCAATGTTTCATATAGTGTAGATAAGGTTTCAGCCGCCGCTTTGGCTGATTCGGGAATTAAAGAGGCAAATATCGGTAATATTGATTTCTCTCAGCTTAATGTAGGTAAGAATACTATTAAGTTTGACGTAACTCATCTTGACGCAATTATGATTCTTGACGATACTAAGGAAATTACCGTTACGGTTACTGTTCCGTCAAGCTTTAAAACCAAAGCCGTTTCGTTTGATAAAAATTCAGTTACCGTTGCCAATGTTCCCGACGGATATAAGGCAAACGTAATTTCTGTTAATGCAAACCAACTTACTCTTGTCGGCTCTCAGTCGAGCCTTAATAACGATAAAATAGGTGTCGGTTTGGTTGTCGATTTGGCTTCTTATAAAAGTGAGGATTTGTCAGAGGGCAGGGATTATTACGATATCACCGCCAATATTGAAAATTCCACGGGCTGTTGGGTTTACGGCAGCTATAAGGCTCAGGTCGAGCTTGTTAAAAAGTAAATAAAAATAAGTAACCCCCTTGCATGGCTGTCCACGCAGGGGGTGTTTATTTTAGAATGATTATAATATTTCATCAGAATCATTACTTTTAAAGCTTACAACTTCTCTTAATTTTACATTGCCGTTTTCATCATTAGCAATTAAATATCCTTGCGATGCTTCGTTTAATTTCAGAGGTATCAAAAACTTAAGATTTAATTATTTTTCCATTTTCCATTTTTATTTGATAATCAAACAAATCAAATAAATCATTTGATAAATTATGTGCAGCAATTATTATTATTTTTCTATTCTTTTTTTCATTTTCAATTATATCTTTTAATATAATTGAATTTTCATGATCTAAAGCATTAAACGGCTCATCAAGCAATAGAATATCCGGATTTTCCATAAAGGCTTGACACAATGCGAGTCTTTGTTTCATACCAAGTGACAATTTTCCGACACGAACATTTTTTTGATCATATAAATTAAACACTTTAAGCCATTTTTGAATGGTTTTAACATCTATTTTTTTTCTTATGCTTGCTAAATATTTTAAATTATATAATACAGTTTCGTGTTTGAAAAATTCAGGATTTTCAATAATTACACCAAATGATTTTTCCTTAATACCACTAATTTCTCCGGTTGTGGGTTTAATCAAACCACAAATCATCCTGAGAAGCATTGTTTTACCACAGCCATTTGGACCTGATATCAAATAGCATTTACCTTCATCAAATTGCTGATTAATATTTGAAAGTATTTCTTTTTTTGAAATAGTTTTAGTAACATTTTTTAATTCAATCATAATATACTCCTAATCTAATAATATTCTTTTTTGGATTTAATAATAATATCTAAAAATAAAATCAATAGTATAACTATCAATTTGAGTAAAATAACTTTAGTAAATTTGACGCTATCATCATATGGTCTTATTATCAGCAACAGAAATATATCACTATATTTTAACAACATATAGCTAATATAAATTATTGAAATAAAAAATAGAATCAAGATATTGTTTTTTATTTTTAAATTAGATAAACAATCAAAAAGTATTAACCATAATATAACTGAAATGTATAGTGAAATACTGTTATATAAAAAGTAATCATAATTTGATTTATCAAATATAAGTAGAAGAATCAAATCCAAAATTATTTTTGTTAACACAATTAGGCTTATCTCTTTAATTAAACTTATATAATAAATATATACTGTTTGTTTTCTATTACTTCTAATTAAAATGTATTTACTAACTTGTACCTTTTCTTCAATTAAACTATTTATAGTAATTATTATTGATGAAATAAAAAGAACATTGAAAACTAACAAAGTAATATTCAAATATTCATCGCTGTTATAGAAATCAAATAATTCTAATACGGAAAAATAGCTGTAAGTATTAGATAATACACAAATCAAACTATTAATAATAGTAAAAATAAATAGATTTACTTTTATTCTCTTTTTCAAACAATTTCTTTCCTTTTTGCATAAAATTCATTAAATAATAAACATATTATTGTTAGTACTAATGTATAAACAAGAAACATATTACGATATAAATTTTCTGATAATTCATTTGAATAAACATAAAAATCAACAGCGTAATATATACATATAATTGCTAAATTCACTAAATATAATGATAGTATGCTAACAACCATTTTATTGAACAATAAATAAATTGTAGTTGATAATTCGAAACACATAAAATAATACAATATCAATTTGAAAATTATAATAAAATAACCGCCATTGAAATCAATGCTGTATCCAACTAAAATCGCAGTAAAAAAATACAAGAAAAAAGTAGCTGCTCCAAATAAAAAACTATAATATATATTTCGTTTATTTATTTGTTCAATTAAATTTAGATTTCTTAAATAAAAGCAGGGTTCCAAATAAGGAATATAGATTGCCCATAGAACACACATTGCATAAATTGTAACAATATAAAGATATTGCTGAGGATTATTTAAATGTGCTTCAGCATATTCGCTAAAAACAGAATATATACTTTTATCAATGTAAGCTAGATAAAGGGACATTGCTGTTATAATAAACAATGAAATGAATAGTTTAAAGCTCTTTTTCATATATAATCTCTCTCATTTTTCTTTAAATTAATACAATATAACACTATGAATAATATGAAATATGTAAGTATAGGAATTAAATAATAAATAATTTCAGTATTAGAAAACATTCCATTAAGTTCATAATCATTTATAATATTATCAATTGCCATTAATTCATTCCATAATACAAAAGGCAAGGTGATGTTACCTATAAAACTTGAAACATTTCCAAGTGTTGATACAATTAATTGCGGAAGTATAAGAAACATAAACAAAGGAAATGCTTGTAAAATATATTTATTTTTTATAAAACAACTAGCAAGTAGCGTGCAACTATTAATAAGTACCATAACGATAGACAAAAATAAATTCTGAACAAAAATAATTATAAGTGCTTGAATAATATTTATATCAAATGAACTTAAATCTGTATCGCAACCCATGCCACCGAAAATAAATGCAATAGTTAATGATATTAAATTTGTGATTGTAACAATAGAGAAAATGTATAAGGATTGACTGACAAGAGTGTCATCTAGGTATTTTTTATAACCAATTCTACTTACTAAAAGATTTCCGTAAGCTTCTTCTTTATGCTTTTGAATTTGGTAGGATAAAAAAACGCCTAAAAAAAGTAATGTTACAGCCACAAATATGAAATATAAATCAGATACGAACCAGAAATTAAATATCAATTTAAAACCGTTATAATGTTCTATCAGGTTATTCAATGCATCTATATTTATATCCGGACTTGTTGAATTCAATTGATGGATAAATGAATTTTTTTCAAATAAAGAAACAGTAAAACTTACAATACTAATAACTAACAATATAGTACAGATTACAAATGTCGAAATTGACTTAAGCAATTTAAAATAATTTCGTTTTATCATAATTTCCTCCAATTTTATATTTGCACCAAATCATAGATATTAATTTAATCAGTTGAGAATGTGAACTTTATCGTATCAGTTCCTGTTTGAAATCCTGATGGTTTTAAATTTGCATAATATTTATAGCCCTTTGCTCCTGTATTATTGCCAACTTTTGTATTTCCTTTATTTCCCATTTTAAAAGAATTACATCTATCTTCGCCATTAGAGTTCACAATTTTAAAAACAGGATTATTGTACATTGTAAGGGTTATAGTTTTTACTCTGCACGCTTCTGAATCAGTTTCTTTAAGATCTGAAACCTTATTTCCTTTAGTATTTTTATCTTTCCAGCCATCGCCTCTTGTTAATGAAAATACTGTTTCTGAAGACCAAGATGCCGCTGCCGCAGTAATTGGAACTGCGGTAATAATAATTAAACATAACAATATTGATATAATCTTTTTTGTTTTCATATAATTTCCTTTCTTGATTTGGTGCAAATAAGAGAGATATATACTCTCTACAAATATAGTGTCAGATTTTGGAAAAATGTGAACATTTTTTTGTAAATTTTTCAAAAAAATAATGGCGGAGAAAAATCCGCCATTAAAATATTAGTTGTTAAAATGTTAAAGAGCCTGTTGTTGAATCAATTTTTTGAGTTGACAACAAAGACTTTTTTGCATAATGCGTTGCCTTAGCTCTGTATTGATAGCCTTTTTCAACTGCAACAGATTTGTTTAATGTATAACTGTTGCTTTCTGAAAATAAATCATTATAGGTTTTATAATTTGACCAAGAGTTTTCACTTGATTTTTTGCGCTGAATTATAACTTTAGTGAATCCGCATTTTTTTACTTCGTTGTTTCCTTTTGTTATTCCGTATAATATCAGGCTTGTGCCATTTTTTCTTATGCTAAATGAGTTTTTTGTGATAAGGTTAGATGAATAAAGCGATATGCTCTCAATGCTTGCATAACTTTCATTTTGATAAACAGTACAGTCGTATTTATTTTCCTCGTTTTCCGCAGCAAAAGCGTAATAAGGTGAAAAACAGCATACGGTCATAAGTATTGTTAATAATATTGATATAATTTTTTTCATTTGTTTTACCTTTCTTTTATTTTATTGATTTTGCAAACTTAATTGCATTTTCCATAGTAGAATTTGTTAATGAAATATGATAGGTTGTCAAGCCGTCTTTATATGTTATTGACGAGGAATTATCATCATGCTCAAATACTAAAATATCCATTCCGTTAGCCTTTATCATTTTGCCGCCTTTTAAATTATTATATCTGCTAACACCTGTTGATTCAAATTCTTCAACCTCTTGATGAATTGTTAAATCACCTTTTTGACCGTTATATTCAAATTCAACATTTGCATCGTGTGAAAAGGTTTTATCAGTAGTTGTATTTTCCATCTTAGTTATTTTACAATTATCTTTAATTAACTCCTCAGGAAATGTAACAGGAGTGATTCCGTAATCTGAAAGTTGCTTTGCTAAATCCGTATTTAACAGGGCATAGCCGTCGGCAGTTGTATCGGCATTTTCCAAATTATAATCAATTTCCGCATTGTTGTCTATAAGCTTTGCAATGCTTTGAGGAATGTTAAAATTAAATTGTGCAGACGCTGTGATTGTTGAAATAAATACAACCATCAATGCTGCTGCAACTAATAATACCTTAGCCGGCTTTTTAAACTTAACCCTTTTGCCTTTAGCATTGCCTTTGGCAGCCAATAACTCAAAGCATAGGTCAATATAATCGGTATCTAACTTATCAGGACCTTTGTCAACCTCCTTTTGTATAAGTGCTTTTATTTCCTCTGTTGATAAATCAGTAAAATCAGAATCTATCATTTTTTTTAGTTTCTTTTTACTTAATTTTCTCTTCACAATAATACCTCCTATCTACATAGTGTCAGTTTATCGAAAAATGTGAACAATTATTTTATAAATTTTCAAAATTTTTTATTTTAGAATTTAATTTTTTCTTTAGTTTCTCATGCCGTTTGCGTATGGTGGCGTGCGTAACATTTAATTCAATAGCTATATCCTTTAGCTTTTTGTGTTTCCAATAATATAATATATATAATTCTTTTTCGTCAGGATTAAGTTGTGAAATAATATGTAACGCTTGTTCTTCAATCATTTTATCGGTCGTCATTTGGTCTATATAATCAGGATTATACGGTTTCGAATTTTCAATCACTTCATCTTTTTCTTCATTATCAGTAAAAATAAATTCGTTGCGTTTGATTTTATCTTTCATTACTTTGTTTTTGTAATTGAGAACAACAGCGTATAACCAAGATTTATAATTTTTTATTTCAATACCGTTATTAAGGCTTTCCAGCAATGCAACATAAGCCTCTTGAACACAATCCTCTGCATACTCATATTCATACTCAAAAAATTGATGACAATAACGAATTAAATTTTTTCTGTATTGCTCGCAATCTTCCATTATTTTATCAATGGATTTTTCACTGCTATTTTTCGGTTTAAATTTAATCAAAATATTCTCCTTAGATGAATAGTTACTTTTTATTAAAAAGGATATAAATATATTTGTCAAGAGCTTTTGCCCAAAAGCATAAAAATATAACTAAAATGCATTTTTTCTTTTGTTATGCTATTGTTAAATAATTTTAATTTTATGTTAAATTGATAATAAGTAATATTTACCTGATTTTTACTCATTTTTTACTCTACCTTGATTATATTTTAATCGACGTATTTTATACTTTAGTCAACGATTTGGGAAAGGAGAGATAAATATGAGCGAAAAGATTAAAACGGTTTTATCATCAGTTCTTGCAATTTCACTTGTTGTATCCGTTATGACTGTTTCAGGTTATGCTTGCTTTGCAGGCGCAAAAAATGATGATATTCCTTCAATTCAATATTCAACCTCTGAAAATTGATATACCGTAAGCGGCTTTTGCCTTTGCTTGCGGTTTTCGCTTTATTTTGATTAGTATTATGAAACAAATTAATGACTCGCAAATTGTATATACAGACGAAACAATAACAGTAGAAAACAAAAACACATTTAAAGAAAATATAACTGAATTCGTTAATAAACACGCTGAAATTTGGAAATTTATAAAATTTACATTTACAGGCGCTTCAACCTCGGTTTTGGAGCTTGCGGTCTTTTGGCTTTTGCAATATGTGATTTTTTAATCGCTTAACGAAGTTCCGGTAACAGATAATCAAGTTCTTTCGTTCTTAGGCATTGAGTATAAGGGCTATATGTATTCCTATTTCATTTCTGCGGTAATCGGCTATGCCGCAGCTTATGTTATGAACAGAAAGCTTACCTTTAAGGCAGACGCTAACCCTGTTCTTTCAACAATTCTTTATATAATAATGGTTGTTTGCACAATTGCCTTTAACACTTGGTTTGGCTCATTCCTCGGCACTCTTATTAAAAACAGCGGTCACGACAGCGTATTTATTGTTCTTTTAACAAAGCTTGTTGTTATGACGGTTCCTACTCTTTGGACGTATCCTTTAAATCGTTTTGTAATTCACAGAAAGAAAAAGGCTTGATTTTGAGTAGCTATATTTAATATAATTAATTTATAATATATTTTTGGTTGGGAAAATAATATGAGCTATAAGCTATTTGCGTGTGACCTTGACGGCACGCTTCTTGATGATAATTCAAATGTGTCTAAAGATAATTTTGATGCAATTGAACAAATGACAAAAGACGGTATTGAATTTGCACTTTGCACTGGCAGGACTTTCTATGAAATACCTCAATCTTTACGTGATTTTCAAAGCATAAGATATATAATCTACTCCGACGGTTCTGTTATATTTGATAAAAAGAAAAATAAGAACGTGTATGAGCATTATATTGATATGCAAACTTTAATCAGGCTTTATAATCTTTTGTCATCATATGACACAATGATTGAATTTTATGAAAATAAAGAGCCAAAGACCGATAAGTCAAAGCTTAATATAAATTCATATCATTATTATAAAATTGATGAAAATTATATTGACGTAATTGATAAAACAAGAATAGGTATTGATGATTTATCAAGTGCGGTTGATTTATTTGATAAAACAGAATTATTAAATGTATTTTTTAAGAATTTAGATGAAAGAAAAAATTGCTTTGAAAAATTAAAGCATTTTGATGATATTATTTTTACTACCTCAATGACTAATAATATTGAAATTACAGCCGAAAATGTATCAAAAGGTTCGGCACTTTCAAAACTCGGTGAGTTAATCGGTGCCAAAAGCAATGAAATAATTGCAGCAGGGGACAGTAAAAATGATTTGCCTATGTTTGAATTTGCAGGCTTGCCCATAGCAGCAGGAAATGCAAGCGATGAAATCAAGTCGATTACCAAGAATACCGCTTGCTCAAATAATGAGTCGATAGTTAAGTACATATATGATAATTACATTAAATAAGAGGAGAAAAATGGAAGGAAAAATACATTTTTTAAATACGGGACACAGCGATTGCATTATTCTTGAAAGTAATGGAAAAATTGCAATGATAGATTCTGCAGAGGATACTGATTTTCCTAAGGATAAGCCTCATCTTAATTTAAAAGGCTACGAGGATGTAGTTGTTAAATATTTGTTAGATAATTTTAGTGATGAGAACGGAAATATTAATATTGAGTTTGTTTTAGGCACTCATTGCCATTCAGACCATATCGGCGGATTTGATACTGTTATCAATCACCCGAATATTTTTGTTAAAAAAGCTTATTTAAAGCCTTACAATGAGCAAAATATTTGCCGATTTGAACGTGTCAGATGGGATAATACAGAAGTCTACAATCAAATGCTTGACGCAATTAAAAAGAATAATGTTGAGCTTGTTGAGGAATTTGACGAAATGAAAATAACGCTCGGCGACTTTAATATTGAGTTTTTCAACGGCAAGAACAGAAAACGAAAAATCAAATTCGGCGAAAATGTAAACAGTGTCGGAACTCTCGTAACAATCGGTAAATCAAGAGCTTTTCTTGCAGGCGATATTAATTATAAAGCAGGTGACGAAAAGCGTATTGCCGATAAAATCGGAAACGTTGATTTGCTCAAGGTCGGTCATCACGGCTATTTATATTCAACTTCATTTTATTTTGTAAAGAAATTAATGCCTAAAATTGCGATTTTCTGCAATGAAATGAAAGGTGTTTATCCCGACGTTAAATATAAACTTAAAAACATTTCTCATTCAAAGCTTTATGCTACAATGAATTCAAACGGCATTATTGCTTGTTTTGACGGCGAAAATATCGTTGTTAAAGAAAATATTATGTAGCCCAACCTCCGTGTAATGCTACTATTACACGTTATTACACAAAAGTCTTGAGTTTAACTTTGTTTTACTCAAGGCTTTTTCTTTGCTCAAAAATAATTAAAAGGAGCTATTTAGTCGGGAATTATGATATAAAATATGATTTTTGATATACGGTTTTAAAAATTCTGTTATTATATAGATGAAAGATGCACTTTCTAAACAAAATATAAAATAAATTGTAAAAATGCACAAAAATTATATTGATAAGATGAAATTTTTATAGTATAATAGATACGTTATTAATTCGAAGGGAGCGTTTTTGTGTATGAGATACCCACAAATCGTTAAAAAAATGTCGCTTGAGCAGAAGGCTGCTTTTGTTTCAGGTTATGACTATTGGCATCTTGAGGAAGCGCCTGAGCTTGGTCTTCCTAAAATTATGATTACCGACGGACCTCACGGTTTACGTAAGGCTAAGGGCAAGGATTATGTTCCGGCTGAGGGTGAAGAAAAGAAAGGCGGAATTGGGCTTGGTAACTCTGTTCCTGCCACTTGTTTCCCACCGGCTGCCACTTCATCTTGTTCTTGGGATGAAGACCTCTTAAAGCAAGAGGGTGAGGCAATGGGTCAAGAATGTTTAAAAGAAAAGGTTTCTACTATTTTGGGACCCGGTACTAATATTAAGCGTTCACCTGTTTGCGGCCGTAATTTTGAATATTTCAGTGAGGACCCTTATCTTGCAGGTAAGTGTTCGGCAAGTGTTATTAACGGCGTTCAATCAAAGGGCGTAGGTACATCACTCAAGCACTTTGCTTGTAACTCTCAGGAAGCATTTCGTATGGTTCTAAATGAAGTTATTGATGAAAGAACAATGCGTGAAATTTATCTTCCTGCATTTGAAATTGCTGTTAAAGAGGCTCAACCGTGGACTGTAATGAATTCTTATAACAGAATCAACGGCGTTTATGCTTCTGAAAATAAGCATCTTCAGCAAGAAATTCTCCGTGACGAGTGGGGATTTGAAGGCTTAATTGTTACAGACTGGGGCGCATCTGTTGACAGAATCCCCGGACTTAAGGACGGTACTGACCTTGAAATGCCAAGTTCCGGAACACTTAATCAGCATAGAATCATTGCTGCTGTTAAGAACGGTGAACTTGATGAAGCCGTTCTTGACGAAAGAGTTGACAATGTTGTTAATCTTATTATGAAATCAAAGCCGGCTCTTGAAAAAGAACATACATTTGACCCTAAGGCGCACCACGCAATTGCGCAGAAGGTTGCCGAAGGCTCAATGGTACTTCTTAAAAATGACGATAAAATTCTTCCTCTTAAGAAAGGACAGAAGGTTGCAGTTATCGGCGAAATGGCTAAGGCTCCACGTTTCCAGGGCGCAGGTTCATCTGTAATTAATCCGACAATGCTTTCAAATGCTTATGACGAACTTGAAAAGCTTGGCGTTGACCTTACATATTCACAGGGCTATTATAAATCTGCTCCTACTAAGAAGGATAAAAACAGAAAGAGCGATGATGAGCTTACCAAAGAAGCAGTTGCAGCAGCAAAGAGTGCAGATGTTGCAGTAGTATTTGTCGGCCTTACCGAAGATTTTGAGGGTGAGGGTTACGACAGAGAAACAATCAATATGCCTGCTAACCATAACGCTCTTGTATCTGCTGTAGCACAGGCTAATCCTAATACAGTTGTTGTTCTTGCAGGCGGTTCAGTTGTTCTTATGCCTTGGCTTAATGAAGTTAAAGGTCTCCTTAACTCAGGTCTCGGCGGCCAGGCAGGCGGTATCGCTGTAGCTAATATTCTTACCGGTGCTGTAAACCCATCGGGTAAAACATCTGAAACATATCCAACATCATTTGAGGCTAACCCGACATACGGCTACTATCCGGGCGGTCCTGTTACTTCAGAGCACAGAGAGTCGGTATATATTGGCTACAGATATTATGATTCAGCTAATCTCGATGTTGTATTCCCGTTTGGATACGGTCTTTCATACACAACATTTGAATACAGCGGCATTAAACTTTCATCTGATAAGATTAAGGATACAGATACTCTTTCTGTTTCGTTTAAGATTAAAAATACAGGTGACGTAGACGGTGCTGAAATTGCTGAAATTTATGTTGCTGATAAGGAATCAACAATTTATCGTCCTGTTAAGGAGCTTCGTGCATTTAAGAAAGTTTTCCTTAAAGCAGGCGAGGAAAAGGAAGTTACAATTGAACTTTCTAAGAGAGCATTTGCTTTCTATAACGTAAATATTAATGATTGGTATGTTGAATCAGGCGATTTTGACATTATCGTTGCAGCTTCAAGCCGTGATCCTAAGCTTACCGCAACAGTTAATGTTGAATCAACAGTTGAGGCTGAAGTTCCTGATTACAGAGCAACTGCTCCTAATTATTATAACAATGTTGCAAATATCACTCGTGATGATTTAGCCGCTGTATATGGTGAACTTCCAAATCCTGAAATTGATACAAATAAGAAGATTGACCTTTACTGCTGCCTTAATGATGCACGCCATACAAAGTGGGGCGGTAAACTTTGCAATATGATTACTAAGATTATGAGCGGTATGGGCTCTGACGCTAACGGCGACGGCAAAATGCTTGCTGCTATGGCTACTCAAATTCCTATTCGTAACTTTATTGCTATGAGTATGGGAGTATTTTCACCTGCAATGGCTGAAGGTCTTCTTATGATGCTTAATGATGATGAATCAAGTTTTGTTGGCTTTAACAAAATTTTCTGGAGACTCGGTGGCGCTCTTACAAGACTTCCGGCTCTTCTTAAATCTATCTAACATATTTAAAAATTACAGAGACTTTCAATAATGTCAATACTATATAAGTATGTTTTAGATTAAAATTTAAACGGTGCAACTCAAAATGGGTTGCACCGTTTTTTAAATCATAAAAAAGGGCACTTGACTTATAAAAAGTCAAGCACCCATTACGTTTAGAGATGAGATGTAACTCAATCTCCGATAAAAGAATACCACAATATTATAATTTAGTCAATATAATATACTTATTTCCAACTTTGAATTATTGATGGATTGTCAAATATTTCATCAAGCTTTCTCATAAACGGAACAACATCGCCGTAGTCAAGTGCTCTGTGGTCAATAGCAATTGTGATAGGCAATATGAGTCTTATTTCTATTTTGTCATTTCCATTTTCGTCTGTTACAACAGTAGGTCGTTTTTGAGCTGCATTAATAGCAAACGCTGTTGTTTGCGGAGGAATAATTTCAAGAAGAGCACATATACCTTTTTGTTCACGATAAACTGAGCCGAGGTTTGAAATTGTTGTCGTACCTTGCTCAATGTCGTGCTTGGTAAGACGCTTTGTTATAGGAATTGAATAGTAGTCCTTTTTAGCTTGACCGGAAAGAGTTTTTACCTTGTGCTTTCCTGTTTTTGAACCTACAAGCCTGTGAATTGTTTGTAAAAACTTTCCTTTCTTAAGACCTGTCAATGTATTATCAAGGGAAACCTCATACATAACCTCGTTCATATCCGAACCCTTTGCACGCATAGCAGTATTATTAATAGCTTCTGTCATTTGCGTAAGAGTTTTATCGCCCATATCGTGCATATTAACTGTCATCATTAAACCTGACGGCAAAATCATTGGCATTGAAATGTCAATATGGTCAAAATAAATAAGCTTGCCTCTTACAAGTTTTCTGTTAAATTCAAGATGAGTATTCATCTTTGGCGCTGCCTTTAAGCCTTCACAAATTATTTTAAGCATAATTGTGTTGATAGTGATTTTCTTTGTTTTGTCGGTAACTCCCTCGTTAAGTTTTTTACATTCTTTAAAAAGCTCTGTAACATCAGCATCATATGTCATAGTAGCATGGGGGATTGTTTCCCAGCTTTCAGATGTCATATTTGATACGATTTTTCTTGCAATACCGAAATGCTCTTCTTTTACCTTTGCCATTTGATTCTCCTTAAAACTATTCTTTGATTTTTGAAATGATTGACGCAACACTCTCTTTAAGTGACTCCTTGGTATCAACTAAATAGTCTTTTATTTCACTGCGCTGTTTTTCCATTTCTTCACCGGTAAACGGTTCTTCATTAAAACGCTTTTTAAATTCCAAAATCAAATAAGGTCTGAATTTCGGATGTGCTATTTTAATAAGAGCCTTAGCCCTCTCTTTTAATGTTTTGCCCTTAAGCTGTGCAATACCGTATTCAGTAACAACATAATTAACGTCGTTTCTGGGAGTAGTTACCGCACTACCCTCGGTTATTAACGGAACAATTCTTGATATTAAGCCTCTTTTTGCTGTTGAAGGCATAGCAATTATAGAACGTCCGCCCTTGCTCATTGTAGCACCCCTGACAAAGTCAACTTGACCGCCGACGGCTGAATATTGGTTTAACCCTACGGTGTCGGATACTACCTGACCTAAAAGGTCAATTTGTAAGCAAGAATTTATTGAAACCATATTGTCATTTTGAGCAATGACAGATGGATTGTTTACGTAATTAATTGGGTGAAGTTCAACTGAGGGGTTGTTATTTATGTAATTATTCAGTTTTTCAGAGCCAAACGCAGCACCCAAAATAGTTCTGAAAGGATTTTTGTTTTTCTTTTTGTTGTTAATTATTCCTGCTTCAAGTAAATCAACAACACCGTCGCCGACAAGCTCGCTATGCAGACCTAAATCCTTTTTGTCCCAAAGCTGAGCGCAAACCGCATTGGGAATACCGCCGATACCAAGCTGTAAGCAGTCGCCGTCATTTATAAGGGAGGCACAATATTTTCCGATTTCCATTTCAGTATCGGATATCTCAACCGCTTTTACCTCCGGAAGCGGTTCGTCATGCTCTACAAAGCAGGTGAAATCCCTTATATGCATAAAGCTGTTTCCAAATGTACGGGGCATATATTTGTTCACTTGAGCAATTTTAATATCACAGTAATCCGCCGTTCCTCTTGTATAATCAACTGTTGTGCCAAATGAAACATAGCCGTGTTCGTCCGGCGGAGATACCATAACTATGGTAACTCTCGGGCGTATGTAATTTTTAATCAAATCGGGAATCTCATAAAAGTGAGACGTTGTAAATTCACTTACGCCTAATGAAATAGCCTTGCGGTTGCTTTGCGAAGCAAAAAGACAGTTTAATGTAAAATGACCTTTCATTTCAGGTCTGCACCAAGGTGAATCTCCGAGTGTGAGCATATTTACAATTTGAACATCATGATAATTTTGATAATTGTCAACCAGCGCTCTTTCAATTGCAAACGGTTCACCGCAACCAAATCCGGTTACAACCTTGTCACCGTCGTTTATAAGCTTAATCGCTTCTTCGGCAGTAGTTAGTTTGCTTTGATAAATTTCCTTCCAATTAGTCAATTTGTTACCTCTTAGTAAAAATAAACTTCGTATAAATATAAACAAAATGTATAGATAATAAACTTTTATATACCATAAAGTTTATTAACTTTTCTAATGTTACAACTTTAATTATGAAATGTCAATTATATTAATATTTAATTTTATAAATATTAACACTTTTATAGACAATATTCGTTAAATTTAAATCAATTGTTGATTATTACATTAAAAATATGTATAATACCATAGGTGATGGTTATGAATATTAAGGTTACCGATTATTGCACTGCGTCTAATTCGAGCATGGGTGTAAATGAGGCAATTAAAAATATGCAAAGCGGAGATACACTTTTGTTTCCGACAGGGGAGTATCATTTTTATAAGGATTTCAGTATTCATAAGGTGTGCTATATGACTAATACCGATTCATTTAAAGCACCTGATAAATACTTTGCAATTGATATTGAAAATAAAGACGGAATCACTGTTGATGGCTGTGGTTCAACATTTGTAATTCACGGTGATATGTGCTCTTTTGCTATGTTTAATTGCAGTAATATTAAGCTTAAGAATTTTACTGTTAAATATAATTCACCTACGAATTATGAGATGAAAGTTATCAAAAAATCAATTAATAAGATAACTTATAAAATCCCGTTGAAAAGCCTTTTTTATATTAAGGATAATAAACTTACTTTTTTTGAACAAAGTCCTTTTACAAAGAAAAATTATTATTCATACACAGCTAACGGGCAATGTTACTGCAATGTTGTTCACAGAGGTGATTCTGTTTTCAGAACTGCCCTTTCGCCAACTAAAACAGCGATTAAGATAAAAAAAGTCGACAACGATACGGTTGAATGTAAATATTTGATATCGCCTAAGTTTAAGGTGGGCGATGTTGTAACTATGTCACGCAATAAACTTCGTGATAATTCAGGCTTGTTTTTTGATGAATGTTCAAACATTGACTGCGAAAATATAACGGTTAATTATATGCATGGCTTTGGCTGGCTTTCGCAAATGTGCGAAAATTTGAATTTTAAAAATATTACATTTACTCCTGCAAAAGGCTATACGGTTTCTTCTTTTGCCGATTTGATTCATATTTGCGGCTGCAAGGGATATGTAAATATTATTGATTCGCATTTTGAACATCCGCACGATGACGCAATCAATGTTCACGGCGCTTTTTTAAGGCTTAAGAAAATCATTGATACAAATACTGCCGAGTTAGAGTTTGTTCATCATCAGCAGGGCGGATATAAAGCATTTTTCCCGGAAAATGAAGTGAAAATTTACAGGAGATCGGATTTGTCGGAGCTTAAAGATGTTTATACCGTCGAAAGTACAGAAGACGATATTGATAATAAATGCGTTAAAGTTAAATTTAAAGAGGCATTGCCTCCGCTAAAGCCCGAACAGTTTGTTTTTGAAAACATTACATATAATCCCGAACTTACGATAAGCGGTTGCACATTTAATGCTATCCCTACACGTGGCATTTTATGCACTACTGACAGACCGTCTAAGATTTTTAATAATACATTTAAAAATATCTTAATGCCTGATATTTTTATTTCCTGCGACTGCAAGGATTGGTACGAAAGCGGTCCGTGCAGAAATCTTGAAATATTTAATAATACATTTTCAAAAAAGAACGCAGTTAAGCTTGAACCTATTTGCGTAAATAAACCTGTAAAAGATGTTCACAGAAACATTAAAATATATGATAATGAAATCGGAGAATAATTTATGAGCAAAAATATGATTATCGGTCAATCCGGCGGACCTACGGCTGTTATTAATTCAAGTCTTGCCGGGGCAATCGAATATGCTTTTTCAAGCGACAAAATTGACACAGTTTACGGTATGATTAACGGTATTCAAGGTCTTTTGGAAAACGATATTATTGACCTTAAAGAACGTTTTTACGGTAAGCCTTATGATATAAACAGACTTCGCTTAACTCCTGCAATGTTCCTTGGTTCTTGCAGATATAAGCTTGGTGATGATGAAAAAATATTTGCCGAAATTATTGATGTTTTAAAAAAATATAATATCGGGTATTTTCTTTATATCGGCGGTAACGATTCTATGGATACTGTTGATAAGCTTTCAAAGTATACGGCAAGTCATAATATTGATATCAAAATTGTCGGTGTACCTAAAACTATCGATAATGACCTTGTGGGTATTGATCATTCACCGGGATTCGGCTCGGCTGCCAAGTATATTGCACTTGCAGTTAAAAATGTTGCTTATGATACAAGTATATATAGTATTAAAAGTGTTCATATTATTGAGGCAATGGGTCGTAATGCCGGCTGGCTTACAGCTGCATCCGCACTTGCACGTGACGGTGACAGCGTTGCACCTCATCTTATTTATTTGCCTGAAATACCGTTTTCTGTTGATAAATTTGTTGAGGATGTTAAGGGTAAACTTAATGATTTTAACTCGGTTATTGTTGTTGTAAGCGAAGGAATTAAGGATGAAAACGGTAATTATATCAGCGCAAGGGGAGATAATGTTGACAAATTCGGTCACGTTATGCTCAGCGGAACAGGAGCTTATCTCAAAAGCGTTGTAGAAGAAAAAATAGGATGTAAAGTTCGTGCTTTAGAGCCAAGCGTTCTTCAAAGAAGTGCAGGTCATACTGCTTCAATGACTGATATTACTGAAGCATACAATTTAGGTGTTGTTGCTGTTAAAGCGGCGCTTGACGGTAAGACAGGCGTATTTTCTACTCTTCGCAGAATAAGCGATTTGCCTTATACGGTTGATTATTATACCGAGCAGGTTAGCGTGGTTGCAAATAATGAAAAATTAGTACCGAGAAGCTGGATAAACGAGCAGGGTAACGACGTTACTCAAAAGATGATTGATTATCTTTCACCTCTTGTTAAGGGTGTTCCGCAAGTTCCTTACAGAAACGGCTTGCCTGATTATATCGGTCTTTCGCACCTTGATATTAAAAAGCAAAAATATAAAGACTAAAATAAAACGGAGTTGTCATTCGACAGCTCCGTTTAGACTTTCGATAAAGTGGCTAAACCGTGCCGTGCTTAAATTATCATAAAGTAATGAAGTAGGGCAAGGGAGATTTCCCTTACAGGGGAAATGTCACGAAGTGACAAAAGGGTTTGCCGAATCGCAGATTTGCTCTTGCCGAAATAAAGTCAAAAATACATTTATAGAAAAGTGGCTTGAACACAACGTTCAAGCCACTTTTGGCACTTTCCGTCTTTTGTTCGGGGGGCAGTACCAACGTACAGCACCCGCTCACAAAATACGGAATTTATCTCACTTTCTCGAAGTCTGACAGCGTGTAGAAATTTGTAATTTGACTTTTTCTACACGCTGAACGGAGCTGTCATTCGACAGCTCCGTTAATTTTTTAGTATTCTACTTTTAAGCCTTCCTCAGCTTCGGCAACCTTAAGCATAATTGCACATTCAATGCGCTTTCTGTGAAGCTCACAACCAAAGTTGTAAACGCTGTTTACGCTTCCTGTTGTGTGATAAGCATTTGCGGCGCAACCGCCGGAACAATAAAGCTTTGCAAAGCAATCTTTGCACTCTTTGTGCGAATAAACATTGCATTCTTCAAATTGTTCAAGAACTTTTTTGTTTGTAACTCCTTTCCAAATGTCACCGAGCAAGAATTTTTCGTCACCAACGAATTGGTGGCAAGGGTAAAGTTCGCCTTTGGGAGTGACAGCCATATATTCTGTGCCTACCCCGCAGCCTGAAACTCTTTTTACAATGCAGGGACCTGCATCAAGGTCAATCATATAATGATAAAAAGTAAACCCGTTGCCGTTTCTGTAACGCCTAAGCATTTCGTCAGCTAAGATTTGATACTGTTCTTTAAGAATAGGTAAATCTTCTTCCCTAAGCGCATAAGGCTCTTTTGGGTCAGACACAACCGGTTCAATAGAAAGCTCTTTAAATCCTAAATCTGCCATATGAATGATATCGTTTGCAAAGTCAAGATTATTTCTTGTATAAGTGCCTCTCATATAATAATCCTTTTGATTACGTGAATCGGCAAATTTTTTGAATTTATCAACTATTAAATCATACGAGCCTTTTCCGTTTCTTGAAACTCTCATGGCGTCATTGGTAGATTTTCTTCCGTCAAGGGATAAAACAACATTTCCCATTTCCTTGTTGCAAAAATCAATAACATCATCGTTAATTAAAATTCCGTTTGTTGTGAGAGTAAAACGAAAATTTTTATTGTATTTCTTTTCCTGTTCACGTCCGTATTTAACAAGCTCTTTGCAAACCTCCCAATTAAGAAGCGGCTCGCCGCCGAAAAAGTCGACTTCAAGATTTCTTCTTGTGCCCGATTGTTCAATGAGAAAATCAAGTGCTCTTTTGCCTGTTTCAAGGCTCATTAAGCCTTTGGGACCATCGTATTCGCCTTTGCCTGCAAAACAGTATTTGCAAGCTAAATTGCAGTCGTGAGCAACGTGAAGGCAAATAGCTTTTATAACACCTTGTCTTTTTTTAAACTGTTTTGCCGTAGCTTCAAAGGTATCCTGCGCAAAAAGCCTGCCGTCAGCCTTAAGCGCCTCTATATCATCAAAGCAAAGCTCAATATCCTTTTCAGTTACGTCATCATCGTTTTTGTATTTATTTAGTATGTATTTTTTTATTTCGTCTTTTGTGTGTGATTCATACATGGTTATAATATCATACGTTGCTTCGTCAACCGAGTGAACGCAACCGCTGTTTTGGTCAAGAATGATATTATATCCGTTCATTTTATAAGCGTGTATCATTAAATTACTCCATAGTTTTATTTCAATGAAAAAGGTGGGACAAAAGCCCACCTTGGTTTCATCTATTTACTTCTTAAGCTGTTCGCATTTCTGGTTAGCTACTGAACAAGAAGTCTTGCTTGCTGATTGGCAAGATGTCTGACATTCGCCGCAGCCGCCTTTTTTAGCTGATTCGCAAAGATTGCGTGAGCTTAAAGTGTTGATTCTCTTCAAAAGAAACACCTCTTTCTTAAATTTATATTGTTATTTTACATTAATATTGCGTCTTTGTCAATATTTTTAACGGCAGTAAATTGCTGTCTGATAATATATTTACTCCGTTTTTGTATAATTCCTTAATTTGAGCAATTAATTCCTTGCTTATAACCTCTCCCGGGGCAATAATCGGACTTCCCGGTGGATAGGCATAAACATATTCTCCCGAAATTTTGTTTTCCGCCGAATTTAAGTCTGTTTCTGTTGTGCTTTCAATTTCGAAAATTTCGCATTTCTTTATCGGCAGACTTGATTTTTTGAATTCAATTTTCTTTGCCTCTCTTTTTTCTAAGCTTGATAGTGCGTTTGTTAATTTCTCAAAGCCGCTTTTTGTATCACATACTGTTGAAATTAAAATCACATATTTAAGGCTGTCACTCTCAACCTCAATGCCGTATTTTCTTAAATGATTTGAAAGTTCAAAACCGTTGTAACCGTCAACGCTTAAAACTATGCGTGTTATGTCATCATTTTTCAATACGTTAATATTTTTTAAATTATTTGCTTTATTATAAAAATCGTCAAGTAATATTTTGTATTTTTCAAAATCACTTTTGCTGTTTGACAAAAAATCAATGCACTTGTCAATTGATGCCATAATTACATAGCTCGGCGAACTTGTTTCATATATATCCATATATTTTTTTACCTTGCCGTAAAGACTTGGGTTGTCAATATGAATAACGGCACTTTGAGTAAGCGCAGGCAATGTTTTGTGTAGTGATTCAATAACAATGTCAGCTTTTGGCTGCTTGGGTAAATAGCTTGAAAAGCCGAAATGTGCACCGTGTGCCGCATCAATTATAAGAGGAATAGGGCAGGTTATATTGCTTACATATCCCTCATATGTAGGCGAGGTTATAACAATGGCGCAGGCATTCGGCGTTTTCTTGATGGCTTTGTCAACCGTTGCTTGTGTAATTTGTTTATAACAGCCGAATTCATTATTGTATTCAGGCTCGATATATTCAATTTTAAGCCTGTTGATAAAACAAGCATTGTATACCGACTTGTGGCAATTGCGTGCAATTATTATTGTGCTGTTTTCTTTTGCAACTGCGCTTATTGCCGCTAAAATGCAACAGGTTGAACCGTTTACGCTTATAATGCTTTTTTTATAGCCGTAAAGCGTTGCTAAGCTTTCCTGCAAATTCTTTATGATGCCGGTAGGGGAGTGCAGATTGTCGAAACCTGATATTTCCGTTATGTCTATGTTGCTTGACGGTATGCAAAATTTGATATTTCTTTTGTGCCCCGGCATATGAAACGGATATAAATTGTTATCTTTTAATTTATTGTATAACTCCAACTTTTTCTTTTCCTTCTTTTAAATTATTGATTGTCAGCATTATGTATCCTGCAAATATCGGCACAATCTCAATTAATGCAGTTTCCTTGAATATGATGAGCATTATTAAATCCAAAACCAAAATAACGGCACTTATCAAGGCAAATAAATATTTCTTAGTAAGAAAAAATGATAAAAAAACATTTATTCCCATTATAACGGAAAAAGCAAGCGAACCTATGCAGTGTGCTAAATATTGCGGATATTTGTTATAATCAAAATCACACGTTAACGTCAGCGCCATTCCTATAGCGGAAAGAAACAGCAGTATAATGTAAAATTTGTATTTCGTTTTTAAAAATGTAATTGATATATTGGTTGCAATGGCAATGTATGTAGAAATTCCCCAAAGAGTAAATATAGTATGGTGCTCAAGACCGACGGTTGACAATGCACTCTCGTTTCCTCTAACCCCACATATTGTTAAATAATAAACAGTGATTATAACTGCTGTGATTACAGTTATTATGCCTATTGCTTTTTTCATCTTTTAATTACCTTATTAATATATCTATTACTTTATTAAAATTATAACATATATATGATTGACAATTCAACCAAGTTATGATATTATTTAATTAGTTTTTGAATATTTAAGGTGAAAAAATTGTCTGAATATAGGTTCTGCCCCGGATGTCCTCGCCATGTAAAGTCAGAGGGCTTTTTTTTATTTCACTTTTTAATTTGAAAATAGATATTTGAATTTACACAACAAAGGTTAATGCATTGCGTAACTTACAATTTTATATGCGGATGTGGCGGAACTGGCAGACGCGCAGGTCTCAGACTCCTGTGGATATTGCTTCCTTGTGGGTTCAAGTCCCATCGTCCGCACCAACATTGTGAGTTTATGTTAAGTGTTTATTGCTTTGCTGTGTTTTTTGCTTTTGATTGTTAATTACACAAAATCGCAATGTTTAATGTATCTGCTTAATGTTTATCGTGTCGATAAAAAATTAGTTTATTTATATTTACTCGAATTTTCCAATTGGTGTAAAATATTGAATATTAATATTATTAGGAGTGAGAAACAATGGAATTCGAATTGATTTCAACCAGGGACCTGTTTGAAGATGACGATATTGTTATAATCAGCCGTATCGGAAAGGTGTTTAACGCCAAGGTTGAAATTATCGACGTTGCAATTAAAGATGAAAACGGCGATATTACCAGCATCATGGAAGTGAAACACAAGATTTTAGGCTATTTATAATTGCTTAGTGATGAAAAGGGTTGGAATACTATCAACTTCTTTGATACTTTTTGTTATATGTTTGTTTTCATTTTCTGTTAATGCATTTGCTTTTAACAATAAATATATAACAAATTCGGGCAGTTGGTATAAAAATGGAGATCTGATAAATATAAATAATGATGTTTTGTCAGGTCAGCTTCGTTATATCCTTGATGAGAACGATGCTTGTGCTTATTTTTACTTTTTATACAGTAATTGCGACGGCGATTATAAGGATGATGACGTATCTCTTGAATTTAAAATTTCAAATAGCACAAATAAATATTCGTTTTCCGTTTCAAAATCAGGTATAAAAAACGGCAACAAAGATATTTATATTAATTATGATTTTAGTAATGTGAGTTCTGAGTTTGGTAATGGGCAATTATTGGTTGGATTTGAAATGAAAAATAAAACCGATAGGTCTTCGCTCAATCAAATCACCTGCACATTCAGTGCTGATTCAAAAAACAGTTGTGTAATTCTTGATGATTGCGTTTTAGATATGTGTGTTTCACCTAATAATCTATCGCAAAAGAAATCCGGTTCTAAGTCAAGGAGTGAAAGAAAAGGCACAAATTCTACCTCTATAAGTGCGCCCAAAAACAATAATAAGAAAGCATCTAAGAGTGATACAACAAAATTTGTTACGAAGCATACGATTAATAATCATAACAAAAGCGACAGGCAAAATAAGAAAGATAATAATTCGACTAAGTTTTCCGGCACAGGTACGACGTATGATATAAAATCGTCTTCTTCGGTGTTAGAATCAGACGGTGGTACAACTCAAAGCGAAACTGTAACGTCCGATTTCTCAAAAAATAACGGTGGCAGTAATTTGTTGTACCCCAAGAAAAGCAAAATTGCTTTTAGAATGGCAATCTTTTTCGCTATTTTGGGAATTGTAGCACTTGGTTGCGGTCTGTTTTTAAAAGATAATAATTTATCTGATAAAAATAACGATAATGAAAACCATGATGGTAATGAATAATCTTTGCTACATATTTTATAAATAAAAGTGTTGACAATCAAGCGGTTTAGTGATATTATATCTAAGTCGCTTGATAAAGCACATTGAGTCTATGGGCCATTAGCTCAGTTGGTCAGAGCCACCGGCTCATAACCGGTTGGTCCGGGGTTCGAGTCCCTGATGGCCCACCATATATAGGGGTATAGCTCAGTTGGTAGAGCAGCGGTCTCCAAAACCGCGTGCCGAGGGTTCAAGTCCTTCTGCCCCTGCCAAAGAAAGCACCGAATTTTCGGTGCTTTTTTCCTTTATTTACGGCTATTTACGGCAATTTTACTTGCTTTTCCCATATAGATAAAACTACGGCGCACGGTCTTTTCCGCACGCCGCTTTTTCATTTTCACATCGTTTTTTGTTCACTTTGTGCCACTCAATCCACCAAAACCGTTTGGTACATCATCAAAAAAGCATCAATCACAATTCAAATCCGTTTGTAACGCCCAACAGCATATCCGTGTTTCGTTTGACATAATACATTTCGGTTATTTCCGAAGTTGTGTGTCCGAGTAAGTCTGCCACTTGCCTCGGTGTTAATGCTTTTACCGTTCCGTCCTCAGCTCGCACACCAGTTACGAGCTTTGTTGCGAAGGTGTGGCGCAAACTGTGTAAGCCTTTTTTCTCGATTCCTGCCGCATCGAGTATGGAATAAAACCGTTTTCGCAAGTTCAACGGTCTTGTAAAGTTGCCGTCTGCATCGGGTATCAACGGTGCGTCCTCACCGAAATATCGCTCGTTTCGTAATTCAATAATCGCTTGTATTGCCGTTTCGTTTAATGGTACAATACGCTTGCTTGAAGCGGTTTTTAGCTTGCCCACTACAATTTCTCGTCCGCTTTTTCGCTCTGTTCCGTCACGCTTTTGCGCTTCTTTAACACCTCTTTGAATGTGCATCACTTTTTTTTCAAGGTCTATGTCGCTGTTGATTAAACCTAACGCTTCAGCAGTTCTCAGTCCTGTGTTCAGCATAAGAATATATGCTGATGCTTGATTGTGTTTCGGCTTGCCTGAAGGGTACTTCTTGTATGCTTCCGCTTTGAATTTTTCAATTTCCTCATCGGTAAATACGGTTATCGTTTCGCATACGGGAAGCACTTCCTTGTTCTGCTTTGCAAGATAATTTGACTTTTTTATCGTCGGCACAGCGTTCATCGGATTCTTTTTTATGAACTCCTCACGCATAAGATAATCAAAGTATTCATTGAGCAGATTGTATGTTTGCTTGACGGTTGAGAATGAATATCCCTTGTCGGTCAGCGTACTAATCAGCCTCTTAATGTCTGCACCTGTTATGTTAGATACAATGAGTTTACCCATGTAAGGGACGATTTGATTTTTGTATATCTGCTCGTTTCGGTCATAGGTTACTCGCTCAACATTCGGGTATTTAAACACTTGCAGGTAATTAAGCAGGCTGTCTTTTACAGTCTTGTTACCCTCAATGGCGTCAATGATTTCTTCTTCAAACTTGGATATGTAGTCCGTCATCTTCTTGTTGACCTCGGCTTTAGTCGTGCCGGAAAAGCTCTTGCGTTTTCTTTCGCCTTGCTCATCCTTGTACCAAACAACGCCACCCCATCTGCCGTCTGTTCGTTTGAATGCATTGCCGTTTGTCAGCAGTTGTTTTTGCATTTTATCACTCCTTTCGCACACACAATATCACAAACCTTTTTCAATATCCAGACCAAAGATTTGTTGCTAAGCAGATGTGTTAATGATATAATAAATTATATTTTGTAATTATTCGGAGAACAAAAAATTATGAACGATGAAAAATTCATGAGAGAAGCAATTGAATTATCAATGTCAGCTGTGGCACATGGTAATGAACCGTTTGGTGCAGTGCTTGTAAAAGATGACGAAGTTGTTTTTTCAAACGAAAATCAAATTTATACAAAACACGATCCGACCTATCACGGTGAGGCTGGACTTATAAGAGATTTTTGCGCCCAAACCGGCATTACTGATCTTAGTAAATACACTTTATACTCAAGTTGCGAGCCTTGCTTTATGTGCAGCGGTGCAATGGTTTGGACTAAACTCGGTAGGCTTGTGTATGCTGCAAGCAACGATGATTTGGAAAAAATTTTAGGTAATGACGGTGGATGTAATTGTTCCAAAATTGTTTTTGATAACTCTTTTTGGCAACCTAAAGTTACAACAGGTATTTTAAGAGATGAAAGTATAGAAATTCTAACTGCTTATTTCTCGTTACACAAAAAAGGTTGATGCATATTTATTGCTTTCAAACGGCTCGTAGGATTCTCTACAAGCCGTTTTTACTTTTAGTCCGACGAGTTACTCTGTTTCAGAGCGAACTCGTCAATTTTTGCTTACAGCGTTGCCTGATCATTCATAAATTTGTTTATCATACGGCAGTACCCAAGTGAATACGCAAAAGCCTTGATTTTCTGCGAAAAATAGCCTTTACTGCATACGAATTTCATATCATACGCAAAAGTATTACGATTTGAAAAGACGACAGGCTTTGCCGGACGGCGTTTTCGGGCATTTCAATGCCCGAAAATCATACCCCTTTATCCTGCTTTAAAATCGACAGCTTGAAATTCGCTTCAAAACCCACTCAAAAGAGCCGAGATTTCATCCAAAACCGAGTCAAAAATCAATTTCAAAAATGCAAAAGAAAAACCTCTGTTTTTTCCAATTTAGGCTTTTAGATTATTTGTCATCAACTCTTACAGTGGGGTACACTATATTTGATGAACTGTGTAGATATTACTTTGCTGTGCGTTTTCAAAAAATCTTTGAGTAATAACTATGTAACCTTTTTCTTCGAGTGACTTGAGCGTGCTTCTGCAAGTGGTCGGACACATATTGCACTTCTTCGCCATCTTCGGAACAGACCAAAAACTTACACCTTTGCTGTCACCAACCGAAACAAGAAAACAGTAAATCATAAATTCGTGTGGTGAAAAGTTTTCTTCAAAGATTTTGTTTGGCATATAGTAAACCTTGCCGTCAGTTTTGTAATTTTTATTTGCGTACATAATTTTTATCCTTTCTTAATTTGTTTTTGAATCCACAACATGAATTCATCTTTCGGTACAACAATTCTTGTGCCGATTTTTACTTTTGGAAAACCTTTTTCATTGACAAGCTCGTATGACCTTGTGCGAGATATTCCAAGCACCTTTGCAACCTGCGACACCGATATCATCATCGGTAGCTCATCAAAACTTTTATAACTTTCTTTCATTGCGCTGCCTCCTTTCGTATTATTCGAGAGATACTTTTTCAAAAAGAAAAAAGCATAAGTAAAATTAAAACAAAAATTCACCCATAAAAAAGTCCCTCTACTATACGGAGAAAAATTCCCATTTTGTTCGGGTGTTTTTCAAAATTCTTTACATCTTGTTTACATTTGATTTCACCATAACAAAAAAATACCCCTCTATAATACGGAGAAAAAACTCGGTTTTGTTGATGTGTTTTGAAAGAAAATTTACAAATTATTTTATAAAAACAAAAATCCTCACCGTATTAAGTAAGAACTTGTTCACGATTTGGATTTTATTGAATATTATTATCAAATATGATATAATAAAATGAATTGTTTTGACTTGATATGTTATCTGTTTTACTGTACTGATTTTTGTACGTTGCAAATTTTTATGTTGACTTATCTTTAATGCTGTAGGAGAATCATATTATGAAATTAATCAATAATGTTACCGAAACTTTGAAAGATGATTTATCCGTTGAGATTCATGAAGGAAGCAAACTGTCTATCGCTGCAGCTTGCTTTTCTATCTATGCCTTTCAAGAACTTAAAAAGCAACTCACCTCTATTGATGAATTGCGTTTCATTTTTACAGCTCCGACTTTCGTAACAGAAAAAGCGAAAAAGGAAAAGAGAGAGTTTTATATTCCACGACTTAATCGTGAACGCAATCTGTATGGTACAGAATTTGAAATTAAATTAAGAAATGAACTTACTCAAAAAGCCATTGCCAAAGAATGTGCTGATTGGATTAAAGAAAAAGTTACTTTCAAATCAAATATTAGTGATAAAACTATTCAAGGACAGTTGGTTGTAGATAGTGTAGGATATACGCCGATAAACAATTTTACAACTGTTGAGCTTGGTTGTGAAAAAGGTAATGTTATCAGCACAACAATCGTAAAAGATCAGTCTCTTGCGCAAACGCTTATAAGAGACTTTGATGAAATATGGAACGACAAAAAAGTGCTTCAGGAAGTAACCAATGAAGTTATTGACAGCATTACAGCTGCTTACAATGAAAATTCTCCGGATTTTATTTATTTTGTAACACTCTATAATATCTTCAATGAATTTTTAGAAGATATTTCTGAAGATGAACTCCCTAATGAAGCAACCGGTTTTAAAGACAGCAAGATTTGGAGTATGCTGTACAATTTTCAAAAAGATGCCGCTCTTGCTATCATCAATAAACTTGAAAAATATAACGGTTGCATTCTCGCCGACAGTGTTGGTCTTGGTAAAACATTCACAGCACTTGCAGTTATAAAATATTATGAAAGCAAAAATAAATCAGTGCTGGTGCTATGCCCTAAAAAATTAGCCAACAACTGGAACACATATAAAGATAATTACATTAACAACCCTATTGCGTCCGACCGCCTCGGTTATGATGTTCTTTATCATACAGACCTTAACAGAACACATGGACAGTCAAATGGTCTTGACCTTGACAGAATAAATTGGGGTAACTACGGTCTTGTAGTTATTGATGAATCACATAACTTTAGAAACGGTGGTAAGATAGTTGAAAATCCGGATGAAGAAACAAAGGATAATCGCTATGTTACCTTGATGAAAAAAGTTATTCGAGCAGGCATAAAAACTAAAGTTCTTATGCTTTCAGCTACGCCGGTAAACAATCGCTTTAATGACTTGAAAAATCAACTTGCCCTTGCATATGAAGGACATACAGATTACATAGACGAAAAGCTCAATACTAATCGCACCATTGATGAAATATTCAGGAACGCCCAAAGAGCTTTTAACACTTGGAGTAAGTGGGAACCGTCTGCTCGTACAACTGAAAACTTACTTAAAATGCTGGACTTTGATTTTTTTGAAGTCTTGGATAGCGTAACAATAGCCCGTTCAAGAAAACATATTCAAAAATACTATGACACAACTGATATAGGAACTTTTCCAATAAGATTAAAGCCTTTGTCACCGAGACCGCATTTGACCGACTTGAAAACTGCAATAAATTATAATGAAATTTTCGAGCAGCTTAGGCTTTTGGAATTAACCATATACAAACCGTCTCACTATATACTTCCGAGTAAAATGGACAAGTATGCAGAACTATACGAAGATAACAAAGTCAATGTAGGCTTTACTCAAGCAAACCGTGAGCAAGGTATCCGTCGTTTGACAGCTATCAATTTGATGAAGCGTATGGAAAGCTCCGTATATTCTTTCAATCTTACTCTTAAGAGAATAAAAGATTTGATTGACAGCACAATTGAGACGATTGACAGATTTAATAAGCAATCTGCACACGAAATTGAATTAACAGATATATCTAATATGGATGAGTTTGACGATGAGGACCAAAATACAGACGACCTGTTCTCTTTTGGTAGAAAGATAAAAATCGACCTTGCCGATATGGACTATGTATCTTGGAGAGATAGCCTTGTAAAAGATGCAGAAGTTCTTGAACTCTTAACTGTTATGGTTGCTGATATTACTCCGGAACACGATTCAAAGTTGCAAGAACTTTATAAAATTATAGATGAAAAAATATCTAATCCGATTAATGAAGGCAATAAAAAGATAATTATTTTTACTGCGTTTGCAGATACAGCAGGGTATTTGTATGATAATGTAAGCGAGTATGTCAAATCAAAATATGGACTTAATACTGCAATGGTGTCAGGCTCAGTAGACGGTCGTACCACTTGTCCTAAGCTTCGCGGAGACTTAAATACTGTACTGACCTGCTTTTCTCCAATTTCAAAGGGCAGAGATTTATTTGACAGTATTCCAAAGGAAGATATAGATATTCTAATTGCTACAGACTGTATTTCTGAAGGTCAAAACTTACAAGATTGCGATTATCTGATTAACTACGATATACATTGGAATCCGGTTCGTATTATTCAGCGTTTTGGTCGTATTGACCGTATCGGAAGTAAAAATAAGTATATCCAGCTTGTCAATTTCTGGCCTGATGTAACCCTTGATGATTATATCAATTTGAAAGCTAAAGTTGAAACCCGTATGAAAATAGTGAATATGACTTCAACCGGTACCGATGAAGATAACCCTTTAAGTGACGAAGAAAAAGCAGATCTTGAATACAGAAAAGCACAACTCGAAAAACTGCAAGAAGAAGTTGTTGATATTGAAGATATGACAACCGGCATTTCAATAATGGATTTAGGTCTTAATGAATTTAGGCTTGATTTGCTTGAATACATAAAGAATCACCCTGATATTGAAAAAGCTCCGTTTGGACTTAATGCAGTTGTTCCTGCAAATGATGATGCACCTGCCGGAGTGATATTTGTTTTGAAAAATCGCTCCGATAGCGTAAATATTGATAATCAAAACAGACTTCACCCATTCTATATGGTGTATATCAGTAATGATGGAGAAGTTATTTGCGACCATTTATCTCCAAAGGATATGCTCGATAAAATGCGTTTCCTTTGTAAGGGCAAAACGGAACCTATACCTGAGGTCTATAAGCAGTTCAATAAAGAAACTCGTGACGGTAAGGATATGTCGAAATTCTCTGAACTGCTCGGAGAAGCGATTGCATCCATTATAGAAGTCAAAGACGAAAGCGATATAGACAGTTTTTTAGGTGGCAGTCAAGTTAGCTTTTTGTCTAACGAAATTAAAGGCTTGGATGATTTTGAACTTATTTGCTTTTTAGTTGTAAAATGAGGTGAAAATTATGCTTGGTTTACCGAAAAGTACGGAAATGAGTAAACAGCTTCCGAAAAAAGCAATTTATGCAAAATTTCAAATGAATACAGCGGCAAGAGAGAAGATTGATGCAGATATTTCAAGAATAACTATCGTCAATGAAATAACGCCGAACAAAGTCAATATTCCTGCCGGCGATGAAGTGAAAAGTTTTTTTGTTTTGCTCGTAACCTTAAAAAGAAAAGAGTTTGAAGAAAAGACCATTGCAACGCTTTCGAAGCTGGTACCGCAGAATATTTTGTTCGTACTTGAATGCGGTAACGAAAGTAAACTTGCTATTTATCATTCAAAGCTAATGCAGACAGATTGGAAATCAACCACAGAACAAAAGGTTGAGCTTAAAGGCTTAAACCTTGATAAGGTTTGGGAAAACTTGATAAGAAGTTTGGAGTGTGGAGTTTGGAATGAGAAGCTATCTCTTGATGAAAATTTAGCAATCCACGAACAGCAGGAAAAACTGCAAAAGCAGATTACCAAACTTGAAAAGCAAGCACGAGCAGAAAAACAACCCAAAAAGAAATTTGAAATAGTACAACAGCTTAAAAAGTTGAAAGTAAAATTATAGATTATAATTTTAGAGGAGGGAATTATAAATTTATGAACTGGGATACTGTATTAAAAATAGTATTAAGCATTGTCGGAAGTGTCGGCGGTGCTGGAGCAATTATAGCTTTTGTAGTAAAATTCTCAGCCAATTTAATTGCAGATAAATTAAAGAAAAAATATGAACTTGAAACAACAAAAAAATTAGAAGAATACAAATCAAAGCTTGAAAATAAAAATTACATCAGTAAAACAAGGTTTGATACAGAGTTTAGCATTTATAGAACGCTATCAGTTGCGTTTTTTGATATGGTAAAAAATATTAGTGTAATGATTCCGGAGGGATATACCCAAGTACCCGCAGATCCTAAAGTAAAGAAAGAGTATGATAAAAAGGTATATAACCTTGCACTAACAGCAGTTGTGAAAGCCCAAGATACTTTAAACGGTAATGCTCCGTTTATATCAGAAGATATGTATAACGAATATTCTGCAATCTTAAAATTGTGTAATCTACAACTGGAAGTGTTTAGTAATAGGTGGAATGTTCTCTATTTAGCGAGTCAGGAAGAAAAGGAAAAATTGGATTTGGAAGATTATAAGAGAACAGGGACAATCAACGAATCAATGAAGGAACTGAATAACAAAGTTAGAAAATATATCTCAACACTAGATGTCATTGAATGAAAAATCGGAGGAAAAAGATAATGGACAAGCTCAAGATGCAAACAGCAAATAAGGCGGATGAAAATTTTAAGAAGTTAGCGGAGATGTTCCCTAATGCTGTTACTGAATCAATTGATGAAAACGGCGAAGTAGTTCGTGCTATTGATAAAGATGTGCTTATGCAGGAAATTTCTTGCAAGGTTGTTGACGGCAACGAGGAACGCTATCAGTTTACTTGGCCTGACAAGAAGAAGTCTGTTCTTCTTGCTAATGCACCTATCAATAAGACCTTGCGTCCTGTTCGAGATGATGAAACAACTCCAACTGGAGCAGACAGTGAGGGAAAACCATATTGCAGTAGTGGCAGTGTAGATTTTGATAACACGGAAAATCTCTATATTGAGGGCGATAATCTTGAAGTATTGAAACTCTTACAAGAAACATATCTTGGCAAAATCAAGATGATTTACATAGACCCACCATACAACACGGGCAATGACTTTGTGTATGAGGATGATTTTGCTCAAAGTACAGATGAATTCCTTGCTAACAGCGGACAATACGATGATGATGGCAACCGTCTTGTCAAAAACCTTGATAGTAATGGTCGTTTCCATACCGACTGGCTAAATATGATTTATCCGAGATTAAAGTTGGCAAAGGATTTGTTATCAGAAGATGGTGTTATTTTTATCAGCATAGATGATGGAGAAATTGAAAACTTCAAAAAATTATGCAATGAAATTTTTGGAGAGAAAAATTTCATTGCTCAAAGTATTAGAAGGACTATTAATTCTGGAAAGCACGATATCACAACAATTGCTCCTTTTCACGAATATGTTTTAATGTATGCAAAAAACATTTCTTTAATTCAATTAGCAAAAAAGCCAAAAGACGAAGCTGAAAGGAATAGACTTTATAAAGAAAAAGACGAGTATGAAAATGAGCGTGGTAGATTTTATATCACTCAATTAAACAAAAATAGTTTGCAATATTCCGATGGCCTAAATTATCCAATCATAGGTCCAGATGGAAAAGAAATATGGCCTGGCGGAGGCATTGATGATAAAGTATGGATTTGGAGGTGGTCAAAATCGAAGGTGGAATGGGGAATAAAAAACGGATATATAGTTTTCAAAAAATCAGGTTCTAAATATAAGGTATATACTAAATCATACGAATTTAGAGATAAAGATGGAAACCCTATAAAACGTGACAACCCTTATTCTTCACTTGAATTTATAGATAAAAAATATGCTAATTTTAATGCAACTCCTGAATTAGAGAAATTATTTGATGGAAAAAAATATTTTGATTTTCCAAAATCCTCTGCTTTCATTAAAGAACTTGTTAAACTTGCTAACTTAGCAAATAATGATATTATACTGGATTTTTTCTCCGGCTCTGCTACTACTGCTCACGCAGTAATGCAGTTAAATGCCGAAGATGGTGGCAATCGTAGATTTATTATGGTACAGTTACCGGAAGAAACAGACGAAAAGAGCGAAGCATACAAAGCCGGATACAAGAACATTTGTGAAATCGGTAAAGAACGTATCCGCAGAGCAGGTCAGAAAATTAGGAATGAGCAGTTAGGAATTAGAAATGATGCTGACAGCTCCTCACTCGTCACTCCTAATTCCTCACTGGATATCGGTTTCCGTGTATTGAAGTGCGACAGTTCCAATATGAAAGAGGTGTACTATAACCCTGCCGAGTATGAGCAGTCGCTTTTCTCTCGCCTTGAAGACAACATTAAAGAGGACAGAACTCCGGAAGATTTGTTATTCCAAGTTATGCTTGACCTCGGAATTTTGCTTAGCAGCAAAATTCAAGTTAGGAGTGAGAAAGTAGGAATGAGGAGTTATTCTTACTTTGATGTTGAGGATGGTTATTTGATTGCTTGCTTTGACAAAAACATTGATGAAGAAGTCATCACGGCAATTGCCAAACAGAAACCCTACTACTTCGTAATGCGTGACAGCTCTATGGCAAACGATAGTGTCGCAACTAACTTTGAACAGATTTTTGCCACTTACAGCCCTGACACAGTAAGGAAGGTGCTGTGATATGAATAATAATTATAGAAAAAGTCTTTGTAGAGAAAATGTAATGTGTGGCGTATATGGACACGTTTTATTAGAACATTTATCTGATTCGTATGATTATCTTGAGGAACTAAAGAAATTAGATAAAAAAACAAATTCATATGATGAGTTTTCAGATATCAAAAATAAAATAGAATTAAATTATGTTGAAATTATTGTTTTTTCTATAATGTGTGTTGAAGCATTTTTAAACGATTATATTGCATCGTGTATATTAGATGATAATTATTATAACAATTTTGATATGTTAAATGTAATGGCAAAATTCAATTTGATTGTGCAATTTATTTTTAAAGATGATTCTGATCAAAGCGAAAAATGTGTTTCAATGTTAAAAGGATTAAACAGGAAAAGAAATAATTTAGTACATTCAAAAAGTAACGATGGAACATATAGGGGTTATCATTCTTTGGAAGAGTTAGAAGAAATTGAATCTAAAATGAATTTTGAAGATTGTTATTATGATACGATAAACCAATATATAAAATCTTGTTACCAATTATTTGATGATTCAAAAAAGGCAATTATGACAGTTGTTGAATTAGCAAAATATTTAGATTCTAAAGATCTTGATTTAAATGCATTTTTCGAAATATTTTCTTTTAGTAAAAAGGATTGGCTGAATGAATCACAATGTAATGAAAAGCAATTAAAAGCATTTGAACTATTAGATTTTAAAAATATATTCTAAAGGAAATTATAATGAAATTTAATTTTAAGATACAACAATACCAAACTGACGCCGTTGATGCTGTTGTTAAGGTTTTTAACGGACAAGGCTTTCACGATAAAATCAACTATATTCGTGATTTGGGAAATACTGAACAGAATCTTTCTTCTCAAGTATCATTTGATGAAAACGAAATAATGGATGATACAGGATACAAGAACGAACTTGTTGAGCTTTCTGACGAACAACTTTTGCAAAACATTCAAAATTTGCAAAGCCAAAATAATATTAAACTTTCTCCGTCCCTTGTAAAAGATTTGGGAAGATGCAGTCTTGATATTGAAATGGAAACCGGTACGGGTAAAACCTATGTGTATATCAAGACGATGTTTGAGCTGAACAAGAAATACGGCTGGAGCAAATTCATTGTGGTTGTTCCGAGTATTGCTATTCGTGAGGGTGTAAAGAAATCATTTGAAATTACCGTAGATCACTTTATGGAATACTATGGCAAAAAAGCTCGTTTCTTCATTTATAACAGTTCAAATCTGAATCAGCTTGATAATTTTTCAAGCAGTTCCGGCATCAATGTAATGATTATCAATACGCAGGCTTTCGCCTCTTCTCTTAAAGAGGATGGACGCAGTAAGGAAGCTCGTATTATTTACTCAAAGCGTGATGAGTTTGGTTCTCGCCGTCCGATTGATGTAATCAAGGCTAACAGACCGATTATCATTCTTGATGAGCCACAGAAAATGGGCGGTGCAGTTACACAAAAGGCTTTGAAAAATTTCAATCCTCTTTTTACGCTCAATTATTCTGCTACTCACGCAAAGCATCATAACCTCATTTATGTTCTTGATGCTTTAGACGCATTTAATAAGAAATTGGTCAAGAAGATTGAAGTCAAAGGCTTTGAAGTTAAGAATTTCAGAGGTACGGACAGTTATTTGTACCTTGAACAGATTGTGCTTTCAAGTAAAAAGCCACCTATGGCAAGAATTGAGCTTGAAATCGGGTATAAAAAATCCATCAACAGAGAGCCCCGTACACTTGGCGTTGGTGACGATTTGTATTATGTTTCGCAAGAAATGCAGCAGTACAAGGGATATACAATTTCAGAAATTGACCCACTTCGTGGAACAGTTACATTTACAAACGGTGAGGTAATCAAAGCCGGTGATGTTGTCGGTGATGTGTCCGAAAAAGATATGCGCCGTATTCAGATTAGAGAGACTATTCTTTCTCATTTTGAAAAAGAAGAAAAGCTCTTTAATATGGGTATTAAATGTCTTTCTTTGTTCTTTATTGATGAGGTTGCAAAGTATCGTCAATATGACGAGAACGGCGATGAAGTGCTTGGCGAGTACGGTGTTATGTTTGAGGAAGAGTATTTGAATGCTCTTAATGACTATACGACCTTGCTTGATACACCGTATCAAAAATATTTGAAATCTACTTGCAGTGATGTGAGTGCGGTACATAAGGGATATTTCAGTATTGATAAAAAGACCGGACACAGTATCGACAGTAAGCTCAAAAGGGGCAGTGAATTTTCAGATGATATTTCAGCCTATGACCTTATTTTGAAGAACAAGGAACGCTTGCTCTCTTTTGATGAGCCTACAAGATTTATTTTTTCTCACTCTGCGCTTCGTGAAGGCTGGGACAACCCAAATGTATTTCAAATTTGTACGCTTAAACACTCCGACAGCAACACCGCAAAACGCCAAGAGGTTGGTCGTGGATTGCGTTTATGCGTAAATCAAAACGGTAATCGTATGGATGTTGAAAGTTGTGGCGCTTCGGTACACGATATTAATACCCTTACTGTTATTGCAAGTGAAAGCTATAAAACTTTTGTTACGGATTTGCAGTCGGATATCAAAACTGTTTTGTATGACAGACCTACAGTTGCGACTAAAGAATACTTCAAAGGCAAGTATGTTAAGGTGGATGATGTACCTACGCTTATTGACGACAGCACCGCTAATAAAATCTACAAATACCTTATCAGAAATGATTATATCGACGATGATGATAAGGTTACGGATAGCTACCGTCAAGATATAAAAAGTGGAACAGTTGCGGAATTCTCTGACGAATTGAAACCTATGGCAGATGGCATACATACGCTTATTCAGGCTGTTTATGATGACAGTGTCCTTAAGGATATGTTTACAGACGGACACGAAACAAAGGTTAAAGACAATCCGCTCAATGAAAACTTTGCCAAAAAAGAATTTCAGGCTTTATGGCATGAGATTAACCACAAGTACGCTTACACAGTTGAGTTTGATAGCGACGAGCTGATTAAGAAAGCAATCGCACATATTGACGAAAAACTTTTTGTTTCAGAGCTTCAATACACCGCTACCATCGGTCGTCAGAAAGACGAAATGAATGAATATGAGGTTGAGCGTGGAGCTTCTTTTGCAGGCGAAAAAACAAGGACTCAAACGCTTAAACACGCTGAAACAAGTCAGATTAAATATGACCTTATCGGTAAGGTTGCAGAAGGTACTACGCTTACCCGTAAGACTGTATCTGCAATTTTACAGGGTATTCGTATGGATAAGATTCATATGTTTAAGAATAACCCGGAGGAATTTATCTCAAAGGTTATCAGGCTTATCAATGAGCAGAAAGCTACAATGATTGTTGAACATATTTCCTATGATACGATTGAAGGAGAATACGATAGCACAATCTTTACAGCCGAGAAGAACACACAAAGCTTTGACAAAGCATTCCTTGCAAAGAAAGCAATCCAAGACTATGTGTTCACAGATGGCTCTGCGGAAAAGAGCATTGAAAGAAAATTTGCAGAAGATTTGGATAGAGCAGATGAAGTATGTGTTTATGCAAAACTTCCGAGAACATTCCAAATTCCTACTCCGGTAGGTAATTATTCTCCGGACTGGGCAATCGCTTTTTATGAGGACAAGGTTAAGCATATTTTCTTTATTGCCGAAACTAAAGGCACTATGGAAAGCCTCGAACTTAGACCAATTGAACAAGCTAAGATTTCTTGTGCCAAAAAGCTGTTCAACGAAATGTCTAACAGCAAGGTGGTTTACCATGATGTTGACAGCTATCAGAGCTTGCTTAATATTATGAATTCTATATAGATAGATAAAAACCGCATATTAAAGGAACTTTCTGAAGCATATAATGATAAAGATTTGCTTTCTTTTGTGGACGACTTGCAATATAAATATCAGCTAAAAGAAATGTAATTTACGAGTATTACAATACATTTGTGTGTTTTTACAAGGTTAGCAAATAAAATTTGATTATTGGATGTGTTCTGTAAAATGAGGTTCGATTGAATGGATGAAAAAGAAATCAGAAAAAAGCTTGCCGGTCGTGCTGCCGAATATATGATGTTCAATGATGATGAAGAAGATACTGAAGTTCCGGCAGAAATTTCATCATCCGATAGTGTTATCGACTTTTTAGATCTTGAAGAGTCAAAAGACAAAATTCAAAGTGACAAATAATATGTCACTTTGTTTAGCTAAAATAAAGATACTTTTAGGTTTGCCCTAAATTTTTGGGCAAGCCTATTTTCTTTTTCTCTAATCTATTGGTTAGCTCCTTAAATGTTATTAAATTATGCGTTTTAAAATTTTTTGAGTAAATGTACAATAGCTATATGCAACCACAATATGATAATGATTATCAATTTTATATTGACAATTTGATTTTGCTAAATTATAATAAAAATAAAAAGAGTTAAAATTATGAGCGAGAGAAAAAATTATTCCACAAAACACAATAATGAATTATTGAAATATTTGGAAGAACATAAAAATGAGCATTTAACAGTGTCGCAAATCTATAATGATTTGACTGCAAAAGGTATTTCAATAGGATATGCTACTGTCTATAGGCAACTGGAAAAACTTGTTAAGAATTCCAGCGTTGTAAAATATACAATCGACAATACCAGCAGTGCATGCTTTGAATATGTGGGAGAGGATAATCACTCCAAGCAGTCTACATATCACTTAAAATGTGAGCATTGCGGTAAAATCATTCATTTAAGTTGTAATGAAATAGAAGTATTTGAAAATCATATTTCATCGCATCATAATTTTAAGGTTGACCCTGCAAAAACCGTTTTTTACGGCTTATGCGAAAATTGTGCAAAGTAATACTAAGAAAGGAAATCACTGATGAAGCAGGAAGCTATAAGCAAGAAAAAGAGAATAATTACAATGCTTATAGCAGTTTTGTTTGTGATAGCGGCTGTATTTTCTGCTGCCTTTGTTATCAAAGAGGCAAATCATAAGTGCAATCATACTGATTGTCAAATTTGCCAAACAATGCAGCTTTGCATAAAAAACTTAACGGATTTAGGTTCAAAATCGGATGATATTGTAGGTGTAACCGTATTATTTTATTTTGCGTTATTTATCATTCCTTTTGTTACTTATATATTTTCAAAGGAAACGCTTATTGATTTAAAAACTAAATTATCTAATTAAATATAGTTATCAACAAGGGACAAGTCTGCATTTTTGGACTTGCATATGTTAAAAATAGGTCTGTTTTGCAGGCTTTGTTTTGCTATGCAAAAGTTCCTTGTATTTTTATGCCCATTTTTAAGATTATATTTGATTGGAGATACTTTAATGAAAAAAATTTTAGGCGTAATTGCCGCCGTTTTAAGTGTTGCAATTATTTTTGTTGCTTGCTCTAATGGAAAAAGCAACAATGAAAACACAATAAAAAACAATGAGAATAATACAAAGCTCAGCATTGTAACAACAATTTTCCCCGAATACGATTGGGTTAGGCAAATACTTGGTGAAAATCAAGCCAATGTAGATTTGACGATGCTTCTTGATAAGGGTGTTGATTTGCACAGCTATCAGCCGAGTGCCGATGATATGGTAAAGGTTTCTAAATGTGATTTGTTTATTTATGTCGGCGGTGAATCGGACACATGGGTTGATGATGCATTGAAGTCTGCTCAAAACAAAAATATGAAGGTTATCAATCTTCTTGATGTTCTTGGAAATTCTGTAAAGGAAGAAGAACAGGTTGAAGGTATGCAATCTGAAGAAGAGGAAGAAGAGGGCGAAGAGGAAGGTCCTGAATATGATGAACATGTATGGCTCTCTCTCAAAAACGCCAAAACTCTTTGTTCTTCCATTGCAGATGCACTTTGCGAGATTGACTCAAAAAATGCAAATGTATATAAAAAGAATTTAAATGAATACACCAAAAATTTGGACGCACTGGATAAGGAGTATCAGCAAGCAGTAAACGGTGCAAAATATGACACCTTGGTTTTCGGTGATCGTTTTCCGTTTAGATATATGGTTGATGATTATTCTTTGAAATATTATGCCGCATTTGTGGGTTGTTCTGCCGAAACAGAGGCAAGTTTTGAAACAATTAAATTCCTTGCAAACAAGGTTGACGAACTCGGTGTAACAACAGTGCTTACTATCGAAGATCCAAAACACAAAATTGCTCAAACGGTAGTTGAAAATACAAAAGAAAAAAATCAAAAAATCCTTGCACTCAATTCTATGCAATCGGTTACAAACGATGATGTTAAGAATGGCGAAACATATTTGAATGTAATGCAATGCAATCTTGATGTGCTTAAACAAGCTTTAAATTAAGGAGGACGCTATGGCACAGATTGTATGCAAGAATTTAGCTGTCGGCTACGGCAACACAGTTGTAAAAAGCAATATAAATTTTAAAGTTGAAAAGGGCGATTACCTTTGCATAATCGGCGAAAACGGTTGCGGAAAAAGTACGCTTATGAAAACAATTTTAGGGTTGGAAAGCGCACTTAACGGAGAAATTGTTTTTTCGGATGATATAAAGAAAAACGAAATCGGATATCTACCTCAACAAACACAGTTGCAACGGGATTTTCCGGCGTCTGTAAGTGAAGTAGTTATGTCAGGCTTTCTCAACAGAAACGGAATGAGACCTTTTTACACAAAAAAGCAAAAAGCCGAGTTTAAGAAGGTTATTAAAAATCTTAATATACAAGAGCTTGAAAAAAGATGCTATCGTGAGCTTTCGGGAGGTCAACAGCAAAAGGTATTACTTGCACGAGCACTCTGTGCCACAGATAAAATTCTTTTACTTGACGAGCCGGTTGCGGCTCTTGACCCAAAGGCAAGCGAGGACTTTTATAATTTGCTTGCTCAAATAAATGCAAACGGCACAACCGTAATTATGATTTCGCACGATGTTAATGAGGCTGTGAAATATGCAACAAAGATATTGTGTCTTAACTCGCCTTGCTTTTTCGGCAGCCAAAAAGAATATTTTGAATTTATCAAGGGAGGTGAGCAAAATGCTTGAAAAACTTATGGTTTATTTTGAATATCCGTTTGTAAGATATGCACTTATCGCCGCAGTTCTTATTGCTCTTTGCTCATCTCTCTTAGGTGTTACGCTCGTGCTTAAAAGATTTTCATTTATCGGCGACGGACTTTCCCATGTAGCTTTCGGTGCAATGGCAGTAGCAACAGTATTAAAGCTAACAAACAATATGCTTTTAATAATGCCGGTTACAATTATTGCGGCAATTATTCTTTTAATCGGTGGTAAGAATATAAAGATTAAAGGCGATGCTGCAATCGCTGTAATTTCCGTAGGAGCACTTGCAATAGGCTATTTGGTTATGAATTTGTTTTCAACCTCTGGCAATGTTTCGGGTGATGTTTGTTCAACGCTTTTCGGCTCAACATCAATATTGACCCTTACAATAAAGGATGTTTACCTATGTGTTGCACTGTCGATAGCCGTAATAATTATTTTCTGTGTGTTTTATAACAAGATTTTTGCCGTTACTTTTGATGAAAGCTTTGCCAAAGCAACGGGAATAAAAGTGGGGGCATATAACTTCTTGATAGCAGTTACCATTGCGGTTATCATTGTGCTTGCAATGAACCTTGTAGGTTCACTTCTTATTTCTGCATTGATTATTTTTCCTGCACTTTCGGCAATGCGACTTTTTAAAAGCTTTAAATCTGTAATTATCTTTTCTGCAGCCTTTTCCGTTGTATGTACGGTTGTGGGACTTCTTGCCTCAATTCTTGCAGGAACGCCGGTAGGCTCAACCATTGTTGCAAGCGATATAGCCGGATTTATAATTTGCTTGGCTTTATCAAGCGTTAAGAGAGGTGTAAGAGTATGAAAAAAATAATTGCAATTATATTAGCTTTAGTGTTGGTTTTGAGCTTTGTCGCTTGTTCAAAAAATAGTGATAAAAACGACAATTCTAACTCAAAGTCTACAACAAAAACAACTGAAACAACAACCGAGGCGAAGTCTGTTGATTTGGATTTGACTAAACTAAGCAGCACTCTAGTCTACTCTGAAGTTTATAATATGCTTATTACGCCTGATGATTATAAAGGCAAGATCATAAAAATGAAAGGTCAATTTAATCAATACACGGATGAAGAAACAGGCAAAATACACAATGCCGTGATTATTCCTGATGCAACTGCTTGTTGTCAACAAGGATTGGAATTTGAACTTTCAGATAAAACTAATCCTAACTTTGAACAAAATACGGAAATAACGGTTGTCGGCACATTCGATACTTATTCAGATGGCAAGTTTTTATATTGCCATTTAAAAAATGCAAAAATAATTAATGAATAGTGGATTGAATAATTGAAATTCATTAACGAAAAGGGTTTTACTATTATTTGTCACTGCCTCTTATAGTGGGGGGCATTATATTTGCGTTCTAAATACAGCTCATTTTTCAAGAGCATCAAAAAAGCATCAATTTTCAACAAAAACTACAAAGACAAAAACGAACAGCACTTTCAAATCCTGAAAGTGCTGTTTTTATGCGGATTTTGCGAGGGGACTGTATTTTAACACGCGGCTTAACTGAAAGCGTGCTTTTCGCTCCAAAACCACGAAATTCAAAAGTGCAAGCACTTTTGACAGTAAACAGTCCGGTGGACTGTTTACGCATTGAGTTGATTATAAAGCCCCTGCCAAAAAAGCACCGATTTTTCGGCGCTTTTTTCCTTTATTTACGCTGTTTTACGGCGTTTTTACTTGCTTTTCTCTTATAGATAAAACTACGGCGCACGGTCTTTTCCGTACGCCGATTTTTGTTTGATAAGTTGAATATTTCTAATTTAATATATCCTTGGGCCAAGATTTTTTTAGCGCTAAATAAGAAATGACAAAGTTTGCAAGCCAGCCTGCCGGTACGGCAAGCCAAACAAAGGCAATACCGAAACGGGGCGCAAAAATCAATGCAACTGACAAACGAATTGCAAGGTTAACCATATTTGCAATTAAAAACGGTCGCATATTTCCGATTCCACGAAGAACACCGTCTGTTGCCATTTTGATGCCCATAAATATGAAAAAGTAGCCGAGCCATTTCATATAATCACCGGACACCTGATACGCTAATTCAGTTCCGTCTTTGCCTAAGAAAAGCGAAGAAATTTGAGTGTGCATCGTTTCAATAATTACAAATGCAAGAACGGCGAAGCATACATCTAACAGTAAAGCGGCACGGTAGCCTTTTTTAATACGGTTGATTTTTCCTGCGCCGAGATTTTGCGAAACAAAGGGTGACACCGCATTACCGATGGATACAAATATCAAAGAAAAAACATTTTCTACTCTCATTGTTGCCGCATAGCCTGCGAGTGCTTGCGTGCCAAAAGGATTTACAACCGCTTGCACAATCATCATACCGATTGATACTGTTGATTGTTGAAGGATAGACGGAACGGCGATTTTTAGCATTGCACGCAGTTCTTTTTTATCAAACCAATGAAACAAACTTTCGTATTTTCGCATACGGTAAAGAAAAATCAAAAGCGAAAGTACGGCTGAAATACCTTGTGCAATAAGAGTAGCAAGAGCTGCACCGAATACTCCAAGTTTAAGACCTCCCACCATCCAAAGGTCCATAATGATATTCAAAACAGATGAAAATATTAAAAGCCATAACGGGATTTTTGATTCACCGATTGAAGTGAACATGGTTGACAGAATATTATACATAAATAAAAACGGAAAGCCAACAAAATAGATACGTAAGTACAGCACCGCATCTTTCATTATATCCGCAGGCGTTTGCAGTATGCTCATCATCCAATGAGAAGTGCAAAATCCAAAAACACCGAGAAATACGCTTAAAAGCAAAAAACTTATTAAAGAAGTAGAAACGATTGTTTTCATTTTCCCGTAATCTTGAGCACCAAAATAACGGCTTACAAGTACACCTGCGCCTACACCTGCACCGAGTGCTATGCAAATAAAAACATTCGTAAGTGCGGCACAGGCGCCGACGGCCGCAAGCGCAGATGAGCCTACAAATTGACCGACGATGATTGAATCAGCCATATTGTAAACTTGTTGAAAAAAGCTGCCTAAAATAATAGGCATTGCAAAAACAGTCAACGCTTTTAGGGGTGGGTCTGTTATTAAATATTCGTCCTTGGTCATTTTTATATTCTCCTGAATTTTGCTTGAATTATTTCTGTATAAGTTTTACTGAAATTACATCAAAAAACAATTATATTATCAAAAAGCCGAACAAGCTACAGCTATCTCAGTCTGCACCCTGTTCGGCTTTTGCTTTTTACTGAACAATCGCTCCCTGAGCGAACGTTAAAATTATATCATTGGTATAAATGAAAGTCAATGAAAAGTAATAAATTGACAATTTTACTTGTATGCTGTAATATAAAACTATCAAAATTAGGAGTAAAATTATGAAAACTAAGGAAAAGGTTGAAAGTAAGAAAGGGAAAAAATTGAAAATTGTTTTGCTTGTTATTGCGGCAATAGTTATCGTAGCTGTTGCTTTTATAAATTTAACTACTTTGCCGAAATATGACGATGATAAAAATGTTATTTATGTCGGTTCTATGGTGAAGTCAAAAACAATAGATTATAAGGACAAAAGCGGCGAGGGGCTGACTAAAAATCCTATTATTAAAATTATGCAAATGGTTTGGCGCTTTTGTGACAGCGGTGATAAAAGTAAGCACGCAAAGCAAAATCCACCTCAAAATATTGAACTTATAAGCGATATTGCGTACATAGATGACGGAAATTATTATCATAAGCTTGATGTGATGTATCCTAACAATATTTCTGAAAATGATAAGCTTCCGGTTATTATTGATATTCACGGCGGCGGTTGGATGTATGGTGATAAAGGGCTTAATGAAAATTATTGCCGTGCGCTTGCCGACAGGGGATATGTTGTTTTTGATATTAACTACCGTCTTGTGCCTGATGTTAATGTTAATGAGCAGATTAAGGACGTTATGTCTGCGCTTAAATGGATAGGCGAAAATATTGACAACTATCCTTGCGACCGTGAAAATATTATGCTAACGGGTGATTCGGCAGGCGGTATGCTGGCATCTTACGCAGGTGTTTTACTTCAAAGTGAAGAATTAAGAGATATATTTGATACCGAAAGCGCCGATATTAAGCTGACTGCTCTGGTTTTGACATCTCCTGTTTCCTATATGAAGGACGGCGGTTGGTTCAGCGTTTATACAAAACCGCTTTGGGGAAAAAATTATAAAAACAGCAAAACATACAATTATATGGATTTTGATGAGATTTTGCCTTTCGCAAATGAAATGCCGCCTACATATTTGATTACAAGCAGCGGGGATACTCTTGCAGAGAAACAAACCGTTCAGCTTTATGAGCTTTTAAAAAAGAACGGCGTTTCGTGTGAACTTGCAAATTACGGTAAGGAATACGGCGAAACTTTGCCTCATGTGTTCAGCGTTTTGCAACCGTTTGAACCTGCCGGTAAGGACGCAATAGACAAAGCGCTTGCCTTTTATCAAAATGAAATTAAACAAGGCGTAAATTAAGATTTTAATTGCGCCGATTATGCTGTTTTGACAGCGAGTCGATGATAAAATCATTTCGGTGTTATATATGACGAAAAAGAAATTGCTTGATTCTAATCAGCTTAAAATAATTGCAATTGCCGCTATGACGGTTGACCATATTGCGTGGATGCTTTTTCCCGGTTATCCGAGGGAAGCGTTGCCTGTTATTATGCATATTATCGGTAGGCTTACTTGCCCGATTATGTGCTATTTTATAGCAGAGGGATATCATTATACTAAAAATATAAAAAAATATACTTTTAGATTGTTCCTTTTTGCATTTATATCTCATTTCGCATATATTTTTGCATCTAACGATTTTGTTGATGTTAAATCCTTTATCCCTTTTTATTACGGCAATTTTCTTAACCAAACGAGTGTAATGTGGTCGCTTGCATGGGGACTTGTTATGCTTCGAGTAGCTTACAGTAACAAGTTAAATAATGTTTTAAAAGTTTTATTTGTTATTTTAATATGTATAATAACTCTTCCAAGCGATTGGAGTTGTATTGCCGCACTTTGCATTATGGCGATAGGTACAAATAGGGGAAATTTCAAAAATCAAATGCTTTGGATGATTTTTTATGTGTTCCTTTATTCGTTGGTTTATTTCTTTGCTATTGATAAGCTTTACGGTATTATTCAAATGGCGGTTGTTATTTCAATTCCTGTTATTTACCTTTATAACGGTCAGCGAGGAAAAAATGAAAAGGTCAATAAATTTATGAAATGGTTTTTCTATATCTATTATCCTCTTCATCTTGCAATAATCGGAGTAATAAATTTAGTATAAATATAAAAAGACGTGATACAAAACTGTATCACGTCTTTTAGACTGTCGATAAAGCGGCTAAACCGTGCCGTGTTATAAAACGAAATTCCATTCGGGGTCCCCGACAAATTGAAATTTGGTGGGGAAAAGGAGAAAGTAATGAAGTGTTTATTATGAATTTCAAAGAAATTCATTCAAACACGGAATTTCTTTCGACGTATCGTAGGGCAAGGGAAATTCCCCTTACAGGGGAAATGTCACGAAGTGACAAAAGGGTTTGCCGAATCGCAGATTTGCTCTTGCCGAAATAAAATCAAAAATACATTTATAGAAAAGTGGCTTGAATACTACGTTCAAGCCACTTTTGGCACTTTCCGTCTTTTGCTCGGGGGCAGTACCAACGTACAACGCCCACTCGCAAAATACGAAATTTATCTCACTTTCTCGAAGTCTCACAGCGTGTAGAAATTTGTAATTGGCCTTTTTCTACACGCTGAAAGACGTGATGCAAAACTGCATCACGTCTTTAATCTTATAACTGCGAGGCTTCGTAAGAAACGCCTAAAAGTGCCGAGTCGCTTTTTAATTTTGAGCGTACTATATTAACGTTTTTAAAATTATCCATAAGAAGATTATATATTTTCCTGTCAATAAGGTCGATAACATAATCCTCGTTCATAATTCCGCCGCCAAGGACTATCAATGGTGGATTGAAAATATAGATAATGTTAATAAGACCTATAATCATTTCATCAATCCATTTGTCGATGACTGACCTTATTTCCGGTTTGCTGAAATTCTCTTTTTCAAAAATTTGAAATGCATTAAGATTAGTCGAGTTTGCCTTATTTACAGCTTCAATAAGCGCTTTTGCAGAAGCATAACATTCGTAACAGCCTTCTCCGCCGCAGGTGCATTGCTTACCACCGGCATGAGTGATCATATGACCGAATTCTCCCGCGGATGATGTATTACCTTTATAAAGCTTGTTGTTAAGGAACATTGCACCGCCTATGCCTGTTCCGTAAGTAAGGCATAAAAAGTCGCTGTGGCCCTTTCCTGCACCGAATCTTGCTTCACCGAGAGCAAATGCGTTTACATCGTTTTCAACAAAGGTGGGAATATTTGTCTTATTTTCAATAATCTTTTTTACCATCATTCCGGTGTAATAGGGAATGTTATCGGTTGAATATACTACTATACCGTTTTCACTGTCAACCTGACCGGCTGTAGAAATTGCAATGCGGTCTATGTTTTCATAGCTTTCGATTATGCGTATAATTTTTTGAACAAGTTCCTGACCGCCTTTTTGTGCCTCGGTAGGTACTGTATGCCTGTCGGTAAGATTGAATTTTTCGTCACAAATAGCATATTTGATATTTGTTCCGCCGATATCGAATGCCAATATTCTCATAGTATCACTCCATATATGTATTGTTCTTTAATAATTATATCAATTTATTTTGTTGAATTCAATAGTTATTGAAAATACGTTAAATTTGTGATATAATTAAATAAATAATTTATCTTAAGGAGATAGGTATGGCTGATGAAATTAAAGAGGAAAAGCTTGACAGCCCTCTTGTAGTACACAAAAAGGGAGATGCTTCTTACCAAGAAGAAGGCAACGAGGTAAGTATGCAAAATACTCACGTTGATGAGGACTCTGATGCCCCTACACTTGAAAGGCATAGATTTAAAAAAGAAAAGAAAAAGAAAAAATGGCCATATGTGCTTGCTGTAATTGTTGTAGCTGCAGTTGTTGTTATTGCGTTGCTTGTTAATAACGGTACAATTAATCTTTCTAAAAAGGAAACTACGTCAGCTTCCACTAAGTCGTATACAACAGATGTTGTTAATCCTTTTAAAGATACAATCACCATTAAAGGCACATATATTTTCTATGAAGGTACAGAGCTTGACGATATTGGCTCTCTTGAAAGGGAAATTAAGTATCAGGATGCAGACAAAACATTTAACGTTCAGGATGAGCATGCCGATTCTAATTTTTTGAATACAGAGGTTTTGCCGCTTCTTACCAAGTATAAAATGAAATATAATGTCACTCATATACAGTCATCGGGTCTTATTTCAAAATATGAGGCAACTACGCAACCAGTAAGCGACACTGCACCGTCAAGTGACGCACAGGTGTCAGATGCTCAAACGCCGCAACAATGATTTTATGGATATTGAATTATTAGCGAATAAAATAAATCTTAATAGTGAACTTAAAAATAAAGTGCTTAGCCTTGTCGAAAGGGACAGGGCTAAGCTTATTTCTTTATGTAAAAAAGCAGATAACAATAATTTTAAATCTGTTTTCACTAAAAATGATATCATTAAGCTTGCCGTAGCACTGCTTTACAGTGTTGAATTTACTTATCCTAAATATCAAAAGGCAGTTATAAGCGATGAAATATATTTTGAAACAATGAAAGATATTGCCGTTTGGTGCGAAAACAATAACAATAAAGGGTTGAAAAATCTGCCTTGGATAAAAAATCATCTTAATTTTGAATTGTTTAAATTGGGAAGGCTCCAATTTCAATTTTTTAAATGCAACAATAAACTGCTTGATTACAGCCTGTTCCCGTTTGATTACGGCGAAAAAGTTATTTATGTTCATATTCCACAGGGCGAAAAGCTTGTTTATGCCGAGTGTGTTAATTCACTTAAAAATGCTAAAAGCTTTTTTGGCGAGTATTTTCCGAATTATGATTTTGATTATTTCTTTTGTGAAAGCTGGCTTTTATACGGTGAAAATTGGCAATTTATGAATAGCTCAAGTAATATTTTGCAGTTTTCGACTTTGTTTGATTTGGTATATTCGGTTGAAGATGACAGGCAAGCGATTGAACGCATTTTTGGAAAAAGGAAAATTATAAAATCAAAATATGAAGAAAAAACCACTTTGCAAAGAAACGCTAAACGCTTTATGCAAAATGGCGGTAAATTGGGTGTGGGTATAGGAATACTTAATAAATACGATATTTAGAGATTTTTGTAGTAGTTTACTGCTAGCTCATCGCATCTTTCGTTATACGGATGCCCGTTATGCCCTTTTACCCAATTAAACGTAACTTTGTGATTTTCGAGCAAAGGCAAAAGAGCTTTCCATAAATCGACGTTTAAAGCAGGCTTTTTGTCTGCTTTTTTCCAATTGTTTTTTTCCCAATTGTATACCCAACCCTTTGTGATTGAGTCGCAAACATATTTTGAGTCGGTGGTAAGATAAACCTCGCAAGGCTCTTTGAGAGCTTTTAATGCTTCTATAACCGCAGATAATTCCATTCTGTTATTTGTTGTTTCTTCACTGCCGCCGACAAGCTCTTTTTCTTTATTTCCATAGACGAGTATTGCCGCCCAGCCACCTTTTCCCGGATTTCCGGAGCAGGCACCGTCTGTATATATTTTTACTTCTTTCATATTTTTCACCAAAATGTAAATTTTTATATATTTTACCATTCTTTTTGGCAATAATCAATATAGAGTTTAGTGTCCTATTATTGGTGCCATGCGCTTTGAACACTTGACATTCAATCTATTATCATTTATTATATACTATAATTTCAGTTGAACGGAAAAAATATTTTAATTCGGAGGTTTATATTTTAATGACAAATCAAAAAAGGCCTTACGGTAAGATTGCTGACGGAAAACGGAATTCCAAGAAGCGATATGTAACTTATCGTAAGACAAACAAGAAAAAGGCTCAAATTCCGCCTGAGGAGAAGGAGTCTGTACGTATAGCATTTTTAGGCGGTATTAACGAAATCGGAAAGAATATGACTCTTTACGAATACGGCAACGATATGTTTCTTGTCGATTGCGGTCTTGCATTTCCCGATTCCGATTTGCCCGGTGTTGACCTTGTAATTCCTGATTTCAGCTACGTTGAACGTAATGCTGACAAAATCAGGGGCATAATCATTACTCACGGTCACGAGGACCATATAGGCGGACTTGCTTATCTTCTTAAAAAGGTAAACATTCCTATTTATGCAACAAAATTAACAATCGGCTTAATTAAAGGTAAACTTGAGGAGCATAGGCTTTTAAACTCGGCAAAACTTGTTGAAATTAAGCCGAGAGATAACATTACACTCGGTGCTTTCAATATTGAGATGATTCATGTTAATCACTCTATTCCCGATGCCGTAGGTCTTGCTATTCGTTGTCCTGCCGGAGTTATTATTCAAACCGGCGACTTTAAGATTGATACGACCCCTGTTGACGGCGATATGATTGATTTAAGCCGTTTTGCAGAATACGGTCGTAAAGGCGTATTGGCTCTTCTTTCGGATTCTACAAATGCCGAGCGTCCCGGATATACACCGAGTGAAAAATCAGTCGGCGACAGTTTTGAAAACCTCTTTAGAAAAGCAAATAAAAAGAGAATTGTTGTTGCAACTTTCGCTTCCAATATTCACAGGGTACAGCAGATTATTGATGTTGCGTGTGCAAGCCACCGCAAGGTTGCCGTTGTAGGAAGAAGCCTTGAAAATCTTGTTAAAGTCGGAAGTGAACTTGGATATCTTAATGTTCCGCAGGGAATTTTGATTGATATTAATACTATTAAAAATTATTCTGATGACCAGCTTGTAATTATTACAACCGGCTCTCAGGGCGAGCCTATGTCTGCTCTTACGAAGATTGCTTTCGGCGCTCACACAAAGGTTACATTATCGCCTAATGATTATGTTATTATTTCGGCTACTCCTATTCCGGGTAATGAAAAAATGGTAGGTAATGTAGTTAATGAACTTATGCGTCATGGCGTTGAAGTTATATATGAAAAAATGTATGATGTTCATGTTTCCGGCCATGCCTGTCAGGAAGAACTTAAACTTATGATAGGGCTTGTTAAGCCTAAATATTTCATTCCTGTTCACGGCGAGCAAAAGCATCTTCAAAAGCATGCTAAACTCGGCGAAGCAATGGGCATTGACAAGAAAAATATTTATATTGCAAATATCGGTGAAAAAATTGAACTTGCCGACGATAAAATAAAACTTGTTGAAAACGTTCCGTCGGGTGAAGTTTATGTTGACGGTATTGGTGTAGGTGACGTCGGCAATATCGTTCTTAATGACAGAAAGCATCTTTCTATGGACGGTATTATTATAGTTGTAGCAACTATTGACAGTTCAACCGGTCAGGTTATAAGCGGTCCGGACATTGTTTCAAGGGGCTTTGTATATGTTCGTGAAAACGAGGCTCTTATGAACTCGGCAAGGGATCTTGCGTGCAGAGTTATAGATGAAAACTATAATGTTAAATTCCATGATTGGAATGCAGTTAAATCAGGGCTTCGTGATGAACTTTCACGATTGATGTATGAGAGAACAAAGCGCAGACCTATGATTTTGCCTATTTTGATGGAAATATAACGGAGGATATAAAAATGAAGGTTATTTTACAGCAGGATGTTAAAAATCTCGGCAAAAAGGGTGACCTTGTAAATGCTTCAGACGGATATGCGAGAAATTTTCTTTTCCCAAAGGGACTTGCAATTGAAGCAAATTCAAGCGCTATGAATGATTTTAATAATAAAGAAGCTTCTAAGAAATTTCATAAAGCTGAGGAAATTAAAGCAGCTCAGGCTGATGCTGCAAAGCTCGACGGCAAAACCTTTAAGCTTACGGCAAAAGCAGGTGCCAACGGCAAACTTTTCGGCTCTGTTACGTCTAAGGATGTTTCAAAGCAGATTAAAGACGAACTTGGAATTGATATTGATAAGAGAAAAATCGTTATGCCGGATGTAAAGGCTTTTGGTACTGTTCAAGCTGAAATCAAGGTTTATCAAGGCATCAGCGCAAAGGTGTTTGTTCAGGTTTCGGAGGCTTAATTTATGGCTGAATCGTTAAATGTTTCAGGCGCGGTTAATATGCCTTTTAATCTTGAAGCAGAGCAATCTGTTTTAGGTTCGATATTAATTAAGCCGGAATGTATAGAAGAGGTAATTGAACACGTTAATGCCGATTCGTTCTATCTTCCTCAGCATAATGCAATATTCAGCAGTATGATGGTTATGTATAGCAATTCAAAGGCTATAGACCCTGTTATTATTGCTGACGCACTTGCAAAGGACGGAAAATACGATGAGGCAGGCGGCAGAGATTATCTTTTGCAGCTTGCTCAATCAGTTCCTTCTACAGCTAATGTTGTATATTATGCAAAAATCGTAAAAGAACAGTATTATCTTCGCCAGCTTGTATCTCTTTCGTCAAAAATTATTGAGGATGCAACAAGCGGTGAGGCTGATGCGACAAGCATTTTGGAAAATGCGGAGCAAAGTATTTATAATATCCGCCAGGGCAGGGAATCAAACGGTCCCGCAAAGGTAAGCGAGGTTATAGTTAATGACGTATATACAAAGCTTGCACAAATAACAGGGGACGATAAGGAAAAATATAAGGGAATTCCGTCAGGCTTCGGTATGCTTGATAAAATGCTTACGGGCCTTAATAAGGGTAATCTTATTCTTATAGGCGCCCGTCCTGCTATGGGTAAAACAAGCTTTGCGCTCAATCTTGCTCAAAATATTACAATGGGCGCAAGAAAAAAGTGTATAGTTTTCAGCCTTGAAATGCAGAAAACAGAACTTGCCGAGAGACTTCTGTCTTCTCAGGCAGGTGTTGAATCTCAAAAGCTTAAAACCGGCGAACTTACCGATGAGGAGTGGGTAAGGCTTGGCAATGCTGCGGCAACATATAATGATGTTGAACTTTATCTTGATGATACATCAGCTATTACCGTTCCTGAAATTAAGTCACGTGTTCGCAGAATGAGAGGCGTTGATTGCATTATTATTGACTACCTCGGTCTTATTTCCTCTGCAACCAAAAAGGAAAACAGAGTTCAGGAAGTATCTGAAATTACACGTAGCTTGAAAATGATGGCTAAGGATTTGAATATTCCTGTTATCTGTTGTGCTCAGCTTTCCAGAGGTACCGAAGGTCACGGCAAAAACCATAAGCCACAGCTTGCCGATTTGCGTGAATCAGGCTCTATCGAGCAGGATGCCGATATAGTTCTTTTCCTTTATCGTGAAGCATATTACAGTACAGAGGTTGATGAGGATAAGCAGGACCAAATTGATGCAAATAAAACAGAACTTATTGTTGCGAAAAACCGTCACGGCGCAACAGGCTCAATTGAATTAACCTTTGATAAAGAATATACTCGATTTAGGTCTGTTGATAAATCTAATTATGAATAAAAAAGCAATTAACACCGTAGAAAAATATAATATGCTTTCAAAAGGTGATAGGGTTCTTGTTGCCGTTTCAGGCGGTGCAGACTCTATGGCTTTGTTAGAGTTTTTTATATCAATTAAAGACAAATATGATTTGAACCTTTGTGCTGCTCATATAGAACACGGCATACGTGGTGAAGAATCTTTGAGTGACGCTCTTTTTGTAAAAGAATATTGTGAAAAATCAGGCGTTAAACTTTATATGAAGTCTATAAATGCCCCCTATCTTGCAAAAAAAGCAGGTATGGGTGTCGAAGAATATTCACGACAGGCAAGATATGACTTTTTTAGTACAATACCCTGTGATAAAATTGCAACTGCCCATAATTTAACGGATAATGCAGAAACTCTTTTATTTAGGCTTGCAAGGGGAACGGGGCTTAAAGGGGCTTGTGCCATTCCGCCTGTGAGGGATAAAATCATTCGCCCTTTTATAGAAATTTCTTCTGATGAAATTCGTGCTTGGTGTAATGACAATAACATCCCTTACAGAATAGACAGTACAAATAAAGACGATACTTACAGCAGAAATCTTATTAGGCTTCAAATGTTGCCGCTTTTTCAAAGGTTAAACAACGGATATCTGGAAAATATTAATGATTTTATCAGCGACGTTAATGATGACTTTTCTTTTATTATGAACGAAGCGCAAAAGGCATATAATATTTCGGTTGTTAACAATGAAATAGAACTTAATAAATTAAATTTGCTTGATAACGCAATAAAAAAGCGTGTTATTAAATTATATTTTGAAAATAATAATTTGAATTTAGACCGTATTCATTTGCAAAATATCAATAAGATTACGCAAAAAAGCGGAAAAATTCAAATAAAAAATGATTTATACGCTATTAGTGCAAAGGGCAAACTTCGCATTGCAAATCTGAAAAATTCGCCTAAATTAGATGAAATCGTAACCGAAATTTTAAATATTAATGAATTTAACGATAAAAATGTTGATTTTTATTGTGACTGTGATAAAATTATCGGCAGCGTTACAATTCGCAAAAGATTACCCGGTGACAGCTTAAAACCTGCCGGCAGAAATGTTAACAAAACTCTTAAAAAGCTTTTTAACGAAGCGGCTTATCCGATTGAAAAAAGAAACGGCGATATTGTTGTTTGTGACGATAAGGGTGTTATCGGCATTATCGGGCTTTGTGCTGATGACAGAGTCAAAAAGGATTGTAATACTGAAAATGTTTTTATAATCAAACTTCCTTCGGAGGATTAATTAATGAATAATATGTCAAAAAATTGGAAATCAATACTTGTTTATATTTTGATTCCTATTCTTTTAATAGGCGCTGTGATTTATTTTGTTAATTCGCAGACGTCTACGCAGTTGAAATATTCTCAAGTTGTTTCTATGTTTAAAAATAACGAGGTTTCCGAGTTCAGTCTTGATTTATCAAGCGGTAATCTTGTTTATAAAACCTTTGCTAAGCCGAAGGAGGAAAAGAACTACTCTGTTCCGAATGTTTCATATTTCCTTGATGATATCAGGGAAAGTGTTGATAAATATAATGACGAGCATAGCGATAAGCCGATTGTTTATGACTATAGGGCAGGAACGTCAAATGCTTGGATTTACAGTATGATTCCGTCACTTCTTATGTTTGTCGTTTTGATAGGGCTGGGAATTTATGCGTTTAGGAAAATGAGCGGTGCTATGAATAGCGAAACCAACCGTACCTTGGGATTTGGCAAAATTAAAGCCAAAACTCTTGTTGAGGATGAAAAGCGCAAGACTACATTTAAAGACGTTGCCGGTTGTGACGAGGAAAAAGCGGAACTTGAGGAACTTGTTGAATTTCTCAAAAATCCCGAAAGCTTTACCGAGCTTGGTGCAAGAATTCCGAGAGGTGTACTTCTTGTAGGCCCTCCGGGTACAGGTAAAACCCTCCTTGCAAGAGCCGTTGCAGGTGAAGCAGGAGCACCGTTTCTTTCACTTTCAGGCTCTGACTTTGTTGAAATGTATGTCGGCGTCGGTGCTTCACGTGTAAGAGATTTGTTTGAACAAGCTAAGAAAAAAGCACCTGCAATTGTATTTATTGATGAAATTGACGCAGTAGGTCGTCACAGAGGTGCCGGCACAGGCGGCGGCAATGATGAAAGAGAACAAACTCTTAATCAGCTCCTTGTTGAAATGGACGGTTTCGGCACTAACAGCGGTATTATTGTTATTGCTGCAACAAACAGACCGGATGTCCTTGACCCGGCTCTTTTAAGACCAGGCAGATTTGACAGGCAAATTACCGTTAACAGACCTGACGCTCAGGGTAGAGAGGATATACTTAAAGTTCATTCTCGTAATAAGCCGCTTGGTCCTGATGTTGATCTTAAAGAAATTGCTAAAGATACAATCGGTTTTACGGGTGCAGACCTTGAAAACCTTTTGAATGAAGCTGCCCTTCTCGCAGTAAGACGTAAGAAAAAGGCTCTTACTATGCAAGAAATTTCCGATGCAACCTCACGTGTTGAAATGGGTACTGAGAAAAAATCGCATAAGTATTCCGAAAAAGCCAAGAAACTTACTGCATATCACGAAGCAGGTCACGCTGTTTCATCATATTATATTGAGGGACACGACCCGGTTAAGGAAATTTCAATTATTCCCCGTGGAATGGGTGCCGGCGGCTACACTTGGTATACTCCTCAGGAGGAAAATTATAATTCAAAGGCAGATATGCTTGATGATTTGATTTCTCTTCTTGGCGGACGTGTTGCTGAAGCGCTTTCACTTAACGATATTTCAACCGGTGCGTCAAATGACCTTCAGCGCGCAACGTCAATTTGCCGTGATATGGTTTCTAAATACGGTATGAGTGACGAACTCGGTCCTGTTGTTTACAGTGATGATAATAACGAAGTGTTCCTCGGTAAAGATTACGGTCACGTAAACAATTACAGTGAAGCAACAAGCGCAAGAATTGATGAGCAGATTGAAAAGATGATGAGAAAAGCTTATTCTCAAACCGAAAGTATTCTTAAGACTCATTATGATAAGCTTGAGCTTGTGGCTGAAACGCTTATTAATAATGAAAAAATTTCAGGTGACCAGTTTACTCAGCTTATGGAAAACGGCTTTATTGCCGATGAAAAAGTAAGCGAAAACGAGGAAGTTCAGGCAGAAGATACCGAAATTGTTGATGGTGAAAATGTCAACGAAGACGATTCATCTTCAAATGATACGAAAGATTAATTTAATAAATAAAATCAGAGTGACGATGCATATAGTACCAGTATTGTCACTCTTTTTTATGTATTCTTGACTTTTATACAAGATATAGTATATAATAATATCAATTTTGAACTTCGACTTGGAGGGATAGTATTGGCAAAAAAACAAGAATATGGCAATGAAAGTATTAAGTCATTAAAGGGTGCGGACAGGGTAAGAAAAAGACCTGCCGTTATTTTCGGCTCTGATGGTTTAGAGGGCTGCGAACACTCTGTTTTTGAAATTATGTCAAACTCAATAGATGAAGCGAGAGAGGGCTACGGCAATAAAATTTGCGTAACCCGTTTTCTTGACGGCTCCGTTGAGGTGCAGGACTTTGGTCGTGGTATTCCTGTTGATTACAACAAAAACGAGGATAAATATAACTGGGAACTTCTTTTTTGCGAAATGTATGCAGGTGGTAAGTACGATAACGGCGGCGATAACTATGAATTTTCGCTCGGTTTAAACGGTCTCGGTCTTTGCGCTACGCAGTATGCTTCCGAATATATGGAGGCAGAAATTCATACCGACGGCTTCAAATACACTTTGCACTTTGAAAAGGGCAAAAATATCGGCGGCCTTAAGAAAGAAAAGTATGATAAAAAGGATACAGGCACACGAATTAAGTGGAAGCCCGATTTGGATGTTTTTACCGATATTAATATTCCTATTGAGTATTTTCAGGAAACTATTAAAAGACAGGCTATCGTAAACGACGGCGTTAAGTTTATACTCAAAAATCAAACCTCTGCTTCTAAATTTGAAACATTTGAATACTGCTATAATGACGGTATTATGGACTATGTAAAGGAAATAGCAGGAGATACGGCTTTCACAACTCCTCAGTATTGGGAGTGCGAAAGAAAGGGTAAGGACAGAGAAGATTTACCCGAATATAAGCTTAAAATAAAATCTGCCATTTGCTTTTCTTTAAAAAATCAGCTTAAGGAATATTATCATAACTCAAGTTTTTTGGAGCACGGCGGTGCTCCCGAAAAGGCTTTCAGAAGTGCGTTTGTTAATCAAATTAACGCTTATCTTAAAGCAAATAATAAGTATTCCAAAAATGACGGGCAAATTAACATTCAGGATGTTGAGGATTGCATAATTTTTGTTGTGTCGTCGTTTTCTACTCAAACTTCTTACGAAAATCAGACTAAAAAAGCTATCACTAATAAATTTATTCAAGAGGCTATGACTGATTTCTTCAGAAAGCAGTTAGAGGTTTATTTTATTGAAAATAAAATGGACGCAGATAAGATTTCTAATCAAGTTCTTATCAATATGCGTGCAAGAATAAAGGCGGAAAATACAAGAAAAACGCTTAAAACCTCACTTCAGTCAAAGATGGATATGACAAATCGTATTCAAAAATTCGTTGACTGCCGTTCAAAGGACGTTGACGAACGTGAGGTGTTTATAGTAGAGGGTGACTCTGCTTTGGGTGCTTGTAAGCAGGCAAGAGATGCTTCGTTTCAGGCAATTATGCCTGTCAGAGGTAAAATCTTGAATTGCCTTAAATCTGATTACGATAAAATTTTTAAAAGCGAAATTATTACTGATTTGATTAAGGTACTCGGTTGCGGTGTCGAGGTTAAGAGTAAGGCCGCAAAGGATTTATCTCTTTTTGATATAAATAATCTTCGTTGGTCAAAAATTCTTATTTGTACCGATGCCGATGTCGACGGCTTCCATATCAGAACACTTATTTTAACTATGATTTACAGGCTTATGCCTAAGATTATTGAAGCGGGCAAGGTTTATATTGCCGAATCTCCGCTTTATGAGGTTACGTGTAAGGACCAAACCTATTTTGCTTATAACGAAAAGGAAATGGACGAGATTAAAGAGGAAATAGGCAATCAAAAATATACCGTTCAGCGTTCAAAGGGACTTGGTGAAAATGAGGCTGAAATGATGGCTCTTACCACTATGAATCCTAAAACAAGACGTCTTATTAAGGTTACACCCGATGATGCTCAAAAAACTTCCGAAATGTTTGATTTGCTTTTGGGTGATAATCTTGAAGGACGTAAGGAATATATTTCGGATTACGGTCATCTTTATCTTGATGCCGCAGATGTCAGCTAAGGAGGTAATTTGTTTTGGCTAAGAGAAAAATTAATAAAGACGAAGCAAAAAATCAGCCTCTTGCAGATAACGTTCATATCAAAGGTGCAGGTTCTGTTCAGGATGAGGTGATTACTAACACCTTAACTGATAACTTTATGCCTTATGCTATGAGCATTATTCTCTCACGTGCCATTCCGCAGATTGACGGATTTAAACCGTCGCACAGAAAACTTCTTTATACAATGTATAATATGGGGCTTTTGCAAAGCGGAACAATTAAGAGTGCTAATATTGTAGGACGTACAATGCAATTAAACCCTCACGGTGATGCGGCGATTTATGAAACTATGATACGTTTATCCCGTGGTAACGAAACATTGCTTTATCCTTATGTTGAATCAAAGGGCAACTTCGGTAAAGCTTACAGTAAAAATATGGTGTATGCCGCTTCCCGTTATACCGAGGCTAAGCTTGCGCCTATTTGCCATGAACTTTTTGACGATATTAAGTCAGACACGGTCGATTTCGTTGACAACTATGATAACACAATGAAGGAACCTACTCTTTTACCCGTTACCTTCCCGTCAATTCTCTGTAATGTTACTACCGGTATTGCCGCAGGTATGGCGTCGTCAATTGCTTCGTTTAACCTTAAGGAAATATGTGATACAACCATTGCTCTTATGAAAAATCCAGACCATGAGGTCAGCGATACACTTCTTGCTCCTGATTTTGTCGGCGGCGGATATATTCTTTATGATAAAGAAGAATTTGATAAAATTTATCGTACGGGCAGAGGATCGGTTAAGGTTCGTGCAAAATATAGCTATGATAAAAAATATAACTGTATTGATATTACCCAAATTCCGCCTACTACAACAAGTGAAGCGATAATTGATAAAATTGTTGAACTTGTTAAAACAAATAAAATTAAAGAAATCAGCGATGTTCGAGATGAAACAGACCTTTCAGGATTGAAAATTACAATTGATTTAAAACGTGGAGTTGATCCTGATAAGTTTATGGCTAAGCTTTATAAATCCACTCCTCTTCAGGACTCGTTTAGCTGTAATTTTAACGTTCTTATTAAGGGCAGACCTATGGTTTTGGGCGTTAGAGATATTCTCCTTGAATGGGTTGATTTCAGGCTTGAATGTATCAGAAGAAGAGTTACGTTTAATCTTAATAAAAAGAAAAACCAACTGCATTTATTAAAAGGTCTTTCTAAAATTCTTCTTGATATAGACAAAGCAATTAAAATTGTCAGGGAAACAGAGAGTGAGTCAGAGGTTGTGCCAAACCTTATGATTGGCTTTGGTATTGATGAAATTCAGGCTGAATATGTTGCCGAAATAAAGCTTCGTCATTTGAACCGTGAATATATCTTGAAGAGAATTAAAGATATTGAACAACTTGAAAATGAAATTGTTGAACTTGAAGCTATTCTTTCAAGCAAAAACAAGATGAAAAAAATTATCATCAAAGAACTTGAACAGGTTACAAAGAAGTATGATAACGGCAGAAAAAGTGAAATACTTTATTCTATTGACGAAAGCGTTGAAGAAGAAACGGTTGAAATTCCCGATTATCCTGTTACTCTGTTTATTACAGAACACGGATATTTCAAGAAAATCAAAACCGCAAATCTTCGTATGAGCGGCGAACAAAAAATTAAAGAAGGAGATACTCTTCTTCCTGAAATTGAATGTTCAAATAAAGATGAACTTTTGTTTTTTACAAATCAATGTCAGGTTTATAAGGCTAAGGTTGACGATTTTGCAGATACAAAAGCTTCGGTTCTCGGCGAATACGTTCCCGGAAAGCTTGAAATGGCAGAGGACGAGCAGGTAGTATATACCGCAGTTATAAGCGATTACACGGGATATATGATTTTTGTTTTTGAAAACGGTAAGCTTGCAAAGGTTGATATGGCTTCTTATGCTACTAAGACAAACAGAAAAAAGCTTATCAATGCTTATTCGAATAAATCGCCTTTAGCTCAGGCAATTTACATTAAAGAGGATACAGAACTTGTTATTTGCTCGTCAAGCGGAAGAATGCTTCTTGTTAATACAGGTGCGATTTTGCCTAAGACGACTAAGGATACGCAAGGTATTTCGGCAATGAAACTAAAGAAAACTCACAAAGTCGTTTCACTCCATATTTATCAAGAGGGTGAATTTGAGAAAGCTTGGAGATTTAGAGCTAAAAATTTGCCGGCGGCAGGTGCGCTTCCGAGTGAAAATGACGTTGCTGAGCAGATAACATTTTAAAAAATAAAATAACACTTGCATTTTTATTTTGCTTGTGCTATAATTCATTAGTAATTTATATAGACGGAGGAGATACTATGCTCTGGTATCATTATGTTTTCGGTGCAGTATTAATTGTATTTTCAATTGTAATTACTATCGTTGTACTTATGCAGGAAGGTCGTTCGCAGAATCTTTCCGGTGCTATTGCCGGCGGTGCTGATACTTTCCTCGGTAAATCAAAGGGAAGAACAATTGAGGCAAAGCTTGAGAGAATCACCAAATGGATGATTGTTGTATTTTTTGTTATAGTACTTGCTGCATTCCTTGTTTTTCTTTTTATAGGATAAGAATTAAAATGATTAACCTTGCGTAATGCAAGGTTAATTTTTTTGTGAGGAAAATATGAATTTTATTATTTTTGATTTAGAATGGAACAATGCTTATAACTATAAATTAAAGCGTGGTATGAATGAGATAATTGAAATCGGCGCAGTAAAGCTTGATGAAAATTTAGATGTAGTTGACACATTTAAGCAGCTTATTAAGCCGCAGCTTTCAAGAAAACTCGGCTCAAGGTTTAAAAATCTTACACATATTACTATTGATGAAATTAACGATAACGGAATACCGTTTGAAAAAGCCTTTGACGATTTTGCAAAATGGTGCGGCAGGGGGGACAAACTGTTTTTAAGTTGGTCAACAAGCGACTTGTATACCTTGGTTGCTAATTTTAAATATTTTGAAAATACCGTTTATGTTGATTTTATGACTAAGTATGCCGACGCACAAAAATATTGTATGAGCTTTATTGAAAATGCGAGTGCTGCCAATCAAATCAGTCTTTCACACTGTGCTGAAATTTTTGAGATTGATACAGACTCTGCTAATTTTCACAGAGCGCTTGAGGATTGTATGATTACGGCTTTGTGCTTTAAAAAGGTTTATGACCATGATAAGCTTGCAAAATATATTCACACCTGCGATATTTCATTTTTTGAAAGGCTTGTGTTTAAGCCGTATTATATCAGGGAAACGGAATATGAGGATTTTAAGCTTAACGATGTTAAAATAATATGCCCGATTTGCGGCGGTACTGTTGCCCCTATTAAAAAATATGAATTTACCAATAATACTTTTAGGGGAGCCGGACTGTGCGAAAAATGCAGCAGAAAGTTTTGGACTTATGTAAGGGCTAAACAAACGTATGACGAGGTTGTTGTATCGTCACGTGCCGTTCCTATTAACAAAAAAAGAGCAAAACATATTAACTGATTTTAAAATTTACAATTTAATTCTTTATTTATTATAATTTTTGTAATATAATAAATTATATTTTTTGACGGAGGTACTTATATGGCTTCAAATGATTATGATGATTTATTAAAGTCTTTTATGAGTAATTCTACAAAAGCATATAATGAAGATAAAACTTCGAGAGAAAACGGCAGTAATGTTCCTGCGTCTTATTCTCTTTCTTCCGCCGATGACAAAAAGGCAAAGAAGATACAGCGTGGCCGTGATATTGAAAAAGAGCTTGTTCAAAAGCAAGAAAAAAAGCTTAAGAAAAAAAGAGCAAAGCAAAATAAAACTCCTGCTCAAAAAGCTCTTTCAAATTTCGGTAAGGTTATTTTGGGCGCAGTAATGGTAATCGGCGTTGTCGGTATTGTTTGCTTTTCGGTGCTTGCGATTTATGGCTACAGCGTTGTTTACGGCGACCCTGTATTTGACCTTACAACCGAGGCAAAGGTAGGTCAAAACCAAACTTCGTTTATCTATGGTTATGACGGCGATGATGTTGTTGAAATTACAAGGCTTCACGGTGAGGAAAATCGTATTTGGGTTAATCTTGACGATATGAGCAAATATGTTCCTGAGGCTTTTGTTTCAATTGAGGATAAGCGTTTTTATAAGCATCACGGCGTTGACTGGATAAGAACAATTGGTGTTTTTCTTAAAAATAATGACCAAGGCGGCTCAACAATTACACAGCAGCTTATAAAAAACCTTACCGATGATAACAAGGTTACTTATGTTCGTAAGTTTAACGAGATTTTAAAGGCACTTAACCTTGAAAGAAATTTCAGTAAGAAACAAATACTTGAAGCTTATCTTAATACAATTTATCTTTCAAACGGTTGCTATGGTGTTAAAACTGCGGCAGAAACCTATTTTGGCAAAGAAGTATCGGATTTGAATGTAGCTGAGGCTGCCAGTATTGCAGCTATTACTCAGTATCCGAGTAAATATGACCCTCTTAACGAGCCTGAAAATAATAGGAAACGTCAAATTGATGTCCTTTATTCTATGAAGGATAAAGACCTTAAATATCTTACGGAAGATGAATATCAGCAAGCTAAAGCCTATGAAATGGTATTTACTAACAGTAAGAATTATAAAGGCTCGCAGATTAAGAGTGACGACAGCAAATCAAAGAAAAACAGCATTACCGATTATTATACAGACTATGTAATCACAACTGTTCAAGAGGATTTGCAGAAAATGGGCTACACAAGTAAAAAGGCGCATGACCTTGTTTACGGCGGTGGCTTGAAGATATATACCGCTATTGATTTTGACGTTCAGGATTCAATGGAGGACGTATATGAAAACTATAGGCGTATGCCTGACGAAACAGTTCAAGGCGCTATGGTGGTTATGGGATATGACGGACGTGTAATGGGCATTGTCGGCGGAACCGGCAAGAAAAAAGCTTCTATGGTCCTCAACCGTGCCACAAATTCCAACAGACCGCCCGGATCTACAATTAAACCGTTATCTGTTTACGGCCCGGCTCTTGAAAAGACAAAAGAGGATAACGAAACAGGTGTTTATTGGTCAACAATTCAGCAAGACAGGCCTTTCAAAACCGTTGAAGGTAAGCCTTGGCCTGTAAATGAGGGCGGCAGCTACTCAGGCAGAAGTGTAACTCTTCAATATGGTCTTTCAAGGTCACTTAATACTATTTCTGCAAGAACTCTTGATAAAATAGGCGTTGATTATTCATACGATTTTATTACGGAAAATTTCCATATAACCTCACTTGACAGTGTTCGTGACTCCGATTACGGCCCGCTTGCTATCGGTTCTTTGACAAACGGAGCAACAGTTCTTGAATTAACTACTGCTTATGCGTCATTCGGCAACGGCGGTAATTATTATGAGCCTTATTGTTATTATAAAATACTTGACAGCCAGGGTAATACTCTTATTGAAAAAGAGCCTGAAAAAACAAAGTCAACTGCTTTGAGCGAGAACACAAGTTGGGTTATGAACAAACTTCTCCAAACTGTTATGACAGAGGGTACAGGTACTACCTATAAGCTTTCAGGTATTGAATGTTTCGGTAAAACCGGTACAACTAATGATAATAAGGACCGTTGGTTTATCGGCGGTACTCCTGATTATGTCGCAGGCGTTTGGTACGGCTATGATAATCCTAAGGAAGTATTTTACAACCTTTCTCCTAACCCATCAGGTACTATTTGGAACACGGTTATGAAGGAAGTATATGCTAAGCTTGATGAAAAGAATAAGAAATATACCAAGAAATTCCCTGAAAGTGACGGCATAGTAAGAAAATCTTATTGCAGAAGCTGCGGTAAGCTCAGAAGCGGTACGGGTGCTTACGGTTGGTACGACGTTGATAATTTGCCGGGCAATTGCACAGGTAACCATTCCGACGGAAGCTATTATTATAATTCCGGCGGCTCGTCATCAAGCGAAACAACGTCTGCTTCAAATGGCAATAATTCAAACACAACAAAATCAAGTGCAGATAAAACAACGCAGTCTCAGACTCAGGCGCCTCAAACAGAGGCTCCGACTGAAGCCCCTGCAACCGAAACTCCTGCTCAATAATAATTTAACATTTTAAATAAGAAAGGAAGGTCGATTTTCGATTTTCCTTTCTTTGCTGAATAAATCCTTTGAAAGGTATTTTTTATGAAAATAATGTCTGTTGACTATGGCGATGCAAGAACAGGAATTGCATTTTGCGATAAAAATGAAATTCTTGCTACAGCCTTTGCAACTATTAATGAAAGCTATCAGCCAAAATTAATAGAAAAAATTAAAGAAATAATATCATCTCAAAATCCTGAAATGATTGTTATCGGGCTTCCGAGAAATATGGATGGCTCATACGGTTTCAGGTGCGAAAAGTGTAAGCAATTTGGTGAAGAACTTAAAAAAGAAATTGATATTCCCGTTGAATATGAGGATGAAAGGCTCACAACCGTTATCGCACACGATATTTTATCGAATAATAACGTTAAGGGTAAAAAGAGAAAAGCAAATGTTGATGCTGTTTCTGCCGTAGTTATTCTTCAAAGTTTTATTGATAAAAGAAAAAGTAATTAAGCATTTTTAATCATCGTAATATTTAACGGTGGTTGTATGCACTTTAGAATTAAAAAATGCGATATATTTATTGATTATGCATTTATTCTTGTTTTAAGTTTAGCTGCTGTTTTTAATTCAAAGCAGGTTATTTATCTGTTGCTTTTTTCCGCTTTGCACGAAATAGGACATTTGACGGCACTTCTTATTTGCAAAGAAAAACCTTATAAAATTCATTTGTCATATTACGGATTTGCTATAAGATATACTGACGATTTACCGAGATTTAAGGAATGTATAGTCCTTTTGTGCGGCCCTTTAGTTAATTTGGTATTATATTTGTTTTTTAAAGATGATATCAATTTGATTTTGTTTTTGCTTAATTGTTTGCCTGTTTATCCACTTGATATCGGCAGGATAGTACGTCTTTTTTCTATAAAAGCGTCGAGAATATTAAGCGTAATTACTGTTATTTTAATTTGCATTTTATGTGTTTATATGTTAATTTATAATAAATCATATTCGCTTATTTTTGTTACGATATATTTGATTATTTATAGTATTAATTATAATTAATAAAACCCGAAAGGTTAAAAATTGATGAAAAAAAAAGTTGAAAAGCTGTTGCAATATGTTCAAAAGCCTGCAAGATATATCGGCGGCGAGCTTAATGCGGTAGTTAAGGATAAAGATAAGATTGATATCAGATACGCTTTCTGCTTTCCCGATACTTATGAGATTGGTATGAGTCATCTCGGTATGAAAATTCTCTACGGTCTTGTAAATGACAGGGAGGACAGTTGGTGTGAAAGAGTGTTTGCTCCGGATAACGATATGGAAGAGCAACTCAGAAAAAATAATGTTCCTCTTTTTGCACTTGAAAGCGGCGATTATATTAAAGATTTTGATATGATTGGTTTTACTCTCCAATATGAGCTTTCATATACAAACGTTTTGAATATGCTCAATCTTGCTCAAATACCGCTTAAATCAAGCGACAGAGAAAATTTGACGCCGCTTATATGCGTTGGCGGCCCTTGTGCCTGCAATCCGGAGCCGATAACAGATTTTGTCGATATCGTTTTTCTCGGTGACGGCGAGGAAACTACAAATCAGGTTATAGATTTGCTTATTGATTGCAAGAAAAAAGGACTTTCAAAAAAGGAATTTTTGCTTAAGGCTAAAGATATAACAGGCATTTATGTTCCGTCGTTTTATGAGGATTCATATAATGAAGACGGTACTTTGAAGGAACTTAAGCCGCTTTACGGCGCACCCGAAAAGGTGAAAAAAGCAGTTGTTTCCGATATGAACAAGGTGTTTTATCCCAAAGAATTTGTTGTTCCTTATATTAATATTGTTCATGACAGAGCAGTTGAGGAAATATTCAGGGGATGTATAAGAGGCTGCCGCTTTTGCCAAGCAGGATTTATTTACAGACCGATTAGAGAAAAAAGTGTAGAAACGATTAATAAGCAAAGCAAGGCTTTGATTGATTCAACAGGCTATGACGAACTTTCGTTGTGTTCTCTTTCAACTTCGGACCACAGCGAGGTTAACAATATGCTTACAACGCTTATAGATTGGACCGTTAAGGAAAATATAAATCTTTCTTTGCCGTCGCTTCGTGTTGATAATTTTTCCGACGAACTCGTTGAACAGCTTAATAAAGTAAGGAGAAGCGGTCTTACATTTGCGCCTGAGGCAGGCACTCAACGACTTCGTGACGTAATCAACAAGAACGTTACTCAAGAGGAAGTAATAAGAACTTGCACTAAGGCTTTTGATAACGGCTGGACATCGGTTAAGCTTTATTTTATGATGGGCTTGCCAACCGAAACAATGGAAGATATCGAGGGCATTGCAAATCTCGGTATGGACGTTATTCATGCTTTTTATAATAACCCTAACAGGCAAAAGGGGACGGGTGTGCAGGTGTCAATTTCGTGTGCATCATTTATCCCTAAGCCGTTCACTCCGTTTCAATGGGAACCTGAGGACAGCATGGAGTCGCTCAAAGCTAAGCAAAAACATTTGCTTGAATCAATACCAACCAAAAAAATTAGGGTTTCATATCACGAAACTCCGACCTCGCTTCTTGAAGGCGTTCTTGCCCGTGGTGACAGACGACTCGGAAAGGTTATACTTCGTGCGTATGAGCTTGGCTGTAAATTTGATTCTTGGGACGACCAATTTAATTTTGACGCTTGGATGCAGGCATTTGACGAAAACGGAATTGACCCCCATTTTTACACTCACAGAAAACGTGAATTTTCAGAACTTTTACCTTGGGATCATCTTGATTACGGTGTGAGCAGGAAGTTCCTCGAATTTGAAAATAAAAAGGCACACGAGAATAAAACAACCCCTCATTGCAGAATTAAATGTGCAGGTTGCGGTGCAAATAAGTTAAACGGAGGACATTGCGATGCGAGAGGTTAGACTTCGTTTTTCAAAAACAGGCAGATTAAAATATATCAGTCATCTTGATATCAACCGTGCAATGTCACGTGCTCTTAAAAGAGCAGGTATTCCGCTTTGGTATACCGAGGGTTTCAATCCGCACCCTTATATGAGTTTTTCGCTTCCGCTTTCTCTCGGCGTTGAAAGTCTTTGTGAAAGCGTAGATTTGAGAATTACCGGGGAAATTACTAATAAAGAAATTAAGGATAGGCTCAACAGCGTTTTGCCCGAAGATTTGAAAATTATTGATGTTTATGACGATTTTCGAGATAACAGCGAAATTGTATATTCCGATTATGTTTATAAATTTGAATTTGCGGATAATGATTTAGCTTTAGAAAAAATTAAAAATGTTTTATCAAGCGATGAAATTCTTGCTCTCAAAAAAGGCAAACAGGGTAGAAAGCGAGTTATGAAAGAAACAAATATTAAGTCATTTATTGATAAATATTCCATTTCAATTCGCAATGATGTTATAGTTCTGAATATTCGTTTGCTCGCAGGACCTGAGAAAAATCTTAATCCCTCGCTTTTGTTTGATACGATTATAAGGCTTATAGATATGGATTTTGAGTGGAAAAGCATTGCAAGAATATCACTTCTTGATAAAGATTATAAAGAGTTTAAATAAATCTTTTACTTTTTGAAAAAATACTTGCAATTTCCAAAACATTATGGTATTATATATCAGCATTTAATCCGTTGTAACTCTTACAACGCGTGTAATGTCGGCGTTTAGCATTATAAGAAGATGGTCCTCTTTCGTTATTCGTTATGAACATCTCATAAAATTTAGGAGGAAGAAAAATGGACGCACTCAAGTTAATTGAAAAAGACAGCACAAAGGCTGAACTTCCAAAGTTTAACATTGGTGATACAGTTAAGGTATCTGTTAACATTCGTGAAGGTCAGAGAGAAAGAATTCAGATGTTTGAAGGCACTGTAATCGCTATTAAGGGTTCAGGCATTTCAAAGACATTTACCGTTCGTCGTCTTTCATACGGCGTTGGTGTTGAGAGAGTATTCCCAATGCATTCACCTAACGTTGTTGACGTTAAGGTTGTTCGCAGCGGTAAGGTTCGCCGTGCTAAGCTTTATTATCTTCGTGACCGTGTCGGCAAGGCTGCAAAGGTTAAGGAAGATATCCAGTAATTTAATATTACTTATTAAATACCACAGATTATATTTCTGTGGTATTTTTTATTGATTGAAATATGAATATATGTTAAAATATAATCAGAAAATTTTTGAAAGGAGACAATATGGCTGATTTTCAAAAACAAACTGTTCAGTGGTTTCCCGGTCATATGGCTAAAACAAGGCGAATTATTAAAGAAAGTCTTACGCTTGTTGACGGTGTAGTTGAACTTGTTGATGCTCGTATTCCGTATAGTTCGTCAAATCCTGAACTTGACAGTATAATTAAAAGAAAACCGAGAATTGTGCTTTTAAATAAATGCGATATTGCAGACCCAAATGCTACTAAGCTTTGGATTGAATATTATAAAAATAACGGTAAATATGCTATCCCTGTTGATTGCAGAACGGGTAAGGGGCTTAATGCTTTTATCCCGACTGTTGATAAGGCGCTTGCAGACGTTATTGAGAAAAACAAGGCGAGGGGAATGGAAAATAAACCGCTTCGCCTTATGGTAGTCGGTATTCCGAATACCGGTAAATCGTCATTTATCAACAGAATGGCAGGCAACAGTAAGGCCAAGGTTGCAGACAAAGCTGGTGTTACAAGGCAAAAACAATGGTTTGTGGTAGGTAAGGGGATTGAACTTCTTGATACTCCTGGTGTTCTTTGGCCTAAGTTTGACGATAGCGAGGTTGGCGACAAGCTTGCTTTTACAGGCGCTGTTAAAGACGAAGTTACCGACCTTGAAACATTATCATGCAGATTGCTTGAAACTCTTGGAAAAACAAGGCCTAAGGCTATTTGTGACAGATATAAACTCGATAGCGTGGATAATCTTCAAGGCTGGGAAATGCTTGAACTTATAGGAAAAAAACGTGGCTTTTTGATTAAAGGCGGAGAAATTGACTATGAGCGCACAGCAGTTATGCTTTGTGATGAATTTAGAGGAGGAAAGCTCGGCAAAATATCGCTTGAGTTGCCGTAATTATGGATTGGCTTGAATATGAAAACAAAGCCTATGAGCAAGGCTTTAATATTGTTTGCGGTGTTGACGAGGCGGGCAGAGGTCCTCTTGCAGGTGACGTGTATGCCGCCGCAGTAATACTTCCGAAAGGGTATGTTGTTGAAGGTGTTAACGACTCTAAAAAACTTTCTGAAAAGAAAAGGGAAGCGCTCTTTGATAAAATAGTTGATGAATGTATTTGTTATAGTGTCGGCACGGCAAGCGTTGAGGAAATAGACGAAATTAATATTTTGCAGGCTACTTTTCTTGCTATGAGACGTGCGGTTGACGGCTTAGAGGTTAAGCCGGATATTGCGCTTATTGACGGAAATAAAAAGCCGGGGCTTGATATTGCCGAATGGGATATAATTAAAGGTGACGCAACAAGCGCAAATATTGCCGCCGCTTCAATTATCGCTAAGGTAAGCAGGGACAGATATATGCGCCAAATTGCAGAAAAATATCCTGAATATCAATTTGAAAAGCATAAGGGATACGGTACTAAGCTTCATTATGAAATGCTCGATAAATACGGAATAAGCGATATTCACAGGAAAACATTTTTGAAAAAATATATGGATAAGAAAAATGAACAATAAGGGTAAACTTTGGGAAATTGAGGCGGCAAATTATTTACGAAAGCACAAATATAAGCTTGTAGACGTTAATTATACAACTCGTTTTGGCGAAATTGATTTAATTGTTCAAAATAAAAAATATTTATGTTTTGTCGAAGTCAAGCAAAGAAATATTAATTCAATTGCTTTACCTAGAGAATTTGTTACTTATTCAAAGCAACAAAAAATAATCGCAAGTGCAAAAATGTATTTAATGCAAAACAAGACTGATTTACAGCCGAGATTTGATGTAATTGAGATTTATACCGATAATAATAAAATAAAATCTATAAAACATCTTGAAAATGCTTTTCAGTTAGTATAAAATATTATAAACCTAAATTATAAGGTGAAAGGAAACAATATTATGCTTTATACATCTACAAGAGATAATTCAATCAGGGTAACGGCTGCTCAGGCTATTGCTCAGGGTATAAGTGAAGAAGGCGGACTTTTTGTTCCTGTTGAACTTCCTAATTTTGATATTAACAAAATTTCTTCAATGACGACTATGAGCTATATTGACAGAGCGAAAACCGTTCTTAGGGAATTTTTGACAGATTTCAGCGAAGAAGAACTTGATTATTGCGTAAGCGGCGCTTATGCTGCTCAAAAGTTTTCCTCTCCTCAAATTGCGCCGACTGTTAATGTTGACGGCAATAAAAATATATTGGAACTTTGGCACGGTCCTACTTGTGCATTTAAAGATATGGCTCTTCAGCTTTTGCCTTATCTTATGACTGTTTCGGCTAAAAAGACTGCAGACGGTAAAACAATTGTTATTCTTGTTGCTACATCGGGCGACACAGGTAAGGCTGCTCTTGAAGGATTTAAGAATGTTGACCATACTAAGATTTTAGTATTCTATCCTGTTGACGGAGTTTCTCCTATGCAGAAACTTCAGATGACAACGCAGGAGGGCGATAACGTTTCGGTTTGCGCAATCAACGGCAATTTTGATGACGCTCAAAGCGCAGTTAAGTCAATCTTTACAAACGCTGAGATTAAGAATGAGCTTGCAAAGAAAAATATGATGTTCTCATCTGCAAACTCTATCAATTGGGGCAGGCTTGTTCCTCAAATTGTATATTATTTCTCAACCTATTGCGACCTTATCAATATGGGCAAGATTAAAGCCGGCGACAAAATAAATGTTGTAGTTCCTACGGGTAACTTTGGCAATATTCTTGCAGGCTATTATGCTAAGAAAATGGGGCTTCCTATTAAAACTCTTGTTTGCGCTTCAAATTCAAACAATGTTCTTACCGATTTCTTGAAAACAGGTACGTATGATAAGAACAGAAAGTTTTATACAACAACTTCTCCGTCAATGGATATTCTTATTTCGTCTAACCTTGAAAGACTTCTTTATCATATGAGTGACGGTGACGATAAGCTTATTAATGACTTGATGAATAAGCTTTCAAATGACGGTAAATATACTGTATCGGATGAGCTTATTGCTAAAATTCAAAAAGAGTTTGACGCAGGGTTTACAGCAGAGCAAAATGTTGATGATACAATTAAATCTCATTTTGACAAATATCATTATCTTTGTGATACTCATACAGCGGTAGCTGTTAAGGTTTATGATGAATATGTAAAGGCAACAGGCGACGATATTCCTACAGTAATTGATTCAACTGCTTCTCCTTACAAGTTTTCGGCAAGCGTGCTCAATGCTGTTCTTGCCGGCAAAGCACCAAAGCTTGATGAATTTGCTATGGTTGATGAACTTCATAAGGTTACAGGCGCAGATATTCCTAAGCCGCTTGCTTCTCTTAAGGATAAGAGCATTCGCTTTAAAAATGTTTGCAATAAGGAAGATATGAGCCAAATGGTATTCAAACTTCTTAATTTATAATAAAAAGGCATTAAATAACGGCTCTGCGCTTTACAGAGCCGTTATTTTGATTGATTTTAGCGACAACTGCAGCCGTCGCCGCATTCAAATGTTTCGCATTTTGTGTCAGTTGAGCTTGTTGCGTTGCTGTTACCTACTTTGATGTGACCTGCGTTGCAATTATTAGCCTTATCGTGATATTTGCAATTTTTAACGTCGCAGGAAATGCCTTTGATTTCCATATCCATTATTTTTTCACTCCCTTCGGTTATTATTATTTGATTAAAAAGATTTTTTATTCATATAATTTTTAATAAAATTTTCCTTTAAAAGAAAGGCGGAATATATGTCACTTTTCGCAATTGCCGATACTCATTTATCATTTGGCACCGATAAGCCTATGGATACTTTTGAGGGTTGGTCAAATTATACACAAAGACTTAAAGAAAATTGGAATAAAATAGTTGACGATAAGGATTATGTTGTTATTGCCGGTGATGTAAGTTGGGCTATGAGTTTTAGTGAGCTTGAAGCTGACTTTGATTATATCAATAAGCTTAACGGTAAAAAAATCATTCTTAAAGGTAACCACGATTATTGGTGGAACACAATGAGCAAAATGAATAAGTTTATTGAGGAAAACGGCTTTGATACAATTTCAATTCTTCATAACAGCTCTTATGATTTTGACGGCTTTTCCGTTTGCGGAAGCCGAGGTTGGTTTTTTGACAGTGAAGAAGAACATAATGAAAAAGTGCTTAATAGGGAAGTAATGCGCCTTAAGGCTTCGATTGAATCGGCAAAAAATGAAGAGAAAATTGTTTTTCTTCATTATCCGCCTGTTTATGAAAATCAAAATTGTAAGGAAATTTTAAATCTTTTAAAAGAAAAAGGTATAAAAAAATGTTATTATGGGCATCTTCACGGTATGGCGGCTAAATATGCCTTTGATGATAATTTTGAAGGAATTGATTTTAAACTTATTTCTGCAGACAGGCTTAAATTTGTTCCGCTTTTGATAAAAAAGTTTTAATTTGTAAATAATTAACAATATGTTTAATATTAAATGAATATAAAAAACTTGATATTATCGGCATTATATGTTATAATACCGCTTCGGTGATTAGAATTTTTATTGATAGGAGGTCATTATTATGGCACTTAAATCATCTAATAAAGTAGATACTAATGTTTATGAAATTGAAGTAACTGTTACACCTGAGGTGTTTACAGATGCTTGTAAGTCTGCATATATTAAGCAGAGAAAGTCAATCCAGCTTCCCGGTTTCCGTAAGGGCAAAGCTACACAGGGTATGATTGAAAAAGTTTACGGCGAAAATGCTTTCTATGAGGAAGCACTTGAGATTGTTTATCCTGAAGCTGTTACAGCTGCTATTGAGGAAGCAGGTCTCAGAACTGTTGACACTCCTTTCGACCTTGATGTTCCTGTAATGAGCAAGGAGCAGGGTGTAGAAATGAAAATGAAGGTTACAGTTTATCCTGAGGTTAAGCTTGGAGATTATAAGGGTCTTAAAGCAACAATGCTTCCTACAGAGGCTACTGATGAAGATGTAGATAAGGAAATCGAAAATATGCGTGATCGTAATTCTCGTCTTGTTACAGTTGAGGACAGAGAAGCTCAAATGGGTGATACAGCAGAAATTGATTTTGAAGGTTTTGTTGACGGCGTTGCTTTTGAAGGCGGCAAAGGCGAAAATTATCCTCTTGAACTTGGCTCAGGCTCATTCATTCCTGGCTTTGAAGAGCAGGTTGCAGGTCATAAGAGCGACGAGGAATTTGATGTAAATGTTACATTTCCTGAGAATTATGCAGCAGAACTTGCAGGAAAAGACGCTGTATTCAAATGTAAAATTCACGAAATCAAGTCAAAGGAACTTCCTGAGCTTGACGACGAATTTGCTAAGGATGTATCTGAATTTGATACTCTTGATGAACTTAAGGCAGATATCAAAAAGCAGATGAATGAAAGAAAGGCTGAAGAAGCTAAAAACGATTTTGAAAACCAGCTTATTGAGCAGGTTATCGATAATATGGAATGTGAAGTTCCGCAGTGTATGTTTGACAAGCGTGCAGATGAGATGGTTCAGGATTACGCTTACAGACTTCAAATGCAGGGTATTGACCTTGATACATACCTTAAATACCTCGGACAGGATAAGGATGCATTTAAGGCAACATTTAAAGACGGCGCCCAAAAACAGGTTAAGGCTTCTATTGCACTTGAGGCTATTGTTGAAGCTGAAAAGCTTGAAGCAACCGAAGAAGAAATCGATGCTGAAATCGCTAAGCTTGCTGAGCAGTATCAAATGGAAGCAGACCAGATTAAGAAGGCTGTTCCTGCTGACCAAATTGCTGCTGATGTTAAGACAAAGAAAGCAATTGACATTATTGTTGATTCAGCAGTTAAGGAATAATTTAATTTGTTTTAATTCTGCCCGTTTGCTACAGCGGGCAGTATTGTATTATTAAGTAGCAGAAAGGTCATGATAAATATGGCATTAGTACCATACGTACTTGAACAAACAAGCGCCGGTGAGCGCTCAATGGACATTTATTCAAGACTTTTAAATGATAGAATTATCGTTTTATCCGATGAAGTTAATTCAACTACAGCTTCTCTTGTAGTTGCTCAGCTTCTTTTCCTTGAGGGACAGGATAAGGATAAGGATATCAGTCTTTATATTAACAGTCCCGGCGGTTCTGTTACCGACGGCATGGCTATTTACGATACAATGCAGTACATTAAGTGCGATGTATCAACTATTTGTATGGGTATGGCTGCATCTATGGGCGCATTTCTTCTTTCAAGCGGTGCAAAGGGAAAGAGAATTTGTCTTCCTAATGCAGAGGTAATGATTCATCAGCCTCTCGGCAGAACAGAGGGTCAGGCAACAGAGATTGAAATTGCAGCTAACCACATTTTGCAAACTAAGAAAAAGCTTAATTCTATTATGGCTGAAAACTGCGGCAAAACAGTTGAGGAATTGACAGCTGCAACAGACAGAGATAATTGGCTTACTGCTCAAGAAGCTCTCGAATTCGGCCTTGTTGATAAAGTTATTGATAAAAGATAATTTGAGGTGATTATATGGCACACGACGAACCTAAAAACGGCGTAGCAAGATGCTCTTTTTGCGGCAAGCCTGAAACGTTGGTTCATAAGCTTATTGAGGGACCGGGTGTGTTTATTTGTGATGAATGTATCAATCTTTGTTATGATTTGATTGAGCAGACATCATCACCGGATATTCCCCATACGGTTAAGCAATCAGACAATAAGGTTCTTCCAAAGCCTGAGGAAATTAAGGCTAAACTTGATGAATATGTTATAGGACAGGATGATGCAAAGGTTGCATTATCTGTTGCTGTATATAATCACTATAAAAGAATTTACTCTAATGTACGTGGCGATGTTGAGCTTCAAAAGAGTAATGTTATGCTTTTAGGTCCGACCGGTGTTGGTAAAACCATGCTTGCGCAAACGCTTGCCAAAATTCTTGATGTTCCGTTTGCTATTGCAGACGCAACCACTCTTACCGAAGCAGGCTATGTTGGCGAAGATGTAGAAAATATACTTCTTAGATTAATTCAGGCAGCTGATTTTGATATTGAAAAGGCAGAACGTGGAATTATATATGTTGATGAAATAGATAAAATTTCCCGTAAGAGCGAAAACAGGTCTATTACACGTGATGTAAGCGGCGAAGGCGTTCAGCAGGCTCTTCTTAAAATTTTAGAGGGTACTGTTTCAAATGTTCCTCCTACCGGTGGAAGAAAACACCCACAGCAAGAATATATTCAAATAGATACTTCAAATATACTTTTCATTTGCGGCGGTGCATTTGACGGAATTGAAAAGATTATTGAAAAAAGAATCGGCGGTAAATCACTTGGTTTTGGCGCTGATATTGAAGCTGAGGATTTTGACGGCGACGATATTATGAAAAAAGCGGAACAACACGACCTTGTTAAGTACGGTCTTATTCCTGAACTTATCGGCCGTGTTCCTGTTATAACCGTACTGCAAAATCTTGATAAAAAAGCTCTTGTCAGAATAATGACTGAGCCTAAGAATGCTATTGTAAAGCAATATAAAAAATTATTTGAATTTGACGGCGTTAAGCTTGAATTTAAGCCTGATGCACTTGAAGCAATTGCTGATATCACTCTTGAACGTCACACGGGTGCAAGAGGACTTAGAAGTGTTTTTGAGGCAGTTCTTAAGGACCTTATGTTTAAGGCTCCGAGCGATTATACGATTGAAAAGGTTATTATTACCGAGGATGCCGTAAGAAAGGGCGATGAGCCTATTATTCTTCGCAATCCTAATAAGACTCCGAAACGCCTTACTACTTCAAATTTAAAGAATGCATAATAATACAGTAAAAAAGAGTTTCTTTTTAGAAACTCTTTTTTTACTGTATTTAGATATTGCCTTTTTTTGTGCATTAGTATATAATATATACTAATTATTTATAATGAACTAAGTAGGTTTTAATATATGAACGATAATAAAGAAAATTTATTTTTAGAATTACCGATTATTCCGCTTAGGGGTATTGTAGTATTTCCGAAAATGGTGCTTCACTTTGACGTTGGCAGAAGGAAAAGCGTAAAAGCTCTTCAAAAAGCAATGGATGATGACCAAAGAGTTTTTCTTGTATGCCAAAAGGATGCATCGGTGGACGAGCCTAATATTGACGATATGTACGATACGGGTGTTATTTGCAATATCAGGCAAATGATGCGTATTCCCGGCAGCGACAATATGCGTGTTGTAGTTGAGGGCGGTGAAAGAGCAATTCTTTACAGCTTGACCTCCGTAAAACCATACGTTTCGGGACTTATTGAGCTTGCAAGCGAAAATCCGTCTAATCTTGAAATAGATGAGGACGAAAATAGGGCTTATCAAAGAATAATCAAAAGAGAATTTGAACACTATGCCTCATTAATGCCAAAAATCAGTAATGAAGTAATCGCAAAGGTTATTTCTATTAAAGATTCGGGCGAGCTTGCAGATTTTGTTTGCTCAAATACTTTCCTTGATTATTATGAAAAACAGGATATCTTGGCAGCTCTTGACCCGGCAGACAGGATTTGTCAGCTTGTTGCTTATTTAAAGAAAGAAAATACTGCACTTGAAATTGAAAGCGAAATTCAGGAAAAGGTGCAAAATGAAATTGATAAAAGTCAGCGTGAATATTATCTTCGTGAAGAAATGAAGGTTATTTCCGATGCGCTCGGTGAGGGTGATAATCCGCAGGAGGAAGCAGAGGAATACAGGGACAAAATCAATGCACTTAAATGTAATGAAGATATTAAAGAAAAACTTCTTAAAGAATGTGATAAGCTTTCAAAAATGCCGTCAGGCTCACACGAGGGAACGGTTGAAAGAATATATCTTGATAAATGTCTTGAAATTCCTTTCGGAAAATATACTAAAGATTCAATTAATTTAGAAAAGTCGAGAAAAATCCTTGATAAAGAGCATTACGGTTTAGACAAGATAAAGGATAGAATAGTAGATTCTTTGGCTGTTTATAAACGTAATCCTGATTTTACAGGTCAAATTCTTTGCCTTGCCGGACCTCCCGGAGTAGGTAAAACCTCTATTGTTAAGTCCCTTGCAAAAAGTATGGGGCGCAAATATGTACGTATTGCTTTGGGTGGCATACACGATGAGGCTGAAATAAGAGGACACAGAAAAACTTATATCGGCTCAATGCCAGGCAGAATTATCGAGGCTGTTATTAAAAGCGGTGTTATGAATCCGATAATTTTGCTTGATGAGATTGATAAGGTTGGTAATGATTTTAAGGGTGATCCGTCATCTGCTCTTTTAGAGGCGCTTGACCCGGAACAGAATAATTCGTTTACAGATCACTATATCGAATTTCCTGTAGATTTGAGCAAAGTGCTGTTTATTACCACGGCAAACGATACTTCGTCAATTTCTGAGCCGTTATATGACCGTATGGAAGTTGTTGAACTTAATTCTTATACCGCACTTGAAAAATTTCATATTGCCAAACAACACTTGATTAAAAAAGAAATGGCTAAGCATTCCTTAAACGGCAGGGAATTTAAAGTGAGCGATGATGCAATAAACGCTTTGATTGAAAATTATACAAGAGAAGCGGGAGTTCGTAAACTTGAAAAAGAAATTGCAACTCTTTGCAGAAAAGCAACTGTTGCCCTTGAGAGCGGAGCAAAATCGTTTAAGGTAACAAATGATAATATAGAAAAATATTTAGGCAAGAGAAAATTTGAAAAGGATTTGGCAAGTGACGAAGACCAAGTTGGTGTTGTTAACGGTCTTGCGTGGACAAGCGTTGGCGGAACAATGCTTCCGATTGAGGTTTCGGCGCTTGACGGAACGGGAAAAATCGAACTTACGGGTAATCTCGGCGATGTTATGAAAGAAAGCGCTAAAACAGCAGTTTCATATATTCGTTCTAAGTGTGATGAATACGGAATTGACCCTGATTTTTATAAAAACAAGGATATACATATTCATGCACCTGAAGCGGCAATACCAAAGGATGGTCCGTCTGCAGGTTTAGCAATCACAACTGCTATTGTAAGCGAACTTACCGGTATTCCGGTTAAATCAAATGTTGCTATGACAGGTGAGATTAGTCTAAAAGGCAAGGCGCTTCCTATTGGCGGTTTAAAAGAAAAGTCAATGGCAGCATATAAAGCTGGCTGCGATACAGTTATAATCCCTAATGAAAACGTTAAGGACCTTGACGAAATTTCGGCAGAGGTTAAAAACGCAGTCAGATTTGTAAGCGTTAAATCATTTGATGAATTGTTGCCTGTTGCACTTGTTACGTCACCTAAAAGAAAAAAAGACGTTAAAAATAACAATGTTGTTATAGCGGACAATAAGTCTAAGGCAAATATTGTTACTCAGTAGGTGAAATATGAATTATAATAAAGCAGTCTTTGAAAATGCTTACGGAGTGCTTTCTCAATTACCGGAAAGTGACGAACCTGAAGTTGTTTTTGCAGGTAGGTCAAATGTTGGCAAAAGTTCACTTTTAAATAAGCTTTTCAACAGAAAAAATTTAGCAAGGGTAAGTTCCGTTCCGGGCAAAACGATAACTATTAACTTTTATGATGTTGATAATATTAAATTTGTTGATTTGCCGGGTTACGGCTACGCCAAAATAAGCAAGCAAGAGTTAAAGCGATTTGGCGAACTTATGGAAGGGTATTTTAAAAGCGGACGCAATATCGCTCTTGTAGTTCTTCTTATAGATATGCGCCATCCTTTGACTAAAGATGATGAGGGTATGATTTGTTTCTTAAAAGAGATGGACATTCCGTTTATAATAGTTATGACCAAGGCTGATAAACTTAAGAAAACCGCTTACAAGGAAAGACTTGATTTATCAGGTGAAGAGCTTGCTTTTGCAGGCAAAGTTCCCGTTGTTCCGTTTTCTTCTGTTACAGGGCAAGGAATTAACGGAATAAAAAATTATATAGAAAAATCAGTGATGTGATTTAGGAGGATAAATTAATGACTAAGATACCGTTTGTATCAAAGGAAAAGGTTGAGGAAATTGCGGCAAAATATCCGACGCCGTTTCATCTTTATGATGAAAAAGGAATCAGGAAAAATGTTGAAAATCTTAAAAAAGCATTTTCCTGGAATAAGGGATATAAGGAGTATTTCGCAGTTAAGGCTACGCCTAATCCGTTTTTAATCAATATTCTTCGTGAATATGGTTGCGGTTGTGACTGCTCATCTAAAACAGAACTTATGATGGCTAAAACCATCGGAGCTGTGGGTGATGATATTATGTTTTCATCAAATGATACCCCGCTTGATGAGTTTAGATATTGTAATAAGCTCGGCGGTATCATCAATCTTGATGATATTACACATATCGAGGCAGTTGAAAAAGCTTGCGGCAAATTACCTAAAAAAATGAGTTGCCGCTATAATCCCGGCGGAATTTTCAAAATTTCCAATGATATTATGGATAATCCGGGCGATGCTAAATACGGTATGACTACCGAGCAAATTTACGAAGCTTTTAGAATCCTTAAGGAAAAAGGTGTTGAAGAATTCGGCATACACTCGTTTCTTTGCTCAAATACGGTTACTAATGAGTATTATCCTATGCTTGCAAAGCTTCTTTTTGAACTTGCTGCCGATCTTAAAGCTAAGCTTGGTGTACATATTACCTTTATCAACCTCTCAGGCGGTATCGGAATTCCTTATAAACCCGATCAAGAGCCGAATGACATTTTCGTTATTGGTGAGGGCGTAAGAAAAGCATACGAGGAAGTTCTTGTGCCTGCTGGTATGGACGACGTATCAATTTATACAGAACTTGGCAGATATATGCTCGGCCCATACGGCGGACTTATTACAAAAGCTATTAACCAAAAGCATACACACAAGGAATATATCGGAGTAGATGCTTGCGCAGTAAACCTTATGCGTCCTGCTATTTACGGCGCATATCATCATATTACTGTTTTGGGTAAGGAAAATGAGCCTTGCGACCATAAGTATGATGTAACGGGTTCTCTTTGTGAAAACTGTGATAAATTTGCAATTGACCGTTTTCTTCCTGAAATTGAAATGGGAGATTATCTCTTTATTCACGATGCAGGCGCACACGGTTTTTCTATGGGATATAATTATAACGGCAAGCTTAAGAGCGCAGAAATTCTTTTAAATCAAGACGGAACGTTCAAACTTATCAGAAGAGCGGAAACACCTAAGGATTATTTTGCAACATTTGATTGTTTCGACTTTTATGATGAACTTATAAAAGAATAATTTTATTTATAAAATCTCCGATTATTTTATTATTGTCGGAGATTTTTCTTTACTTTCACGATTTAGTGTGTTACAATATGATTGCTTTAAATTATGAGTAATATGTCGAAAGGGCAGATAATATGAATAATAAATTAAAAGACGATAATATTGACTTTCTTTTCAGAGCTATTCTTGAACTTGAAACGGTAGAGGATTGCTATGACTTTTTTGAAGATTTGTGTACTGTTCAGGAGCTTAAAACAATAAGCCAAAGAATAGTTGTTGCAAAAATGCTTTCTGAAAAATGCGTTTATACAGATATAGTTAATGCTACCGGTGCGTCAACCGCTACAATCAGCCGTGTTAATCGTTCGCTCCAATACGGTTGTGACGGATATGACAAGATTTTTGAAAAAATTAAACTTGAGGACGAAAGCAAAGCGGAAGAAAACGATGAGTTATAATACATTTGCTAAGTTTTATGATAAGCTGACGGAAAATGTTGAATATAAAAAAAGAGCTGATTATATTTCTTCGTTTTTTAAAAAGTATGCCGATAAATGTGATACTGTTCTTGATTTGGCTTGCGGAACAGGCTCTGTAAGCAAATATTTGACTGATTTGGGCTATTATAATGTTATTGGGCTCGATTTGTCCGATGAAATGCTTACTGTGGCAAGCTCAAAGCAAATAAAGAATGCAATGTTTATAAAAGGCGATATGACGGATTTTGAATTGCCGCATAAGGTGGATTGTTGCGTCTGCTCTCTTGACTCAATTAACCATTTAAAGGATATTGTTGAGGTTAAAAAGTGCTTTGACTGCGTTTATAATTCTCTTAATGACGGCGGCGTATTCGTTTTTGATGTAAATACCGTTTATAAACATAAAAATGTTTTAGGCAATAATACCTTTGTTTTTGACGAAGAAGATTTTTTTCTTTCGTGGGATAATGAGTATTTGGGCGACAATACAGTTAGAATTTTGCTGGACTTTTTTGTTTATAACGGTAAAAATTATGACCGTTTCAGCGAGGAATTTAATGAAAAAGCATATTCGGTTAATGAACTGAAAAGCGTACTTAATAATTTTAATATAATCGGAATATATGATGAACTGAATCTTGATGATATAAAAGAGGACAGTGAAAGAATTTATTTTGTTTTAAAAAAAGGTGATAATTAAATGGGAAAAATAGTAAGATATATTACAACTGACGGCAGTGCATTTGTTATTGCCGGTGATACAACAGATATGGTAAGCAAGGCTGAAAACATCCATAAAACCTCTGCTGTTACTACTGCTGCTCTCGGACGTCTTATGACCGCAGCTTCCATGATGGGCGTTATGCTTAAAGGTAAGGATGACAGTGTTACATTAAGGCTAAACGGAGGCGGTCCGGCAGGTGTTGTTCTTGCCGTTTCTGACAGTCAGGGCAATGCGAGGGGCTATGTTGAAAATCCTGTTGTTGAAATTCCGCTTAATGATAAAGGTAAGCTTGACGTGAGAGGTGCTGTTGGTACAGACGGCTTTTTATACGTTATGAAGGATATGGGTCTTAAAGAACCTTATGTTGGCAATACGCAGATTGTAAGCGGTGAAATTGCAGAGGATATTACAAATTATTTTGCAGTGTCTGAGCAAACGCCTACAGTATGCGCTCTCGGAGTGCTTGTCAATCCTGATTTGTCTGTTGCAAATTCCGGCGGCTTTATGATTCAGCTGCTTCCCGGCTGCCCCGATGAAACTATTTCTAAAATTGAAGCTTCCATTAAGGATATCGAATCTGTCACAACTATGCTCTCGAAGGGTATGTCTCCCGACGATATTGCCAAGAGAGCAATGAGAGGGATTGATATTGAAAAGCTTGATGAAAGTGAAATCGAATATAGATGCAATTGCTCAAAAGAAAAGGTTGAAAATGCTCTTATTTCAACCGGCAGGGAGTCTTTACAGCAAATGGTAAACGATAATGAGGACGTAAATGTTGAATGTCACTTTTGTGATAAAAATTACAAGTTTACACCGTCTGAAATTGAGAAATTGCTGGAGCAAACAACCAAATAAAAAAGTTTAAAAAAGTTTCAAAAAAGTATTGACTTTTCAATTGACTTATAGTATTATATAACACGTCGCAAGTGCGGCGAATATGCGTGGGAGCATAGCTCAGCTGGGAGAGCATCTGCCTTACAAGCAGAGGGTCACAGGTTCGAGCCCTGTTGTTCCCACCACAAATGGCCCGGTAGTTCAGTTGGTTAGAACGCTAGCCTGTCACGCTAGAGGTCGACGGTTCGAACCCGTTCCGGGTCGCCATTTGTGCTGCTGTAGCTCAGTCGGTAGAGCAGGGGACTGAAAATCCCCGTGTCGATGGTTCGATTCCGTCCGGAAGCACCACATTTGCGGATGTAGCTCACCCGGTAGAGCGCAACCTTGCCAAGGTTGAGGTAGCGAGTTCGAGCCTCGTCATCCGCTCCAATTAAAAAGGCTTCATTATTTGAAGCCTTTTGCTATATGGCACCATAGCCAAGTGGTAAGGCAGAGCTCTGCAAAAGCTTTATGCCCCAGTTCAAATCTGGGTGGTGCCTCCATTATCCTGATTGCATTTGTTGTAATCAGGATTTTTCTTTTGTGTTTTTATTCTTTTTAATTGCTTTTTTATTATAAAGAATATATAATATATGTAAATCAATTTGATTTGAGGTGTGAATATGGGAGTTGTTAACTGCAATTGTAATATAACTGATGAAGAACTTATTAATGATATTAACTCTTCAATGCTGAGTTCTTCTCAAATAGACAGAATATCAACTCTGTTTAAGGTGCTCGGTGACCCTACAAGGGCAAAGATTGTGCTTGCTCTTGACAACAGAGAGGTTTGTGTGTGTACCTTAGCAAATGCCCTCGGTATGACAAAATCGGCAGTTTCACATCAGCTTGCAATCCTTAAGGCTAATAATATAGTGAAGTCACGACGTGACGGTAAACAGGTTTATTACAGCTTTGACGATGAACATATAACTGATATTATAGAAATTGCTCAGGCGCATATAAAACATCAGCATGATTAATTTGTAAGACTGTCATTTGGCAGTCTTATTTTATATGCTTTATTGTTTTGATACATATTATGTCGCCACTTTTATTTTTAAATCCGATTTCTATGTTTTCAATTAATTTATTGTTATTAAAAAATATACTGTCCATAATTATGATTTTGTCATTTTCATATAGGTCTTTGACATTGATTAGTTCCAACATTAGTGTTTCCCCTTATTACATTCTTTGATAATATTATAAATCATTAATTTAATATATTATGTCGAAATCAGTTATATTTCAGATTTTTTTCGGAGGTTGAAATGTTCAGAAAATTTACAAAGATATTAATTGCCTTTTCAATAACGATTCTTATTTTATCAGGCTGTTCATCAAATGAAAGCAATTTTTTCAATGACCTTGATATTACTGCACAAACAACAAGTGCATACACCGATTATGATTTAAATAATATTCCACCATATAGCGATTCGCCTTATGTTGAAATTAATAATAATGTGCCTGAATTGAGTGAGAAAAAGAAAACGTCAACAACCTCGTTTGAAGAATACGGAACGCTTGACTCTTTAGGCAGGTGTACTTATGCAGTTTCTTGTATCGGTTCTGATTTAATGCCGTCAAAAGAACGTGGCTCAATCGGCTCGGTTAAACCGACAGGTTGGCATATTTCAAAATATAGCTTTGTTGACGGAAAATATTTGTATAATCGTTGCCATCTAATCGGTTATCAGCTTACCGGAGAAAATGCAAATGTAAATAATTTGATTACTGGTACAAGATATCTTAATATTGAGGGTATGCTTCCATTTGAAAACAGAGTCGCCGACTATGTTAAACTTACCAAAAATCACGTTTATTATGAGGTGACGCCTATTTTTGATGGCAATAATCTTGTTGCCAGCGGTGTTCATATACAGGCATATTCAGTTGAAGATGCAGGCACAGGAGTGAGCTTTAATGTTTATTGTTATAATGTTCAGCCGGGTGTTGAGATTGATTATGCAACAGGAGATAATAAAGCAAGCAAAAGTGCAGCTTCTGAGTTCTCTTTAACTTCAACATCAGTTGATTCTACCGAGGTTAAAACGTATGTCGTTAATATTAAGTCGAAAAAATTTCATAATCCTAATTGTGACGGCGCTAAAAAAATGAATACCGCTAATAAAAAACAATACAAAGGAACAAGAAAAAGCCTTATTTCAAACGGCTATTCTCCGTGTAAAAAATGCAATCCGTAAAAGCTAAAAAACCGACTGTCTGTTTGACAGTCGGTTTTTTAGTACATAAAATTGTACTTTGAAAAATAATTCTTGACAAGCTATATATTTTTGAAAAATTATATGCTATTATTAAATTATAAAACAAAAAAGACCCGTAAAAACGAGTCTTTAATAATCACACACTGTGATGTTGGCTAAGCAACGATTTGAATAAATTTTTATTTGAACTTATAGTGTAATCTCATAAGGTCTTGAGATGACTATATATTAGCATTTCAAATCGCATTTGTCAATAAAAATTTTAAAAGGGAGAAAAATTTATGGGTAAAGAGTATTATTTGGGACTTGATATAGGTACCGATTCCGTTGGCTGGGCTGTTTGCGATACCGATTATAAAATTCCTAAGTTTAAAGGTAACGCAATGTGGGGCATAAGGCTTTTTGAAAAGAGCAATTCTGCCGAGGAGAGAAGGGGCTTTCGCTCATCTCGCAGAAGAACGCAAAGAAAGCGTGAAAGATTAAAGCTTCTCGAAATGCTTTTTGACGAGGAAATTTCAAAAATTGACCCTGCCTTCTTTATCAAGCTTCGTGAAAGCAATTTATATCTTGAGGATAAATCTACAAAAATTCCTTATTGCGTATTTTCTGATGAGAATTATACCGATAAGGATTTTCACAGAGATTATCCGACAATTTATCATTTGAGAAATGAACTTATTAAGAATAATAAGCCTCATGACGTAAGGCTCGTTTATCTTGCACTTCATCATATTATCAAAAATCGTGGTCATTTTCTTTTTGATTATTCTTATAAAAATGACAAATCGGGCGATTTTATGCCTATATATAATGACTTAAAAAATTATTTTTACGATAATTATGAGATTGAGCTTGATTGCAGTGACGTTGATGAATTTTCGAATACTTTAAAAGATAAATCTAAGGGAAAGACAAAGAAAAACACTGAAATTGCCGAGCTGTTTGGTGTTAGCAAAAAGGACGATAAGGTGCTTTACAGTGCGCTTTCTCTTTTAAGTGGCTCATCGGTTAAGCTTTTTGATATTTTTGATGACGAAGCACTTAAGGATGTTGAAAAGAAAAGTGTTTCGTTTTCATCGGGTTTTGACGATAATGCAAATGATTTTCAATCCTATCTCGGCGAGCGCTTTGAGCTTTTAGAAAAATTAAAGGCGGTGTACGATTGGGCGGTTCTTGCGGATATTTTGGACGGTAAGGAATATATTTCAGAAGCTAAGGTTGCAATATATGAAAAGCATAAAAGAGATTTGAGAACGCTTAAGAAATATATAAAAATATATATGCCTGAAAAGAAAGCAGAAATATTTAATATCAGCTCTAAGGATAATAACTATGTTGCGTATTCAAAGCATATTAAAACGAGCAGTGGCACCGGTGTGCTTAATTCAACCTGCACTCAAGAGGAATTTTGCGCTTATTTAAAGAAAACGTTGGGCATTTGCAAAAACGCTTCTTATGAAGAAATGTTTAAAGAAATAGAAAATTCAACCTTTATGCCAAAGCAGGTGACTAAGGATAACGGCGTTGTTCCTATGCAGGTTAATGAAAAAGAGCTGGTTGCAATTTTAGATAACGCTAAAGAATATTTACCGTTTTTGTTAAATAAGGATAACGACGGCAAAACTGTCTACGATAAAATCAAAGCATTGTTTGAATACCGTATCCCTTATTACATAGGACCGCTTAATACTCATTCAACAAAAAGCTGGCTTGTAAGAAGCAATGAAAAAATATATCCTTGGAATATTGAAGATGTTGTGGATTTTGATAAATCTGCTGAAAAATTCATTGAAAAGTTAACGAGCAAATGCACTTATTTGCCACAATATGACGTGATTCCTAAGCATTCGCTGCTTTATAATAAATTTTGTGTATTAAATGAGCTTAATAATCTTAAAATTGACGGTGAAAAAATCAGCGTCCAATTAAAGCAGAATATCTATAATGACCTTTTTAAAAAATATTATAAGGTTACTAATAAAAAGCTTTGCGATTATTTGAAATCGAGAAATATCACCTTTGACGAAATCAGCGGAATTGATAACGATTTTAAATCCTCTTTGAAATCCTATAAGGACTTAGTTGCTTATAATTTGACAGATGAGCAAAAAGAAGAAATCGTTAAGGCAATAACCATTTTCGGTGATGATAAAAAGCTTTTAAAAAAGCGCCTTAAAAATGAATTTGGAGACTGCCTGTCAGATGATGAAATTAAGAAAATCTGCAAGCTTAAGTATACGGGTTGGAGCAAGCTTTCAAGAGAATTTTTGACAGATGTTACCGCTGTTTATAAGGAAACAGGTGAGCTGATTAATATTATTTGCGCATTGTGGGAAACAAATTATAATTTGACCTCGCTTCTTTACAGCGATGAATTTTGCTGCGACGATAAGGAAAATAAAACCTTTAACGATAAAATTAATGAATTAAATTCGTTTGGATATGATAAAACGTTAAATCAGATAGTAGAGGAACTTTATGTTTCGCCGCTTGTTAAAAGACCTATTTATCAGTCGCTTTTGATAACTAAAGAGCTTGAAAAAATTATGAAATGCCCGCCTAAAAAGATTTTTGTTGAGGTGGCGAGAGGTGCTGAAGAAAAGAAGCGAACAGTATCAAGAAGAAATAAGCTTTTGGATTTGTATAAGTCCTGTAAAAATGACTATCCTTTACTTTTTGACGAGCTTCAAAATAATACTACTGATGATGAGCTGAAAAGTGATAAGCTTTATCTCTATTTTACTCAATTCGGAAAATGTATGTATACAGGCGAAAATATTGAATTGGGCGATTTGTTTAATAAGAATTTATATGATATCGACCATATTTATCCTCAGTCGAAAATAAAGGACGACAGCTTGGATAACCGAGTTCTTGTTAAGAAAACAACTAATGCCAAAAAGGATAATGAATATCCTCTTTCAAGTCAAATCAGAGAGAAAATGACTCCGCATTGGAAGGCGTTGCTTGATAAAGGACTTATCAACAAGAAAAAATATGAACGCTTGGTAAGAAATTATCCTTTAAGGGACGAGGAACTCAGTCAGTTTATTTCTCGCCAGCTTGTTGAAACACGTCAGTCAACTAAGGCTGTTGCAAATATTCTTGAACAGCTTTATCCTCGCCCCGATACTGAAATTGTGTATGTAAAGGCGGCTCTTGCATCTGAATTTCGCCATCAATATGATTTGCTCAAATGCCGTGAGGTAAACGATTTGCACCACGCTAAGGACGCTTATCTCAATATTGTTGTCGGCAATGCTTATAACGTTAAGTTTACTCATAATAAGGCAAACTTTATTAAGGGTCTGCAAAATAACGATAAGGCTTACACAGTAAAGCTCGATTCAATGTTAAAACATAATATCGACGGCGCTTGGATAGCTGATAATAATGAATCGTTAAATATAGTTAAATCCACAATGAATAAAAACAATATTCGTTATACACGCTATGCATTTACAAAGCACGGTAAATTTTTTGATGCAACAATTCAAAAGAAAAATGGAATAGGAAGTGTTGCGTTGAAAGAAAATTCGCCCAGAAATAATATTTCTAAATATGGCGGCTATACACAAATAGGAGTAAGTTATTTTGGCATAGCTAAAATAGCTAAGAAAAAGTGTGATGACATTGTTATATTTCCTGTTTATATTTACAATGAAAAAGAATACACAAAGGCTCCTTTAGATTATGCAAAAATGGTGACAAATAAGAATGTATCTGAAATATTGATTAAAAAATTAAAGATTGATTCACTTTTGAGTATTGATTCATATAAAGTTTTTGTTAGTGGTAATGGTGATTCAGCAAGATTTAGCTATAAACCATATTCACAATTAATGATTGAACCTTACTATGAAAAATATTTAAAAAGAGCATTTAAGTATCTTGATAATTGTAAGAAAAATAAGCGTGAACTACCAATAAGTAATTATGATGGTATTAGCGAAGAAATGAACATGGAAATTTATAAATGTTTATATAAAAAAATGGAATTGCCCGCTTATGTATTTTCTTTTTATGATTATGGAACAAAATTAAAAGATAAATTTGTTGATTTTTCAAAATTAAAAACATACGAGCAGTTATGCGTATTAGAGGCAATAGTTAAAACGATGAAATCTGATACAGTTGTTGGTGATATTAAAAAACAACTTGGCATTTCTTTTAGTGGCTTTAGAAACAGTAAGGTTTTTAATTTGAAAAAGAATACTTCTTTAAAAATTATTAATCAATCGGTTACAGGCCTTTTTGAACGAGAAATTGATCTTTTAAATTTATAAGTGAGGAGATTTTAGTATGAGTTGGCGCACAGTTGTGGTAACAAAACCGTCAAAGCTTGATTATACTATGGGCTATATGACGGTAAGAGATGTAGATAATACTGTTAAAATACATTTAAGCGAAATTTCAATATTGATTGTTGAAAATACCGCTTGCTCCATAACCTGTGCGCTTTTAAGCGAGCTTACGTTGAAGAAAATAAAGGTTATATTTTGTGACGCAAAGCGTAATCCTCAAAGTGAGCTTGTATCATATTACGGAAGCCACGATTGCAGTCAAAAGCTTAAAAATCAAATTGCCTGGAATGAAATTTCAAAGCAGCAGGTGTGGACGGTTATAGTTGCGCAGAAAATAAAAAATCAAGCTTCACTTCTTGAATTTTATGGGCTTGAAGAAGCATTGATGCTTGACAGCTATGTTGAAGAACTTGAATTTAATGACGTTACAAACAGGGAAGGTCATGCTGCCAAGGTTTATTTCAATGCAATGTTCGGAAAAAGCTTTACAAGAAGCGATGATATACCGATTAATGCAGCGCTTAATTACGGATATAGTATCATTTTATCGTGCTTTAACCGTGAAATCGTCAGCAGCGGTTATTTAACCCAACTCGGTCTTTTTCACGGCAATATGTTTAATCAGTTTAATTTAAGCTGTGATTTAATGGAGCCGTTTAGACCGTTCGTTGATAATTTGGTTAAAAATATGAGCCCCAAATCATTCAATAAAAATGAAAAGCAAATGCTTATATCCTTGCTTAATAAAGATATTATGGTTGACGGCAGAACGAATACAATGATTAATGCAATTAAAATTTATTGCAAAAGTATATTTTCTGCCATTGAAGAAAACGATATATCGCTTATTAAGTTTCCTACTATGAATTATGAGTTATAGATTTATGAGAGTTATTGTGTTTTTTGATTTACCTGTCAAAACCAAGAAGGACAGACGGGAATATTCAAACTTTAGAAAATATCTTGTAAAAAGCGGCTTTATGATGATGCAGGAATCCGTTTATTCAAAGCTCGCTTTAAATCAAAATGTTGCAAACGGTATATGTGACTCGATTAAAAAGCATAAGCCGTCGGCAGGACTTGTTCAAATGCTTACGGTTACCGAAAAGCAATATTCCAAAATGGAAATGGTAGTCGGCTCAAATGACAGTAATGTTGTTGCAAATGATGAAAGGCTTTTAATATTATGATGCTTTCCTATGAATATTTAAATGATGCCGTTGAGCTTTCAAACGGTAAAATTCCTGTTCTTGTAATTGAAAACAAGAAAATTTTTAGGCAAGCCTTACGCTCGTTTTTGGATGATACGGTTGATGAGTTGTTTACTTTCTCGCAGGACTTTAAGCCGTTTGATTTCAATAAAAGAGGATTTTTTATTTCTAATGCTATTGATTTGGATTTTCAAAATAAAAAACTGGTAAATAAAATCAATTCACTTATGCAGAAAACGGCAGTAAATGAATGTGGCGAGGATTTGGCTTCAATTCAAACATTACTTATAAACCTTTTTGATAAGCTAAATAAAATGTACGATTTTGAATATGATTCAAATTTTGAAATTGATTATTCGTCAATATTAAAGCTTTTTCAGTTTAATATTGATACTTCTTCGCACGATTTGCCTCAGCTTCTTATTTCTTATATAATTCTTCTTAATAAATATCTTAAATTTGATTTGTTTGTTCTTCATAGCGTGTATGATTTCTTTGATGATAATGAGCTTGAGGGTATTTATGAAACCTTGAGTCTCAGCCATATTAACATTTTGATTTTGTCATCTTCAAAGCCTCGGCACATTTCAAAATTTGAAGAGATACATATTTTGGACCCTGATTTGTGTATTATTGACAGTGATAATAATTAGAGCTATAATATATACAATATCTTGTGAATTACCCTGCGCATTATAGTGGCACAGCTTATTTGAGGTTTGAGAATAGTGTAATTTCATAAGGTAGTAAAACAAGATTTGTCAAAATAGGTGAAGCGAGTTGTTTGAGAATAGTGTAATTTCATAAGGTAGTAAAACATCTCTTGTAGACTCACCTTTGTAAACACTGTTTGAGAATAGTGTAATTTCATAAGGTAGTAAAACTCCTTTCATTAATTGTTGTTTTGGTCGTAGTTTGAGAATAGTGTAATTTCATAAGGTAGTAAAACAATGGTCAACTTCATCACATTTACGAAGTCGTTTGAGAATAGTGTAATTTCATAAGGTAGTAAAACTAAATATTTGAGATAACTGTTTAAATCATTGTTTGAGAATAGTGTAATTTCATAAGGTAGTAAAACAAATTGTTATACCTCTGCCACCGTAATCTAGTTTGAGAATAGTGTAATTTCATAAGGTAGTAAAACAACGGTTACGCCGTTATCTTTTAAATACACGTTTGAGAATAGTGTAATTTCATAAGGTAGTAAAACTGCATAATCATTCTTTCAGGAACAACATTGTTTGAGAATAGTGTAATTTCATAAGGTAGTAAAACATATGAATCGAACACTTGGGCTTCGCCGCCGTTTGAGAATAGTGTAATTTCATAAGGTAGTAAAACCTTTACCAAAAAACCAACCTATCACAATTC
>JABLTR010048586.1_pt1 | contig 105025 bp, 105 predicted proteins | sample 7160071 | NCBI WGS metagenome assembly JABLTR01 (sample SAMN14651230, study PRJNA627086) | human gut metagenome | isolation source: feces | host: Homo sapiens
GACGGAAGCCGGGAACAGGAGGTAGAAATCTTCTACCGCTTTATCGGCAAAATTGATTGAATGATACCAATATCTTTAACTATGTGATACCGGACAAAGCTACCCGGATATATCGCTGATAATACCCCTGTCCGATTTGCTTGGAGTAACGGCAAACGAACTGCTTAGCGGCAAAGCAGATATTGCAGAAAATGAAAATATAGATAACGGCGAGCAAAGCGAAAATAACGAGGCGGAGAATGTAAAATCTGAAATCGCCGACGATAAAGCCGCCTTATCGGCAAGCGTTGACAAGGAAGATGAAAACAAAAGTCATATTAACAAGGAACAATCCGCTGAAAGTATGGAGAGCATAGAATTTTCGGCCAATAAAAATGTAGAGGCGGAAGATAATAGTGACAAAATTTCAGAAGAGTTAAGATTAAGAAAAAGCACAAACTGGGATGAGGTAAGAAATATAATTCTCATATCTTTTTTAGGCTCTGTGCTTATAGCCATTGTAGTATGCATGATTTGCGATTTGGCGATAAACGACAGACTTACATGGTCTCCGATAGTGATAATCTCATGTATTGCCGGATGGGTGCTTGCGATTCCAATAATAAAAGCACGGCGGAGAGTGGTTATGAAAGCGCTCATAGTGCTCACAATTATAACTATTCCGTATTTGTATTTGCTCTTCCGAACTACTTACATATGGAATATATTCGCTATGGGCGGACCTATTTATTTTGTGTCCATAATAGGCTTGTGGTGTATGTATGCGACATTTTTACTGCTTAAGGATAAAAAGATGTATGCGGCGGGTGCGTCTTTTCTTATAGCCGCTCCGGTGACAATATTGATAAATAATATTGCGGAGTATTTTACCGCACTTAACGGATGGACAAACGTAATAAATGATTTTAGAGAGGCATTGGTAGAAGTCAATCCAATGGATGATGTAGTGAATTTAATATTTATGCTAATTTTGGCGGCCGCATGCTTTTGTACGGGGTATTTTTTATATCACAGAGAGCGGGCGAAGTGACCAAACAAAATTAATATAATAAGTTAACTGCAGTCGGAAATCGCGAGGATTTTTGGCTGCTTTTTTATTGCCGCTTGAGCAAGAAAAATGAGATTGCAGCGCGGCCGGTTATAAAGGATTTATCAGACATTTCTTCTCTAAAACTACAGCGTAAAAGATTAAAATTTCATATGTAGATTATCGGCGGCATTGACTGCTTATTTTTACTTTGCGTGGTAGCAATTAGATTGTATGTTTAGCCTTTTTAATAGATTAAACCGGCATTATACTACATACTAAGTGCATGGGCAGACCAGCGGTTCATTGCCGTTTCTGCTTTATAATCTTATTAAGACGCCATAGCTGAAAGCTCTTAAATTAATTTTATATGTGATATATCATAAAATAATTTTAACTAAAATAGCCGTGGATTATTAATAGTTTTTCGCTGTTTATGGGCGATAATTATTATTGCTAAAAGGAGCGAAAAATGGTAAAATATCAAAGATATAGGAGGCTGAGGTTATGGAGTTAAGGCATTTAGTGGATTTAGAGGATGTAGAGACTGAAAAAATTATGGATATACTCACAATGGCGGGCGCCATTATGAGAAATCCGGGTTATTATTCCGACAGCTGCCACTCTAAAGTTATGGCAACGCTGTTTTATGAGCCGTCCACGCGCACCCGCATGTCGTTTGAGGCTGCTATGCTTAGGCTCGGCGGCTCGGTAATAGGCTTTAACGACCCGCAGAACTCCTCTGTGTCGAAAGGCGAAAGTCTTAAGGACACCATAACTATGGTAAGCAATTACGCTGACATTATAGCAATGCGTCATTATATGGAAGGCGCCGCCAAGGCGGCATCTATTTTTTCGCGTGTGCCGGTCATAAACGCCGGTGACGGCGGGCATCTGCACCCAACGCAGACGCTTACGGACTTATTTACGCTAATGGAAACGAAAGGCAGGCTCGACGGACTTACAATAGGCCTTTGCGGCGATTTAAAATACGGTCGTACGGTGCATTCGCTTATAAAAACAATGAGCAGGTTTAAAAACAACAAATTTGTACTAATATCCACGCCCGAGCTTAACGTGCCGGACTATATAAAGTCGTTCATGGACAAGCATGGCTGCGAGTACAAGCAGGCAACCAGCCTTGAGTCGGAAATAGGCGGTCTGGATGTACTGTATATGACGAGAATACAGCGCGAGCGGTTTAAGAGCGAAGAGGAGTATAATCGCCAAAAGGGCGTATTTATACTCGACGGCGAAAAGATGAAAAAAGCAAAAAGCGATATGAAAGTGCTCCATCCTCTGCCGCGTGTGGACGAGATAACATATGATGTTGACGATGATGAGCGGGCGGTATACTTTAAGCAGTCTGAATATGGGCTTTATGCGAGAATGTCGCTTATACTGCATATGCTTGAAAAGGGTGACAAAAGGTTTGATAAGCGTACGGAGCCGAATACCGAAAAGTGCTGTGGCAATTTAAAATGCATTACTCATTTTGAACATTATCTGCCGAAACTTGAAGACGACGGCAAATGCGGCTATTGCGAAAGCAAGCTTTTATAAGCTTGTTTATCCGGGAAAAATGTGCAAGCTTTTTAATAAAATCTACAGCTGCGGCATTGGCTTTATGTTAAAGTTTTACTTTAACTCCGGCATCATAAACCATGCTTGATTTTGGACTGTAATGCAGACTTAAAAGTTATTTTTGACTCTATATCAGCGAATTTTTCTTGAAATTTTAATTGCATTCATTTTTACTTTGAGATATTGATATTTTGAGCAGGCTTTTATAAGCCTGCTTTTTATCTTAAAAAAATTTATTGATACCGAAAGTACTAATTGCCGGACTATGGCTATTGAGCCGAAAAATTATGCGGACGTTAGAAGTCAAGTATGTATTTATCAAATTATCGATTAATGAATCGGCCGGATTTTTGCTGTAATATTTACTTTTAAAGCACTGATGCGGTTTTTACAAAGTAATTCCATGCCGGCTGAAAATTTGCATTTCGATAGTAAATCTAAATAAGTAAGGCAAGTGTAACTACCAAAGCAAAGCTTCGTATGAGATTTCCGTACAGCAAAATATGTAATTCAGGAAACTATAGATTTATCAGCAATCGTTTTTTCTTATCTAAATTTAAGCGGATAATGGTTTCTCTAACTTTAAAATTTAGATGATATACTAAGCTTTTGGCCTATTAGTTAGTTTTATTCGAATATGATTTTTATTGTAATTGAAAGAATCTTTCTAATATGACAGCAATGGAAAATTAAGGATTTTTATATACAACACAGCAATAAAAATAGAGTAAAATCACACTTTTTCCCCTTGACAAAAAAGCAATATTATCGTATAATATACACCCGTAAAGCATTATTACTTTACATTAATGCTCGGTGGTGATAATCTTGGCAAAGGGTATAAAAAATTTAGACGTATCTATTTTAATAGACTGCTATGGCAATTTGCTGACAGAAAAGCAGCGCTCTCTTATTGAGTATTATTATAATGATGATTTATCCCTTTCTGAGATAGCGGAGAATGAGGGAATAACACGTCAGGGCGTGAGAGATGCCATTAAGCGAGCAGAGACACAGCTGTATGATTTGGAAAATAAGCTGGGATTTTTGGAAAAGCAGCGCCGTCTGAATGAATTTGCAGGTCAGATACGTGACGCGGCTATGGAGATATCTGAGTACAATTACAGGTACGGATGCTCGCGTGAAATAAATGAGCGTGCGAAAGCCATTTACGAGCTTGCCGGCGAGCTTTTGTAGTACGTGTAAATATGTGGGATTGTCAGTATGCCGCTGGATATATGTTGTAAAAGCATAAAAAACGCTCATAAGCATATATGACGTTTAACTTAATGAATAAAATAATTATCTTGTATTTATTGTAGAAAGACAATAAGGAAAGAGGAGGCGTCACTTTGGCGTTTGAGGGCCTTACTGAAAAGTTATCTGCAGCCTTTAAAAAGATAAGATCTAAGGGAAAGCTGAGCGAGGCTGATGTAAAAGAAGCTATGCGCGAGGTGCGTCTTGCTCTGCTTGAAGCAGATGTTAACTACAAAGTAGCAAAAGATTTTACAAACAATTTGACAGAGAAAGCCATAGGCGAGCGGGTAATGGAAAGTCTTACCCCTGCACAGATGGTTATAAAAATAGTAAATGAAGAGCTTACGTCTCTCATGGGCGGAGAACATGAAAGGATAAATCGTGCGTCAAAGCCGCCGACAGTTATTATGATGTGCGGCCTGCAAGGCGCCGGTAAGACGACGCACTGCGCCAAGCTTGCAAAGATGCTTAAATCGCAGGGGCATCGGCCGCTGCTGGTAGCCGGCGACATATACAGGCCGGCGGCCATAAAGCAGCTGCAGGTTGTAGGCGAGCAGGCGGGTGTTCCGGTGTTCGAAATGGGAACGACGGCACCGGAAAAAACTGCCGTCGCCGCCGTTAAGCATGCAAAGGACTATGGCAACGATTTTGTGATAATAGATACTGCCGGCCGTCTGCATATAGACGAAGAGCTGATGGATGAGCTTAAAAGGGTAAAGGGCAATGTTCATCCCGATGAAATCTTGCTGGTAGTCGATTCCATGACGGGTCAGGACGCCGTAAACGTGGCAGCATCATTTAACGAAGCATTGGGCATTGACGGCGTAATTTTAACTAAGCTCGACGGTGATACGAGGGGCGGCGCAGCGTTGTCGGTACGCGCTGTCACCGGCAAGCCGATAAAATTCTGCGGCACGGGTGAAAAGCTTGACGATTTGGAAGAATTTCATCCATCTCGAATGGCGTCGAGAATACTCGGCATGGGCGACGTGCTCTCTCTTATAGAAAAGGCGGAGCAGCAGCTTGATGAGAAAAAGGCCATGGAAATGGCCGACAAGCTCAAAAAAAATAAATTTGATATGAATGATTTGCTGTATCAGCTTCAGGAAATAAAGAAGATGGGTTCTTTAAAGCAGGTGCTTTCAATGCTTCCGGGCATAGGCAAGCAGCTTAAAGACGCTGAAATAGACGATAATATTATGATGCGCCCCGAAGCGATTATATACTCTATGACGAAGAAAGAGCGAGAAAACCCAGACATAATAAATCCGTCGCGAAAAAGGCGAATTGCAGCTGGCTCCGGTACAAGTGTTGAAGAAGTCAATAAGGTACTTAAGCAGTGGGATCAGATGCGCAAAATGTTTAAGCAGGTCGGCCCAAAGAAGGGCAAAAAGGGCCGCAGAGGCTTTGGTGGTATGCGAATCCCACCGGGATTTGGTATATAAACTTATAACATATTATTATCATTAAGGAGGTGTAACGAATGGCAGTTAAAATAAGACTTCGCCGCATGGGTGCTAAAAAGGCTCCTTTTTACAGAATAGTGGTAGCTGATTCCAGATATCCGAGAGACGGCCGCTTTATAGAAGAGCTGGGTTATTACAACCCCATGGAGAATCCTCCTGTGGTAAAGCTTGACGCCGACAAGGCAAAGCAGTGGATAAAGAATGGTGCACAGCCGACTGACACAGTAAAGGCGCTGCTTAAGAGCAACGGTGTAGAGATTTAATAGAGTCTTATCATCGTAAAGGGAGGCTTAAAACAGCTTATATAAGCTGTTTTAACTAAAGAGAAATCTTCTTATACTAAGAAAGGACGATAGTAATGACAGAGCTTTTAAAAGTAATGGCACAGGGACTTGTTGAAGATCCTGACGCAGTAAATGTTACAGTTGACGAGCCTAATGAGGAAGGTATAATAGTATATCACCTCACAGTTGCCGACGGCGATATGGGCCGCGTAATAGGCAAGCAGGGCAGAATAGCTAAGGCTATACGCACTGTTATGCGTGCTGCTGCAAATCGCACAGGCGATAAGGTTTCAGTAGAAATAGGCTAATAAAGACTAATTCAAACAGCTCCGAAGTATTACTTCGGAGCTGTTTTTTGTTGCATAAATTTTAAATATGCAAATTTGTAAAAGATGTAAAGGAAAAGCTTTATAAAGTCATTGTGAAAGTAATTGATAACAGTAGAATTCTTATGTTAAACAAATTTGGCCTGTTAGCCGCAATGAAATATTATACAAATTTAGCTCCGCTTGAGTTTATTAAAACAATAGCATGAAATTATGTGAAGAAAGATTTATATCTAATGGGCAAGTTTAGCTGATTGAGTGTTGAGAATCATTAATTATACCTTATATTATACCAATAAACTTGTATAGTGTATGGTATTGAGTACAGCGCAATATCAACAGTATGTTTAATTTTATAAAAGGAGTAAAATAAAAGAGATAATATCTGTTATGCATATTAGTGTAAACGATATAGAGTTCCGTTTAAGCGTATAAATGCTATACCGGCACAAAAAGCAATTCACTAAGCATGGACTTTAAAGAATTTTATTGAATATTTTAAAGGACTTGCACCTGCCAAGCCCTGTAAGCATAAATCTGAATTATAGACAAATTTAGTAAATTGGAGGCCATGCTCGTGATTTTATCAGCTTTATCACAAATATTTGCGCAGTTATCATATTTTATACTGCATGTAACATCGCAGGGCTCTTTCCCAAGGCCGCTGACGGCAAAAGAAGAGCGTCTACTCCTTCAGAGGTACAAAGAAGAAGGAGACATGGAGGCACGCGCAAAGCTGATAGAGCACAATTTGAGGCTTGTGGCTCACATAATAAAAAAATATTATTCCAGCCAGCGCGACCAGGATGATTTAATATCAATTGGAACAATCGGACTTATAAAGGCAGTTACTACATACAAGCAGGATAAAGGAATACGGCTTGCTACATATGCGGCTAAATGTATAGAAAATGAGATATTAATGCACTTCAGGAATATGAAAAAATGCTCTCAGGATGTTTTTATAAGCGACCCTATAGATACCGACAACGATGGAAACAGACTGACGCTGAGCGATATTATTGCAGAAGACGACTGTATAGCCGATAATATAGATATAAAAATGAAGTCGGAGAAGCTGAAAGAGTATATACAGGATTCATTAGATGATAGGGAAAAAACAGTAATAAAACTCAGATATGGTCTCGGCGGCAGGGACGAGTTAACGCAGCGTGAGGTGGCAAAGCGTCTGAATATATCAAGATCATATGTAAGCCGAATAGAGAAAAAAGCGCTCCAGAAGCTTAATATGCGTTTTACCAAGAAATAAAATATAGATGTTACTTATCAGGGCCAGATAGGTTGTAATCCGGCCATTCTTAAAATATATCTTTATGTATTGGCTCCGAAGTGTTACTCTCTAGCTGTGTAAGATTAGAATAATAAACTTTGCAAGTAAAGTCGTATGTAAATTGGGAATCTTCTTCTGAAAATACATATAAAAAATATGTGGTATGCTGCTAAATTCGGAAGCATACCACAGTTTCTGTTATAAGATTATTTTACGATTTGTTTTGTAAAGTCGTGAGTACAAAATTTAAGTGACTTATTGTTATAACTGCTCAGTAAGGCAAATAGTAAAATAAAAGTTAGTAAAAGATACTTTTTCATATTAATACCAGTCATGTTTTTCGTGCCTATCCAGCGCATTAATTTGATTCATCTCATCATTGGCAAGCTCAAATTCAAATAAATCAAGATTTTCACGTATGTGCTCAGGATTGCTTGAACCTGGTATGACTACAACTCCCTTTTGCAGATTCCACCGTAAAATGATTTGTGCAGAAGTCACTCCGTGCTTCTGTGCAATGGCCGATATGGTTTCATCTTCTAAAAGCTCTGCTGTGTGGCCACGTCCGCCAAAGGGATACCAGCCCTGAACAGTTATTCCTAAACTCTGAATGTAAGGTATAACATCATTTTCCTGATAGTATGGGTGAATTTCATTTTGTACTAGTGCGGGGGTAATGTTTACTTGCGGTAAAAATTCTTCAAGTTCTTCCACATACCAGTTGGATAGGCCAATGGAGCGAATTTTTCCGTCGGCTACTGCCCGCTCCATAGCATGGTAGGCTTCTATATCTCCGTCACCAGGATGGTGCAGCAGCATCATGTCAATATAGCCAATGTCCAACGTTTCCAGTGCTAGGTCAATGGCGGCTTCTGGGTCGCCGAACTGACTGGGATAGATTTTTGTAATTACAAAAATTTCTTCCCTCGGTATATCAGAATCGCGAACCGCACGTCCGACTGCATCCTCATTGTGGTACATATAAGCGGTGTCGATAAGTCGTCCGCCGGCATCCAGCAATGCTGTTACGGAATTATAGCATTCCTCATCAGAGAGACTGTAAGTTCCCAAGCCCATTATGGGCATTTCGTATCCGCTGTTTAATGTAACGCTCTTCGTTTCAAAATTGAATCCGCCGGGGTTTTCGGGTGTCTGCTCTATATCATGGAATTTGATATCCGAAGCTTCGCCGTTGCTGGTATATGAACTGATGTTGCTTGTATCCATATGGTTTTCCTGCATACCGGCAGTGCTGTTATTTTGTCCCGACTGACCACAAGCTGGCAAAGCAAATAAAAGGGAAAACATAGCCAAAAGAGTAAATAGACGTTTCATTCTATAACCTCCTTTATATTAGGAATCATTTTTATAATTTTAGCGGGGACACCGCCTACAATTGCATTTGGGAGCACATTTTTTGTTACGACCGCTCCTGCTGCGACAATAGCGCCGTCGCCGACGGTCACTCCGGGAAGAATAGTAGCATGCGAGCCAATCCAAACGTTTTTACCAATTATAATAGGGTAGGGTAGGTTATCGCCGCGCTGAGCCGGGTCCTGTCCGTGATTAATGGTAGCAAGCACAACATGCGAGCCAATAAGCGACCCGTCGCCAATGGTGATGCCGCCTTGGTCTTGAAAATGACAGCAGCAATTGATAAATACATTTTTGCCTATGTGTATGTTTTTTCCGCAGTCGGTATAAAACGGCGGGAACATTGTAAAGGATTCATCTAGTTGTTTCCCAGTGAGCTTTTCCATAAGTCTTCGAATTTCGTTAGGCTCGTGAAAGCCTTGATTGATTACCGAAGTAATTTTCATCGCCTCAAAAGCCAATTTAGTCATATATCTATGCTCTTCGGAGCCGGAAAGTACTTTTTTGCCCGAACTAACATGTGCTAAAAAATCATTTAAATTCATACGCTGCTCCTTTTTGTTAGATTACTCATTACCGGATAAAGTTTGTCCAGTGTTCCCGCTCTACTCGCGGCGGGAAAATGCCAGCGCTTTTTCCGGCTTCTATACATTTAAGAAGCCATGCCATGTTGCGTCCCAGATTTCGTATAGTCTGCAGCCCCTCATTGTCTTGCTTTACCTGTTCAGGCGTCATTCCATGCACCATGTTCCAATAGCTTGAGCCAACCATGAGCATATGTGCGTCCGCAAAATATTTATTCAGCACATCCAGTGAAGCGGTTGTTCCGGCCCTTCTGGCGGATACCACTGCTGCCGCTGGCTTGTGGTAAAAGTATGATGACCCGGCATAAAACATCCTGTCCAGCAATGAGAGAAGCTGTCCCGTAGGATGTGCATAATAAACCGGAGAGCCGAAGACAAAGCCGTCGGCTTTATCAGCCTTACCGAGCCATGAATTTACTATATCGTAGCTGAAAATACAGCGGCTGTTTTCAGCACATTTGTCGCAGCCGATGCATTCACGCACCGTACTACTGCCCATCTGCAGAATGTCTGTTTCAATGTTTTCATGATTCAGTATATCTGCAACTTCACTTAAAGCCATATAGGTACAGCCGTTTTTACGGCTGCTTCCGTTAAATAGTAAAACTTTCATCAACGGCCTCCTTGAATTTATAGAAAATACCTGTTGGATTCTCTATATTAACGATAGGATTTTTCAAAAATACCGGCGCATTCCTCGTCGGACATAGAACATGGATTCGCAAGGAACAGGCCGCCCATAGTCTGGCGGGCATTAACTGCAAGCGTCATAAATTCATCTTTAGTAATGCCATAATCGCTCATTTTCAAGTCGGCAACCCCGCAGGCCTCCTGTAGTTTTACAAGCGCCGTAATGAAATCCTCCGGCTTGTCGGCATGCTCTATTCCCATAGCATTTGCCATTTTTATGAACTGACCGTCGCAGGCATGCTTTTCAATAAAGAATTGGGCAAAGGCTTTAGAAATCATAATGAGGCCCGCTCCGTGCGGCAAATTGTGATGATATGCGCTCATAGCATGTTCCATTGAATGCTGCGCAGTCGTGCTGGTGAGCTGCATACTGATACCTGCCATTGTGCTGCCGTAAGCAACGTGTTCACGCGCCTCAAGATCGTCTCCATTCTCCACTGCACGAGGCAGGTATTTGGCGATGTTCTCTATGGCAGAGAGCGCAATCGTTTCGCTTAGAATATTCACACCGTTAGACATCATTACCTCTGTATTGTGAAACAGCGCGTCGAAGCCTTGATAAGCGGTGTACTTAGGCGGAACGGTTTTCATAAGCTCAGGATCTACAATGGCCAGTACCTGGGTAAGCTCAGGATAGCCAAAACCTATTTTTTCGTTGGTTTTAATATTAGAAATAACGCCCCAGCAGTTGATTTCAGATCCGGTGCCGGCGGTAAGAGTAATAGTTACAATCGGCAGGCCGGGATTTATAAGGGATTTGCCCTTTCCCGTGCCGCCGTTTACATAGTCCCATAAATCGCCGGGATTGGTGGCCATAGCGGCTATTGCTACGGCAGAATCCAGCACCGCTCCGCCGCCCAGCGCTACAATAAAGTCGCAGCTGTTTTCCCTTGCAAAAGCGGCGCCCTCCATTATCATTTCTTTTACAGGATTTTCCATGACTTTTGCAAATTCGGCGACTTCTACGCCCGCATTATTAAGCTGCTTTAGGGTGCGGTCATATGCTCCGCTCACTTTGGCCGATTTACCGCTGGACATCAATAGCAGCGCCTTTTTCCCAGGCAATTTTTGGCCGCCTAGCTCGTTTAGCTTACCGCTGCCAAATAAAATTCTTGTTGGGTTGTTAAAGTCAAATTTCATGTTCATTATAATTCCTCCCAAGTGTTTTCTTTTTGAATTTTGTAAATCAGATAATCAAGGCAGTCAATTTGCTTCTGTCCAAGACGTACTGTGTTAAGCAATGATTTCCGATAGTCCGAAATAATGGGCAGCAACCCACGATAATTTTTCCTTTTTATAAGCTCCATGCATTTCTCAATAGTCTGCTCATCGCAGCCGGCGTCTTTTAAGTTTTGGTAGGCGATACTAAATGTATCAGATGCTTCCGCCATTCTTTTGCACCTCCTTTATTTTTATTATAGATGCATATTTTGATATGTCTAATACTTATATTTTATATCATGTTATTCTTGACAGGAATAACCGCCCTGATTATACTAATTACATCAAAATTAAGGAGAAACAATAAATGGAAATTCGCCTTTTGCGTTATTTTTTAGAAATAGCAAGAGCCGGAAATATGTCGCGTGCCGCAGAGACGCTTCATGTTTCACAGCCCACTCTGTCAAAGCAGATGAAGGATTTAGAACAGGAGCTTGGAAAAAAGCTCTTTCGTCGTGGCAGCACAAGCCTCAGTTTAACGGACGAGGGAATGCTTCTCCGAAAACGGGCGGAGGATATTCTGGATATGGTGGACAAAACGGCCGATGAGTTCAAAGCGCTTGACAATATTACCGGCGGTGAGGTGCACATAGGTTGTGCAGAATCTCATCAAATTAAATACCTTGCGCAGACAATAAAGGTATTTAAGGAAAAATATCCTTTATTTCGCTATCATCTCACAAGCGGAAATACTGAGCAGGTGGCGGAACGGTTAGACAGGGGCCTGATTGACCTTGCCGTGATTGTAGAGCCGCCAAATCTTTCTAAGTATAACTATTTAGAAATACCGGAAGCGAATACATGGGGACTCGTGATGAAAAAAGACGATGTCCTTGCAAAAAAAGCGAGCATACGTTTTGAGGACTTGGCAGGGCTTGAACTAATTTGTTCGGAGCAGGGAATGAAATTTGATATTACGAGATGGTGCGGCGAAAAAGCGGATATGCTTAATCTTTCCGGCACAGTGAACCTTGCTTATAATGGTTCTGTTTTTGTAAAAGAGGGGCTTGGATATATGCTATCTTTTGACCATCTTGTGGATACTGGCTCTGACAGTGAATTGTGTTTTCGCCCTTTAGAGCCGCTTTTGGAAACTAAGATGTTTGTTATTTGGAAAAAGTATCAGGTATTTACTCCCATAGCTGAGCTGTTGTTAGATGAATTGAAAAAACAATTATATAAAGCCGGAAAATAATACTGCAGTGAGAAAAGCTCTGCTTATTAAATGGCATGGCATATAACAAGAAAGTAATTAAAGCATGCATATGCTTTTAATTCTGCTCCTATTTCAATCGTCAATATGTTTGCTAAGATATATTAAGATATATAATGTTCATATAGAACTTTTAGAGCTTTTTATTTGCCATTCATTTGGCGCAGTTTATATTATTCAAAGATATATTCAGAATTTGACTGTAGCATTAATAAATATCAAACACAGTGTAGTTGGAATAATAATTGGTTATCAGTATTTAGTATAAATAAAAGTAATCTACAGTTATCAAATGTAATATATATATAATAAGCAATTTAGGTATATTAATATTTTGATAATAAAAATGCCATTTTATGTTGACCTGACAAGTAAAAGGTTGTAAAATAAAAAATAACTAAGAATTTGTCCCAAATTTAGGCGATTAAGCATTATAAGCGGGCTATATATTAATTTATTTTTTAATATATAATTGCTTTTATTAAAAAAAATTTTAAGCTTTTAATTTTTTGGTACTGCTCGCAGACAGTTAGGCATTAGGGCTGATAATATGATTTGAAGATATTTGAGCATAGGCGGTTTGATTGCTATGCTGTTTTGCGATTATACAAAATTATCAGAAAGTAAAATATATTTGAGATTGGGTGAATATATTGAAGAAATATGTGGCGATAGCAATAGCAATAATTCTGATGCTTGCCGCTGCGGTTTACGGCTGCTTTCGGGTGTTTTTTGAAAGTGATGAAGCTTATAGCTCCCAAGCAGCGAGTACAAGCGCCGGCAGTATGCTGCTATCAAGTGCACTTTCTTCGTCAAATACTGGCTCATCTGAAGTATTATCTTCCTCAAGTCAACCGACATCTGATATAACAGAGAGCAGCTCTGGTTCTGACTCGACGCTGTCCGGCGGGCTGCCTTATTATCCAAGCACAGCCGGCACGGCCGCAGTATCTTCCGCTCAGACTCCGTCGCTGCCGTCAGTTGCTTCACAGCCCACACAGGGCAACGAGGCTCCGACAGCGTCTGAGCCTCAAGATACAGGCTCTGATTCTACACCGGCGCCGGACGTCCCAGCAGATGATGCCGGTGAAATGCGCGCTGTGTGGATTTCGTACCTTGAGCTTAATTTTACTGGCCTTAATGCTGAGCAGTCAAAGCAAAAGGTACAGTCAATGTTTGCTAATGCCAAAGACTTAGGCTTTAATACGGTAATAGTACACGCACGTTCGCACGGGGACGCTTATTATAAATCGAGCTATTTCCCTTACAGTTCATACATAACTGGGACCCAGGGCGTTGACCCGGGCTGGGACCCGCTGGCTTATATGGTAGAGACCGCACATAGTTTAGGACTTAAGATACAGGCATGGATAAATCCTTACAGGGTATCGTCGGCAAGCGACGACCCAATGACGCTTGCTGAGAACAATAAAGCGCGCCAGTGGCTGACGGATGCGGATACATCAAATGATGACTGGGCGGTAAAATGCAAGGGTGGAATTTACTATAATCCCGCAATACCGGAGGTTCGTCGCCTTATAATAGACGGCATACGCGAGATAGTGCAGAATTATAATGTGGACGGCGTGCATTTTGACGATTATTTTTATCCTACTACCGATGCATCGTTTGACACAGCAGCCTATGCAAGATATGCTTCTTCCGGCGGTACTTTGCCTCTTGCCGATTGGAGGCGTGCACAGGTTAATACTTTAGTCAGCGGCGTATATCAGGCGGTAAAAAACATAAATTCAAATATGATTTTTGGCATAAGCCCAGCCGGCAACATATCTAATTGCTACAACAGCCTATATGCCGACGTCGAGCTGTGGATGAGCCGGGCAGGATATATAGACTACATATGTCCGCAGCTTTACTGGGGCTTTGAATATCCGAACGCGCAGTTCAGGTTTAACAACATAGCCGACACATGGTCAAATTTGAAAATGCACGACGGGTTAAAGCTTTATTTCGGCCTTGCCGTCTATAAATCGGGTACGGTGGACGCCGGCTCTGACGAATGGATAAAGAATAATGATATAATTAAGCGGCAGATAGAATATTCGCGCACAAAGAACAACTGCAGCGGCATAATTTTATTTTCCTACAATTATGTTGTAAGCAATGATGAATGCTGCGCTAAAGAGCGGGAGAATTATACGCTGCTTTTTAAATAAAGCAGTTTTTGGCCTTATATGCGGCGGTATATACTTTAATTATTCAGGAAACAATATAAAAATAAACTGTTCGGCTGAGGGATAGAAATGCAGAAATTACAGGAAAGACATGATGAAAATAACGGAAAGGGACGTGCTGTTAAAATAGCATTGTCGGTTATACTTACAGTGCTGATTTTGTCGGCAGCGTTCTGTATGTCGGCCTATTCAAACAATATGTTTGGCATTAAAGACTACGTTGCCGGGGAATCTTCGGCAGTGGAAACGGGCGTCGGCACAACGCCTGACATAGAAAATGTAAACGCCGTAGACGCCGGAATTTTGCCCGATATAAACGCGATGCCGGGTACCGAGCTGCACTCGGCAAAGGGTGCATGGCTTGTGCCGGGCGCTGATTATCTTAAAAGCGAAGCCGACGCATATGAAACGCAGACAGCTGCTATAAACTCCTGCCTTGACAAAATGGTGGAATATGGATTTAATACGGTGATTGTACAGGTTAATCAAGGCTCAAAAGTGATATATAAAACAAGCGCTGCACAGCAGTATTATTCGGAAAACGGAGACCTTTTGCAATATATTATAGACGGCGCCAAGCAGCGCGGACTGCTAATTTACGGCAATATAAATCTCAACTCGCTCTCTGACGGCGGGCTTGACATGTTTAATAAATCGCATGTTGATATCATGTGCAGCGCTGTTAAGGACTTATGCGCATATGAGCTGGACGGGCTTATGCTTTCGGACTATACTTTGATAGATAAGGAAAGGGCGTATAATGATTATCTTCTGCACGGCGGCGGCATGGGCTTTGAAAAATATAAGAACGAATGTATAAGCGATGCTGTTTTAAGCGTTGTAAAATCGGTTCGCCGGGCAAAGAGCAGTATGTATTTAGGCCTTTATGTCAGTTCAATTTGGGCAGAAGCAGGGCATGCAGAGGGTGGCTATCCGTCTGAGACTTATCTGCCGGAGGCATATACTGACAATAACGCCGACACTTTAGGCTGGCTTAAGGACGGGCTTTTTAATTTTGTTATAATTGACAATGGTGAATCAACAGAGGGCACGCCGTCGTTTGACAGCATAGCACAGTGGTGGGTGTCTGCGCTAAACGACAGCGGCGTTGATGTTTATATATCTCATGCCGCGCACAAGGCGGGCAGCGGGGCGCCCGGCTGGAAAAGTCCGGACCAGCTTACAAAACAGGCAATGGCGCTTAGCAGCATGAATGTCAACGGAAGCTTTTTTAACTCAATATCATGGCTGACGTCGGACACATCGGGCAGCACAAACGCTTTGACGGGTTATTTAAAGGGCACAATCAACAGCGATTATATAATGAATGAGCTTGTAATTACTTCGCCTAAAAAAACGAGCATAACCACATATGAGAATAAGATAAATATAATAGGCTCATCCGACCCGAACTTTCCGCTCACACTTAACGGGAATAATGTAGAGCGCACGGAAAACGGCTATTTTTCTTTAGAAATAAATCTTTCGCTCGGAGAAAATAAATTTACCTTTGAGCACAAGGGCAAAAGCGTTACATATAAAGTGAACTATTTGGTTGTGGTGATAAAAGATGTCTCCCCAAGCAGCGACATGAGCTTTGACGGCGGCACGACCATTTCATTCGGCGTATCTGCGCTTGACGGCGCATCGGTAACGGCGACTTTCAACGGCGATACTATAAACCTAAATAAACAACAGCAACAGGTAGACGAGGAAAATCAGAATATAGAATCAAGCTACACTGTATACACCGGCCAGGTTACTCTGCCTGAGGGGAAAACCTCGGCGCAGGATTTAGGAAAGGTGGTATTTAAGGCCACTTATAAAGGCATCAGCGATAAGGTTACCGGCGGCAGAATAACTGTCAATGCATTGCCGCAGCAGCCGTCTTCATCGCCGGGCTCTGGTATTCCGCCTTATGTGACGGTTGGAAATCAATATATAGCAGAGGTGGTAACGGATCAAGCCGAAACTTTTAGAGGCGGCACTGCCGACGATTATTCGCGCGCAGATAATTTCCCGCTTCCCAAGGGCACGCTTGACTATTGCGGAGAGACGGAAATAGTCGCTATGAATCCCGGCTCATCTGCGCTGCATTATAGACAGATGAGGTATGGCAAGCGCGTGTATACTAAAAGCAGCAATCAGGGCGATGTTGTAAAGGTGTACAAGGGCACGCTGCCGGAGAGCAATACGGTAACGGCGTCTAAGGTAAACATTCAAGAGAAAAGGAGCGAAATAACTTTCGACGTTGCATGGAAAGCCCCCTTTGACATTGTGCTTTCGCCGCAGTCCTACAGCAATCCAAACAACGAAAACGGCCGGCCGGAGTTTGCCGTAAGCAGTCTTACATATACATATGTAGATATCAATTTCTACTATGCGTCAACGGCGCAGGGCAGTATAGATTTAACGGGCAGCAGGGTATTTACCAGCGCTGAGTGGATAAGCAACAACGGTTATTATACGCTGCGGCTGCATCTCTCAAAGCCCGGCGGATTTTACGGCTATTCTGCAGAATACAACAGCAGCGGCCAGCTCGTCTTTTCTTTCCTGCATCCGGCTAAAGTCAATACCGCCGGCGGCGCCGGCTCGCTTAACGGCGTAAATATTGTAATAGACGCCGGCCACGGCGGCTCTGACGGAGGTGCATCCGGCTCAATAGCCAATCTGCATGAGGCGCAGCTCAACCTTATCATGTCACAGAAAATTGAGCAAAAGCTCAAAGCACTTGGCGCAAATGTGATTATGACGCGGACGGGTGATACATATCTTTCGCTTGAAGGCAGAAATGTGGTAACGCGAAATACCGACCCGGATATATTTGTATCGGTGCACAGAAACTCGGCTACCAGCTCATCGGCTAAAGGATATGAGAATTTTTATTTTTACCCGTTCTCCATGCCGCTGGCGCAAAACGTATTTGACAGCGTGGGTGCTACCGGACATTTAACCATGAGGAGCGTTAAATATTATCCTTACTATGTTACCCGCGTGACGGAGTGTCCGTCTATACTCACTGAAAACGGCTTTGTGTCTACGGCAAGCGAATATGAGAAGCTTATTACCGATGCGTCAAATGAAACGCTTGCACAGGCAACGGTGGATGGAATAGTGAAATATTTTAATTCGATACAATGATGCAAAATAAAAAGCCTGCGGATATTTTGTCCGCAGGCTTTTTATACTGAGCAGCATATGAGTGATACATATTAGGAAAACCGTCAAACGATAGTGGGAGCAACAAGCGGGAATTATCCCGCCTGCTGCAAGTCGCGGTTGATTTCCACATATTCCATGATACGGCGCAGTTCGTCGGCAAACTTAAACTTGATACTGATGTCGCCGCCCTCATACACCTTGATATAATCAACCAGTTCAATGAGAATTTCCCTTGTCAGCTTGTCGATGTTCTTGTACTTCTTGAAAGCGGTCAAAAATGGGTTTTCCTCGTCAATCCCGTTTTCCAGTTTGTCCCGCTCCGCTTTCAAGCTGTCGATTACCGCCATAGCCGTTTCAATTTGTTGTTCATAGTCCGCGCCCATGTGCCGGTAATCGTTATGGGTAATGTTTCCGTCTTTCCAGTCCTGATACAGAGCTTGCTTGTACCGCATAATTCTGGCAAGCTCTTTTTCTTTTGCGTTGATCTGCTCATTCAGCCGCACAGACTGGCTTTTTTTCTGCGGTGCCGCGTTGATTTGGGCAATAATAGCGGAATAGTTGACCGCAAGGTGTACCTGCTGCTGGATGGCGTACAGAGTAGCCGCCTCCAGCTTGGTACTTTTTATCGAGTGCATAGTGCAAGCCTTTTTTGACAGGCTTTTGTAAGTCCCGCATTGATAGTACACATACAAGTCCTTGCTGGCAATCCGGGACATGGCCCGCCCGCAGTCGGCACAGCGAAGAAAACCGCTGAACAAATATAATTGTTTTTGCTTGGGTGCGGTGCGGGTGTCGCGTTTGAGCAGGTCTTTCGCCTTGGCAAAGGTTTCGCGGTCAATAATCGGCTCGTGGGTATTCTGCACGACAATCCACTGCTCCTCCGGTACAGGCTCCAGCTTATGGATTTTGTAGCTTTTCACCCGATTGCGGCCCTGTGCCATATCTCCTACATAGACGGGATTTTTCAGCATACTTGAAACAGTAATCGTGCTCCACATCGGCCGCGTCTGTCCGTTGGGACAATGATATTTCAGCCCTTGGCTTTGCTTGTATAGGGACGGGCACATTACACCGTGGTCGTTCAGATGATTGACAATCGCCCGGACGGTCATCCCACTGACAAACATGGAGAATATCTGTTTTACCACTTCGGCGGCTTCTTCGTCCACAAGCAGCGCGTGTTTGTCATTCGGGTCTTTGATATAGCCGTAGGGAGCGTAAGAACCGATAAATTCCCCGTTGCGTTTTTTGTAGTCGAACACCTGCCGGATTTTCTTGCTTGTCTGATAGCAGTATTGATCGTTCATGACGTTGGTGATCGGCACAATGATGTTGGAAACGCTGTCCGGGTTTTTGTAGCTGTCCACGCTCTCTGCCAGACTGATAAACCGGACATTCATCTGCACAAAGAGATTTTCAATCAGCGTCCCCGCGTCGGTGTAGTTTCTGGATAGGCGGGACAGGTCTTTGACAATCACGCAGTTGATTTTCTTTGCGTAAATATCGGCCAGCAGTCTTTGGAAGTCCTCCCGGTCGGTGTCCGTCCCGGTGCAGCCGTCGTCGATATACTTTTCCGCGCTTTCAAATTCATCGATATGCCGGTTGTAGTAATCGTCCAGCAGCCGCCCTTGATTGACGACGCTGTTGCTGTCGTCGCCCTTTTTGGCTTTCTGCGCGTCCTCTTTGGAAAGGCGGATATACTCGCCCAGCCTCCAACGTAATACATTATAAGATGTTTGGGGAACGGCCTGATTTGTTCCCCGGTTTGCTGTTCTTGCCATGTGTCCTCCTTCCTATCACATTACACCTATATTATACCTCGCCAGCGTAATGCGAACAAGGTTGTCGGAGCCGCAGAAATCTTGTCCTGCGGCACGTCGGGCCTCGTCGGCGCAAACACCACTATGCGGCTTCGGGCCAAGTTGGCCCGAAGTACGCGCCGTTATGTTGCGCCTCCTCTCCCCACAAAGCAGGCTTTGTGGGGTCCCCCTAAATCCGATGTTATTTACAGTCCGCTTTTCTGCCGGACAAGAAAGCCCGTCATAATGTCCTGCAAGGGCGGGCCGTTATCGGCAAACTCCAGCTTGACCGCCGTATCCCCACAGCGGAAACAATACGGATTTTTCACCTGTTCCATAATCCGCGCTGCCCTTTCTTCCGGGGAAAGGCGGGTATCCAGCGCAAAGCCGCTGACATCCGGCAAAGCGGCCTTATTCACTGTGCGAAGATCAACACTTTTCATTTGCTCCAATGCAGCTTGGCTTATCATAGCTTATCCTCCGTTCTGAACGCCGGGGGAAAGAAAAACGGGCAACGCCGAAGCGTCACCCGTTCTCCTTGGCCGCGCCTTGGATCAAAGCGCAGCAGGGAAACACGCCGTACACGTTTGAGCCGTCATAGGACAGAAAAAATCCCAGCGTGTTCATCCCTTGCCCGGTATATATTAAGAGAGAAAAAAGTTCCTCTCATATACCATGAGATTTACAAGCCATTTCGGTCCCTTGTCAGTCCAACTTTTTCAAAAATTTTTTCATTCCATCCAATCCACGCTGAATGGATTTCCGAACATTTCGCTCGCCTACACCTTCCTCTTTGGCAATTTCCTGAACGCTTTTCCCCAATAAGTAGTGAGCTTCCACCCGGCGGCCTTGCAGCTCCGGCAATTCATTCAAGGCCCGACATAAACGGCAATGCCGCTCCATGAGATCGAGCACCGCCTCCGGCGAAAGGATGTGGCACTCGGTCGCCGACGCTTCGATTCCGTCGTCAGCATCAAGGGAATACTGCGCCTTGTTATAGAACATACGGCGCATATAGTTGCGTTCCAGCCGTTCGGCTTCGGCCATAGCCTGTGCCACTTCGTCCGAAACTTCCAAAAGGGTATCCTGTGTATAGAACGGGTAATAGTCCCGCAGATTGATGACTTTCATAGCTTGTCCTCCATTCGATTTTTTCGTGGGTGAATGTGTAAATCGAACGGAGAACGGCGGAGATCGGCAATGGGGCTGTTCACGTTGTCGGACATTTACTTCGGGCCAAGTTGGCTCGAAGTAAGTGCAGGGAAAATATATAGCGCCCGTCCGCAGGGGGCGGACGGGCGCAAATGAATTGTAAACAGTAATTATTTGTTCTGACAGTTCCTCTGCGTAGCCAGAATATCCCGTTACGAGATAAAGGATTTTTTTAACCGTAAATCATTTGGTGGATTACAACAAGAAAAATAGGACATGACGATACCTCCAAGATACCGCCGTATCCTTAAAAAAGGGCAACTTTAATAAACCCTCCGTATTTATGATTTTTAGGCATAAAAACGGCGGTTTTTATTTGATTCAAAAATAAAAAAAGCCGACAAATTGTGGTTACCCACCAATTTGTCGGCTTCGCATAAGAGTTATGCTACGCTATAAATCTTTACGTCAGGGTCAGCACTCCAAAGCGGTTTCAATCCGACAAATACATCATTCTGGAACATTTCACTTTGAAGGTATGCCTGTGCATGTTCTACGCTGTCGAAACCATGTAAGACCTGAACGTCCTCATCACGAACCAGCAGATTTTTTGTTAAAGCTCCTGCAATCGTGTCCAAAAACGGCTGGCGATAATCATTATAGACCTTTGCTGCCGCAGAACGGTTTGCGTCGTCGATTTTCATCGTAATTTCAAGATAAGCGTTTACTTTCATAATGGAAGCCTCCTAAATATTTTGTAGCCCTTCATTGAGCTTGACTCAATTATATAGCAATACAACTTTAGCCGTACAAGATATAAATAAATTTATTAGCCACTAATAAATTTAATAGTAGCTTGCTTTTTTACAGTTTCAATGCTATACTACATTTTAGAAAATAAGGAGGTCAATAGCCATGTATAAACCAAAACTTGAGAAAGATATTCGTTGCCCTTTAGAGTATGGCCTTGATATATTTGGTGGGAAATGGAAATCAAGAGTAATATGTGTATTATCTTCTAAGGAGACTTTAAGATATAGCGAATTACGAAAAGAAATGACAAATATAACAGACGCAGTTTTAGCCGCTACTCTAAAAGAATTGATTTCTAACGGTATTATTGAACGCAAACAATTTAATGAAATTCCACCGAGAGTTGAATATCGCTTAACAGATAAAGGCGTTTCGGTTGTGCCGATTTTGCAAAATATATGTAAGTGGTCAGGTGCTTACCATAAAGAGGATAACGAAAACACATTGCTACAATGTCAGAAATGCGATTATAAATTATAGTAGCAAATAAGCATATAAGGGCACTCCGTCAAACGAGGGTCCTTTTTTTGCGTCATATTACTATTATTGAATCGCATAATATGAATTATTTAAGCTAATAATAGGTACTGTGTAGGCATATTCAGAAAGAAAGGTGAACTGTAAAATGTAATAGTGTGAATTAAAGTGAAAAGACCAGTACCGTTATACGATTTTAGGGCTTTTGGAGAAGCCATAAAAGCCGCAAGAAAAGCACATGGAGATAGTCGTAAAAAGGTAAGCGACGAGCTATATATTTCTCCGCGCTACCTTGCGAATATTGAAAATAAAGGGTAGCAGCCGAGTTTACAGGTGTTCTATGACCTTGTAACCCGTTACCATATTTCCGTCGATCAATTCTTTTTCCCAGATGAGAAAGCGGAAAAGAGCAGCCAGCGACGGCAGCTTGATAGTCTGATCGATGGCATGAATAGCCGGGAATTGACGATCATGACAGCAACCGCAAAAGGCATATTAGAATCGAAAGACCAAGAAACGGAGGATTGAACGCCTCTGTTTTTTTGCGCTGTTTTTGGCTTTCCACTAAACGGCAAGCAGGGCAAGTGTGGCCACACTTGCCCGTTTTTCAAATTTTGCCCTGCGGCCAAAATCCGAAAAACGGCTTGTTGGGGAGCCTCCCCAAACCCGGCACTTCGGGCCAACTTGGCCCGAAGTCATCGCGGCCTGTCGGCCTTGTTTCTTTTGCAGGGCAGTTCCTTCGATGTTACGCATTTATCGTTCAAAACCGGGTGAAACATATTCGTGTATTATTTGCTTTGTTTTTGCTGCCATTATGCCTTGTTGCAAGCGACTTTTCGGGATGAATATCGTGATGAGAACGCGAACTCCGGGTTTAGGACGATTGATATTCAAACTGAATCAAAAGATTATTCTCAAAGTCACTTAACGATTTAGCCAAAATTATTGTGTGGATTTATTGCTTGATTTATGGTATAATTTTTTGTGTATAAATTAAGAAAGGAGTTTTGGAATATGCCTGTTAAAAATTTTGCTTATGTAAATAAAGATATGCTGATTTGGGCTCGTTCCGAAACGCCTTTTGTTACTCCAGATGATGTACAATTACATACAAGCGGAATATCGGCAGATAAATTGTCTTTATGGGAATCTGGTATTGAATTCCCTTCTATCACAGAAGCCAAAAAATTAGCAACTATTTATCGGGTTCCACTAGCGTGTTTCTTTTTATCTGCGCCTCCTGAAAAAAGGATTAGGCGATATACTGATAGGCGCACCATGCCTGGCACTGTTTATCATGATATCAGTTACGAATTGTGGAGCGAGATCGGCCGTATTACCGCTAATAGAGATAAAATCTTAGAATATACCGAAGTTGACAAATTAAAGACAATAACATTTCCGTCAATTCCTGCCGGTGCAACAATTAAAGAGAGTGCTAATATAATAAGAACTTTTTTAGGTCTAAATTCTCCTTTCAAAAATAAAAGTTCCTACAAAAATAATGCGTTCAATTATTATCGCAACATTTTGGAACATCACGGCATTATTGTTTCTCAAATCTCTGGTGTATCTTTATCAGAAATGAAAGGGTTGTCAATTTATTACGCATCATATCCTATAGTAGCTATTAATAATAAAGATTTTGAAAGAGCCAAAGTGTTTTCGCTTTTCCATGAACTTGCTCATCTTTTTCGGCGTTCATCTTCCTTATGTATGATTGACTTTGACGAACGAAATGACGAGGAAGAAAAACTCTGTGATCGAATAGCTGCTGAAACACTTTTGCCAGATGCCGAGTTTAGAACTATTGCGAATAAATTTTGGAACATTCATCAAGAATGGTCATTGTTTTGTCTACAAGATATCGGAGATAAATTTGGTGTTAGTTCAGTTTCTGTTTTGAGACGTTTATACGAGTTGAGGACTCTTTCTTTTGACACATATCAAAAAATTTATACGGTATTAAACGAAGAGTTTGAAGCTAATCAGGAATTTATCGAGCAGAATGGAAAAAATAAAAGTATTCCAATAAAATATTATATCAGATATCTTAACCAGCAGGGTTATTTATTTCCACGAGCAATTCTTGATGCCCATTCAAGAGGTGTAATTACTTATGGTGAAATGTGTAAAACATTAAATATAAATAGCAAGTATATCGGAGATATTGAACGGGCGGTGATGTTTACATGAAAACAATTTATGTAATTGATGCCTGCGCATTAATTGATGCTGCCCAACACTATAATATGACTAAAAAATCTTTTACTCATATTTGGAACGCATTAGAGAATTTGATTGACGATGGACAGTTGATCTCAAGTACGGAAGTAATGGATGAACTTAAAGATGATGATTTGAAAAAGTGGGCTATGTCACATAAGGATTGTTTTATCCCGTTAACAAAAGATATTCAAGAAAAAACTAAAGAAGTTCTTATGCAATTTCCAAATCTAATAAAAATGCGGAGTACATCAAATTCAAATGCCGACCCTTTTTTGATCGCAACTGCCTTGATAAACGATGGTAGTATTGTTACTAATGAAAAACTTGGAGATGAAAAAACAAACGATCATAAAATACCTAATGTATGCCGAACGTTGAAAATACCTTGTATGGATTTACATACATTTTTAAACATTGTTTTAGATTAATAATCCGGCATGGTCTATTGCATATTTGCATAAAAAATAATCTGTTGCCTTAGGCTAAGTCGACCCGAACTTAAGATAAAAGAGGGTGGTATTCCAACAATAGAATACCACCTTTTGCCTAATCACAGTTTTTGTCAGTTCCTGCGAACACCCGGTTTACTTTCGGCATCTGTGCCTCCTTTCACCACTCTCGGATTTACCCGACCTTGCCCCTGTACCGTCAGAATCCCCTCAAGCGTAGTCGCCGTGATATTCAGCCGACCGGCAATCGCAATGTCGTTTTTGACATCCTCGTTTACGCTGTTTCCGCACAGCACCAGCACATGGGCGCGGCGCAAAAGGTCTCGGCTTATATCAATACCGCTTTTATGTTCCTCCGGGATCCCATTATTGAGGAAAAGCGGAAGATAGAGCAAAGGACAGATCGGGGAAAAACCCGCCTCGTAAACGGCGCGGCAATACTGTACCGCTTGTGCAGTATCCTTGTTTCTGTCACCGCTCCATGCGGCGGTGATATATGCCAAAGGTCTTTTCATAATCGTACCTCCTAAATAAGCCCACCCCCCGCCCGCCCATTTTTGGGCGGGGTGGCTCAAGGGAATATATCCCCCCGCCGCCTGACGCAAAAAAGCACAGAGCGGAAAAGGCAGTCAAGGGTAAAACCGCCTTCGGCGGCGCTATGCGCCCTTGACTGCCTTATTCCGTCTATGCTGAAATCTTTGCGGCGACGGGGAATATATTTTCCGGTTGAGCCATGAGGGGCGGGAGCTTTTCTCTTTTCCAAATACTCGGAAAGTTCCTGACGGGAATGTATCATGTTGTCTGCTTTTTTAGAAAAAAGTCTAATTGAATAATCAGCCTCTCACGAAAATCCCTCCTTTTCACTTCGGGCCAAAATGTCCCGAAGTGAGCCCCATCAAACAAAAACACCGCCCCTTGTCCATTCGGGCGGCGTCTTGCGTAATGTGATAGCTTCAATATATTTTTTGTATTCCCTGAATCCGTATGGAATCAGGGATTTTGCAGTTTCCCTTTTTTATATCACTCATATATGAAACAAATATAAAAAGATATCAAAAAAGCGCCGTCTATAGCTGTGACACTTTTTATTGTTCTTTACCAGTATATAAATACGGAACTTATGAAATGACATATTTTTTTCATGTTTTACATAGAATTATCGATAAAATTCCGCTTTTTACTGCCCATAAATTTATAGTACAAATGTTTACTAAAAATAAAAGTAAGTATTTGTACTGTGTTAACATGCGGTAAGGGTGGTGAAATGAATTATGTAAAGCGTATACGTGATTTGCGCGAAGACAATGATAAAACCCAGCAGGAGATAGCAGAGGTGCTTGGAACATCCCAGTCAATGTACGCGCGCTATGAAAGAGGAGCCAATGAGCTGCCTATACGTCATCTTATCACACTCTGCCGTTATTATGGAGTTTCAAGTGATTATATGCTTGGGCTGAGGGATAATATAAAGTGAAGATAGTTTTAAGAGAGCGGCGTTAAACATATTTACGATATTATAAATATATTAAAGCATACATCTGCTGCATCTTTGAATTTTTAATAAGTTTGTTATTCCAGCTTTTTTAAAATAAATATAATTGATGTAAATTTATACTTGAAATATTGTCAAAGAGCTATATTAAAGTTATAATAATTAAAATTTGGAATAAGTCTTACTGAAAATATATGTCCACTTCGGCAGGTATTCAAGTCTGCGCGAAAGGACAATAAAGGGAGAAAGATATGTACTTTGTAATTGAACACCTATCTAAAAGCTACGAGAGCAAGAAAGTGCTGCGCGATATAGACTTCAGCTTTGAAAGCGGCAAGATATATGGACTGCTGGGCCGAAACGGCGCCGGCAAGACCACATTGTTCAACTGCCTGAACAAAGATATTACCATAGACAGCGGCAGTTTTTATTTTGAGGATGGCGGGCAGCGGCGCGAGGTCAAGCCGGAGGATATAGGCTATGTGCTTTCAACCCCCACAGTGCCGGAGTTTTTGACCGGCCGTGAGTTCCTTAAGTTCTTTATTGATATCAATAAAGACAGCATAAAAAATCCGCGTCCGCTGGATGAATATTTTGAATATATGAGCATAGCGTCCGATGACAGGGACAAGCTTATGAAAGACTATTCCCACGGCATGAAAAATAAAATGCAGATGCTTGTAAATGTTATCGCACAGCCAAACCTTTTGCTGTTAGACGAGCCGCTTACATCTCTTGACGTTGTCGTTGCCGAGGAGATGAAGCAGCTTTTGCGCTCGCTGAAGTCCGATAGGGTGACGATATTCTCTACGCACATTTTGGATTTGGCGCTGGATTTATGCGACGAAATCGTGCTGCTGAGCCACGGCGAGATAGAGACGGTTGACAAATCTAATCTTGACAGTCATGACTTTAAGGCCAAAATACTTGCAGCGCTGAGGGATGATATAGATGATTAACAGCTTTTTTATATCCTTTTCACTTAAGAATACATACAGGGTTAACGGAATCCTGTATTCTATAAAGCAAATTCCGTTTATAGGCCGGCTGCTGCCGTCTTCTTTATACAGCGCCGGCTGGCTTAAGGTGCTGGCGAACGTAATAGCCGCTATTTGGGAATTTATATCGATATTTGCCGGCAAGGCTATATATTTAGCGGTCGTGTTTTTTGGCGTGCAGACAGTGTTTGAAAATGTTCAAATACCGCATAGCGCTATATTCCTGCATTCTTTTTTCTTTCTCACAATAATCGGAGCGCTTATGAATACCTACATGTTTAATCCCACAAACGACAAATACTATGCAATGATATTGATGAGGATGGACGCTAAAAAATATACGCTTACAAATTACGGCTATGCTATTTTGAAAGTGATAGTGGGATTTATTCCGTTCACAATGCTTTTCGGAAGCCTTTTGTCGTTTCCGCTGTGGCTGTGCGCAATTTTGCCTTTCTTTATTGCCGGCATGAAGCTTATTGTAGCTGCGATATACTTAATAATATATGAGAAAAGCGGTAAAGCCGTTAATGAAAACGGTCCAAGCGCTGCTACATGGATACTTATTGTGCTGCTTTTTGCCGCCGCTTTCGGACTTCCAGCGGCAGGACTTGCGATGCCGGAGCTTGTATTTATCATCGCCGCTGTTGCAACTATTGCGGCAGGGGTGCTTTCCTGTGTTAAAATTGCCAGATTTGGCGAATACAGACAAATGTATCATAAAATACTTGTTAACGCCAAGAGTCAGGTACAGTCCAAGAAAACAGCGGTGAGGGACAGAAGCCGCAAATTTATATCTGCAGATGAAAATATAACAAGCAGCCGCAAGGGCTTTGAATATTTTAATGACTTATTTATAAAGCGGCACCAGCGTATTTTATGGAAGTCGACATTAAAGCTTACCGCCGTATGCATTTGCCTTGCCGTTGCGGCGACAGCGGCGGTTTATATGCTGCCGGAAATACATGCGGATGTAAACAGCCTGCTTATGGTTTATCTGCCGTATTTTGTGTTTATTATGTATGCAATAAACCGAGGCATAGGCTTTACGCAGGCGCTGTTTATGAACTGCGACCACAGCATGCTGACATATTCATTCTATAAGCAGCCGAAGTCGATATTAAAGCTGTTTGTAATAAGGCTGCGCGAGATAATAAAAATAAATCTTCCTCCGGCCGTAGTAATAGGAGTTGGGCTTGCGGCGCTGCTTTTTGTCTCCGGCGGAACCGATAATCAGCTTAATTATGCGGTGTTTGTGGTTTCAATAGTAGCGCTGAGCATCTTCTTTTCCGTGCATCACCTAACTATGTATTATCTGCTTCAGCCTTACAACGCCGGCATTGAGATGAAAAGCGGAACTTATAAAGCCGTATCGCTTGTGACATATTTTGTCTGCTTTGCATTTATGCAGATGCGCCTGCCGACTTTTACTTTTGGAATAACTGCAATCTGCTTCTGTGTGCTTTACTGCATTGTAGCAAGCCTGCTTATTTATAAGCTTGCGCCGCGCACCTTCCGGCTAAGGGTGTAGCAATACAGCATAGTCTGCGGTGAGCGGCTGACGGCAGCTTCATTATATAATGGTCGGCTAAAGCGGCTGCTGCGAATACGCGCATACATCTGCGGCGGCAAAAGCAAAATTAGAGCGCATACTTTTGAGCGCATATTGTTTAAGATGTATATTGGTTGTGAGGAATATGTACAGAATACTTATTGTTGAAGATGATGTCGGCATAGCTGCGGCCGTTAAAAAGCAGATTGAGACGTGGGATTTAGAGGCAAAGTGCGTCGATGATTTTCATGACGTGCTGTCTTGCTTTACAGAGTACGACCCGCATCTTGTCCTGCTTGATATATCTCTGCCGTTTTTCAACGGCTACCACTGGTGCACTCAGATAAGGCGAGTATCACAGGTGCCGGTCATATTTATATCGTCTGCGTCAGACAACATGAATATAGTAATGGCGATGAACATGGGCGGCGACGATTTTATTGCAAAGCCCTTTGACAACAGCGTGCTCATGGCAAAAATTCAGGCAATACTTAGAAGAACGTACGATTACAGCAGCCGTATAACCGTGCTGGAGCACCGCGGCGTAATGCTTAACACGGCGGACGCCAGCATTGTATTTAACGGAGAAAAGATAGACCTAACCAAAAATGAATATAAAATCATGCAGACGCTTATGGAAAACAAAGGCAAGGTAGTGAGCCGAGAAAGACTTATGCAGCGGCTTTGGGAAAGCGACAGCTATGTAGATGAGAACACCCTCAGCGTAAATGTAAACCGTCTGCGCAAAAAACTGGAGAGCGCCGGTATTCCGGACTTTATAGCCACAAAGGTAGGCATGGGCTATATTGTTGAATAGCTTTTGAAAGCTCCAATTTAATCAATTAATAAGCAAAGCTGATATATTAGAGTGCAAACCGGAGGTGCAGCCTTGGCCAAATTAGAAGTAACTCTATCGGGCAATTTTGATGAGATTTTGACAAGAATAGAACAGGGCATTTTAAACGGCAGCATGTCTGCCACTCTTGAGGACAGAAGCGACATGCTGATAGGCGACACACGTTGCAGCGTGCGCGTGTTTGAGCGGTACAGCTACTCAGGCGGGAACAGGGTAAGCCTTAATGTGACATTGCTTAAATCGGGGGATACTATATGCCTTTCGGCCATTACCGCCGGCGGCAGCCAGGCGATGTTTTTTAAGATAAATACACTTGGCGAAGAGGCTTTTCTCGACAAGCTAAAGGAAGTGTTATATAATTAAATCATATTGTAGGCATATAGTGCAGACGCCCGCTTTGCAGCGGGTACAGATAGAAATACATAATAAAATCTTTGCGATGCCATGGCTCAAAATAAGGGTATAGTATCTTATATTGCGGCAAAGAGGAAAACGGTGGATAAAATGGGTTTGCTGATAAAATATATAAAACAGCATATAAAGGCAGTAGTGCTTTATTTTGTTTTTGTCCTTGTATTTACCTGTATATTTATGCTTTATAAGCTGCCTGTAATGGCGGTGGTATACGCCGGCTCAATTTGCCTGTTTATCGGTATAATTGCACTGGTTTTAAACTTTATTCTATTTGTAAGGAAACATGCCCGCCTGCAGGAGCTCATAAACGATATAAAGGTAACCTGCGAACATTTGCCGCCTCCAAACAGCCCGCTTGAGGAGGACTATCAAGAGATAGTGCGCGCCTTATATAACGACCGTCAGGAAGTAACCAACAAAATGCGCGCAGAATATACCGACCTTACGGAGTATTATTATTTGTGGGCGCATCAGATAAAAACGCCTATAGCATCTATGCGGCTGCGGCTTCAGGATGATGAGAGCGAGCTTGGCAGGGACATGTCGGATGAGCTTCAGCGCATAGAGCAGTATGTTGAAATGGCGCTTATGGTGCTGCGATTGGATTCTGTTTCTACCGATTATGTTTTTAAAGAATATGATTTGGATAATATAATAAAGCAGGCGATAAGAAAATTTGCTTCACAGTTTATACGCAAAAAAATAAAGCTAAATTACGAAGATGTAAACTGCACTGTGCTGACGGATGAGAAATGGCTGCTGTTTGTAATAGAGCAGGTAATATCCAACGCGGTAAAATATACTCCTCCCGGCGGGACTGTAACGATAGACATGGAACGTGACAAAACACTGAGGATTAAAGACACCGGCATAGGCATAGCGCCGGAAGATTTGCCGCGGATTTTTGACAAGGGCTATACCGGCTATAACGGCCGAAGCGATAAAAAGGCAAGCGGAATAGGACTTTATCTTTCATCAAGAATATGTAAAAATCTGCATCATCGCATTTGGGCGGTATCAGCCATAGGAGAAGGCACGGTTGTATATATTGAGCTTAAAAGGGACAAGCTGGAAGTAGAGTAAATTTTAAAAACTGATTTTGACTTTTTAATACACTGCTTCTCAAGACAATAAAATGATGTTTAAAGCAGCTTTCCTGTGTAATTTATAGAAAGAAAATGGACAAAGAAATTTTATAAATATCCCTTTAAATTAGAGCCTTTTGAGGAGAAAGTAAAAATGATTGTTTTGATTGCAGGCGCTTCTCACACAGGAAAAACTCTTGCGGCACAAAAGATTTTGGAAAAATATAAATATCCATATTTATCTATTGATTGGGTGAAAATGGGGCTTATCCGAAGCAAAAATACAGAATTAACTCCAGAGAATGATGAAAAATTGCAAACATATCTCTGGCCAATTATAAGAGAAATAATAAAAACTGCCATTGAAAATAATCAAAATCTTGTCATTGAGGGATGCTACATTCCTTTTAATTGGAAAGAGGATTTTAGCGAAGAATATTTAAAGCAAATAAAGTATTTTTGCCTTGTTATGACAAAAAGATATATCATAGAAAATTTTGATAAAATAAAAAAATATGCTAATATTATTGAAACTCGGCTGGACGACTCACAGTTCACAAAAGAATTTGCGGTGGAGGAGAATGAACGCAATTTTGAGATGTGCAAAAAACATGGATGCGATTTCTTTTTAATTGACGGCGAATATCAAATAGATATTGAACTGTAAAAATTTATGATTATTTTTATTTTGATTAGCATAGAAAAATTAGCAAGCATCTTTCAAAAATGTAAGATTGCGATGGGAAAATGTAAGCCAAATCTATGGCGCTGCATTTTCCTTTTTTGTTACAATACTCTTGCAAAATAGTTTTGGAGGTACTAAAAATGCCGATTTTAGAGGTAGCAAATCTTAAAAAGACTTATACCACGCGCTTTGGTGGCAATCAGGTCCAAGCGCTGCAGAATGTGTCTTTCAGCGTTGAAGCGGGAGAGTATGTAGCAATAATGGGTGAATCCGGCTCCGGCAAAACGACGCTGCTTAATATTTTAGCCGCGCTTGACAAGCCGACAGGCGGTACGGTGATGCTCGACGGAAGAGATCTCAGCAAGATAAAGGAGTCTGAAATTGCAAAATTTAGGCGCGACAACTTAGGCTTTGTGTTTCAGGAATTTAATTTGCTCGACACCTTTTCAGTGCAGGACAATATATTTCTTCCGCTTGTACTGGCCGGAAAGTCGTTTAAAGAAATGAAGCAGCGGCTTGACCCAATAGCACACAAGCTTATGATATACGACTTATTAAATAAGTATCCATATGAGATATCCGGCGGCCAGAAACAGCGGGCCGCCGTAGCCAGAGCGCTTATTACCGAGCCGCGCCTTATACTTGCCGACGAGCCCACCGGCGCACTCGATTCAAAATCAACCGATGAGCTGCTGCAGCTTTTTTCAGCAATCAACCACGAGGGTCAGACAATACTCATGGTAACACACTCGGTAAAAGCGGCGAGCCATGCCAGCCGCGTACTGTTTATAAAGGACGGAATGGTATACCATCAGATTTACCGCGGCAACAACACAAACGAGCAGCTTTATCAGAAAATCTCGGATACCCTCACAATGCTTGCGACAGGCGGTGACCGTCAATGAGCCACTATATTTACCCAAGGCTCGCATGGACGGGCATAACCAAAAACCGCAAGATATACCTGCCGTATATTTTAACCTGTATTGGCATGGTGCTTATGTATTATATAGTTTCGTTTTTGTCGTCGAATGCAACGGTAAAATCAATGCCAGGCGGCGATGAAATGCAGGCTATTCTTTCAGAGGGCTGCATAGTAGTAGCGGTATTTTCGCTGATTTTTCTGTTTTATACCAACTCATTCTTAATGCGCCGCCGCAAAAAGGAGTTCGGACTTTACAACATTCTCGGCATGGGTAAGATAAACCTTGCGCGAATTCTTTTCTGGGAATGTCTTATAATAGCCGTAATAGCTTTAGTCGTCGGCATGATAAGCGGCATACTTTTTTCCAAGATAGGCGAGCTGCTTATGATACGCATACTGGGCGGAGAGGCGGACTTTTCCTTTTATATAAGCCCTAATACAATTCTTCAGACTGTTTGCATATTCGGCGTGATATTCCTGCTTATATTGCTGAACGCTCTGCGTCAAATCCACCTTTCAAACCCGCTTGAGCTGCTGCGCAGCGAAGCAGTGGGCGAGAAAAAGCCGAAAGCCAACTGGGTTATAGCTGTTTTGGGAATTATACTGCTTGCCGGCGCTTATTATCTCGCCGTAACGATTAAAGAGCCGGTAGAAGCGCTGATGTGGTTTTTTGTAGCTGTTATCATGGTAATAGTTGCAACCTATATGATTTTTATATCAGGTTCGGTAGCGCTGTGCAAACTGCTGCAGAAAAATAAACGTTATTATTATAAGATCAATCACTTTATATCGGTATCGTCAATGGCCTACCGTATGAAGCGCAACGGCGCAGGCCTTGCATCTATATGCATACTCTCGACAATGGTGCTTGTTATGATAATGTCCACAGCCTCTCTTTATATCGGCACGGAGGACAGCCTGAGAAGCAGATATCCGCGAAATATTGTAACGGAAACCTATTCTATTGACACAGAAAAAAGTAAGCTTGTAGAGGATACAATAGCCTATGTGTTGAATGACAAAGGCGTAGGCACAGAAAATCTTCTTAATTATCGATACCTCGGGGTGGCCGGATTTTTTGACGGCAATAAGGCGCTCTTCAACGATGATAATTTCAGTAACTTTACCGGCGTCCAAGCGCTTAATGTGGGAAATTACCGGCAGATTTTTATAGTCCCGCTTGAGGATTATAACAAGGTTATGGGCGAAAGCAAGACGCTTGCAGACGACGAGGTGCTTATATATTCCACAAAGTCGGATTATGATTATGATACCATAACTCTTGAAGATGCCGGCACATGGAAAGTAAAGGAAGTCGTCGATGATTTCACCGATAACGGAAACGATGTCATGAGCGTTATAGCTTCGGTGTTTATATTTGTGCCGGATATAAACAAGTGGGAAAATATGTTTGATGAGATTGTCGCAAAATACGGCGGTGAAAATGATTTAACCTCATACAAACGGAGCTATTACGCTTTCGACTTAAGCTGCAGCGACGAGAAACAGATAGAGATAGAAAATGAGATAAGCTCAAGGCTTAAGGCAATAGAGGATGAACAGCAAATAAATATAACCGTTGAAAGCGTGGCGTCTGAGAGAGCCGGTTTTTACGCGCTGTACGGCGGGCTCTTCTTTTTAGGAATACTCCTTGGAATAGTGTTTATAATCGGAGCAGTGCTTATTATGTATTACAAACAGATTACCGAAGGATATGAGGACAAAGGCCGTTTTGACATACTTCAGAAAGTGGGCATGACAAAGCGCGAAATAAAGAAGAGCATAAACTCTCAGGTGCTTACTATATTCTTTATGCCGCTTGTTGCGGCAGGACTGCATGTAGCGTTTGCTTTCCCGCTTATTCGAAAGATTCTTGCACTGTTCAGCCTAACGAACTTCTGGCTGCTTGTAGGCATCACCATTGGATGCTTTGTGCTGTTCGCTGTGTTCTATATAATTGTATATATTATAACCTCGCGCCAGTATTACAATATTGTCAGCACACAGGAGGAATAAAATATGAAACGATTTACAGCGGCAGTGTTAATACTTTTTTCCATGCTTTTTCTTTCTTCATGCAGCTTTAAAATTGACACTGACAAGGTGGCAGAGCAACTTGACAAGGTATTTTACAGTATAAGCAGTTATCAGCTTACCTCTAACAAAAATCTTGCAGGCAGCCGTGAGCTGTATGATAACTATACCGGAGAATATACGGCAGATTATGACGGTCAGTCGGGAAGAGAAGTGCTGTTCGGCGGCGCATCGCTTAAAAATCTGACAATATCCGTGCACGGCAAGATATATACATCTTCAGGGACGGCACGCATACGCCTTAGAATGAATACCGACGTGCAGTATATTGAGATAGATGAAAGAGGAAATTTCAGCGCGACTCTTCAGCTTGAGAGCGGCGGAAATTATATAATGACGGAGCTTGAAAATTTTTGCGGGCATATAGAGCTTTACTCAGAATATATAACTCTGCAATAGTGTTCTGCTTTCCCGGCTAATTGTTAAGACTAACGGCGCTGCAGGTAATCAATGCAGCGCCGTTTTTCAAACAGCATTTAAAAAATTTTTGTGCTTGATTGTTAAATCTATAAAGTTGTGTTCACATGTATATTCCTGCATATTAAATGGTACAGATTTAACGTCAGACGGATATAAAAACAAATCTTAAGGAGAGGAAGCAATATGCCTAAAATCATAAACTGGGACGGCGTATGGCAAAGCATAACAGATACATGGATGCCGCTGATTATTGCCGGCTCCGCCTTTATATTAATTGTAGTTATAGTGCTTATAATACGCCACAAAAGCAATAAGTGACGGTTTTGTAATATGAAAGTCACTTGACAGTAATAATGACGCCTTAAAATAAGGATAACGGTAAACAAATACATAAATTGATATTTGGCAATATTTAAAGATAGCCGAAATCCGTACGATTAAATGTCAAGTGAAAGGGAGAAAAATATGAAAGTTTTTAAATCCATTTTAAGCGTTGGATGGAAAGTGATAGCCATACTTTTAGGTGTTATCATAATTGTGGGAGCAATATTTGCCGTAAGAGGGTATATGCTTTACTCAGACGTGGTAAAAGATACTCCGATTTCAGCAAAAGTGGATGAGATTAAGAGTAAGCAGAACTATACTGAATATAGTGATTTACCGCAGTTTTACATAGACGCAGTTATATCAGTTGAGGACCACAGGTTTAAAGAACATTTTGGAATAGATTTTGTAGCCATATGCCGTGCCGCATGGAACGACATAAAATCGATGTCGTTTGTTGAGGGCGGCAGCACGATAACGCAGCAGCTGGCAAAAAATATGTATTATACACAGGAGAAGAAAATTGAGCGTAAGGTGGCGGAAATGTTCACGGCATTTGCGCTGGAGCACAATTACAGCAAGCAGGAAATATTTGAGCTGTATGTAAATACAATATATTTTGGCAGCGGATATTATGGAATATATGATGCGGCAATGGGATATTTCAGGAAAGTGCCGTCGCAGCTCAGCGATTATGAATGCGCAATGCTGGCGGGACTGCCGAACGCTCCGTCAAATTATTCTCCTAAAACCGACCCAGAACTTGCCAATCAGCGGCTTAAACAGGTTTTAAAAAGAATGGTAGAATGCGATAAGATTAATCAGGCGCAGGCCGACGCGATTTTATTTGGCTGATTTAGCAAATTTTTGTCGAAATAGGTGGAAATGATTTTTAGTCAAAATATTGTATATTTTATTGATTTTTAATACTAACCGTGGTATTATTAATCCAAGCGATTAAAAGCTGATATTTTTTATGGAGGATATTGCTATGAAAGGAAAGTCTAACTTAGTAAGCAAGTTTAGAGCGGCTGTAGTTGGTGCAGTGTCTTTAGCTATTGCCGTGTCTGCGACGGCGGTTTCAGCTTTCGCTGTTGACGCCGGAAAAATTGACGTCAAGATTGGCGAAGACACATCTACAGTGTCAACATTTGCTGAGGCTATTACAGCGGTAAAAGCTGCTGACGATGCTACGGCCAAGGTAATAACATTGGGTGAGGGCACCTTTAAGGCTGCCGATGCCAATACTTTCAGGATAGATGAGCCCAATGTAACAATTGAGGGTCAGGGTTCTGACAAAACAATAATTGATACTGAAAGCTATGCAGTATCAGGACAAGCTGGTATACTTGTATCGGCCGACAATGTTACAATAAAGAATCTTAAGGTAACGAGCACAAACCCTGGTGTCAGCGGTGGCGCTATTAAGGTTTCTACCATCGGTGACGGAACCACTCTTCCAGATGTAAACAACGTCACAATTTCAGATGTAGTCATTACAACACAATTACAGGCATAGAGGATAACGGAATAATTGGTCAGAACGGTATAGTTGTCAGAACAGGCAGCGATATTACAATCACCGGCAACACAATAGAGGCTCTCAGATACACAGCCGACAACGAGTGGACTGACTGCAGCTATGCAATAATACTCATGGGAGATGCCTCAGCTGAGATTACAGCTAACACAATACAGAGTGTAGACAATGGCATAGATGTTGAAGAGACTGCCTCTGCCAGCATTGAGAACAACATAATAAGCGCTGATCATGCGGGACTGTATGCAAATACTACCGGCACTGTTGATGCTCCGAACAACTACTGGAACGGCGACGTAGCTGATAAGGTACAGGGCGAAACATCTGATGATGTAACAGGCCTTGACGATGTTAAGGACGAGCCGGTAATTGATGAGCCGACTGTACCTTCACAGCCGTCAGGTTCATCATCTGATACTTCATCCTCATCTTCATCTGATGCTTCATCTTCCGACGCTTCTTCCTCTTCGTCTTCAGCTTCAGGCTCAAGCAGCACATCTTCAAACCCGAAGACGGCCGGCAGCATAGCAATGCCTGTATCTATAGGCGTACTGCTCGCAGTAAGCGGTGCAGCTGCTGTATTTACTATCCGTCGTAAGAAGTCAGCTTAAATCTTAAAAAAGTATAAATAATAGCTTTAGCTAATCTAAAAAAGCCTGTCATCAAATTGACGGGCTTTTTTCTTTGCTGTATCATTATACTGTGCGCTATAAAACGCGGGACTATCAGCGCCTACTACCTGCCGATAAAATAGCGTCCTATGTTTATAGGCTGAAATACTGTCAATGATAAAATTAGGTGTGATATATGGAAAGAATACTCGTAATGGAAGACGACATAAGCGTAAAAAATGAGCTTATAACTTTGCTGCATGCAAATGGCTATAAAACGGTGGACACACCACCATGTGAGCTTGCATTGCTGGACATCAACTTGCCTTTAGAAAGCGGACTTGAAGTTTGCCGCAAGCTTAGACTTAACTCTGATATTCCGGTTATTTTTCTCACTGCGAGAGAGTCGTCGGAGGATGAGCTGCTCGCTTTCGGCGTCGGCGCAGATGATTATATAAGAAAGCCGTATAACTCATCGGTGCTTCTTGCCAGAATATCGCGCCTGCTTAAAAGGAAGAATGCATCTGTTTTAAGCCTTAACGGGCTAACGCTTGATTTTTCCGCTATGACGGTATCAATGAACGGAAATACGGCAGAGCTTACAAAGAATGAAACCCGCATCCTGGCTTGTCTTATGAAAAAGGAGCTTTGCACAAAGCAGGAGATTATAGAGGATTTGTGGCAGAACAGCCTGTATATTGATGAGAATACGCTGTATGTAAATATACAGCGCCTGCGTCAGAAGCTTAAGGAAATAGGTGGTAATACTCTTATACGTACTGTAAGGGGAGTGGGGTACCGCTTATGAAGCTTAGAGACTATATCTTTTCAAAAGCCGTTAACCTTTGCTTTTTAGGGCTTGGCGGCGTAATTATTGCCGTGTTTATGGCGCTTGCCGGTGTTTCTCCGTATATGATAGCAGCGGCCGAACTGTTTTTGCTGATTTTGGCGGTCGGTTGGGTAATAGTAAGCTTTTTTATCGACAGCAGCAGAATAAAGAGGTTAAAACAGCTTGTCGGTTCACTTAACGAAAAATATCTGCTCGGCGAAATTGTGCCTAAATCATATAATCCGCTTGAGCGGCAGTATTACGACATAATGCAGACCATATCCCGCGACGCCATAGGGATTGTTGAAAAGGAGCGCAGGGAAAGGGAAGAATACTGCGATTATGTAGAAAGCTGGATACATGAGATAAAAACTCCGCTTACCGCCTGTTCGCTTATTTTGTCAAACGGCGGCGACAGAGGCAAGCTGAAGGCGGAGCTTAAGCGCGCGGATAATCTTACAGAGAATATATTGTATTACGCTCGTATGCGTACAGCAGACAGGGATATGTCAATAACTAAAGCATCGGCGGCAAAGATTATAGAGCAGGCGGTTAAAGAGCAGATGGATGTTCTAATATCCGCCAATATAAGTGTTGAGACAAATGGAGACTTTACTCTCTATACCGATGCAAAAGCGGTATCATTTATAATAAAGCAGCTGCTGATAAACTGCGCAAAATACTGCCGCGGCTGCCATATAGATATTGATGCAGCGGATGGCATAATAACAGTATATGACAATGGAATAGGCATACCGGATTATGATGTGTCACGAATAACAGAGCGCGGATTTACCGGCACAAACGGCCGACGGCTTGGCGGCAGCACCGGCATGGGGCTGTATATAGTAAATGAGCTGTGCAAAAATTTGGGAATTACATTTAAGGCCGAATCCAAGCAAAACGAATTTACGCGCATAACTCTAAGCTTTAATTCTCTTACAAAAATGTAAGGGAAACACACAGTCTGCGTTATAACAAAAGCCTCTGTTTCGTGTTACGATAAATGCGAAACGGAGGTATTTTTATGACGGAAATATTATGCGTAAAGAATGTAACTAAATATTACGGCAACGGGAATGTCGTCACAAAGGCGCTTGACGGCATATCCTTTACTGTAAACAAAGGCGATTTTACCGCAATCATGGGCGCGTCCGGCTCGGGCAAGTCCACACTGCTTAACGTTATTTCTACAATAGACAGGGTAAGCTCCGGCGACATACTTGTAGAGGGCAGCAGCATAACAAATCAGAAGGAAAACAGCCTTTCAGTTTTCCGCCGCGATAAATTGGGCTTTATTTTTCAGGAATATAATCTGCTCGACACTCTTACTATAGGCGAAAACATAACGCTGCCGCTTAATCTCAAGCGGATAAGCGAAAAGGAAACACATAGCCAGCTAATGAGAGTATCGCAGATTTTGGGACTTGACGACCAGCTTAAGAAATTTCCGTATGAGCTCTCGGGCGGCCAGCGTCAGCGCGCGGCCTGCGCGCGTGCTATTATAACAAATCCGGCGCTCATACTTGCCGACGAGCCTACGGGAGCGTTGGATTCAGCTAATTCCAGAAATCTTATGCAGACCTTTGAGCAGATGAATACATCTCTCGGCTCTACCATTCTAATGGTGACGCACGACGCAGTAGTTGCGTCGTACTCAAGCCGCATTCTATTTTTAAAGGACGGCAAAATATGGAACGAGATTGTGCGCGGCTCAAGAAGCCGGCAGGAGATGTATAACGAAATACTTCCCGTAATGGCGTCGCTTGGGGGTGAGCGCGATGTTTGCTAAGTTGGCCCTCAGAAACGTACGCCGGCAGGTAGGAAATTATCTTATATATTTTATTACCGTAACGCTTACTGTCTCGCTCATGTTTGCAATACACAACGTAATATACAGCGAGCAGCTACTTACCTTTTCCACAATCTTTCGGGAAATGAACAGCGCCCTTATAATGCTGTCGGCGCTTGTTGCAATAGTGTCGGCGTTTGTACTGGGATATGCGACCAGCTTTATGCTTCGGCTGAGAAAACGAGAGTTTGGCACATATCTCACGCTTGGAATGACGCGTAAAAACATACTGCTTATATTTATATTTGAAACCATGATAATGGGCGTAGTCGCGCTTGTTTTAGGCATTGTGCTGGGACTTTTTCTATATCAGGGCCTTATGCTTATAATGACAAACCTCATGGATATGAAATTTGCCTTTGCCACATACTCCCTAAAAGGACTTATTTTGACGGTGGTGCTGGTGCTGTGCATATTTATTCTCGCATCGGTCACCTCTGCAATGTATCTAAGAAAGGTAAGCGTATATGAGCTCATACACGGCGATAAAAGGTCAGAGAAAAATGTAAAACATCCGCTGTTGTGGCTGTGCGTAACTATTATATCTCTGGCCGGCATGATAGTGAGCATAATTCTTTTCTCCAATGAGATAACCACCGCCGTGAATACCGGCAGGGCGAACGGCGGCGCGATGATGAGCTATCTGTTTGCCTTTGCGGTAGCTATAATGATTTTTCATACAGGTATGGCCAAATGCCTTGTCAGCGTCATGCTTAAAAATAAGAAGCTTTGCAGCCGCGGTACAAATACTTTTGTGCTTAGGCAGCTTTCCAGCAAGCTTTCATCCAACGCGCTCATGGCGGGAGTATTGTCTTTCCTAATAGCTTTTGCCATAATAGGCGCCAACGTGTCTTTTACGCAGAAAATAAGCAATGAGACGACGCTTAACCGCATTATTCCTTTTGACATTGTCGGCGATTTTGATTTAGCGGATGATGAGCAGGAGGTGATAAATATAGAGGAAGCAGAAAATATAATAGGGAAGTACGCAAAAATAAAGAGTGTGCTGCCATATTGTATCTATACCGACGGCAACGGCGAGCTTACGCAGAAATATACGCAGTTTACCGGCCCTGATTACAGCGACCTTATCGATATTTTTATGAAGCAAAGCGACTTTAATAAATATGCCAAAGCTTTGGGCAAGCCGGAGGTGTCTGGCGATAACAAGTTTTATATCATGATAAATATGCCGTTTGAGCAAAACTTTACGGGTGCAACCTTAACGCGAAACGGGCGCACCTGCAGTTTTGGAGGGCTTCTCGAAAACTATCCTCGAATATCTCTTGCCTATTTTATCGTAATAGTTCCAGATGACTTTACAGACAGCATGAAAATTGAAAATCAGCTTTACGGCATCGATTTAGAAAATAATGACTTCGACGCCGAGGCGCTGCTGGCCGATTTAACATATACCGTCGAAATGCACGACGATGAAATCGGAGATTTTATGGCTGCCAAAACCGATTTTATGGTAAAGGAATATAACCGCATGCAGAATAACAGTACATCGGCAATTTTAGTTATTGGCGCTATTTATGTCGCTGTAGTATTCGTGTTCCTCGCAATGGCGGTTTTAGCCCTCAAAACGCTCGCAGGAATATCGGAGGACAAACGCAAATACGAGATACTTTTCAGATTAGGAGCGGGGGAACATGAACAGAGGAGAGCGCTCTTCCGCCAGACGCTGAGCTTTTTCTCAATGCCGTTTATTGTTCCGCTGCTTATGAGTATACCGTCCGCAATAATCTGCGCGAACATAATGAAATTTGCCGGCTTTGAAGATGTCGTATCCAGCGTTTATATAAACTCTGCTCTTATAGCAGCGGCCATGGTGCTTATTTATGTGCTGTATTTTGCAACGACATATCTTATTTCGCGCAGGAATATTATATATAGGAATTAAAACAAAAGCAGCGCGGCTATCGCCGTGCTGCTTTTAATATAAAGATAAAAATTGTTTTATAAAATAGCTTTAAGGAAATGAATAAAAAATTGTCTAACACAGCACTTATAATATCATAATGCGTTAAATTAATATTCTCCCAGCCATCTGCCGTCAGTCGTTAATATGGCCTTTTTTTCTATAAGGCTTTTCGGCACGTCAATAATCCGCTGATTAGTGCTGCCGCGGAAATTTAGGTCTAAGCTGCGCTTTTCCAAAATAAACCTGCCGTCAATCAGAATATCAATATTTGAAAGGAGCTCCATTTGTTCTGCTGTGCCGTTTAACAGCTCTTCAAAGGTGTACCCTGAGTAGGACGCCACTTCGTATCCGCTTTCTCTGAGCTTTTTTGCGAGTTTGGCAAAGCCTGCGGCCTGCGCAAAGGGCTCACCGCCGGAAAATGTAACTTTGCGGCAGAGCGGATTATTTTCCACAATTTTGAAAAGCTCGTCCTCATCCATCGGAGTGCCGCCGGAAAAATCCCAAGTTTCTTCATTGTGACAGCCTATACAATGATGCGGACAGCCCTGGCAGAAAAATACTGTTCGTATGCCAGGGCCGTCTACAATGCTGTCATTTTCAATACCAGCAATCTTTATCATTTTACCGAATTATTCACCGCATGCGCAGCTGAGACTGTGCTTTACACGGTCGCGCTCCTCAGCGCGCTTTGCGTCGTTCCATTTGTCCATTGTGCCTACCAAATAGCCGGTGATGCGGCGAATACGCTCAAATCCTATGCCGTCGCCTGTTTTTGCCTTTATGTTATTTTCTACCATTTAAAAAACCTCTTTTCACAATATATGCTATATAATATGATTATTTTGCTTTTGACTAGCTTAATTATACCATATATAGATATAAATGTCCACTGAAATCGTATAAAAATATTTAAAATATTTTTGCATCTAAGAAATAGGGAAGAACAGAGTAATTTTCAATGCATAGTCGATTACAATAGTGGCAACCAGCTTGACCGCTTAGCGGTATAAGAGATGCGTATCAACTCCTGCAGCGAGACAGCCGCCGACAAGATTAAAAATATCAGGCCGCGGGCAATGAGTGCGGATGCATGATATTAACGGTTTTTCGCGTTTCTATATACTGTTTAAGGCCTATTCAATTCCCTGAAAGACAGGGATGTCTGGATACATTTTTTTAAGCTCTGCAAGACGTTCAGGGGAGATTGACTCGCCTTCGTGCCTGCCGCAGCGCGGACAAACGTCGTTTATAACGCCTACATATCCGCACACAGGGTCACGGTCGACAGGATGATTTATGCTGCCGTAGCCTACTCCGGCATCGTGCATCCAACGCACAACCTCTTCAAACGCTTCAACGTTTTTGGCCGTATCGCCGTTAAGCTCTACATAGCTTATGTGACCTGCATTGCAGAGAGCGTGATACGGACCCTCAAGCCTTATCTTGTCATAAGCTGAAATCGGATACCATACTGGTATATGGAAGCTGTTGGTATAATACTCTCTGTCGGTTACTCCTTCAATTTTGCCGTAACGCTTCTGGTCCATGCGTATAAAGCGCCCAGAAAGTCCTTCTGCAGGCGTTGCCAGCAGAGTAAAGTTCATCGTCATTTCTTTTGACTTTTCGTCACAGAAATCGCGCATGTATTTAACAATTTCAAGACCCTTTTCCTGCATTTCGGCGCTTTCTCCGTGATGATGTCCGTAAAGAGCTGTCAGCGTCTCTGCAAGTCCTATAAAGCCTATAGACAGCGTACCGTGCTTAAGTACCTCTCTTATGCTGTCGTGCGGACCTAATTTGTCTGAGTCAAGCCATACGCCCTGACCCATTAAAAACGGAAAATTATATACGTGCTTGCTCGCCTGTATCTCAAACCTGTCGAGAAGCTGCTGTGCTACAAGCTCCAGCATTCCCTGAAGCTTTTCATAAAACAGAGCTTCGTTGCCGCGGCTTTCAATGGCAATGCGCGGCAGATTTATAGAGGTAAAGGAGAGATTTCCCCTTGAATATGCTATCTGACGCGACGGGTCGTAAACATTGCCCATTACCCTCGTGCGACAGCCCATAGTCGCGACCTCCGTCTCCGGCCGGCCGGGCTGATAATACTGAAGATTAAAGGGTGCGTCGATAAAGACAAAGTTCGGGAAAAGACGCTTTGCGCTTACCTTGCAGCTGAGCCGGAATAAATCGTAGTTTGGGTCGCCGGGATTGTAGTTTACGCCTTCCTTAACCTTGAATATGTGGATAGGGAAGATGCAGGTTTCGCCATGTCCCAGCCCAGCGTCCAGCGCCATGAGAATGTTTCGTATAGCCATACGGCCCTCCGGAGAGGTATCGGTGCCGTAATTTATTGACGAGAAAGGCGTCTGCGCACCGGCGCGCGAATGCATTGTGTTGAGGTTGTGCACAAAGCCCTCCATCGCCTGATATGTATCTCTGTCGGTTTTCTGCTCGGCGCGCTTTCTCGCACGCTTTATTAAATGCTCGGCGTCATCCGGCGAAATGCTGTATGTCTTATTAAGATTATCCGCCACAGTCTTGTCAAACACAGCGCTGCAATTAAGTCGCGCCGTTTCTCCAGTTGCGCTCTCAGCGTCTGAAATGGCAGTCTTGACAGCCTCGCTGCAGTCTTCTGCGTCAAGAAAATCCTCTACGATTTCCGTAAGCTCGTTGCGGTACGCTTTCCTAAAGGATTTTGCAATGCCCTCCGCCATGCCGTAATCGAAATTCGGAATAGACTGGCCGCCGTGCTGGTCGTTCTGATTTGACTGTATTGCTATAGCAGCCAAGGCAGCATAACTCTGAATGCTCTGCGGCTCTCTCAAATATCCATGCCCAGTAGAAAAACCGCCGTGGAACAGCTTTATAATATCTATCTGGCAGCAGGTGGTGGTGAGAGAATAAAAGTCAAAGTCGTGTATGTGAATGTCTCCCTCGCGGTATGCCTCGGCATGCTCCGGCCGGAGAAGATAATGCTCATTATAAGCCTTGGCGCCGGCCGCGCCTATCTGCAGCATGCTGCCCATGGCGGTGTTGCCGTCAATATTTGCATTGTCGCGCTTCATATCGCTCTTGCGAGCATCAACCTGAGTTATTTCGTCGATAGTTTTCATTAGAGAAGTGCTTGACTCTCTGGCGCGTGTGCGGTTGGCGCGGTAAAGTATATATGCTTTGGCTGAAGCGCTGAACCCATGATTCATAAGCTGCTGTTCAACCGTATCCTGAATAGCCTCAATATCCGGTGCATCTCCGTCAAATTTAATCTCAAGAGACCGCTGAACGTCGTTTGCAACTCTTGCCGCGTCGGCGGCGTTGCCCTCGCCGGATGCTTCCATCGCCTTTAAAATAGCAGACGCTATCTTCTGCTGGTCATATAATACTATTCTGCCGTCTCGTTTTGTAATGCTGTGAATCATAGCCTTTATCCCCTCTGCTGATAGTGTGGATTTAATGGCCGTTTCAAAAAACAGCCGCCTTTTGTCGAAACAAAAGAAAAACACGATATATTGTGTTTGAGAATTTTAAAAGCAACTATATTTTGCATTATTTTATTCTAAATGTCAAGAGTAATTCTTAAAAAAAGCAAAATTTTTTATGTTCATCGGGACGCCGAACTAAAGATACGATAAAATTTATAGTGAAAAAGTATGAGTTGATCATATTAATCAAAAATGAAATACAATATATTAGTTTGCCAGTTTGTGAGTTTGAAAATATATACTGAATGTGTTATAATTTTCGAAAGTAGAATTTGGGCTTGGAGGAGCATATATGAGAGAAGAAATTCTTCGCAAGACCTTTGACGAAGAACGTGCGTTATATAATTTGAAATCGGCAGATGTAGTGGAATGTACTTTTGCAGGGCCGGCTGACGGCGAGTCGGTGCTTAAGGAGTGCCGTGATATCATCGTGCAGAAGTGTAATTTTTCTCTGCGCTATCCGCTGTGGCATGCACGGAACTTTAAGATGATAGAATCTAATCTCGACGAAAAGACGAGGGCGCCTATTTGGTATTCTCACGGCGGCAGTATTATTGACTGCAAAATCGACGGCATAAAATGTCTGCGCGAATGCAGCAAAATAAATATAAAGGGATGCAAAATAAATTCGCCGGAGTTCGGTTGGAAATGCCGTGAGCTGTCGATATATAATTCTGAAATAAATTCTGAATATTTTCTTTTTGAAAGCAGCAATGTCAAAATAGACAATCTGCACATGAGCGGAAAATATTCCTTTCAGTATATGGAGAACGTCGAGATAACAAATTCGGTGTTGGACACAAAAGACGCGTTTTGGCACAGCAAAAACGTGACGGTAACCGACTCTGATGTAAGGGGAGAATATCTGGGCTGGTTTTCAGAAAGGCTTACGCTTATAAACTGCAAAATATCAGGAACACAGCCGCTGTGCTACTGCAAAAATCTAAGACTCGTAAACTGCCGCATGGAGGGCACGGATTTTTCTTTTGAATATTCCGACGTAGATGCAGATATTGCGGGAAATATCATATCGGTAAAAAATCCACGCAGCGGGAGAATAGTGGCGGACAGCGTAGGCGAAGTGATTTGGGGTGACGCAGTAATGGACTGCAACGGCGAAGTCATTATAAGGAATAAATAGAGTGTAATTTGCTGCAAATAAAAAGTTTTTTATCTTTACTGGCAGGATATTTTATTTTTTATATTGACAATTTTACAGGGTATAATATATACTATACTTATCCAGTTAACAATTAACTGAGTGAAAATAAAAAAGGGAGGAAATTAATATGTCAATGATAAACAAGGAAATAAGCGATTTTTCAGTAGAGTCGTTTCAGAATGGTGAATTTAAAACAGTAACAAAGAAGGATGTATTAGGCAAATGGAGCGTATTTTTCTTCTATCCTGCCGACTTTACATTTGTATGCCCGACAGAGCTTGAAGATTTAGCAAATAAATATGACGATTTTAAGGCCGCAGGCTGCGAGATATACTCAGTATCATGCGATACGCATTATGTGCACAAGGCATGGCATGATGCTTCAGAGCGTATAAAGAAGATACAGTATATAATGCTGGCCGACCCGACGCATGCTTTGGCTAAGGATTTTGAAGTATATATAGAGGACAGCGGCGTTGCAGAGCGCGGCAGTTTTATAGTAAATCCGGAAGGAAAGATAGTAGCATATGAAGTAGTAGCCGGCAATATTGGCCGCAATGCCGACGAGCTTTTCAGAAGAGTACAGGCCTGCCAGTTTGTAGCGGCGCACGGCGACGAGGTATGTCCTGCCAAATGGCAGCCTGGAGCAGAGACATTAAAGCCCAGCCTTGACTTAGTAGGCCAGCTGTAGAAAATGGCAGATATAAACGTTGATAAGCTTTATGATGTTGTAGTAATAGGCGGCGGACCGGCTGGGCTTACGGCCGCCATCTATTTAGCAAGAGCAAAGTACCGCGTGCTTATAGTGGAAAAGGAGCATTTCGGCGGGCAGATTACAATTACCTCTGAAGTAGTGAACTATCCCGGCGTGGCTAAAACGAGCGGCGCTGAGCTGACGGAGACAATGCGCTTACAGGCGCAGAGCTTCGGGGCGGAGTTTCTTCTTGCCGAGGTCGAGAGCCTTGATGTAAATGGCGATATAAAAACAATAAATACCAGCCGCGGCAGTGTATCATGCTTTGGCGTGCTTATTGCAACCGGCGCTCATCCGCGTATGGTTGGCTTTGCCGGCGAGGAAGAGTTTAAAGGCCACGGAGTGGCATACTGCGCCACATGCGACGGCGAATTTTTCACCGGCAAGGACGTATTTGTCGTCGGCGGAGGCTTTGCAGCGGCAGAGGAAAGCGTATTTTTAACTAAATATGCCAAGCATGTGACTATATTAATACGCGGTGATGACTTTTCATGCGCTAAATCGGCGGCAGATGAAGCTCGCAATAATGAGAAAATCACTGTGCTTACAAATACTCAGATTGAGTCGGTTTCTGGAGATACGGCTTTAAGGCTTCTTAAATACCGCAATACTAAAACCGGAGAAATTACCGAGTATCGTCCGGCTGACGGTGATACGTTTGGCGTATTTGTATTCGCTGGGTATGAGCCGGCCACATCTCTTCTTAAGGGAATTGCCGAGCTTAATGATAACGGATATGTTATAACTGACCGTAATCAGAAAACGAGTGTTCATGGTGTTTATGCCGCCGGCGACGTATGCGTAAAAAATCTTCGTCAGGTGGTTACCGCCGTAGGTGACGGCGCTATAGCGGCTACTGAGCTTGAGAAGTACGCCTCCGCTATGCAGCAGAAAACGGGACTGCATCCACGGCCTCAGGCGAGTACTTCTGCTCATGTTTCACAGCAAAGTGCTCAAAAGACTGAAACGGCCGCATCAAATACGTCGGAGAGCGGACTTTTCTCGGCAGACATGGTCGCTCAGCTTAATGCTGTTTTCTCAAAAATGGAAAAGCCGCTTGTTCTAAAGCTGTATCTTGACGGCCGACCCGTTTCACAGGAGCTTAAGCAGTATATGTATGCGCTGTCAGAGCTGACAGACAAGCTCTCGGTAGATGACGCCGGCAAAGCACAGGACGAAAATGAGCTTCCATTTGTGTCGGTGTGCACAGCTGACGGAAAAGATACTGGACTTGCATTCCACGGCGTCCCCGGCGGGCATGAATTTACATCATTTGTGCTGGGGCTATACAACGCATCCGGTCCGGGACAGGCGGTGGACAGTGAATCTGAAGATGATATACATGCTATAGCTGAGCCGGTAAACATGAAAATACTGGTATCTCTTTCCTGCACAATGTGTCCGGAGCTTGTCACCGCTGCACAGAAGATTGCTTCCATGAACGAAAAGGTAACGGCGAATGTATATGATATTAACCATTTTCCTGCCTTAAAGGAAAAATATAACGTTATGAGCGTGCCATGTCTTGTAATAAACGATACACATGTTACGTTCGGCAAGAAAAACATTCGCCAGCTTTTGGATATAATACATCATGGGCAGAAATAGCTTTAATAAATTTGTTGGCAATTATAAAGACCGTTTTAGCTGTTAAGCTTAAACGGTCTGTTTTATTGAAGCTTAAGAGAAAAGTACGAGGTAGGACTAAGCAGCGGTGAAAAGCATCCGCGTAAATGTTTTAAGGGATGTTATTATCAAAGAAATCATAATGAGTGGCAAACTATGGACAATTGGCGGGTTCTTGCCGACAGTATAAACCAATTATATTTGTGTACATCGTAAAAGTCGAAGCTGCGGAAATATGCCTTAAGGCCGTAGTTTAGGGACTATACCGTACTTAATTTAATAGAAATAAAAATGTGCTGACCTTTTTTTCAATCTATGAGCAGCGGCAGGTTATAATCTATTTATCCGTATAATTTTTATTTTAGAAAGAAAAATATTAACTTAAAAATGCGTATTATTCTGGGGAAAAATTAACTTAAAATCTTTCTATTTATTACCTGAACATTTATTCGATATTACCCTTTTAATAATAATAAATATATGTTATACTAATATGACAGTCGGCTGAATTTTCTTATTTGAGACAAAGTTTGACAGCAGAAAATCATTTGGCTAAAAACACTTTAGCTAAATAATATTTGAATATATGCGGATTAAAATAAACTTGTAAAATCGCGGTCTTGCTTATATGCTAAATCAGCATTTTTAAATGGACATACCAATTTAATAGGAATAAAAATACGCCGGCTTTTTTCAGCTGTTAGCAGCGGTGGGCTATAATTGATTTTCCTATATAATTTTTTTTGATAGAAAAAGTAGGATAAAATATAAACTCTAATATTTATATGCAAACGGTGGAGGTGTGCTGAATATGAAAAAAATGGACAAGCCGTTTGAACTTGTATCTCCATTTAAGCCGACCGGCGACCAGCCGGAGGCCATAGACAAATTAGTGGAGGGCGTAAAGCGCGGTGACAGGGAGCAGACGCTGCTCGGCGTAACCGGCTCCGGCAAAACGTTTACGATGGCCAATGTTATAACTCGCGTACAGAAACCCACTCTTGTGCTGGCTCATAACAAAACGCTCGCCGCTCAGCTATGCAGCGAGTTTAAGGAGTTTTTTCCGCACAATGCAGTGGAGTATTTTGTGTCGTATTACGATTATTACCAGCCTGAGGCTTACATTCCCGGTACTGATACTTATATAGAAAAGGAAGCCATGATAAACGACGAGATAGATAAGCTGCGCCATTCGGCGACATGCTCGCTTACCGAGCGCAGCGATGTGATTATTGTCGCATCTGTCAGCTGTATATACAGCCTTGGCAACCCTATAGATTACAGAAAAATGATAATCTCACTGCGCCCGGGTATGGAAAAGAGCCGCAATGAACTGCTCCGCCGGCTGGTGGACTTGCAGTATGAGCGGAATGACGTTAACTTTATCCGCAATAAATTCCGTGTGCGCGGCGATGTTGTGGAGATATTTCCGGCCTACTCCGGCGACACGGCAATACGTGTTGAATTTTTTGGCGACGAGATAGACAGAATAAGCGAAATAAATCCGCTTACCGGCGATATAAAGCAGCCTCTTAACCATACGGCCATTTACCCGGCCTCTCATTACATTGTACCGCAGGACCAGCTCAAGGACGCGCTCGCGGAATTGGAGCAGGAGATGGAGGAAAGGGTAAAATATTTTACCGACGAGGGCAAGCTGCTGGAAGCGCAGCGCATACGCCAGCGTACCGAGTACGACATTGAAATGCTGCGGGAAATAGGCTTTTGCAATGGTATAGAAAACTATTCCCGCGTACTGGGACGCAGAGCGCCGGGCAGTACGCCTTTCACGCTGCTCGACTTCTTCCCAAAAGATTATCTGCTTATAGTGGACGAATCGCACGTAACACTGCCGCAGGTGCGCGGCATGTACGGCGGCGACCGCTCCCGCAAGGAGACGCTTATAAACTACGGTTTCAGGCTGCCGTCGGCGTTTGACAACCGTCCGCTTAATTTTGACGAATTTTACAGCAAGATAAATCAGGCGATATATGTCAGCGCTACTCCCGGCGAGTTTGAGAGAAAACACAGCACGCAGATAGCCGAGCAGGTTATACGTCCGACGGGACTCGTCGACCCGGAGGTAATAGTAAAGCCGACATACGGCCAGATAGACGATATTATATCTGAGATACGCGGCCGTATTGACAGAGGAGAACGCACTCTTATCACTACGCTGACAAAGAAAATGGCGGAAGACCTTACCGATTATCTCCGCAATATGGACTTAAAGGTAAAATATATGCACCATGACATAGATACAATGGAGCGTATGGAGATTATACGCGGTTTGCGGCTCGGTGAATTTGACGTATTGGTCGGCATAAATCTTTTAAGAGAGGGCCTTGATTTGCCGGAGGTATCGCTCATATGCGTGCTGGATGCGGATAAAGAAGGCTTTTTGCGTTCGGAGACATCGCTTGTGCAGATAATCGGCCGCGCCGCAAGAAATGCCGGCGGGCAGGTTATAATGTATGCCGACAGTGTGACGCCGTCGATGGAGCGGGCTATAAACGAGACCAACCGCCGCCGCAGTATACAGATGAAATATAATGAAGAGCACGGCATTACCCCTAAGACTATTATTAAAGAGATAAGGGACGTAATAGAAATAACGCCCAAGTCAAAGTCCGGCGACAGAGAGAATAAGCGCATGTCGGAGCAGGAGCGGCGCGAGCTTATAGCCAAGCTGACGAGCGAGATGAAAAAGGCGTCTGAGAGCCTTGACTTTGAGCATGCGGCATATCTGCGCGACAGGATAATAAAGCTGCGCGGCGAGGCGGAGCCAAAGCGGAAGAGCAGGAAAAAACCAAGCTGGTTGTAGCCGGCGCATCGGATGCCAAACTGATATTTTCAGCGGCGATGCTAAAAGCCAAGACGCTGATATGCTTAATCGCTTAATTTTTTGCAGTGCGGGGCCTTTGCTCCTTTAGCTCATGACTGAGCGCAGCGGACGGTATGCATCGGAGCGCAGGATATGCACATAGAGTTCGGCATTGTGTAAGTTAATATATGTCAAATAATCTGCATGGCTGACGGTACATGATTTAAACCTGCCCCTTTATACAGCGGCGGATGAGTGATTGGTCAATCTGATATTGCTGCGCGGGACGTGAAGAAAAATCATCATTGTTGTAATGGCCGTCGTTAAATGACGGTCAATATACATGCCGAATAATCTGCTTCTCTGACGGAATATGATTTAAACCTGCAGCGTTTGTTTCGTTTTATACTGCAGAGAGGCTATTCGGAAATCTGAGCAATAATTTTAAGGGCGAAGCTTATACCGCAAAATCGGCTTTTAAAATGAGCCGCCGGCTTATGAGGAATTTCAGCTTACAGCCGGCCTGCACATAATATATTTTACGCTGAGTGCGTTAGCAGCGGCAGAATACAACATTAATTATGAAATTAGATTATCATAAAGAACAGGTGATAAAAAATATGCAGAAGGACAAAATCGTTATAAAAGGCGCGAGGGAGAATAATCTTAAAAACATAGACGTAGAAATTCCCCGCGACGCGCTGGTGGTATTTACGGGACTTTCCGGCTCCGGCAAATCCTCCCTGGCATTTGACACGCTGTATGCGGAGGGGCAGAGGAGATATATCGAATCCCTTTCATCATACGCCCGCATGTTCTTGGGTCAGATGGAGAAGCCGGACGTCGACAGCATAGACGGACTTTCCCCCTCAATATCGATAGACCAGAAAACGACCTCCAAAAATCCGCGTTCCACCGTCGGAACGGTGACGGAGATTTACGACTATCTCCGCCTGCTTTATGCGCGCATCGGCGTGCCGCACTGCCCAATCTGCGGTAAGGAGATTAAGCAGCAGAGCGTCGACCAGATAGTTGAAAAGGTCATGCAGCTTGAGGAGCGCACAAAGATACAGGTATTGGCTCCTGTGGTGCGCGGCCGCAAGGGCGAGCATAAAAAGGAGCTGGAGGCGGCCAAAAAATCCGGATTTGTCAGGGTGCGCGCCGACGGCATAATGTACGATTTGTCTGAGGATATATCACTTGAGAAAAATAAAAAGCACAACGTGGAAGTAGTTGTCGACCGCCTTGTTATAAAGAGCGATATAGAAGGCCGGCTGGCCGATTCCATTGAAATAGCCTGCAGCCTTGCAAAGGGGCTTGTTATAATAGACGTGGTGGACGGCGAGGAAATGCTCTTTTCCCAGAGCTATGCCTGTCCCGACCACGGCATAAGCGTTGACGAGATGTCGCCGCGCATGTTTTCTTTCAACAATCCTTTCGGCGCCTGCCCGACCTGTACAGGGCTCGGCATGTTCATGAAAGTCGACCCCGACCTTGTGGTGCCGAACAAGGACTTGACAATAAATCAGGGCGCAATAAAGGCCATGGGCTGGATGAATTTAGACGGCAAGAGCATATCGTCGAGATTTCTGATGGCAGTGGCAAAGAAGTACGATTTTTCGCTGGATGTCCCGTATAAGGATTTACCACAGCGTGCAAAGGACGTGCTTATGTACGGACTTCCCGAGGGTGAAAAGGTAACGGTGCGACTTGCAAACGGCCGCTCGTTTGAATCAAAGTTCGGCGGCTTTATAGACGATTTGGAGCGCAAATACAAAGAATCCACCAGCGAGTGGGTAAAGTCGGAGATTGAAGCGCAGATGACGGCGGAGGTCTGTCCCGACTGCGGCGGACGTCGGCTTAAGCCGATGTCGCTGGCGGTGACGGTAGGCGGCATAAATATTATGGATTTCTGCGACATGAGCGTAGCCAAAGCGCTGGAGTTCATGGACAGCCACACTCTGTCCGAGCGCGATATGATGATAGCGCGTCTGATAGTAAAGGAAATACGCGAGCGCCTCAACTTTTTAAAAAGCGTGGGACTGGAATATCTCACACTGTCGCGTTCCTCCGGCACACTGTCGGGCGGCGAGAGTCAGCGCATACGCCTTGCGACGCAGATAGGCTCGTCGCTGATGGGCGTGCTGTATATACTCGACGAGCCGAGCATAGGACTACATCAGCGCGACAACGACAAGCTGCTGGATACGCTGCGCCGTCTGCGTGACCTTGGCAATACGCTTATAGTGGTGGAGCACGACGAAGACACTATGCGCGCAGCGGACTATATAGTCGATATCGGGCCGGGAGCTGGAATACACGGCGGTAATGTGGTGTGCGCCGGCACTGAAAAAGAGATAGAAAACTGTAGTGAATCCATAACCGGCGATTATCTCTCCGGCCGCAAAAAAATCCCGGTGCCTAAAAAGAGACGCGAGGGCAACGGCAAATCGCTTATTATAAGGGGCGCTGAGGAAAATAATCTCAAAAAGATTGACGTGGAAATTCCGCTCGGCAAATTTGTAGCGGTTACGGGTGTTTCCGGCTCCGGCAAGTCCTCGCTTATAAACGAGATACTCTATAAAAGACTGGCGGGAGAGCTTAACCGCGCTAGAATAAAACCGGGCAAGCATGCCGATATAGAGGGCATAGACGCGCTGGACAAGGTTATAAACATAAATCAGGCGCCGATAGGCCGCACTCCGCGCTCAAACCCGGCGACATATACCGGCGTGTTCAACGACATACGCGAGCTTTATGCAAACACGCAGGACGCCAAGATGCGGGGCTACACCGCAGGCAGATTTTCCTTTAACGTCCGCGGCGGCCGGTGCGAGTCATGCCAGGGCGACGGCATAATAAAGATAGCCATGCACTTTTTGCCGGACATATATGTTCCGTGCGAGGTGTGCAAGGGCAAGCGCTACAACCGCGAAACGCTGGAGGTAAAGTTTAAGGGTAAGAGCATATACGACGTGCTTGACATGACGGTGGAGGAGGCGCTGGATTTCTTTTCCTCAATACCAAAAATAAAGCGCAAGCTGCAGACGCTTTACGACGTTGGATTGGGATATATAAAGGTCGGCCAGCCGGCGACAACGCTTTCCGGCGGCGAAGCACAGCGTGTGAAGCTTGCGACAGAGCTTTCGCGTCGCGCAACGGGCAGAACGATATATATACTTGACGAGCCCACCACAGGTCTTCATACTGCCGACGTGCACAAGCTTATCGAGGTGCTTGACAGCTTAGTGGATAAGGGAAATACTGTTGTGGTAATCGAGCATAATTTAGACGTTATAAAATGTGCCGATTATTGTATCGACTTAGGCCCTGAGGGCGGCGACAACGGCGGTACTATAGTCGTCAGCGGCACGCCGGAACAGGTGGCTAAGTGCAAAAAATCATATACGGGACAGTATTTAAAAAATCTTTTAAAGCAGTGATGCGTCGGATTATTAATATGTGTAATATTTGCCAATATTGTGCTTAAATAGCTGTGCAGCACTATAGATATGAGCAGTTTTTGCGCATATCTGGTAAAACGGCAAGTTATATGCTATACTTTTGATGCAGCGGCGACAGGAATCTTTAAAATTTACACATTATTAATGGATTTTTTAATTCAGTTACGTTAATATATGTAATATTAATTACGGAGAGAGCGGCATTGATAGGATATGTAAAAATATATAAGCCAGAGCTCAGGGTAATAGATTATGAGTTATATAGGGCGGTTTATTGTTCGCTTTGCCGTCAGATGGGCAAGCTGTACGGCCCGTTTGCTCGCTTTGCTCTTAATTACGATTTTACTTTTTTATCTCTTCTTGAGATTTCGCAAAAACAAGAATGCCCGGTTTATAAAAAGGCGAGATGTGTGTTTAATCCGCTGGTTAGATGCAACAACGTAAAGGAATGCGGAGATGAGCTTTCATATGCCGCCGACGCCGCTATAATAACGTCTTATTACAAGGTAAAGGATAATCTAAAGGATAAGGGGTTGTCAAAGCGGATAAAATCGGGGCTTATATATCCGCTGTTTGCACTTTTTTACCGCAAGGCTAAAAAGCGCAGTCCGAAAGTGGACGAATATGTAAAAAAATATATCGCCGCACAGGACGATGTTGAGCGTCAGTGCAGCGACAGCATAGACAAGGCGGCCGAACCGACGGCGATAATGCTGCAGCGGCTGTTTGAAGATATTGGAGAGGGCGATATATCAAAGCGGGTGCTGTCGCGCATAGGCTACTGCATAGGCAAATGGATTTATTTGATGGATGCTGCAGATGACTTGGAATCTGATGTAAAGCTAAAAAATTATAATGTATTAGCGGTAAAGTTTGGCATAAAAGAATATGATGAATTGCTTATAAAAAAGGCGAGAGAATATATAACATTCACCTTAAACGTTTGCCGAACTGAAGCGGCGGCTTCTGCGCAGCTGCTTGATGTAAACAGATATCATGATATTATAGATAATATACTGTATTTAGGACTTGAATATACGCAAAATAATGTTATACTCAGAAAGAAAGTGTCAAAAAATACATATGCTCTTTCTGATAAATAATAAAAGTATTTAGCCCAATGGGCGGAATGGAAGAATGTGAATGAAAGACCCATATTCCGTATTAGGCGTTGACAGAAACGCGACCGATGAGCAGATAAAGTCTGCATACCGCGAGCTGGCGCGCAAATATCACCCGGACAATTACAACGACAATCCGCTGTCAGACCTTGCAAACGAGAAGATGAAAGAAATAAACGACGCTTACGACACCATTATGAACGAGCGTTCGTCAAAGGGACAAAGCGGAAGTTATAGTGGTGGATATACCTCTTACTCGTCGTCAAATTTTAATGATATAAGAAGCCTTATAACAAGCGGCCGGCTCGAGGAAGCGCAGGAGCTGCTTGACGGCGTTCCGGTGCAGGACAGGGATGCTGAGTGGTATTTTTTAAACGGCAGCGTACTTTATAAACGCGGCTGGTTTGATGATGCATATACCAGTTTTTCAACGGCCTGCCGCATGAATCCGTCTAATCCGGAATATAAAGCGGCGCTTGACAATATATCACGCCAGCGCAGCGGTTTTACAGGCTATAATAATGGCCGCCGTGCGGGCAATACCGGCTGCAGCGCATGCGATGTATGTTCAAGTCTTATATGCGCCGACTGCTGCTGCGAATGCATGGGCGGAGATTTTATACCATGCTGCTGATGGGGGTTATAGCTTGAAGCACACGGGCAAAATAGCGGTTGGCGGTATAATATCGGCGCTTGCGCTTGCCGTCATGTTCGCGTCATATTTTCCGTATCTCACATATGCCGTGCCGGCTATTGCTGGTACTATACTTATAGTAATAGTTATAGAGATAGACTTTAAATGGGCAATGCTTGTGTATGCGGTAATAGCGGTATTATCCATGTTTTTGATGGAGCCGGAGGCCAAAATACTCTTTACCTTTTTCTTTGGATATTATCCTGTGTTGAAATTTAAGGTAGATAAGATAAGGTTTAAAGTAGTAAGATGGATAACGAAATTTGCAATATTTAATGCCGCCATAGTACTTGCCTATTTAGTATTTATATTTATTTTCCAGATGCCGATAGACGATATGGGTGCTTTTGGAAAATGGGCCGTTGCAGGGGTATGGCTGCTTGGAAATGTTGTATTTGTAATATACGATTATGCTGAAAGTGAAATGACGGCACAGTATATAAGAACACTGCATCCTAGGATAAAGAAGATATTAAGATTTTAATAGTAATATGAAATTCTGCCCTGATGGGCAGAATTTTTTTGTCTTTATAGAAGCAGAATTTTATGATAAAATAAAAAAGATTAAACGTAGCTTTTTACAGCAATAATAAGCGATTTGTTTTTGTGCTTAAGTCGCGATGCCATTGAGATAAATTAAAATAATCTTAAACTGTAAAAAGTTGTAGTCTAAGTTTCTTTGCGCAAGTAATGATGCATTATATGCGCTGCGTGCTGAAAACGCAGCATAATATATGAGAGAATTGCCGTTATAATTGCCGGAATGGTGTTTGCGCTCCGGCGCACGGTAGGAGAATTTTATCTGCTCATTGGTCGCGTTTTTGTCAACGCCTAATATTGGATTAATTAAGAAGCAGTGATTTAAGATAAAAATTGCTTAAAAAGGTGAACTATATGAAAGCTTTTAAAGCTGCTGCGGCGTCATTGATAGTCGCCGTAAGTCTGTTTACCAATTTAATAACAGTGATATCACAAGCCTATTCAGCAGTGTCCTTTACTGTTGCAGTATATTCTTATACTGAAAATAGGTATATATTTGAGCTGACAGAGCTGACTTATGATGAGCAAGTGAGTCCAATAAATGTGCTTTCACAGCTTGACGGCGCCGAGGTAGAAATAAGCGGCGGCTATGTAAAATCGGCGTTTGGATTAAAAGAAAGAGCATACGGCGCTGAGAGCGGCTGGGTATACATGATAAACGGCATGGCGCCGCCAATATCAGCCGCACAGTATAAATTGAGGTCCGGCGACAGACTTGACTGGATATATCTTACATCAAATGAGCAGTATGGTGTTTATCCGCCCGGCTCCTCCTCGCCGTCGGATGCTTCAAGCGGCGGCAATAGTACAGCCGTCGGCAGTATATCCTCCCAGCCCTATACGAGCAGTACGACTCTTTCTGAGCCGTCGGCCTCGTCGGCATATACTCAGTCGGGCGGCAGTACATCGTATCAGCCGTCACATTCAAGCAGTCATACGCCGTCTTATCCTTCTCAGATAGACACACCGAGTGCGTCTTCAAACAGCGTCGGGAGCAATATTGAGCCGGAAACTTCTTCTGAGAAAGTCACATCTAAGGAAGAGGCTGTGTCAGAGCAGCAATCGCCGGAGTACGGTGAAAAGATTTATGATGAAAGAATAGAAGCTGCTGTAAATAAATCCATAAAATTTTTAAAGAATAATCCCGGCGCATGGAGCGCGCTCGCCATTTTGAGCGCCGGAGCAGATATAAGCGGCAGTGTAAAAGAGCTTGCTGAGGATGAGTATAATTCTGCAAAGGCTTCAGATAACATTACAAGCAAAATCAGCGCTTTGCTGAACTGCGCTGCGAGCGGCAGTGGCGCAGATTATAAGTCGCTGGCAGAAGAGATACTAAACAGCGAAAAAATATATGAAACGGGGGTAAACGGTCCCATCTTTGCACTCATATTGCTGTGCGAAACGGGTGTTGAGGACGTCCGCTGGAGCAAGGACGCCCTTGCGGATTTGATTGTAGAATATCAGCATGAAAACGGCGGATTTTCGCTTGCAAAGGACATAGAGCCGGATGCGGATATTACCGCTATGGCGGTTACGGCGCTTTCGACAGCAGGCTTAGAGGAAAAAGCGGCGTCAATGGGAATTGAGTACCTGGCTTCGATACAAAATGATGACGGCAGCATGTCAAGCATGGGTATAAGCAACTGCGAATCCACCGCACAGACGTTAATCGCCCTAATAAGCAGCGGCAGAGACGTATATGACGAAAGCTTTATAAAAAACGGCAATTCACTTGTAGACGCACTGCTTCAGTTCGAATGCGCCGACGGATTTACTCATATAAAAAGCAGCGAGGCGGATATTATGGCGACGGAGCAGGCGTTAATGGCGCTGTCGGCCGTAAAAAGCGGAAAGGCTCCATACAGCGGCATATTTGACAATGCCTCATCTCAAGATGACAGCGGTATGGCAGATGTTGCGGCTGCATCAGATATTATTGCAATAATGCTGGCGGTACTTGCGGCGGCGGGAGTAATATGCTATAAAAAATCTGCAAAGGAAAATAAAGCAGATAAATCCTAACTTTCGGCGTGCACCTATAATGGCATCTTAAATTTTACATTATGAATACGCTGAATAAAATTTTTTAGGAGAGGGAAATGAAGACGGCAAAAAGCAGATTTACAGTCGGTATATTTTTAATAATAGCGTTAATTACAATGTGCGCCTGCTCGCAGAGTATAAACGCCGTTTCACCGGGAGCTGGAATTGGAAAGGCATCGGTGCAGGTAATAGGTCCGGACGGCGAGATAATCTGCGAGGGCGAGGCGGGAATAAACAGCGGCAGTACAGTCTTTGACGCCACAGCATATGTTCTGCGCCAGGCCAAAATAACGTTTGATTACACAGGTATTGGCCAGTCTGTATATATATCCGGAATAAATGGAATATATGAGTTTGACTACGGCGCCATGAGCGGATGGCTTTATTTTGTAAACGACGATACATCGCAGTCAAGCGTAAGCTGCGGAGCGTATGAGCTAAAGGACGGCGACAGCATACGTTGGATATATACAAAAGACGGCGGCGCGGACACCGGCATGCTGTAAGTGAGACGCCGTACCTTTAAATCTGCTGAGTCCATTTGTAGAATTTGCCGGCTTTAATTTGTCTGAGATTTATGCAGAGTATTAACAGCAGCGCAGACTTTACTGTCGTGGAAATTTTACTTTTAGCTGAAGTGATTTAAAGCACGGTCTTGAGCAATGAATAAGAGTATATGCAATGTAAGAGGAAATCTAATTAATAGGAGAAATAGATGAAAGGCAGAGTAATAGTTATAGGCGGCGGCGCCGCAGGCCTTATGGCCGCCGGCTGTGCAGCGCGGCGAGGACTGGATGTTATAATATATGATAAAAATGCGCGTCCCGGCCGAAAGCTTATGATAACCGGCAAGGGCAGGTGCAATCTTACCAATAACTGCGATAGGCAGACACTGATAGCAAATATAGTACACGGCGGGAAATTTTTATATTCTGCCTTTTCTGCTTTTGATACATCCGACACGATGGCCTTTTTTAAAAGGCTGGGCGTGCCTCTTAAAACCGAGCGCGGCCGGCGGGTGTTTCCGCAGTCGGACAAGGCGATGGACATTGTAGATGCACTTAAAAGATTTGCGGATAAATCAGGTGCGACGTATAAAAAGGGTGAAATATCAGATATAATAATAGAAGACGGAACTGTAAAAGGGGTAATTACGCCGGCGGGAGAAAAAATATATTCTGACGCTGTAATAGTGTGCACAGGCGGCCTCTCTTATCCCGGCACCGGCTCAACGGGCGACGGCTATAAATTTGCGCGCGCAGCGGGACACAGTGTAACCGAGCTTACACCGTCACTTGTCCCGCTTGTTGCTATAGAAGGCTGGTGCAGAAAGCTGCAGGGGCTGACGCTTAAAAATGTCGCCGTAAAGCTTATCAAGCGCGGCGCAAAAAAAGCGATATTTACCGACTTTGGCGAGATGCTTTTCACGCATTACGGGATATCAGGTCCGCTCGTATTAAGCGCCAGCGCGCATATAGATGATATGAAATCAGGTATATATGAATTTCATATAGATTTAAAACCGGCACTTGATAATAAAAAATTGTATGATAGAATAAACAGGGATTTAGTCAAATATTCTGCTAAAAATATAGAAAACGCACTGACAGATTTAATGCCTCACCGGATGATACCGGTAGTGATAGGCCTTGCAGGAATACCGGCGGAGATAAATGCCTCTGAAATGACGCGTGAGTATCGTATGGCGTTGACTAATACGCTAAAGGATATGACAATAACTGTTAAGGACTATTTAGGCTATGATGAAGCCGTTATTACCCGCGGCGGGGTAAATTTAAAAGAGATTGATCCAAAAACAATGCAGTCGCGCAAGGTTCGCGGGCTGGCCTTTGCCGGCGAGGTGTTGGATACAGACGCATATACCGGCGGATATAATTTGCAAATAGCTTTTTCCACAGGCTATACTGCTGGAGAAAATATTTTATCGGATGAGTGATGCTGCCAGTCTGCGTAAAAATCAATTGTTAACGCCGGCGCTAAATTGAGTGCTGATGGTCGGTGCAGCGAGTACCGCTGTATCACGGCATATTATAAAATTATATAAAACAAAGGATTGACGTAAAATGATAAATATAGCGATAGACGGCCCTTCGGGCGCCGGAAAAAGTACGATATCAAAGCTTGCGGCGGAAAGGTTCGGGTATATATATGTTGATACCGGGGCATTGTACCGCGCAGTTGGGCTTTATGCCGTGCGCTGCGGAATTGACCCGCAAAATGCAGAGCAGTCAGAGGCTATATTAAAAGACATGTCTATAGAAATGATGTATGTAAAAGGACATCAGCGCGTATATTTAAACGGCGAAGATGTAACGGACGACCTGCGCACTCCGCAGATATCAAAGGCGGCGTCGGATATATCGGCGCACCCAGCGGTGAGGAGGTTTTTGCTCGACACACAGCGAAAGCTTGCGGCAGAAAATAATGTTATTATGGACGGCCGCGATATCGGCACCACAATTTTGCCGGACGCGCAGATAAAAATATTCCTCACAGCATCTGCCGAAGACCGCGCACGTCGCAGGTATGACGAGCTTATAGCCAAGGGCGAGGATGTTACGTATGAGGGCGTGCTGGCCGATTTAAAACAGCGTGATTATAACGACTCTCACCGCGCGGCGTCTCCGCTGAAAGCTGCCGACGACGCCATATTGATAGATACTACGGGAAATACACTGGAAAAGTCCGTAGAAATTATCGTTAATACTATAAAAAGCAGGATAGAATGCATTTAGCCTTTGCCTGTATAGCGCAGTCTCGCTGCTGGCCGACGTCACGGCGGCAGATGTGCTATATTATTGTTTAGTCGTATGGCTGCGTTGGACTTAATTTAAATGTACGTTGCTGTCTGAGTCGACAAATTGTAAGCAGCTATGCCAGCACCATAATGCGATGCTCAGACGGCTGATGATTAGATATAGCTTTTTCAGGAAATATAGACTGTGCTTTTTGGCATTTCATAAAAAAGCGCAAACAGCGGATATATAAGACATGACTTTATCCGCTTTGACAGCCTTTATCATTTAAATTGTCCTTGACCTTATAATAAGCGTTATTGTCGCGTCGGCATATGAAACCTCAGCCCCGTCATTTATCTTTCGATATCCAACCGCGGCATACAGCCATATAACAAAAAGATTTTAAATTAGTTTTATTGCCGCCGCTGCTCTATAAATCAAAGATGATTATTAGTGAATAGTCATCGACGCGGCGACTGCTTAAACATCACTGCGAAAGCCAATATATAGATATAAAACTTTATATATTTAGCCGACAAGAAATATAGCTATTTCACGCGGAATTTTCCTGCAGAGGCAGAAAAACGCAGCGTTAAATTTCAAATAAACAGAAACAGGGAGACTATAGTTATGTTTGATAGAATTCTTTTAACAATAGCAAAGCCAATCGCCCGCATAATTTTCCCGCTTAGAGTGATAGGAAAAGAGAACATACCAAGAAATGGCGGTTTTATAATATGCGGAAATCACACTGCACTGCTTGACCCTGTATTTTTGCTGCTTACCTGTCCGCGCAGGATATATTTTATGGCAAAAGAAGAGCTCATGAAAAAAGGAATAGCAAAATGGTTCTTTAAAAAATTCCATGTATTTACTATAAAGCGCGGCGCCGGTGACATCGAGAGCGTAAACTATGCCATAGATTTAGTTGAAAAAGGAGAAATACTCGGCATTTTTCCGGAGGGCAAGCGCTCAAAGGATTACACACCGCAGAATGCAAAGGCCGGCATAGCGCTTATAGCGCACACTGCAAAGGCAGACATTCTTCCTGTTGGAATATATGCGAAGGGAAGAATAAAGCCGTTTAAGCTTACGACGGTAAGATACGGCAAATTGATAAAATACGATGAGCTTGGCATGAGCGAAGCAGGAGGACGAAGCGAATACAAGGCGGCGTCGGTTAAAATTATGGATGAGATAAAGCATTTGTGGGGTATGGGACATGAAAAGAATACTGCTAGCTGAGACGGCAGGTTTCTGCTTTGGCGTCGACCGCGCCGTTAAAATGGTTGAGCAGCTTCTTGAAAGCAGCGAGAGAGTATATACGCTGGGACCTATTATACACAATCCACAGCTTGTAAAAGAGCTTGAGCAAAAGGGCGCGACAATAGCTGCGTCGGTAAACGACGTACCCAAGGGCGGTACGCTGGTGATAAGCTCGCACGGCGCGCCGGCGTCGGTATATACTGAAGCCCAAAAAAGGGGAATAAAGGTTGTTGACGCGACCTGTCCATATGTGGGAAAAATACATAAAATTGTCAGCAGAGCATGGGACGACGGCAGGCTTCTGCTTGTCGCCGGCGATGCGAGCCATACTGAGATACGCGGGATTGTAGGGCATTATCCGGGCGAGAGCAAGGTCTTTAAAGATGAGAATGAGCTTGAAAAACTGCTGTCATCGGGAGAAATTGACGTAAATTGTCCCATTACGGCAATATCTCAGACAACATTTAATCAAAAAATATGGGATGAGTGCAAGAAAAAATTAAAAAAAGTGTGTACAAATCTGATAGTTTTTGATACAATATGTAAAGCGACTGCTGAACGTCAGACAGAAGCTGCCGACATAGCGAAGGAAGCGGATGTGATGATAGTAGTCGGGGGACGTCAAAGCTCCAATACGGCAAAGCTTAAGGATGTAAGCGAAAGATACGCGCCTACATATCTTATAGAAACCGCAGCGGAGCTGCCGATGGATGTATTGGCAGGCGTCGGGTGCGTAGGAGTCACGGCAGGTGCTTCCACGCCCGCCCATATAATAAAGGAGGTTCTAGACACGATGTCGGAAGAGAAAGTAAACACAATGAAGGAAACTGATGAGGAGGTAAAGGCTACGCCGGTGGAAGAGACTGCGGCTGCTGAACAGCAGGCAGCGCCTCAGAAGTCCTTTGACGATATGACTTTTGAAGAAGCGCTGGAAGCTTCTTTAAATAGCCTTAATTCCGACCAGAAGGTACGGGGTGTGGTTATGTCGATAAACCCCACCGAGGTACAGGTAGATATAGGACGCAAGCATGCAGGCATAATTCCGGTAAGCGAACTTTCAAACGATTCGAGCGTTAAGCCAGAAGACATAGTGAAAGTTGGCGACGAGCTGGATTTAGTAGTTATAAAGACAAATGACGCAGAAGGCATAGTAACTCTTTCACGCCGCCGTTATGAAGCTATGGCTGGTTGGGACAACATACTTAAGGCCAAGGAAAGCGGCGAGCCGGTAGACGGAGTAGTAAAGAGCGTTGTAAAGGGCGGCGTTCAGGCGTTGGCCAACGGCGTGAGAATATTTATTCCTGCTTCGCACGCATCTCTTTCAAGGGGCGACGCACTTGAGCCGCTGGTAGGCAAGCAGGTTAAAATCGAGATTATTGAAATTAACCGCGGCCGCAGGGCAGTCGGTTCGATACGCAAATTCTTAAAGGCTCAGCGCAAGGAGAGAGAGGACGAGTTCTGGAACAATCTTGCCATAGGCCAGACATATGAGGGAACTGTTAAATCAATGACGTCATACGGTGCATTTGTTGATTTGGGCCCGGTAGACGGCATGATACATATATCAGAGCTTTCATGGTCGCGTATAAAGACTCCGGAGGATGTTCTTAAGATAGGCGACAAGGTCACGGTATATATAAAGGATATCGACACTGAAAAGCGCAAGATATCACTTGGCTATAAAAAGGAAGAGGATAATCCTTGGAATATACTTAAGAACGGTTACAGCGTTGGACAGGTAGTACCTGTAAAGGTAGTCAACATCAAGCCGTACGGCGCTTTTGTCAATGTTATAAACGGCATTGACGGACTTATACACATATCTCAGATAGCCGACCACCGTATTGAAAATCCGGCAAGCGAGCTTCAGATAGGACAGGAGTTCGAGGCCAAGATAACCGAGATCGACTTTGAAAACAAGCGTGTAAGCCTTTCAATAAGGGCGCTGCTTGAAGATAAGAAAGCCGAAGAGGAAAAAGAAATTGTAGAAGAGTACAATAAGTCGGTGGCTGAAAGCGAAACGGCGTCTGACAGTGATGACGCTGAGGCTCAGGACTAAGCTTTGACGGCAGATGACGCGGGCGCGGATGTACATTAGATGTAAGTATAGAATGATGGCGTTTTAAATCAGCGTCATATCATGAGTTTTGGCATGTGATTAATGAATATCACAGCAGTGCAGATGATTAACAGAAGCAGCTGGAGTAATCCGGCTGCTTTTAATTTATTCCTTGACTGTGAGATAAAAAACTGTTATAATATTTTTCTGTAAAGAACGGCTGTTTATACAAAACGGCTGTATTTATAGGAATATCAAGAGAAGATGTTTCTATCCTTGCTCATTAATATGAATGGGCCAAAGACCAAAAGGAGGTGCTGAAAATGGCAGTAAAAGGTTCTTATGAGACAGTCATGGTATTCTCTGTTAAGGGCGGCGAGGAAAAAGCGCAGGAGCTTAAAGAGAAGTTTAAGGCCATGATTGAAGAGCAGGCTGAAGAAGTCAGCATGGATGATTGGGGTAAGCGCAAGCTTGCATATCCGATTAACTATGAGACAGAAGGTTATTATGTTCTTTTCAATTACAAGAGCAATACCGATTTTCCTGCAGAATTAGACCGCGTTCTGAACATAACAGAAGGCGTGCTTCGTTCACTTATAGTAAAGAAATAGTGTAAGAAAAAAGGATGGTGCGAAAAGTATGCTGAATGTAGTTGTACTTAACGGCAGATTAACAGCTGATCCTGAGCTGAGATATACACAGAGCAATGTGGCTGTAACAAGCTTTACTTTGGCGGTTGACCGCAGCTTTGCAAGGCAGGGCACAGAGAGAGTGACTGACTTTATAAATATAGTTGCATGGCGTCAGACGGCAGAATTTGTGGGAAGATATTTTCACAAGGGTCAGCTGGTTGCCGTACAGGGTTCACTGCAGGTAAGAAGCTACACTGATAAAGACGGTAATAATCGCCGTGTATATGAAGTAGTAGCAGATCAGGTGCATTTTGCAGAGTCTAAGAGAGACAATTACGGCAGCACAGAACCGTCCTATAGCAATGCGCCGTCGCAGGAAGCTCCGTCATTTTCCAGCGTTGATGCTGGCGATTTTGAGGAAATACAGGGCGCAGACGATGATTTGCCGTTTTAATTAACGAGCGGATTTATTAGAATTTTGGAGGTGTCTTAAATGGCTGAAAGAGACGAAAAGCAAAGTCGCGGAAGAAAGGGCCGCAAAAAGGTATGTGCTTTTTGCGTGGACAGATGCGAATATATAGATTACAAAGATACTGCAAAGCTTAGAAAGTTTATATCTGAGAGAGCGAAGATATTGCCGAGAAGAGTAACCGGCACATGCGCTTCGCATCAGCGTGAACTTACGACGGCTATAAAAAGGGCGCGTCATATCGCTTTGCTTCCGTATGTAAGCGATTAAGAGATGTTAATAAAAAAGTCGGTGCTTTATAAAGCACCGACTTTTTGAATTATTTAAAATTTTAATGTTGTATATTTATTCATTAGTCTAAGAAAATAAAATTTTCTCTCAAAAAAGTTTTTCTAAAATTTTTCAAGGAATAATATAGACATATAAAGGAAAACTTTTATTAGTTGGGAGGAAATTTAATGAATATAAAAATTTCTAAAGCAGCCAAAAAAGCATGGCAGATTATTACAATAATCCTTTTAAATATACTGATAATTGTTTTTATATCTGACGGCAGCGCATCAGCTCTTTCCAAAATGGGCTCTCGCGGAGATGAAGTATTGCAAATACAGCAGAAGCTTAAGGACATGGGATATTACCAGGGAAATGTTGACGGCATGTACGGCTACCAGACAATGAATGCTGTAAAAGAATTTCAAAGCGACAATTCGCTTAGTGTTGATGGAATAGCCGGAACGCAGACTTTACAGGCATTAGGAATAACCGGAGACTCGGGATCAAACATGGGATCGTCAGATTATAACCTATTAGCCAGAGTAATATCGGCAGAGGCGCGCGGGGAGCCATATAACGGACAAGTAGCCGTCGGCGCGGTAATAATGAACAGAGTAAAGCACCCGTCTTTTCCAGATACCATATCGTCAGTTATATATCAAAAGGGCGCTTTTGACTGCATGTATGACGGTCAAATAAATGAGCCGGTCGCTGAAAGCGCATACCGCGCGGCGCAGGAAGCAATGAACGGAAGCGACCCGTCCGGCGGGGCAATATATTATTATAATCCGGCGACGGCGACAAACTCGTGGATTCTTTCAAGAAAAATAATAACTACCATAGGCAATCACGTATTCTGCGAATAAAGAGCGATTAATTATAATAAAAATTAAAATACTGTATCGACATTATCGTTCAATACACAGGCAAAAGCAAAAAAGCACCGCCCCATTAAGCGCGGTGCTTTTTTATTGATATTATTTTTTGCTTTTATCTATACTAGAATTTATAAATTTATTAAGTTTAGCTTGTTCATCGGCAGACAACTGACGGTATTTCATAATAATAGCCTGTTCATCCTCACTGAGCAAAGCAAAATTTTCCCTAGATTTATTATAAATAGTCGTATCATCACGAACTGCTTCGCTTTCTTCATGCTCATATCCAAGAAGATTATCTACAGTAGTATTAAATATTCTAGCAAGTTTTATAAGAGTCTCTATAGGGGGAACAGATTTACCTGTTTCATAATAACTGTAAGTAGATCTATCAATATTTAGAACTTCCGCAAGCTGTTTTTGAGTAAGCTCCATCTTTTCTCTGTATTTTCTTAAGGTTAAATGTAACATTATAATCTCCTTAAAAATATATTCTTTTATAGATTATATAATAAAAATTTGTAATATACTATGAAATGTGAGGGGATTTCACAGTAAAAATATGGGAATTTCTTATTTAACTTAAAATTCAAGCAAAAAGATGTAGATTTTTGTTGATTTTTACATTAATTTATAAAAAATAGTTATATGTTGTTAATATAAGATATAATAAGACTACAAAATAAAATCGACAATAAAAGAGTAAAAAATACAAATTTAAGGAATCGAAAAGGGTTGATGATACTCAAAATTCTGCATTTTCAGACATTTTATTGTAAAACAGTGTTCTTCAGCTACCGAATAGCAAATAGGTGAAATATTGATTTATAATCACCATTCGGCAAAAGAATAAAACTAAGCTTTTATAAAAGATTTTGAAGTATATAGTTCTTGAAGTTTAAATGTGAAATTGCTATAATCATATTATATAAAAGTATAAAAGAGAATTTGAGTGAAAATTGTCATAATACGGAGGTCCGCATGATAAAACCAAAAAAATTTAAAAAGTCTATATTCGGCGGATTTAACAGGCGAGAGGTAATAAACTATATAAATGAACTTGATGAAGCTATAACGGCTCTTGAGGCAGAAAACGGCGGACTCAGAAACGATAACGCGGTTTTAAAAGCTAAGGTCGAAGACACTCTGCAGCAGCTTAACGATATAAAACAGTTCTCAAGCGAGACAGATATGTCTAATAGCAGTCAGGTTATATCAGCAAATGATGAAATTAGCAATACTCACGGATTTGAAGTACGAGAGGATATATTAAGCGATTTAATGGATGAAGATAATTCGCGCTATGAAACGAAAGATGTACATGATTTGAGCCTCGATATAGGCAATATTCTTTTAGCCGCAAGAGAATGTGCGGATGATATAATAAAAGAAGCCGAAGATAAATCTAAAGAGATGAAGATAAGCGCGCTTAAAAGCTCTGAGGACCTTATACAAACGCTTAATAAGACGCAGATTTATATTAAGTCGCTGAGTGATGACATAAATGAGGCTATAGGCAAATTTGAAGCGGAATAAAACAGCAGATGGGTGAGAACATGGCGGATATAATAATCAGAGCAGAGGGGCTTAGCAGCCGTGCCAGTGAGCTTAAAGCAGGTGACAGCATAAGGCTTACCGGCACGGTTTATACATCAAGGGATGCGGCGCATAAGCGCATTAAGGCGCTAATAGAAAGCGGAGGAAAGCTTCCGTTTGAACTTAAAGGCGCAGTGATATACTATGCGGGACCTACACAGGCAAAGCCCGGCATGGTAATTGGAAGCTGCGGCCCTACAACATCCGGCAGAATGGACCCATATGCACCGCTGCTTATGGATAATGGGCTTATAGGGATGATAGGCAAGGGCGACCGCTCGCCGGCAGTTTATGAAGCGATAAAACGTAATAAAGGAGTATACCTCTGCGCAATAGGCGGTGCCGGTGCATTATATGCCGGGGCGGTAGAGAGCTGCGAGGTAATAGCATTTGAAGATTTGGGTTGTGAATCTGTTAAAAGATTGTTTGTAAGGGACTTTCCGTTGATAGTGGGAATAGATTCAGAGGGTGGCTCAATATTTAAATAATTATTTATAGCTTGTATTGTATATATCAGCGTGTGCTGTTATAATAGCTTTGTACATAAAAAGGCGTGGGATTTTATATCCGAGCCGTAATAAAATATATTATTATGTATAAGCATAATATTAATTTTAGGAGTGATACATCATGGTAGTAAAGGTTTACAAAACAGCGGAGGAAATAGGAAAGGCGGCTGCGGCAATGTACGCGGCACAGGTGATAAAAAAGCCTGACAGCGTGCTTGGCTTTGCCACCGGCTCAACACCTATTCCAACATATAAAAGCATTATAGAGCTTTATAATGAGGGCGTAATTGATTTTAGTCAGGTTACGACATTTAATCTTGACGAATATTCCGGCCTTGACGGCACACATGACCAGAGCTACAGATACTTTATGATGCAGAATCTTTTCAATCATATAAATGTGAGAAAAGACGCAATAAATATTATAAACGGCAACTCCGGCGACGATGAGAAAGCCTGCAAGGAATATGAAGAGCGCATAAATAGGGCTGGCGGCATTGATTTACAGATTTTAGGTATTGGCAACAACGGCCACATAGCCTTTAACGAGCCGGCGGACTATTTCCCGAATGAGACGCATACAGTAAAATTGACAGAAAGCACAATAGAAGCAAACAAGCGCTTCTTCAACAGCGCAGATGAAGTGCCAAAATATGCGCTTACAATGGGCATAGGCTCTATTATGAGGGCAAGGTCAATTATTCTTATAGCAACAGGTTCGGCCAAGGCACAGGCTATTTATGACAGCGTAAAGGGAAATATTACTCCAAACTGCCCGGCGTCTGTACTGCAGCTTCACAATGACGTAACATTCTTGGTAGATGAAGCAGCGGCCGCAAAGCTGTAGGAATTGGATGAGGAAAAATATAAAAGAAATACGTGAAAGGATGTAACCCAAAATGCAGCATACACTATACGGAGACGGAGTGCATGACGATACCGCTGCCATACAGGAAATGATAGATGCAAGTCATAACGAATTGACGCTTGAAGCGCCAAAGGTGTGTTATCTTATTTCCAAGGCGCTGGAGCTGCCATCGAATTTCAGGCTGGTACTGCCGCGCTTTGCTGAGATTAGGCTTGCCGATAATTCTAACTGCCTGATGCTTAGGAATAAGGCATATAATAAATCCGGCAAAATGATAGAGACCTGCTTTCCGGACCATACCGGCGGCATGCATGTTCATAACAACGACGAGTTCGACATGAATGAAAATATCGAGGTAATGGGCGGAATATGGAATTACAACAACATGGGGCAGAGAAAGAACCCCATCCACTATGACCACGATGATTTGCCGTATTATACAGGCACAGCGTTTTTCTTTTTCGGCGTGCGCAATCTGCGGGTGTCAAATCTGACTATAAAAGACCCCGTCACATATGCCGCAACTTTTGACACTATATCCTATTTCACTTTTGAGAATATCACATTTGATTTCAATTACGGTAATCCTCGCCCGGCAAATATGGACGGCATACATCTTAACGGCAACTGCCACTATGGCGTATTCCGCAATCTTAAGGGCACATGCTACGACGACCTTATCGCGCTTAATTCCGACGAGGGCTCCGACGGTCCTATAACGAATATAGAGATTGACGGCCTCTTTGCAGAGGACTGCCACAGTGCCGTAAGAATGCTTACTGTAAAACATCCGCTGGAAAACGTGCATATAAGCAATGTCTACGGCACATATTATCAGTATTGCATAGCACTGTCGAAGTGCTATGCGGGTGACGCATTAGGACATTATGACGGTATATCGATTGACCACATTTATGCGTCAAAAGCCGATAGAAAAACAATTTACGGCAAAGACGGCAGCTATGTATATGCGATTATATGGGTGGAGCCGTATATAAACGTTAAGAGCCTGAGCATAAAAGAGCTTTACCGCAAGGAAAATAATACCCCTGTTGAGACAATATATATAGGCGACGATGCAAACGTTGATTTGCTTACGGTTGACAGGATTTCATTTGAAAATCATACCGGCACGCCTACACCTCTTATTCTCAATAAGGGCAAAATAAAGAAATTTGTGCTTGGCCTGACAGACACTCGCGGCGACGAGGTGCTTGACAATAGAGGCACAATAGATAATCAGATTAATATGCAATAAATAAAAGCGAAAGCGCAAAAAGCCTCCGATGTTTCGGAGGCTTTTTCTTGTATAATTGCAACTATATAAAAATAGAAAATATGAATATTGCTTATCATATTACGCCAGTAGTCATAGAATAATCGGATGATTTTCAATAAGCAATCTGTGTATCAATCTTTCATAAGAGTTATGCAGCTGAGTTTAAGAGAGAGCACTTTACTGAAGATAAGTATCCGCCGAAGCACTTATCGGTATAACCCGCAAAAGCATTATGAAAGTTATAAATAGCGAAACTATTTTTCCCCTTTTCATTTTACATCCCTCATTTTCCTATTTTTGATTGCTTTAACTATTAAGTATACTATCTCTGAAATCAGGGCAAGGAAAAAAGCTGCAACTGTTGCTATAATATAAGCCTTAAGGATTGTTTGAAATGGCTCAGGCCCAGCTGTAAACCAAAATGTTGCATTGATAAATAATGTAAAGAAAAGGAAGCCAAAAGCGAATAGGAACATAAATAAACCTATTATTAAACACACCTTTGCAAACATAGGCTTGACAGGTCTTGTAACCAGAGCCATAAGAAACGCTGCCGACATTATGCAAAACAATATAAACAAGATATAGCATGTTATTCTATAAGTAATGATGCCCGGAAAAAAATTTGAGCCAAACATCATCGCAACTGGTAAAACAGCTACAATTGGCAGCAGGCAAAGTCCGGTTCTCAGAGATATTTTGGATATTTTCTCTTTCATTTTATTCGCCCCCATTTCTATAAATTTCTTAAAATATATAACAATTATATCATAATTATTATAAATATTACATTAAAATTTAAAATAATTTAGTTATATTTCTTGAAATCTTAATAAATGATTTAGAATTAAAAAGAGAGCAGATAAATTATCTGCTCTCTTTAATAACCTTAAGACGTGAAAACTCTTCGCGTTCTTTTTCCTCAAGTGATTCATTAATAAACTTGACGTCGTGCTCTAATTTAGGAATAGTAATATTTTTAAGGGAGTTGGCCCTTTTCTGAGTTTTTTTAATAGCGCTTGCCAGCCTATATACGCTGTTTTCAATTTCGGCAAGCTTTACAGTAAGCTTTTTAACCTTGTCGAATTTAACATACGCCTCATCAAGAGATGCGCGGGTATTGATTATGCCGTAATAATTCTTTTCCGGCGACTCGGTATATTCTACTGACGGAATTTCAATTCCCATTACCGAGTGATATTTTATATTTACGCCATTATCTATCGGCACAGACAGTGCTGCTTCATCGTTTATACCAAGTGTTATATTAGCGCGCTGCAGCGCCTTGTACGCCTCACTGTAGGTGGTGTCTATCAGCTGCTGAATTTCATTGGCAACATCAATCAAAGACATAGCCTCACGTATGAGGATGTTTCTTTTGCGGTCCATCAGCTCATAACCGACCTTTGCAAGACTCAAAGATTTTTTTGTATTAATAAGCGCGCTTTTGGTAGGAGTAACCTGTCCCGCCATAATGTCGCCTCCTTCGTTTCAAATCAGCTTTCAGCTTGCTTATAGCGCTTATCCAGCAACTTGTCGTCAATTCTGTCAAGCTCGCTTCTCGGCAGGGTAAAGAGGACTTCCCACCCCATATCCAAAGACATATCAATGCTGCGATTTTCAGTGTGCGACTGGTTTAAAAACACTTGCTCAAATCTATTTCCAAATTCAATATATTTCTTATCCGTCTCCGACAGCTCATCCTCGCCGATAACAGAGGCCAGAGAACGTGCATCGTTAACCTTGGCATAGGATGAATAAAGCTGATTGGCCAAGTCAACGTGGTCGTCACGGGTATACTCAGCACCTATACCGTCTTTCATAAGTCTTGAAAGGGAGGGGAGAACGTTTACAGGAGGATATATACCCTTGCCCTCAAGTGCGCGGTCGAGCACTATCTGACCTTCGGTAATATATCCGGTAAGGTCCGGCACCGGATGCGTTATGTCGTCATTAGGCATTGTTAGAATTGGAATTTGCGTGACAGAGCCGCTGCTGGTATTAATCATACCGGCGCGCTCGTAAAGAGACGCGAGGTCAGAGTAAAGATAGCTTGGAAATCCCTTACGTCCTGGAATTTCGCCCTTTGAGGAACTAAACTCGCGCACAGCTTCAGCGTAAGATGTAAGGTCGGTCATAACGACAAGCACATGCTTGCCAAGGTCGTATGCAAGATATTCTGCCGCCGTCAGTGCACAGCGGGGAGTAAGAATTCTTTCTATAATCGGGTCATTTGCAAGATTTAAAAACATAACGGTGTGGTTAAGCACGCCGGAGGATTCAAATGAGTGCCTAAAGAAATCGGCGACGTCGTTTTTAACGCCCATAGCGGCAAAGACTATGGCAAACTCGCCGCTATCGGAGCCCGTCAGCCTCGCCTGACGTACAATCTGCGCTGCAAGCTCATTGTGGCACATACCTGAGCCGGAGAAAATAGGCAGCTTCTGGCCGCGTATAAGCGTCGTAAGCACATCTATAGACGATATGCCGGTATTTATATAGTTTCGCGGATATACCCTCGAAACGGGATTTATAGGACTGCCGTTTATGTCGCGGCGCACTTTTGGGAAAATTTCACCCATACCGTCGGCCGGCTCACCAACGCCATTGAATATTCTGCCGAACATCTCAGGCGACATAGCCAGCTCCATCGGATGCGCCGTAAATACCGAGCGCGTATTTGTAAGCGAAATTCCAACCGTGCCCTCAAACACCTGTATGACGACGCGCTGTCCGTCTATCTGCACTATTCTGCCCATGCGTGAGGAGCCGTCGTCTAAATTTAATTTTACTATCTCCTCAAACGAAGCGTCCTCGACGCCGTCTAAAACAACCAGCGAGCCCTTTATTTCACTAAGTCCAACGTGTTCAATAATCATAGATAAAACCCTCCCTTAATTTAGCGGCCCGATATTAGAGCATCCATAGTTTTATCTATATCGGTTATATATTCATCAAATTTTTCAGGTTCATTGTTTTTTATATCATATTTCATCTTTGTAAGCTTTTCAAAAAGCCCCGTATCCGTCATAAGCCCTATCGGCATGCCGGTGGATACAAGTTCGCTGCACCGATTATAAAGATGCATTATAACTTTCATCATTAAAAATTGCTTGTCAAGCGGGACATATGTATCCTCCGCATGATATGCATTCTGCTGTAAAAAGCCCACGCGTATAACCTTGCCTATTTCAATAATAAGCTTCTGATTATCCGGCAGAACGTCGGCGCCGATAAGCTTAACAATCTCCATAAGAGAATCTTCTTCTCTTAAAACAGCAAGCATCTGCGCGCGCAAATCCATAAATTCCGGATTAATATTTTCCTCATACCACCGCGCCAAATCGCCGCTGTATTCGCTGTAGCTCGTCATCCAGTTTATAGCAGGATAATGTCTTGCATACGCGAGCGCCTTGTCCAGTGCCCAGAAGACTCTTGTAAAGCGCTTGGTATTCTGCGTAACCGGCTCAGAAAAGTCAGAGCCCTGCGGTGAAACGGCACCGATAACGGTTATAGAGCCGTTGTCTCCACCCAGTGTTTCCACCATTCCCGCGCGCTCATAAAAAGCCGACAGACGCGACGGCAGATAAGCAGGGAAGCCCTCTTCCGCCGGCATCTCTTCAAGACGGCCGGAAATTTCTCTCAGCGCTTCCGCCCATCTTGAGGTGGAGTCAGCCATCATTGCCACGTCATAGCCCATGTCGCGGTAATATTCAGCCAGCGTTATTCCGGTGTATATCGACGCCTCGCGCGCCGCCACCGGCATGTTTGATGTATTTGCAATAAGTACCGTGCGGTCGAAAAGAAGACGTCCGGTGCGCGGGTCGGTAAGGTCGCTGAATTCTTCAAGCACCTGCGTCATCTCGTTGCCGCGCTCGCCGCAGCCGACATATATAATTATATCGGCGTCGCACCACTTGGCGAGCTGATGCTGGGTCATTGTTTTTCCGGTGCCGAAGCCGCCCGGAATAGAGGCGGCGCCGCCCTTAGCAATAGGCAGCATAGAGTCTATTATGCGCTGTCCCGTTATAAGCGGAGTATGAAGCTCCAGCCTGTTTTTAATGGGACGCGGCACCCTTATAGGCCATTCCTGACAAAGGGTTACATTGTAGGCCTTACCGCTTTTGTCAGTATATTCAAGTACCGTGTCGTTTATAGTATATTCTCCGTCAGCGGCGACAGATGTGACGGTACCGGACGGAAAGGAAGGAGAAAGCATACATTTATGCTCAATAGAAGGCGTTTCCGGGCATGTGGCGTAAATTTGTCCCGGATTTATTTCGTCCCCTGCTTTAAGAGTAACATGTACCTTCCATTTTTTATTCTCGTCAAGTTTTGACGCGGTGTTGCCGCGCGTTATAAAAGCGCCGGTATTTTTTTCTATTTCCAGCAGCGGACGTTCAATGCCGTCAAAAATGCTGCTCAAAATACCAGGGCCAAGCGTCACCGACATAGGAGCAGAGGTGGAATATACCGGCTCGCCGGGCTTAAGGCCGGTTGTGTTCTCATAAACCTGAATAGTTGTATATTCGCTGTTTATGCCTATTACCTCGCCTATTAACTTGTCATTGCCGACAAATACCATTTCCTGCATGGAGAAGTCCTTGGTATTCTTTACGGTAACTACCGGTCCGTTTATGCCGTAAATTACGTTATTTGCCAATATAAACACCTCTTAAACTTATATCAATCAGTCAACATTAAGCCCGGAATTTTCCGCAAACCAGCCGCGCTGGGACTCAAGCCTTATATCAAGAGTATCGTCGGCTATTATTTTTCCGTCCTTGTCCGACGCTTTAAATCCACCAATTGCTATACTGTTATCCTCTTGAACATTTAAATCGGAAAATATTCCGCCGGCAGCTGCTTGAGCAAGCTTTACATCCGCCGGCCTTACATATAAAATAACACCGCCGTTAAAGAGTTCGCTCAGCTTTTTAGCAGAGCGGATAAGAAAATCCTTATATTCCGGCGTTTGCGTAAAAGCCGTAAGCTTTAAAGCCGTCTTATTAAAAACATCATCAGTTATTTCGGTGCGGCGGCGGAAGAGGGCCTTTCGTCCTTCAAGCTGCTTTTCAGCTATTTCGCGGCCAATATCCTCTCGAATGGCGGACGACCTTTTCTGCATAAAAGTATAGCTTTCGCGCTTTAACTGCGATTCGCATTTTGATATTTCATCTTTTATATACTGCTTAGTTTCCTGCTCAATAAGCTCACGCTTTTTTTCAGATTCTTTCATTATAGCTTCTACGAATCTGTCAATTTTAGCTTTCTGATCCAATGCGGCACCCCCTAAATTTTAACGCCTATGGCTTCGCGGACATACCGCGTTATAGAGTCTTTGGTACGTCCCTCAGCATGTCTGTCAGGAATTTCGACAAGCAGTGGGCGGCGATAATCAACCTTGATTTTATAAATGAGGTCAGGGCAAAGAGAAACCAGACGCTCGGTAATAAGAACTATTCCTATATTTTCATCCTTAATCGTCTTTTTTATTGATGCTTCAACCTCTTCAGCAGTATGCACGACCGTGCCGTCAATGCCGGCCAGCCTCATGCCTACTAATGTATCATGATTATCGCTTATTAAATATATCTGCATAAAAACAGTCCTTTGCCGTTTTAACTTAGACATGAAAGATTCAAGAGCAGCTTTATGTGTCAACACAGAACTTTGAATAAGAGAACAGCTGCTCTCACAGTCAAAAATCTATTGTCCAAAATAAACGGAATATTACAAAATTAATTCAAACTATCCTATCGTCGGCAGCTTAAGCCAGATAAGGAAAGCGATAACGAAGCCGTAAAGCGCGAGCGCTTCACCGAGAACAACAAAAATCATCGATTTACCAAACGAGCTCGGATCCTCCGAAACAGCGCCTATGGCAGCCGGAGCGCCGGCAGCCAGAGCAATACCAGCGCCTATACCCGCCAGTCCGATACTGAGCGCAGCGGCGATAAAGCCCATGCCTATTGCATTGTCATAGTCCGCCACATCAGCCTGTTCAGACACAGAAGTCTGCGCTGAAGCATCGTTTGTATCGGCAGTAGTAGTATCAGCAGAAACAGCTACTGCGCAGGAAAAGCATATTACGACTGACGCAAGGAGCATTACAGCGTGGCGCTTAAGCGCTCTCTTTACATTGCCGGTTCTGCGCATCGTGCGGAAAGCAACAAATACAGAAGCGGCGATAGCGATAATTGGGATAGCGATTACAAAAGCGATAAGTAATGTTGACATAATTTTACTCCAATCCGGGAATTAACCCTTATATTTGTTGAATATCATTTTTAATATTTATTGACGCGTATTTTCTGCCGCCGCCCTCATAGAAGCGGCTGAACATCTCGTAGAATTCAAGCCTTAATACCTGAACACCAACAAGCAGCCCCTCAAGCACGGTGACAAAGACATTGCCGAACACCATTATAATTATACCGACTATTCCGCCGCCGACAATATCGTAAAGAGAGGTGAAGACCATCATCATGCTGGCGTGCACTAAGACAAATGCACCTACACGTATAAAAGATACAGTATTTGTAAAGAAAGTCAAAATTGATTCAAACAGTTCAAAGAAGCTTTGCATGAAATATTCTCCAAAGCTCATGTCCAAAAGCTTCTTTTTGTGCGACACAAGGTTGCCGAGCGGCTCTTTAAACAGAATGATTATAATAGGAAGAACGACGCCTATAAGTATCGTCGGAAGCAGCGGCAGACTAAAGCCTAACATTATGCTGCCAGCCACCAATATAATTGTAAGATAAATTGCCATTCCGGCAAATCCGTTCGGACCAAACAGCGATTTTTCATAGTTTTTCTGCTTTAAATTGGATACAATGTTGAGCAGCATTGCTATTACAATCATCGCCATGCCGAAAATAATGGCAAACAGCAGTATTGTTGTAACATCTTCCATTACGCTTATTGGCTTTTCACTAAATCCGATTGCTCGGTATAACGGGTCAAGTACATTTTCCAGCCCAAATACCGAGCCGAATACAATTCCGAAAAAAGCGCCGCACAGTCCGCACGGTATAAGTATTTTACCAAGCGGCATTCCCTTAAGCTTATACATGAGAAAGCCGGCAATCGCCAAAACAATGCCCTGACCCAAATCGGCAAACATTATGCCGAACATTATGGTATATGTGATAGCCACGAAAATGGTTGGGTCAATCTCGCCGTAATTAGGAAGCCCATACATCGACACAAAATATTCAAACGGCCTGAAAATTTTTAAATTTCGCAGCTTTGTAGGCGGCTTTACACGATTATTTTTCTTTGGCTCGTCATAGGAATATTCTATTCCGTCGACCTTATCCATTATTTTTGAGAATTTGGCTTTCTCCTTAAGCGGAATCCAGCCGACCAACATGAAGTAATTGTTGTACTTTGCGCAGTACCGCCTTATTTCAAACGCGTTGTATCTCAGCTTAATTGAAGTATATATTTTAAGACAACGGTCATGCTCGCTACTCACAAACTCTATAATTTCATTGGTAAGCGACTCATAATCTTCCTGCAGCTTCTCACGTCTTGCCGTAAGTTCGTCAAGCGCCTGAGCAGGAGTACCAGCAGAATCAGGTATTCTAAGACGCTCAAAATATAGGCTTGCAAAAATTTCGTCGACCTCGTCCTCTCGCTCCAGCGGAGTAACATAAACCCCCCAATAGAATTCGTCGTCAGAAGAGCAGGGAACAAATACAAGATAAGGATTGTCCGTGAAAGTCTTCAGCTTAACAAAGCTGTCAGCAGGAATACGTCCGAACCTAACCTTTAAATACTGCGATGAAAACACTTTGGACAGCGGAATATCAAGCGATGTAAAATGCTGAAGCTGCTCAATACTTATATCAAGAGATGCCAGTTCTTTTTCAATGTTTGAATGATTTGCTATAAGCGAGTCCATCTGTTCTTTAAATTTATCGGTGTATTTTACTATATCGTCGACATCAATATCGATTTCACTATCCTTAATAAGCTCTGGCTCTATGTCCGAAAGTTTTAAGATGTCGGTAAGTTTAGATAAAGGCGCAGCATAAGGATTTTCGTCAGTAACACGGGCAATAGATATTGCTTTAACGTCAGAAAGCAGCTCTGTAGTAGATTCTGGCTGAAAAACTCGTGAGCTGACGCAAGCGTCTATAGCTTTATCCAGTATGTTGTAATTGCCTATTAAATTGACCATCGTCATTTTTTCTACAGACAAATTTTCACCCCCTAATTATGAATAAAACAAAACTAAATCTTTATATTCATCAAAGGGCACTTTATACCTTGCGCCTTCGATAATAGTCGTAATATCTTTAATCTCATAATCAAATAGATAAAAGTAGCATGCCATCGCCACTGACGAGTACTTAGTATATCTCAGCTTTTTAGAAATGTATTTATAAAATACAATATAGCAGTTCATGTCAATTCTAGAATTGCTAAAATCGCAATATTTGGTGTGGTAAGCCTGCTTTACTATTTCCAAAACCTCATCTGGATTATCTGAGGAAAGCATTTTATTTAGCTGCTTTTTTGAAATTTTATATTGATATGGCAGCATTTGTGAAATAAGCACTTCTTTAGAGAGTCCAAAATATTTTTTGCTGCGGTAAATACGTCTTATATTGTCAAGCTCAGCTTTCATTTTATATATATTAATTAAATCTTCATTGCCCGCATGCAGGCTGCCGCCTATAAGCTTGAAAAGCAGTTTATATAAATATTTGTAAAGCTCAGCCTCTATGTTTAAAATGTCAAGCGGCTCTCCTTCTTTAACCTCAAAGGGAGAAAATAACTTCTGATAAGGCGAGTGACTTAAAAACTCAATAAGCTCGCTGTAACTTTTAACCTGAGACAGCGCAACTAAGTCTAGCGGTGTATGTTTGTTGAAAAAGTCTGGTATATTCAGCAGGTATTCCTCCGGATGCCCCGCATTAAAGTACCTGATAAAGCTTAAAAGCTCTTCAATCTCGCCGTATGCTGTTATAAACTCAAAGAAGTGATTGCCGACAGATTTTTCAAAATTGCATAACTCGGCAAAGTCGGATAAAAGTTGAGAGCGAAGAAGAAGTTCAAGATTTCCGCGATGTATGGCCGATTCATTTATATTTTTAAGCACATTCCCATAATGTGTATTGCTCTTTAAATATGCGGCAATATCCGAAACGCTGGACATAGCTACAAGGGCTTTATAGTCGTCGGACTTTAAGCGTTTTCCGAATTTGGCCCGTGTTTTGGTAAGCACGGAATTAGATGCATAGTTGCTTAACATATCAATTACCATCCATTTTCAGGCAAAATTAGAGGCAGAATGTTATTTAAAAAATCAATTAATTGATTTTTTAAATAACATATCTACCCAATTCTCAGCTTTGCTTTCATATGCTTTATTAAGCTTATCCATAATGGCTTTGTTCTGCTCGTCATTTTTCTTTATCTGATTTTCTGCTGCCTGACGCTCAGATTTTTCAAATTCCGCTATGCGTGCCTGCATTTTCTCATTAAATTCACGGCGAAGCTCTTCTTTTTTCTGATTTATAGAAGACTTGGCTTCAGTACGCATGGCCTCTGATTTAGCGGTCATTTCGCGGGCTTTTGTATCTATTTCCAGGATTTTTTTAATCATGTCTTCCATACTCATTCTCCTAACCGTAAATATAATAATCCTTTGTTAAATAAAATACAATAGCAAATATTTATAAAACGAATTATAGCACTATCCAAAATAATTTGCAAATTGCCTATATAAATCAAAAAGTAATTTTTCACAAAAAAACGCTTGATGTTTTGTGAAAGATAATTTTATTTTATGATTTTTACATTCGAAAGATTTTGAAATATCTATCAAAGCATAAATAGATAATAAAAAGTAAACATTAAAATAAAATCATATTTTAGCTGGGTGAGAAATGAATACAATTATAATATTCGGCGATGAAGATGACAATGAAATATATATGCTGCTGAAAAAATACTTTTATGCTAATTGCATAGCAATAAGCAAATTTGAGCTGTATTTGTCAAAGCATCCGGAAATTCTTTTAATTGAAAAAAGCAGTTTATTTGATATTGTTGCAAATAACGCAATAATCATTTTCAAAAACACCTGCAAAGTAAATCATATTCACAATTTTTTGTCGGGCTTTACAGCGGTATTTGACTCAAAAAACAGCGATGTAAAAAATTTTTTGCTGGGCAGAAATATAAGAGCCGTTTCATGCGGGCTTGGGACAAGCGACACGCTTAATATTTCGGGAGTAGAACTGGGCGCCGCCGTAAGCCTTCAGCGAAAGCTTCCGACGCTAAGCGGCGAGATAAATTTACCTCAGGATATAGTTGTAAAAAATATCGGCAAGTTAGATGAATTTTCTGTTATGGCTTTTTGCGCCGTCAAATTGCTCACCGGCAAGACGGACGGACTAAATATTGATTTAAAATTTTTCCAGTAATTTACAGTAATAAAAAAGTATATAGAGATAATAATATTACTGCAAACGCTGAAAAGAATAAAGTAAGGAGTGCAATAAAACATGGCTAAGAGTTCTAATAATCAGGCTTTAGTACCTGAGGCTCGTGAAGCTCTGAACCGCTTCAAGATGGAAGCTGCTAACGAGGTTGGCGTAAATCTTAAGCAGGGCTACAATGGTGATCTGACCTCTAAGCAGGCCGGTTCAATAGGCGGACAGATGGTTAAAAAGATGATCCAGTCCTATGAAAGCAATATGAGATAAGACCTGTATTTCAGGAACGCCCCGCAAAAACGGGGCGTTATTTTTATCTTAAAAAATTAAAATCTTAGTGTATTGCTTAATATTCTATTAGGAGTATAAAAACTAACTTAAAGGATATAAATATACAGAACAAAAAAGAGAAAATATATTGCCACATATTGAGATGTTAAAAAAAGAATAATTTATGAATTAATGAGCAAAATATATCAGAAGCAATGAGAGTATAGCTTCATTGACAAAGCGTTAAAAGGAGTTGAAATAAATGCTTGATAGGATATCGCTTGTTCTCGTTATAATAGGCGCCCTTAACTGGGGTAGCATAGGCCTTTTCCAGTTTGATATTGTCGGATGGCTGTTCGGCGGGCAGGGCGCTATAGTCAGCAGGATTATATACACATTAGTTGCTTTGGCAGGTGTATGGTGTATATCGTTGCTTTTCCGTCAACGAGAAGATATTGTAGAACGAGTGGAAAAATAACAAAGCATAATCAAAATGAGCGGGATAGTCTCCCGCTCATTTTGCTATAGATTAAAAGCATTAATTTCTATAATTAAAATTGCTCAGATAACAATTTCCTAATAAAATGTATGTGTACTATTTATATAGTAAGCCCATAAGTCGTTGAATAAACTTCGTTTGGATAAGCAGCGACCAATATAATAAATAATATCAAGAAAAAAGCGAATAAAGCGACTGAAAGAACTATGCCGATTATTCCCATAATTTTACCGCTTTTAGTGCGGCTGTTAGCGCACATGAATTTTTTGGCTCTATTTGCCTCAGCAATGGCGAGTATGCCGAAAACGATTGATATTGTAGGTGTTAAACACAAAGCAAACGCCGAAAATATAAGCGCAAGCAAGCCAAAAGTAAAGGCGTTGCTTCCCGGATATTTGCCGCTGCTGTAATTATTATAGCCATAAGGATAATAATATTGCTGATTATATGTATTATATTGATTATTTACGCCGTACTGACCGCCGTTTTGATTTATATTGCCGTATTGGTTTTGACCATTATAACGACCGTTGTAATTATCGTTCAAGTTGGTTAACCCCCATTAATTTGACAATTATTTTATAATAATATCATTTTTGCATATCTTTATCAACAAATTTTAACAGATATTTTTTATGATATTAAGCTTTTGGCTTTCATTGCGAAGCATTTAATTTTTAAAATTGGATGTCCCAAAAATAAAGGTGATTGGCAGTTAATCTATTGTCTTGAATAAGGAATAAATTAGTGTTAAAATATTTAATTAGAGTAGAGGAGTGGTGTTATGGCCCGCAAAAGATGGAATATAGCAGCTACAGATAAGCAGCAGGCGCTGCAGCTCGCTGAAAGCTGCGGGATAGATCCATTTATTGCCATAATACTAATGGCGCGGGGCTGCAGCACACCGGATGCTGTAAAGAACTTTTTTGCCGGCAGCGAATGTCTTGCCTCTCCGTTTGAGCTCAAAGATATGGACCGCGCTGTTTCGAGAATACAGCGCGCAATTGATGAATTTGAAAAAATAAGTATTTACGGCGACTATGACGCCGACGGCATAACATCCACGGCGCTGCTGTATTCCTATTTAACAAGTGTTGGCGCCGATGTATCATATTATATTCCCGAGAGGGAAGAGGGGTATGGCCTAAGCAGAGACGCAATAGATAAAATTAAGGAGCAGGGCACTTCTTTAATAATAACGGTGGATAATGGAATAGTTGCTGCCGATGAAATAGCATATGCAAATGGACTTGGGATAGAAACGGTCGTCACCGACCATCATTTGCCGGGTGAAGTATTGCCACCGGCAAAAGCGGTTGTGGATGCACACCGCAGTGACTGTACATCGCATTTTAAGGGGCTCGCCGGGGTTGGAGTGGCATACAAGCTTGTCTGTGCTATTGAGGGCTGCGGTTGCGACGAGCTGCTGGACGAATATGCCGATTTAGTGGCAATAGGCACAATAGCCGACGTAATGCCGCTGTATGACGAGAACAGAGTGTTTGTGAAAGCCGGAATAAATCTTATTCAAAACGCGCCGCGCATGGGTGTAGCCGCCCTGCTGTCGGCGGCGGGAATAAAGGCGTCGGATATAGACTCAGAAAACATATCATATTACATAGCGCCGCGCATAAACGCCGCCAGCCGAATGGGAAAGGCGTCGCGGGCGGTAAGTCTGCTGCTGTCTGAAACGGAAGACGAGGCAATGCAGCTGGCTGAGGAATTATGCAGCGATAATACCAATCGCAAGCGCTTTGAGAAGGAAGTATCCGCTGAGGCAATAAGGCAGATAGAAGAAAAAAAGCTGTACACAGACAGAATTATAGTGGTGTCCGGCAATGGCTGGCCGCACGGAGTAGTAGGAATAGCCGCCTCGCGTATTATGGAAAAATATGGTAGGCCGGCTGTAATATTTTCTGTTGAGAATGGTGAGGCGGTCGGTTCCGGCCGCAGCATGAAAGGTTTTAATCTGCACCAATGCATATCAAGCTGCGGAGATTTGCTGCTTAAATTCGGCGGGCACGAGCTTGCCGCCGGCGTTACTATAAAAGAGGATGATATAGACGAGTTTAGACGCAGAGTAAACGAATATGCCAAAAATAATTCAAAAATAATGCCGTTTGCCTGCATAGATATAGACTGTAAGCTTAATCCCGCCGGCGTCGGCCTTGAAACGGTAGAGGCGATGAAGCCGCTGGAACCGTTCGGAAGCTCGAACAAACGCCCAATTTTCGGATTTTTTGACGTTAAACTTGAAAGGATTACGCCATCGTCCGACAAAAAGCATTTAAGGCTTACGTTTTCGAGAGGAAGCACTTCATTTAGCCTTATGAAGTTTTCGACAACCGCAGATGAGTTTAAATTTCTTCCCGGCGACAGGCTGGACTTGGCCGTTACGCTTGCAGAAAATTTATATAACGGCAATAGATATTTAAGAATAAATCTTGTAGATATGCGTCCTGCAGGGATTGATTATGATGAATATCTGCGTCAAATAAGAGTGTATGAGTGCTTAAACCGCGGTGAGGATGACATTGATATAAGCGCCAGCTGTATACCTGACAGGGACACACTGGCGAGCATATATCGTTACATAAGGTCAAACGGCGAAATATGCTGTGACGACGACAGTATATCTTTACGGCTCGGCATGGCGGAGAGCTACTGTAAAGTGATGCTTGCGCTGGACATAATGAGCGAATTGGGATTAATAGAGGTCAGCCGAGTAAATGGGCTTATTAAGGCCAATATTATTAATATAAACGGCAAGGTAAATATAGACGAATCTGTTCTTATGAAAAGAGTAAAGGCGATTAATGAAGCAAAGGAGAAGCAGGCCGCCGTATGAGCGAAAATGTATCTAGAAAGGAAAAGTACGAAAATTTCATAAAAATGATAAAGGACAGCTGCGTAAACTACGACATAGACAAAATCAGCCGTGCCTATAAGCTGTGCGAGCAGGCGCATGAGGGACAATTCCGTTCATCGGGCGAGCCGTTTTTTTATCATCCGGTGGCGGTTGCTACTATTTTGTTTGAGCTTGGCATGGACAGCGACACGCTTTCGGCGGCGCTACTGCACGACGTTGTCGAGGATACCGACGTAACCATTGAGGAGATAGAAAAGCAGTTTGGCTCAGACGTTGCGATGCTTGTCAACGGCGTCACAAAGGTTACGCAGATAGGTAAGCTCCCGTCGCGGGAGGAAGAGCAGGCGGAGAACATACGGCGCATGCTGCTGGCAATGTCGGAGGATATACGAGTAATAATAATAAAACTTGCCGACAGGCTGCACAACCTGCGCACCATAGATTGCCGTCCCCAGAAAAATCAGCTTGACAATTCACTGGAAACGCTGGAGGTTTATGCGCCAATAGCACACCGGCTCGGTATCCGCACAGTGAAAGAAGAGCTGGAGGATTTAGCCATTAAGCATCTTGACCCAGTGGGATATAAGGAAATAGAGGACTCGCTGCAGTCGGTTAAGGAGTACCGTCAGCAATTTTTGGAGAAAATCAAGACAAAAATAAAAAATAGGCTTCAGGACATAGTTCCCAACGCCCATATTGAGGGCAGGGTAAAGTCGATACACGGAATATATCGCAAGATGTATATGCAAGGCAAGAGCTTTGACGAAATATATGATATATACGCCGTGAGAATTATAGTCGACACACTAAACGACTGTTATAACGTGCTGGGCATTGTACATGACATATTCCGGCCGCTTCCGGGACGATTTAAGGACTATATATCTACTCCAAAGCCGAATATGTACCAGTCGCTTCATACTACTGTGCTTGACAGAGAGGGTGTGCCCTTTGAGGTGCAGATACGCACATGGGAAATGCACCGCACAGCCGAGCTCGGTATAGCGGCGCACTGGAAGTACAAAGAGAACATAGATAAATCCGACAAAAGGATGGAGGAGCGTCTTGCGTGGATAAGGCAGCTGCTCGACGCACAGAAAGAAAGCGACGACGTTGAAGAGATAGTCCGCAGTATAAAGACAGATTTAAGCCAGGAGGATGTTTTTGCCATTACTCCAAAGGGCGACGTCATAAATCTGCCGGCCGGCTCGACGGTGATAGATTTTGCATATGCAATACATTCGGCGGTTGGCAACAGCATGATAGGCGCAAAGGTCGACGGCAGGATAGTTCCGCTTAACCATGTGGTGCAGACGGGCGACGTCATAGAAATAATCACCACTTCGGCGCCGGGCCACGGCCCCAGCCGCGACTGGCTTAAGATGGTAAAGTCAAGTGAAGCCCGCAGCAAGATACGCGCATGGTTTAAAAAGGAAAAACGTGCTGAAAATATCGAAACCGGCCGCGCCGAGCTTGAAAGAGAGTTTAAGCGCAACAATATAGCCTTAAGCGGAGAAGCGGCAGAAGAATTTCTGCAAAAAATAGCCGAACGGCTTCATTGCAACTCGGTGGATGATATGTATGCGGCGATAGGCTACGGCGGCATATCAATACAGGGCATTATTCCGCGTATTAAGGAAGAATATAATAAGAGGGTAAAAGCTGCGCCATCAGTAGACGTTTCAAAGTACGTAGTGTCTCAGCGCAAGACGTCAACCGACGGCGTAATTGTAGAGGGTATAGATAATTGCCTGATTAAGCTGTCACGCTGCTGCGACCCGCTGCCCGGCGATGACATTATAGGATTTATAACAAGAGGCCACGGTGTATCAATACACAAGACAGACTGTACCAATGTGCCAAAAGACATATCAAAATCCTTTGAGCCGGAAAGATGGGTAAAGGCATATTGGGATACAAATGCTAAGGAGTCGTTCAAGTCCACCATTACGATATTGGCGATAGACCGTCCTGCGCTGCTGGCCGATGTCACAATAGCGCTGGCGAATATGAGGGTGGCTATTCATGCGATAAATGCTCGCGAGCTTAAGGGCGGCAACTGCCAAATAGTGATTACCGTCAGCATAGAAAACCTGCAACATCTTCAAAATATAATTGGCGCCATGCAGAAAGTAAACGGCGTAATAAGTGTTGAGCGCTCGGCGCAGTAGGGGACTTATCTCCTCTTATTCCGGATGTATTTTGTAGTTTTTGCCGTGCTGTCGTCCCTTTATCAGCCATAGTTCTGAATTCTTTAGAGGCTGAGGCGGGATTATCTATGCTGTAAAGGTTATATCAACCATTCGGCGGCTACGGAAAGCATATGACGCACGCGGCGAGAATGCTTATAGCGGCAAAGATGAGCGACATGAACAAATCCGGGAACAAATCCACTTTTTTAATCAGTGAAGATTTAAAAGATTTGAATACACATCCGGCATATTATTTTAGTATTAAAAAAATATTACATTGGAGGAAAAATGAAAGCGGTAGTACAAAGAGTATTAAGCTCATCAGTGACAATAGACGGCGAGACTGTATCAGAAATAGGCAAGGGCATAACGGCGCTTATAGCGGTAGAGGCGGGCGACGGCGATGCACAGATATCGAAAATGGCGGAAAAGCTTGTTATGCTGCGGATTTTTGAGGATGACGCGGGAAAAATGAATAAATCCCTGCTTGATATAGGCGGCGAGGTTTTGGCAGTGTCAAATTTCACGGTTGCCGGAGACTGCTCAAAGGGCAAACGCCCATCATACATATCTGCTGAACGCCCCGAAAGGGCTGCACCGATTTTTGACGAGCTTTTAAAACGGATTTCTGATTTCGGCGTCAATGTTAAAACCGGCTGCTTTGGTGCGGATATGAAAGTGAGCATTGAAAACGACGGACCTGTAACAGTAATCGTTGAAACTTAATTTAATTAAACAAGTCGGGTTTCTTTTTATAATTATCAAAACAAATTGCATTTAAAAATGATTTTGGGGCGGTTAACTTAAATAAAGCATTAACCGCCTAATTTATTAATATATAATCATTTTACTTTAAATAAACACACAGTTCATAAATCATGAATATAATATACTTTGGAAAAGATTGGAAAGCAATTTTATAAGCTTTAGGGTAAACGGCTTTAAGGAGAATTTTATGGAAGTTAAATGCATAGTAACTCATATGCTTGAATCAAACTGCTATATAATAAGCAGCGGCGGCGAGGCAGCGGTAATAGACCCGGGTGAATATACCGCCGAGCTTGATAAAGCGTTAGAGAATATAAATTACAGCCTTAAATATATTTTGCTTACGCATACGCACTTTGATCACATGTCCGGCGCCTTGCAGGTGAAGGATAAGACCGGCGCATCCCTTTGTGTGCATGAGCTTGATGTAGCGGGTCTTACCGATTATAATTTAAATCTCGGCTATTCAGGTATGAAATTCTGCAAATCGGCCGATATAGCGCTTAAGGACGGTCAAAAACTTCGGCTGGGCAGTGAGGACATAACTGTGATGCACACTCCGGGGCATACGGCCGGCGGCGTGTGCTATATAACTGGAAACATGATATTTACCGGCGATACTCTTTTTGCAGGGACAATAGGCCGCACCGATTTTCCGGGCGGAAGCTACGGCGATATAATAGCTTCTCTGAGAAAAATAGATGAACTCGGCGGCGATTTCATAATTTATCCCGGACACGGTCCGGCCACTACATTAAAGGCCGAGCGCGAAAATAACGTTTATATGGGGCATATGGACAATGATTCATATTTTATGTGATGAAAAGTATAAATACGATGCAGTAAGCATATTCCAGCTTTTTATTCCGCACGAAAAGCCGGACTTTTTGCCGCCTGAAACAGATATAAATAATATAGACGGCGATTATATAGCTCTTTACTCATCTGACGGCAGGGCAGAAGCAGAGGTATCGCTTGGCGGCAAAAAGTCATCATACGCTGACAGTGCCGCCGATGGATTAAAGCATGGATTTGCCCGCGCCATTTACAGCTGCTTTGCAGATATAACGGGTCTTGCTCCCGGCTGGGGTATACTTACCGGTGTGCGTCCGGCAAAGCTTATGCGCCGCCTGCTTGACACCGAGGGCGAGCAGCGCGCCTCTGAGATTATGCGTAAGGATATGCTGGTAAGCGATAAAAAGCTTACGCTTTGCCGCAGTGTTGCTGAAAATGAGGGGAGAATAACCTCGCTTTCAAAGCCTAATTCTTACAGCCTTTATGTTTCAATTCCTTTCTGTCCGACGAAATGCTCATACTGCTCTTTTGTGTCAAACACAATACAGCAGGCGGGACACCTTATTCCGGATTATTTGGAAAAGCTCTGCGAAGAGCTTGAGGCCGTTGCTGAAGCTCCGGCAAAGCTGGGGCTAAAATTAGAAACAATATATATTGGCGGCGGTACTCCCGGTGTGCTGACGGCTGAGCAGCTTGATGCTTTAATGGGCAAAATATCCGCCTGCTTTGATATATCTTCAGCGAGGGAATATACAGTAGAGCTTGGCCGGCCGGATGTTGTTGCGCCGGAAAAGCTTCAGGCGGTGAAAGAAAACGGCGCTGGCCGAGTAAGTATAAATCCGCAGACAATGAATGCGGACATACTGCAAAATATCGGCCGCAGGCATACTCCGCAGCAAACGGTCGATGCGTTTAATGCCGCGTGCAGTATTGGGCTTGCCGTTAATATGGATTTAATAGCCGGGCTTCCGAACGAATTGTTTGACAGCTTTAAAAACAGCATTGATACACTTATTTCCCTAAGCCCTGAAAATATAACGGTACATACATTAGCTCTCAAGCGTGCGGCGGGGCTGGATTATAAATATGGGACCTATGAAGCCGACGCCGTTGGCAAAATGGTCGATTATGCATACAGCTCTGTGACGTGCGCCGGATATGAGCCATACTATATGTATCGGCAGAAGCGCTCTCCGGGCAACCATGAAAATGTAGGCTATGCAAAGTCCGGGTTTGAGAGCTTATACAATGTATTTATAATGGATGAAACGCATACAATATTAGGCGCCGGCGCCGGTGCCGTAACAAAGCTTGTGTCGGACGGCGGCAAAAACATAGAGCGGGTGTTCAATTTCAAATATCCTTATGAATACATAAGCAGATTTAATGAACTTATTGAAAGAAAATCAAGTGTAACTAAATTTTATAATAAGTCTTAACAAAAGCCTGTATTACTCTGATTTTATATAATTTTTCTTTTTACAATATCTTAAATCTAAAATATAATATCGCAGGATGCGCCTTTGCAAAATGGCAAAGTTTATGCACAAGTCTGAATATATACGCTGCGGCGGGCAGATTGTCGGCGGCAAATCCTGCGAAAGCGGATTTAGGCAGATGCAGATGTATAATTTTAGAACCTGCGCATCAAAATTGAGTATAAGGATAAAATAAACCAGCATAGGTTTACAAGTATTTATTTTAATCGTTATTAATATTATGAGAAACCAAACTGAATAACGAAGGTGATAATTTGAAAAACATAAACGATATAATAATACGCCGGCTTATTGACCGGCGTCAGATAAACAAAGCGGTCAGGGAAAATCCGGAGCTGCGTATAAAGACAGATGACGGAATATATGAGCAGAAGATTATAAATATAGCGGAATATGCCGCGTCTGAAGAAAATAATATTAAGATAATAATGCTGGCAGGCCCGTCCGGTTCAGGCAAGACCACGACGGCCAACATGCTTAAAAGAAGATTTGGACTTATGGGTATAAGTTCGGATATAATATCGCTTGACCATTTTTATTTAAAGCCGGAAAAATTCCCCAAAAATCCCGACGGCACGCCGGACTTTGAATCGGTGTACGCACTTGACCTTGAGCTTATGCACAAATGCTTTATAGAGCTGATAAGCAGCGGCGAGAGCACTATACCGTATTTCAGCTTCAGCGGCGGCGGCCGCATTGGAAGCCGGGATATAAAGATAGCAAAAAACGGCGTAGTCGTCGTTGAGGGCATACACGCCCTTAATCCGCTTATAATAGAAACGCTTCCGGCCGACAGTCTGCTCAAGATTTATGTCAGTGTCGAGTCGGGCATATTCGAGGACGACGAGCTTATATTTTCACCCAGAGATTTAAGGCTTGTGCGCCGTATGATACGCGACAGTATATTCCGCAATGCGACGGTAGAGCGAACCCTTGAAATGTGGGACGGTGTTATAAGAGGTGAAAAAGAATATCTGTATATTCATAAGGACACGGCCGACGTCGATATAAATTCAATGCACAGCTACGAGCCGTGCCTGTTCAAAAATCGTGCACTGAAGCTTCTTGAGGATGTGGATGAAAGCAGTCCGTTTTACAGCAAGGTCTCCGAGCTTATAAAGGCGATAAAGCCGTTTGAAGCGCTGGACGAGGATTTGGTGCCGCCTCCTTCGCTGCTTAGGGAGTTTATAGGCGGCGGGATATATGATTATTGACGCCTGTCGCAGACAATCAGACGCATGCGATGACCGTCCGTGGGCACCGGGAGCATGGAGCGAAAAACCGTATCAGCTTTAACGGTACGACTGCCTTATAAATCAAATTAAGCAGCGCTTATAATTTGTGTATAAATATTTTGTGTTGAATAAGCAATGGAAAATGTTATAATAACTGTAAGAATAAGCCAGAATATATTTGGGAATATTTATGTATATACAAATAAATATAATAAATTAAATACGGAGGTTATTGTTATGAGTATATTTGATGAAACGGTTGTAAAAGCAAAGGAAGTTTTAGATATAGCGGGCAAAAAGACAAACGATATCATTTCTGTGCAGAAGATAAAAATGAGCATAGCGTCTTTAAAATCTCAGCTTTCTAAGATGTATGAAGCACTTGGCCGTCTGTGCTGCGACAACGGCACCGAGACTCCGAGCGTAAATATGCTTGAGCTTATGTCGGAGATTGAAGAAAGGATAGCAGAAGTAAAATCGCTTGAGAAAAAGCTTGCCGCGCTCAGGGGCGAAAAGATATGCACCACCTGCGGAACGAAGAATACATCTGAGTCTTTGTACTGCAACAAATGCGGCAGCAAGCTTCCGGAGACGGAAAAAGAGACTTCTGACGAAGAAACCGCCGATGCTGCAGATGCATCAGAGACGTGCTGCGGATGCGGCTGCGAGACAAAATCCGAAACTGCTGCTGCGGACAGCGAAAACTAAATATAATTTAATAAGGGGGTGGCCGGAGATATTTCGGCTATCCTCTTTATGCTTTAACATAATATATAGGAGACGGAGATGTGCGAATATCACATAACAAATGACAAATACGCCGCCGCAGCAAAATATATATCTGATAGGATAAAATATCTGCCGACAGTTGCTGTAGTGCTTGGCTCAGGGCTTTCAGGCTTTACGGGCGGCATAGAAAACGCGGTTAAGATAAAATACAGCGATATACCATTTTTCCCAAAATCCACGGCGCCTACTCACGAGGGAACGCTTTACTGCGGGCTTTTATGCGGTATTCCTGTGCTTGTGATGTCGGGCCGAGTACACTGCTATGAAGGCTACAGCATGTCTGATGCAGCATTTTATGTAGGAGTCATGTCAAAGCTCGGCATAAAAAGGCTTGTACTTACAAACGCCGCCGGTGCAGTTAATAAAGACTTTGCACCGGGCGATATTATGCTTATAACCGACCATATAAAGCTTGTGGCAGAGAGTCCGCTGACGGGAGCGCACAATGATTTGTTTGGGCCGAGATTTCCATGCATGACGGAAGTTTACAGCAAAGAGCTGTCCCAAATAATTAAGCAATGTGCGGCTGATTTGGATATATGCCTTAAAGAGGGAGTATATATGTATTTTGCCGGCCCGCAGTATGAGACTCCCGCCGAGATAAGGGCGGCGGCGGTTTTGGGCGCCGATGCGGTTGGCATGTCCACAGTGCCTGAGGCGATAGCCGGGTGCGCAGCGGGGATAAAAATTGCAGCTTTGAGTGTAATTACCAACATGGCGGCTGGAATTTTAGGCAGCACACCCAATGAGGAAGAAGTATCTGTCAACGCTAAATCCGCTGAAGCAAGGCTCAGCAGGCTTATAGAAAGCTTTGTCAAGTCTGTGTCAGATTAAAAATTGCATAGATTGCTTCTTAAAATAGATTAATTAGTGGTATTTGTCAGCGCTTTTATTTTAGCTGTTTTAGATATTTAAAGCTCTGGAAAGTATTTTGCCCAATAGTATGCACAAAATTTGCGAGTATTCGGCATTTATAAGCAGCAGATAAAGCGTGTATATCTTTTGCAGATGCTATAAAACTGTAAAATCGGATAAAATAAACTGCTGGCGGCAATGTTAGAAAGCATATTTTAAATTTGATATTTGCCTGTTGTACATATCATTTCAAATGTACGGTTGAATAATAAAATTAAAGCAGATTTTCTTAAAAGGAGAAAACATATGAAAAAATTTAATAATATAGGTCTTGTAATAGCCGATGTACAGGAGTATGCTCCTATAAACGCCTTATGTGAAAAATACGGCGGAGTGCTAAGCGAGCAGTTTGGCGATAAGTTGTCGGTTTTTGAGTATAAAAGCGGAAACGGCTCTGTAAAAATAAGCGCGGTGCTTTGCGGCATAGGCAAGGTAAACGCAGCGGCCGCCACAGCATATCTTATAGCTTCTGCAAAGTGCGACGCCATTATAAATTCGGGGCTTAGCGGCGGAATTTCATCGGTGCGCAGAGGCGATTACACAATCGGTACAGAATATATTGAGCATGACTTTGATGTAAGTCCATTAGGCTATAAAAAAGCTTTCAAGCCCGACCAGGACTGTTATATATATAAGCCGGACGATGCTTTATTTGAGGCATATTCTGCTATAGAGGGCATAATACCGGGAGTAATGGTGTGCGGCGACAAATTTGTCGGAAGCGATGATGACAAAAAACAGATAAAGAATGATTTCAGCGCTGTATCATGCGACATGGAATCAGCCGCCTGCGCTTCTGTATGCTATAAAGCGAAAGTGCCGTTTATAGCGGTAAGACGTATTTCCGACGACGCCGGAGATGCGGCTGCAGACAGCTATACCAGCATGAATAATTTAGCGGAGGACAAGCTGATAAACGTTGTATTAATGGGTATAAATAATCTGCTGTAATGCTTTTCTTATAGCATAAATTTATTGTTTTTTATGTTAAAAAATATTTTAATATTGCATTCAGATTAAAAATTAATATTTAATAACAATTTAACACTATAATATATCAATTTTATATTGCGTTAATTTTGTAAGATATTAGATGCCTAAAAATTATTCATGTTTGCATTTGGCATGACATTATTGCAAAGGCTGAAAACAAATATAGAGTAGTAAGTGAAATACATAAAATTAAAGATTTTGCATATAGGATATATTTAGTGTATAATATAAATTTAGTAAATGTTGCATTGAGAGGAAAATATGGGAAAATATAAGCAGCAAAGCTTTTTACATGGCGCGACAATACTGGTAGCGGCTACGCTTCTTGTAAAGGTAATAGGCGCTATATACAGAATACCGCTTGGAAATATGATAGGCACGGTAGGCATGAGGTATTTTTCCAACGCCTATGATTTATACCTGCCCATATATTCACTTGCTATGGCGGGGTTGCCGACGGCGGTGGCCAGAATAATTGCACAGCGCATGTCGCAGCAGCGTTATAGGGATGTTCGGCGCACATTTAAAGTGACCAAGCTTACTTTCCTTGTAACGGGGCTTTCAAGCTTTCTGATAATGCTTATAGCGACATGGCCGTTTGTATCCCTTATAAACAGCACAGAATCGGTATATGCAATACTTGCAATATCACCGTCTATACTTTTCTGCTGCATAATGTCAAGCTACAGGGGATATTACGAAGGCCAGCGCAATATGACGCCGACAGCCGTGTCCAATATAATAGAGGCGCTGGGCAAGCTTGTAATAGGGCTTGGACTGACTTTTATAGTTATACAGGTCGGAATGAGCCAGTTTGAGAGCACCGGCAAGGTATTCGGCAAGGTTATTGAAGGCGAGACGCCGGAGATAATGCGTCAGGCGGCATCTGACGCAATTTTGCCGTATGCTGCGGCTGCTGCAGTTTTAGGCATAACGATTGGCTCATTAATCGGCGCAATATATATGTTTGTAGTGCATAAGGTTAAGGGCGACAGCTTTAGCGTAAGAGATTTGAGAAATTCTCCGCCGCCGATAAGCGCAAAAAGCACGCTTAAGGTGCTGCTGGTGATGGCTATTCCAATAGCCATTGGCAGTCTTAGCACCCAGATAAGCAGCCTGGTGGATACATTAGTGGTTCAGACTCGACTTGATAGCCTGTTTGACAATCACGCAGAGGAAATGAATGCAATATATGGGGAATTACTCAGTGGTGTAACGGAAAAATCCAGTGCGATATACGGAACTTATAAGGGATTTGTGTATACTTTGTATAATCTTGTGCCTACCATAGCGTCAGTAATAGGAGTAAGCGCATTGCCGGCGGTTACTACAGCGTGGGTAAAGCGCGACAGGAAAAATCTTAGGATAAATATTGAGTCGGTACTGAGAATAACGGCTCTGGTCGCATTTCCGGCAGGCATTGGAATATCAGTGCTCTCAAACGGAATAATAGATTTACTATACAGTTCACGCGAGCCATATATGATTATTATTGCTACTCCGCTGCTAAGGGTTATGGGAATAACAGCGATTGTTTCAAGCTTGTGTCTCCCGATAACGAGTGTACTTCAGGCAATAGGAAAGCAGTTTATACCTGTGCGTAATATGCTGATAGGCGCAGGAGTAAAGGGACTTATATCATTTATTCTCGTTGGCATACCGTCGATAAATATAAACGGTGCTCCATACGGTACTTTAGTATGCTATTTAGTTATATTTGTGCTTAATTTTATAAGTGTTTGCAAATATACGCATTTTGTGCCGAGCATAATGTCGATATTTATAAAGCCTATGATATGCGGTGTACTTTGCGGCGCCACTGCCGGAATAACAAATTGGATTTTGACAGGACATATTTCAGAAAACTTATCGACCATCATTTCAATAGCGTTGGCCGGAATAGTATATGTTATAGCGCTGTTTATATTTAAGGCAATATCAAAGGACGATGTTATGATGATTCCCAAAGGTGAAAAAATAGCTAATGTACTTGAAAAATATCACCTGATAGGTTAAAATAGAGGCATATTTAAAGATAATACTTGATTTTTGGTGCGTTTTATGATAAAAGATTATGTGAGTACTGCTGTGGGTAAATATAACATAGATAATTTGCTTGAGATTGTAGCTTTGCTGCGCTCGGAAGACGGGTGCCCGTGGGACAAGGTTCAGACGCATGAGTCGATAAGAGGCTCTCTTATTGAGGAGACGTATGAGACGGCTGATGCCATAGATAAAAACGATATGTTTGCGCTTAAGGAAGAGCTGGGCGACGTTTTATTACAGGTAGTATTTCATGCGCAAATCGAACGTGAAAAGGACAGCTTTAATTTTGATGACGTATGTGATGGCGTCTGTCGCAAGCTTATACTTCGCCATCCGCATGTATTTGGAAGCGTAGAAGCGGACACTCCGGATGAAGTGCTAAATAACTGGGACAATATAAAGAGGCAGGAAAAGGAACAAAAGACATTTACAGATACTTTGACAAGCGTTCCAGACGCATTTCCAGCGCTTATGCGTGCACAAAAGCTTCAAAAGCGTGCATCTAAGGCAGGATATGACTTTGCAGATGTTAACGATGCCATGGACAAGCTATCTGAAGAACTGTGCGAGCTTAGCGAAGCGATTTCATCAGGAAATAAAGAAGATGTGTTTGGCGAAATAGGTGATGTACTGTTTTCAGCAGTGAATGTGTCAAGGCATTTGGGCGTTGATGCGGAGGATGCGCTTGCTAAATCTGCCGATAAGTTTGTAAGTAGGTTTGCAGCAGCTGAAAGCCTTGCGTCAGAGCGGGGACAAGCACTTGATGAACTTGGCGCACAAGAGCTTGATGTTTTATGGAATGAGGCCAAGAAAAAGGAGTAATTCGTCAGCTGTTTACAGCTGTAGAATATATTATTTATACAAAATTTTGGAGGGATTCTTACAATGAACAAAAATGAACTCATAGCTTCGGTAGCAGAAAAAGCTGGACTGACAAAGAAGGATTCTGAAAAGGCTGTAAGCGCAGTAATCGAATCAATTGTTGAGACAATTGCTTCTGGCGATAAGGTACAGCTCGTAGGCTTTGGCACATTTGAGGTACGCGAGCGCGCAGAGAGAACCGGCCGCAATCCTCAGACAAAGCAGCCGATTGTTATTCCTGCATCTAAGCTTCCTGTATTTAAGGCCGGCAAGGCTTTCAAGGACGCTGTTAGCAAATAATCATATAAGCATTTAAGCCGGTCTCGTAATGAGGCCGGTTTTTTTATTAAAAGCACTTAAAATATTATCCTGTTTTACTTTTGCTAATAATATATGTTATGGCAGTGTAGTATTAATGATTTGTTTTTCAACGGGACTTACTTTAGTAGCCAATAATTAGATATATATTTGCGGCTATGCAAATAAATATATGCTGGATATAGACGTATCTGGTTGGAATGGAAGTGAAGAAGTTGCGAATAGATAAATTTTTAAAAGTATCGCGCCTTATAAAGCGGCGTACAGTTGCAGCGGAAGCATGTAGCGCCGGCAAGGTACTTGTCGGCGGAAAGGCGGCAAAACCGGGACTTGAGGTAAAGCTCGGCGATATAATCGAAATAAACATGGGCGCCAAAACAATCAAGGCGGAGGTTATCTCTTTAAACGAATCTGTAAAAAAAGAGGACGCTGCGCTTATGTATAAAATTGTCAACTGATTTTTGTCATACAGGCTGTTTTGTTCTCATATGTATTATTAGCCGCATAGAAAAAGATAACGGCGCGGCATAAAAATACATACCAGGGAATAGGTGGTTAATTATGGCAGAAGAAAAACGCACGGTAAAAATGCCGCACAATGTAATATTAGAGGATCGCAAATCGCTTATGATAACGGGCGTATCAGACGTGGACAGCTTTGACGACCAGACCATAACCGTTTATACCGACTTAGGCGAAATGACCATACGCGGTACTGGCCTGCACATAGGCAAGCTGAGCCTTGAGACGGGTGAACTCAATATTACCGGAAACATATTTGCACTTGGATATTCCGACAATCGTGAAAAGCAGGGCGGATTTTTCAGCCGCATGTTTAAATAATCTTTTTATGCCTTTATTCTGCTGTGTGCAGGGTATAGGCATATTTATTTTAATTGTAAAACAAAAAATTATATGATATATACCTTATTTAAAGCCATAAAAACATCAAACCGTGTATTACAGCATAACAATATATGGCAGTTATTGACTCAGTGCTAAAACCGCAGAAAGCTGAACAGTATGTGAATATATTACTTTGCTGACAAAATACGCATAACATATTATTTAATAGTCATAAATATGCACAGGGTGTCAGCCTGCAAAATGGGCCCGCAGCAATTTAATAATAGAGAAGCGAGTATAAACCATAAAGCTGATATGTTGTTGTGAATTAGATTGCTTAAAAATTTTGTTTTTCCTATATTAAAGTACATAAATTTATAAAAAGGGAATTGAGATTAAAATTGGAAATATCGTCTTTTGGCGAGCAGATGCTTACTTTTTTATTTGCGCTTATTATGGGTATTGTTATCTGCCTGTGGTATGATTTTTTCAGAATAATACGGCTTTGCCATCACTTTAAGCAGCTTCATATATTTATCCAAGATATATTGTTTTGGGTAGTAAGTGCGCTGTTAAGCTTTTTTCTGCTTATGGCCCGATGCAGCGGAGAGCTTAGGTCATATGTATTTATTGCAGAACTAGCAGGATTTATAATATGCAGGGTGAGCCTGAGCCGTTTGATAATGAAAATATCTGGAGCAATTATTAAAGTTGTGAAGCGGTTTATACGCTTTTTAGGCAGAAAGTTTTACCAGCCGCTAAGGCGTGCTTTTGGTAGATGGAGAATAAAGATATCAATAAATATTAAAAGCGCCGTTGATAAATTGATAAATAGTGTAAATAATGTAAAAAAAGGCTTGAAACATAGGTCAGCAGTGTTGTATAATCAACATATAAATAAGAAAAATAAAAAGAAGATGTCATCACCCGAAGGGCAGTAAACCTATTATGCGTAAAAACAATCGGAAAAAAGAGACAAAAAAACGTAAAAGTATTATACTTAGACTAGTACTTCTTGCATTTTCTGCGTATTGTATATATAGCATATCTTCTTATGCAGTTGAGCTTATAAAGATAAAGCAGGAGCAGGAAGAATATAGCAAGCAAATAAACGAACGGCAGCTTACGGTAGATGAGTTGCAGCATATGTTGGACAGTGAGGATAACAGCGGACTAATAGAACATGCGGCAAGGGACAAATTGGGTTATGTTTATTCTTATGAACAGGTTTATACTGACATAAGCAATAACTAACATAAAAAGAAGCTTTAAGGAGGAAATTATTCAGTTATGTCGCTTGAAGTGGGCGCGATTGTAGAGGGCAAAGTTAAAGGAATTACAAATTTTGGCGCATTTGTAGAGCTGCCGGAGGGGAAGACCGGCATGGTACATATCTCTGAAATAGCTAAGACATATGTAAGCGAAATAAGAGATCATGTAAAAGAAGACCAGATAGTAAAGGTAAAGGTAATAAGCATATCCGACGATGGAAAGATAAGCCTCAGCATGAAGAAAGCTATGGATGATAGCAATCGTCCAAAGCGTGCTCCGGCGTTCAGCGGCCGCCCTGCTGATGTAGACTTTACAAGTAAAAAAGAAAGCGGACTTTCTTTTGAGGATATGATGCTGAAATTCAAGCAGAGCAGCGATGAAAAAATTTCTGTACTAAAGCGTAAAAACAACGACGTGAAACGCACGAGAAAAGGCAGTCAAGCTAAATAAAATTTTTATGCGGAGTGATATCACTCCGCTTTTTTGCACTCTTGCCTTAATTGTTATGGCTAAAACACATAGACTATTGCTGCTAAAAATATATAAACATATAGTAAAGCCAAAGGTGCAATCCATTTTTGTAGGCGCCGCGAACGACAAATATAAAGGCATGCTGCAAATACTTATCTGTACTGCTGCTTGCTATAAATGTTCATTTCGATTATAATAAAAATGAATACAAACTGCATTTTACAGGGCGGGGATGAATGTGAAAAAATGGTATGATGAGGAATACGAATTTGAGATTGAGGTAACCGGCTTTCTCCGCGGCGACCGCACAGAACGATATTGCCGAAACGGCGAAGAAATCGGGGATAAATACACTTGCACCTATGGCTGTCCTGTAAATTCCGATGGATACGGCATTTGCTCTAAAGTAATGATGATTATGTTTCCAATTATGGAGGCGGTCAGAAGCGGCGGGGATTTAGAGAATATCGGCGGCAGCGGCAAATACTGCAAAGATATTGTATGCCCGGACGGCTGCGTTATGTTTAGACTGACGGCAAAAAAGCTTGAAAATGAGAATTTTTATAAGGGTAAATTTTTCGACTAATCTTAACTGTGCGCTTGCCCATAAAAATTTTTGATGTTTACAGAGTTTAAGCTGCCGGAAGCTAAACCCGATATGTCTAAAATGTGCCGCCACGGAGTCTTTTCACTTTTTCACAGTTGGTGTATGTCAGCATACCGGCGGCCTTAAAAGCAAGAGTTTATCACTGACGCAAACATTTTCGGTGCGAAGCAGTTTTCGGTAAGAAAGTTTTCATGCGGGCAAGGCATAAATTTTTACCATACTGCCGTATGGTAAAAATTTTAACGCAGTCCGCGCGGAAAGAAGCTGAAAATCATATTCTGTTCGACACCCGTCAGCTTATGCAATTATTGTCAGTTTTCTGCTTGCTTGAGATTAAATGTGTTGGCTGATATTTTTGCATACGCGAGTAAATCTAAACGCCGCCGGCGAATGAATGACGCTTAAATTTATATATTTTTCTCTGTTAATTTATATAGCTGTGCTCGGTGAATGAATTGATATTTTTAAGACGATAATCAAACGCGATATTTGTGACAACACGGGTGTCTGAAATTCAAGTGCTTTTACCGTGTCGGCAAATTTCTTCTATTTTTAGTTTAAAGGGATTTTTATATGCTTATCATAAATGCAAAAATAATCACTATGTCGGATGACCTTGCCGGTGACGGGATTATTGAAAATGGTTTTATAAAAATAGAAAACGGCAAAATATCAGATATAGGCAGCATGGAAGACGCACCATTGCCGTCTCTTGACGATGAAATAATAGATTTAAGCGGACGCACAATGCTTCCCGGCTTTATAGATGCGCATACGCATCTTGGCCTATGCCGCGCAGGCGAGCCTTACTCAAACAGCGATATAAATCCCAGCAGCGATATTACGCCGCAGAATTTTCCGCTTGACGCAGTTGTTATAGATTCCTACTTTGACGAGGCTGCAAAATCCGGCGTTACTGCTGCCGCCATAAGCTTTGGCAGCGCATCGCCCATGCCGGGAAAAATATCGGTTATCAAAACGCATGGCAGGGACATAAGCAGTATGACGGTCAAGGAATACGCCGCGCAGAAGATGGCGCTGGGTGAAAATCCTTCTGATACTTTGGGCAATACAAATATTGCGGATGATATCAGGCGTGAGCTTAAGCTTGCAAGCGAGTATATTTCAGGAAAAAGCAGCAATTATGACAAAATAAAGGCGGATGCGTTAAAGCCGCTTCTTAATAGGGAAATACCGGCGCATATACATGTACATACTAAAGCCGATATCATAACGGCGCTGAGAATAGCAGATGAATTTAACATTAAAGCAGTCCTTATTCACGCAACAGAGGGGTATATGGTAGCCGATGCCATTAAAGAGCGCGGCGTGCCGGTAATTTACGGGCCTATTATAAACGATAAATCTAAAATGGAGCTTATTAATATGGACGAAGCGTGTCCGGCGGTTTTGAGCAAAGCTGGCATATTTACTGCGCTGTGCACCGACCATCCGGAAACGCCCGCCAAATATCTGCAGCTATGCGCCGCTGTGGCAGTGCGAAACGGTATGGACAAAATGGAGGCGCTTCGCGCTATAACTATAAATGCTGCTGAAATACTTGGAATATCCGACCGAACCGGCTCACTGAAAAAAGGCAAGGACGCCGATTTGGTGATTTTCAGCGGTAATCCGATTGATGTAACGCAAAAGCCGGAAATGATAATATGTGGAGGAGAAACGATAAAGCCATGAGGGAAATAGATGTAAAAGAGATAAAAGAAGCTGTAGCAAAATTATGTGTTGAGGCAAACATATATCTTCCGGACGATTTAAAGCAAGCGGTAAAGGAAGCCAGCGAGCAGGAAAGCAGCGAGCTCGGCCGAAAAATAATGTGCAATCTCTGCGATAATTTCCGCATAGCCGAGGAGAAGGGCATACCTGTATGCCAGGATACGGGATTGGCGGTAGTATTTGTCGAACTGGGGCAGGATGTGCACTTAACCGGCGGGCTGCTTTACGATGCAGTAAATGAAGGAGTAAAACAGGGCTATGTCGACGGCTATCTCCGGCTGTCGGTCGTGTCCGACCCCATTGAGCGCATCAATACTGGAAGTAATACTCCTGCGGTAATACATACTGAAATCACTGCCGGCGATAAAATAAAGATAACGGTGGCGCCAAAGGGTTTTGGCAGCGAGAATATGAGCGGAATAAGAATGCTTACTCCGGCAGCTTCTCGGGACGATATAATAGACGCTGTGCTGGAAATAGTGAAAAAAGCCGGCTCAAACCCATGCCCGCCGATTGTTGTAGGAGTCGGCATAGGGGGTAATTTTGAATATAGTGCATATCTGGCAAAAAAAGCGCTCGTGCGTCCGATAAGCGAGCGAAACAGCGACGAATATTACGCCGAGCTTGAAAGAGATATGCTGAAAAGAATAAACGAGCTTGGCATAGGTCCGCAAGGATACGGCGGCTCTACTACAGCGCTTGCTGTAAATATTGAAAAATACGCCACCCATATCGCGGGGCTTCCGGTGGCGGTTAATATGGGGTGCCATGTAAACAGACACGCCCACGCGGTAATATAAGATTTAGCATATACGCTTTTTGCAGGCCGTTTATTATCTATTAAATATTTATTTTATTTTAAAAAAACATTAAATTTTGCAGCTTATTTTATATTATAATATTACATAAAGGGCGCGTATTCCAAAATTTGCCAGACGTGTCTGCAGCTTAGATAAAGCTTGGCAAATTCGGCAAATTTTATATGTGCCGTTTAAATCTAATAAAAGATTAACTATTAAGTGTCAACCCCTAAAATGAGTAGTGGTGAAAAAACAGATGGCTCCAAAAAGGTATAGCAAAGCAGGGGTCCGAGATGA
>JABLTR010091963.1_pt1 | contig 103080 bp, 80 predicted proteins | sample 7160071 | NCBI WGS metagenome assembly JABLTR01 (sample SAMN14651230, study PRJNA627086) | human gut metagenome | isolation source: feces | host: Homo sapiens
CCGGTGTAGCCTTCACGCAGCGAAGCTGTTGGAATAAATGCGACTTTTTTATTTTCAATTTCTTCCTTTATCAGACTTCCTACACTTGAAAAGTGAGAGCATAAAAACAGTTTCATCAATATTCTCCTTTATATATAAATTCTTATTTGTTGAACTAAGCCGTGCATACCATACTCTCTAATGAAAGAACGCCCTGATATAGCGAAATTTTGCCGTTTTCCTGCGTACGTGCGTACACACTCCACAGGAATTCTAGGGGGCCTGCCCCCTTAGCACACGGACTTTGGAACAAAGTCTAGTGTGTTACGCCTTGCCAGAGGTGTACAGGCTCCCGGTATGCACGTACGAAGCAATTGCCATCAATGCGCCATATAAGTGGCGATCAAGTTCGCATAAAGCGACCTTGATCCTGCAAAACAAAAGGCAGGATACCATCACCACGATGATACCCTGCCTCTGTTCGTTCCTGTTTACCGTTCCGAGTAGTCCTTCCGCAGAGTTTCCGATAAACAAAAAACGTACCCGAACCCTTTCTCGTAAAGAATCGGGTTCGAGTACGAACTGAATGCTGGAGCAATAAAAGACCACCAGAAAGGTGCCTGTCCCCTTTGTGGTGGTTTTGGGCCAGTCCTAGAGCGTGTGGCCGTAGGTGTTGGCAGCCTTGATGGCGGCGGCGAACTTTTCGTCGGTGAAGGGCTCGGGGTTTCCCTGCTTCCACTCGTTGGTGGCGTGCGCATACTCGCACAGGGCGGGGATATCGGACTCGGAAAGCCCGACCTGCTCAAGCGTCACGGGCAGCCCCATCTCCTTGTTAAAGGCTGCGTAGCGCTCAAGGTTCTCGGTATCGCCCGTGTAGGCAAACAGCACCAGCACGCCCAGGCTCACGACCTCGCCATGCAGGTAGGTGCCCTCGCGCGGAATGCTGCAGGTGGCGTTGTAGAACGCATGCGCCACGCTCGAGTTGTAGTAGTAATCGTTTTGGTTGGTCAGGTTAGAGACATAACCCGTGTTGACCACGATGTCGAGCGCGATCTGATTGACGGCCTCGGTCGACAGGTTCTGGCGAACGTCCTCAAGACCCTGCACGCCATAGGTAAACAGCGGCTCGGAGCAGGTGTGCGCGAGCGCCAGACCAAGACCGGCGGTGTGCTCCAGGTTGCCGGCGCTCGTGGCGTATTCGACCTCGGGCTGCTTGGACAGGGCGTCGCCTACGCCGGCCCAGAAGTACTCCGCCGGAGCCTCGGCAATGATCTTGGGGTTGATGAAGATGTGTGCGGGGCGGTTGGGGTACGAATAGCCCTCGAGCGAGCCGTCGTCGTTGTAGACAACTGCAATGGCGGTCGCGGCCGAGCAGTTGGAGCAGATCGTCGGTACCGTAAAGACGATCTTCTTGAGCTCGATGGCCGCTGTCTTGACGGTGTCGAGCGCCTTGCCGCCGCCGCATGCGATAAGAACGTCGGCTTCTTGGCAGGCAGGGGAGTTCACAACCTTGGCGATATTAGCGCGCGTACTGTTGGTGCCGTAGACGCGCGTCTCCAAAATCTCGACGTCGGTACCTGCCAGCGCAGCTTCGATACCGGGAAGTGCTGCGGCCAGTGCCCGCTTGCCACCGATGATTGCGACCTTGGTCGCCCCGTACTCGGCCAGCGCGCTGGGCAGCTCGGCAAAGCAGTCCTCGCCGACGGTATAGTCGCTCATTCCAATCGTGCGCATAGGAGCCTTCTTTCGCTAGATAAAGTGCTTTCAGGTATTTTGCTCCAAGTGAGTGCTTGCGGCAGCGAGAAATTTCTAAAGTATGAAACCAATGTTGAGGGTTTTTCGACGGCGCGGAACGTGCTAGCATACTCCGCATAAGCGTTGATGGGGACGAGTAGTCGGCCATCCGCATGCTACAGAGAGCGGGGAGTGCTGAGAGCCCGCGCATGCGACCGATGAAAATCACCCCGGAGCTGCGGTCCCAACGGGCGCGCCGTACAGGCACGTCTTAGTAGACATCGCCGAGATGGTCGTCGATACAGACCAGCCGAGTAACGGATGCGAGCGCGCTATAACGCGGGCGAGGGCATCTAAGCTGGGTGGTTAAGCGAAGAGCTTTTGCGGGCATGCAGCCCGTTTTGTGGCGCTTCGTCCCAGCTTGCAGGGACGGGCGCTTTTTTGGTGCCCAGAGGGCGTGCGCGCCCACGACATGAAAGGGGTACCGTGGCAAACGAGTACAAGCAGACGATGAATCTGCCCAAAACCGGATTTCCCATGCGTGCCGGTCTTTCCAAGTCCGAGCCCAAGCGACTCAAGGACTGGCAGGACAACAAGGTCTACGAGCAGGTTCTGAAGAAGAACGAGGGTCACAAGAAGTTCGTGCTGCACGACGGCCCTCCGTACGCCAACGGCCCGATCCACATCGGCCACGCCATGAACAAGATCTCCAAGGACATGATCAACCGCTACTGGATGATGCAGGGCTATGAGGTCCCTTATGTCCCCGGTTGGGACTGCCATGGTCAGCCGATCGAGCATAAGGTCGAGGAGAAGCTCGGCACCGAGAAGTTCAACCAGACCTCCACGGCTAAGATCCGCGAGCTCTGCAACAAGTTCGCTGTCGAGAACATCGAGCTGCAGAAGGCCGGCTTCCGTCGCCTGGGCGTGCTCGGCGACTGGGACAATCCCTACCTGACGCTCTATCACCAGCATGACGCCGCCGACATTGAGGTCTTCAAGGCCATGTTCGATAAGGGCATGATCTATCGCGGTCACAAGCCCGTCCACTGGTGCAAGCACTGCCACACCGCACTCGCCGAGGCCGAGATCGAGTACTCCGACGAGACGAGCCCCTCCACCTTCGTTCGCTTCGAGATGACCTCCAAGCCCGCCGGCCTCGAGAACTTCGACGGCCCGGTCGACTTCATCATCTGGACGACCACGCCGTGGACCATCCCCTCCGACCAGGCCGTTTCCCTTAAGCCCGGCGCCGCCTATGTCGCTGTTGAGCATGATGGCCGCGCCGAGGTCATGCTCGAGGACCTGGCTCCCAAGTGCTGCGAGGAGTTTGGCTGGGAGTACACCCCGGTCATGGTCGACGGCAAGCCCTATGTGGTTCCCGCCGAGACCTTCCACCACATCCACTACAAGCAGCCGATTTTTGATGGCGTTGAGGGCGTGGCGCTGCTGGCCGATTACGTCGGTGTCGATGATGGTACCGGTATCGTCCACAACTCGCCCGGCCACGGCGTCGACGACTACTTTGCCTGCCTCAAGGAGGGCATCACCGACATCTGCATGCCGGTCGATGACGACGGCAAGTTCTACACCGGTGAGGAGTTTGGCACCGGTGGCCCCTTCAGCGGTATGGATACCGATGAGGCCAACCCGCACATCATCGAGTTCCTGCGCGAGCGCGGCACCCTGGTTCTCGAGAAGAAGATCACGCACAGCTATCCGCACTGCTGGCGCTGCAAGCACCCGGTGCTCTTCCGTGCTACCGACCAGTGGTTTGTCTCGATGGACAAGACCGGTTTGCGCGAGCAGGCTGGCAAAGAGGTTCGCGAGAACGTCAAGTGGTATCCGGCCCACGCGGCCAACCGCATCGGTGCCATGGTCGAGCAGCGTCCCGACTGGTGCATCAGCCGTCAGCGCAACTGGGGCGTGCCTATCCCGAGCTACACCTGCGCCGACTGCGGCGAGAAGGTCATGAACGACGCCACGCTTGACGCCGTCATCAAGCTCTTCCACGAGAAGGGCTCCGACGCCTGGTTCACCGACGCTCCCGAGAGCTATCTTGGCGAGGCCTGCGTCTGCCCCAAGTGCGGCGGCCATCACCTCAAGGCCGATAAGGACATCCTCGACGTGTGGTGGGACTCCGGCGTTTCCTGGAAGGCAGTCTGTGAGTATCGCCCCGAGCTTGAGTACCCGGCGGACGTGTATCTCGAGGGCTCCGACCAGCACCGCGGTTGGTTCCAGAGCTCGCTGCTCACCTCGGTGGGCGCCAACGGCCACGCTCCGTACAAGGCGGTCGTCTCGCAGGGCTTCACCCTCGACGGCCAGGGCCGCAAGATGTCCAAGTCGCTCGGCAACGTCATCGACCCCAATAAGGTCTGCGACGAGATGGGCGCCGACATCATCCGCCTGTGGGTCGCCTCGGTCGATACCAGCTCCGACGTGTCCATCGACCACGAGATTCTCGCTCGTACGTCCGATGCCTACCGTCGTTTCCGCAACACGCTGCGCTTCCTGCTCTCCGAGCTCGAGGGTCAGTTTGAGCCCGAGACCGACGGCGTCGCCTTTGCCGACCTGTTGCCGCTCGACAAGCTCATGGTTGCCCGCCTGACCCAGGTCCAGGCCGAGGTCGACGATGCCTATGCTAGCTACGAGTTCCCGCGTGCCTACCGTGCGCTCTACGACTTTGTGGTTACCGAGCTCTCCAACGTGTACCTCGACGCCCTGAAGGACCGTCTGTACTGCGACAAGCCCGGCTCGCTCGAGCGCCGCAGCGCCCAGACCGTGCTGGCCGAGCTCTTCTCGATGCTCATGCGCGATCTGCAGCCGATCCTGTCCTACACCGTCGACGAGGCCATGGCCTATGCGCCCGCCGGCTGCGTCGATCACCAGAAGTACGCCGCGCTTCTCGATTGGTACAAGTCGCCCATCACGGTCGACGAGGCCAATGAGTTCGAGGGAGTGCTCGAGGCTTCACTCGAGCTCCGTAGCGCCGTGACCAAGGCCCTTGAGGATGCCCGTTCTGCCGGTACCTTCACCAAGAGCCAGCAGGTCCGCGTCAGGGCGGTCGTCCCCGCCGAGATGTACGCGCTGCTGACCGGCGACAAGGCCGTCGACCTGGCCGAGTTCTACATCGTTTCCGCTGTTGAGCTCACCCAGGGCGAGGAGCTTTCCGTCTGCATTGAGGCTGCCGAGGGCGAGTGCTGCGACCGTTGCTGGAACTACCGCACCACCGTCGGCGAGTACAACGGTCACGCGCACATCTGCAAGAGGTGCGCTGAGGCGTTGTAGGTTCCGCCTTTAGTTACGCGGTTTTACCAAACCGCGTAACGGCTCGACGCTGCAAACCCGCCAGAGCGGCAATCTGCCTTTCAGTTTCGGCGGCATGACCAGAAGGTCTATGCCGCCTTGCTTCAAGGCACCTTGCTCGCTCTGGCGGGTTTTCGCTGTCGGTAACGAATCATCGGCTATTTCGTTGCTGGTCAATATAAGATATTGATTTGCGTTAAACGTAATTCGATGTTCTTGAGGGTAGGGGATTGATTTGGGTCGTTCTGCGGATATGACGCCGCCTTTGCGTTGGCGGTTGGGTGTTGCTGGTGGCGTGGCGTTGGCCGTGCTGCTTGTTGACCAGCTGACCAAGCTTGCGGTTCGTGTCGTTGGCGATGCTCTGCATGTGACTGTTATCCCCGGTGTGATCGACTTCCTTTTCGTGCGTAACATCGGTGCCGCCTTTAGCATGGGCGAGGGACATGGCCTCGCGTTTGCCGTTCTGGCGCTCGCGGTTATTGTCGCCATTGCCGTGTACCTGGTTCGTGCACCCCAGCTTGCCCATTTGGAGGTCATAGGTATGGCAATGGTCGCGGGCGGCGCCATCGGCAACGCGATCGATCGCTTGGCCATGGGCTTTGTGACCGATTTTATCGCCACCACCTTCATCGACTTTCCCGTCTTTAACGTTGCGGACATCGGTATTACCGTGGGTGTCGTGCTCGCCCTCATTGGTTACATGTTCTTAAGTCCCGCCGCTCGCGAGGTCGATGCGACCGCCGAGCTTAACGCCCGTGACGAGGCCCGCGCCAAGCGCAAGGCCAAACAACGTGGGGAGCGTGCCCGCAAGATTCGCGAAAGGAATGAGCGCTAATGGCCGACATCCATATTCTCGTTGCCGACGACACCGCTGGCCAGCGTCTCGACGCCTATCTGGGCGCCAACGACGGCTGCCCCACGCGCTCCGCTTGCGCGCATCTGATCGAGGGCGGTGCCGTTGCCGTCAACGGCGAGACATGCCTGTCAAAAAAGTATGCCGTGCGCTCCGGCGACCGTATTTCGGTCGATTTGCCCGAGCCGCACGATCCCACCGACGTGATTCCCGAGGCCATTCCCCTCGATATCCGCTACGAGGACGACTACCTCATCGTGCTCTCCAAGCAGCGCGGTCTGGTGTGCCATCCCGCCCATGGCCACGAGAGCGGCACCCTTGCGAACGCCTTGGTCTATCACTGTGGCATCGACCATCTGGGCACCGTGCAGGGTGAGGACCGCCCCGGCATCGTACATCGCCTGGATCGTGACACCTCGGGCCTTATGCTCGCGGCAAAAGACGACGACACCCAGCGCGCACTCCAGAATCTCATCCGCACGCGTACGCTCGACCGCCGCTACATTACGCTCGTCCACGGCCACATTGCCATGGACGAGGGCACCATTAACACCGGTATCGCCCGTTCTACGCGCGACCGTGTCAAGATGGCGGTTTCGGACGATCCTTTCGCGCGCCAGGCCATTACGACCTTTAGGGTCCTCGAGCGCTTCGATTCCACGCGTTTTGACGACGGCTACACGCTCGTCGAGTGCCACCTGTTTACCGGCCGCACGCATCAGATTCGCGTGCATATGCGCCACATCAACCACGCCTGCGTGGGCGATCCACTCTATGGCAAGTGCGATGCACGCGCCGACCAGGGTCTGACCAGGCAATTCCTTCATTCCTGGCGCGTCGCATTCGACCATCCCGTGACGGGGGAGCGCATTGAGTGTCGCGACGAGCTGCCGTGGGATCTCGCTGCGGTTCTTGACGACCTGGCCCCGCGTTCGCTTGGCCGCACCGCTGCCGGCGACGAAATCGTTCCGCAGCTCGGTCTGCTCGAAGTCTAGCCAGTATTAGGTGGTTTCTTGAACTCCGTTAGCCTGCGGTAAGATATACGGTTGTTTACGTAACGCGTTGCTGGGAGCCTGCATGCTCGCCTTTTTACAAACCAACACACCCATCGTGATCTTCAACCAGATTGTGGTTACGCTGCTTACGGTCTGCTTTCTGTACCAGGTGGTCTTCTTTGTCATTGGCGCCCTGCGCGGTGAGGTCGCTCCTCCCAAGGCCAAGAAGCTCCATCGCTATGCCTTCTTCATTGCGGCGCATAACGAGGAGGCGGTAATTGCCAATCTTGTGCGCTCCATCAAAGAGCAGGACTATCCGTCCGAGCTCATCGAGGTCTTCGTGGTCGCCGATGCCTGCACCGACAACACGGCGCAGCTCGCGCGCGAGGCGGGCGCCGTCGTCTATGAGCGTAACGACCTGGCCCGTAAGGGCAAGAGCTGGGTCATGGACTTTGGTTTTGATCGCATTCTCAACGAGTATCCCGACACGTTTGAGGGCTACTTTATCTTCGATGCCGACAACGTTATCTCCCGCGATTACGTCTCCAAGATGAATGATGCCTTTGACCAGGGCTTTCATGTAGTCACGAGCTATCGAAACTCCAAGAACTTCGGCAGCTCGTGGATTTCGTCTGCCAACGCCACCTGGTATCTGCGTGAGGCCCGCTTCCTCAACAACGCGCGTAATATCTGCAAGACGTCCTGCGCTGTCTCGGGTTCGGGCTACCTCATCTCCGCCAGTGTTATCGAGGGCATGCACGGCTGGCAGTTCCATACACTGACCGAGGACATCCAGTTCACCACGTTCTGCGCCATTCACGGCATTCGCATTGGCTATGCGCCGGCGGAGTTCTTTGACGAGCAGCCGGTGACGTTTAAGGCGTCCTGGAAACAGCGCATGCGTTGGACCAAGGGCTTTTACCAGGTGTTCTTTACCTACGGTAAGCACCTGGTCAAATCGACCTTCCGCTATCATCGCTTTGCTGCCTACGACATGTTTATGACGATCGCCCCGGGTATGCTGTTGTCCCTGATCTCGATGCTCGCCAATGCGACGTTCCTGATCGTGGGCGGTCTTTCGCACGGCTTCTTGGCTACCGAAGTCGAGATGCAGGCGTGTGCCGCCTCGCTTATCATGACGTTCGTGATGATGTACCAGACCTTCTTTATCCTGGCGCTGCTCACGACCATCTTTGAGTACAAGCACATTCATTGCGCTCAAAAGTGGCGCCTGGTGACCAACCTGTTTACCTTCCCGATCTTTATGTTCAGCTATATCCCCATCACGGTTGCCGCGCTGTTCCTGAAGGTCGACTGGGTGCCCACGCAGCACGCCGTTAACGTTACCCTCGACGAGGTCATGCAGGGCGCCAAGTAACCACGATCAGAACTACCACAAAGGGGATGCACCTTTGTGGTAGTTTTTCTTTTGAGCAGCTGTCCCGGGAGGTGTTCTGTGGTCTATATCCCATTTTGGATCTGCGCCTTTGCCGGTGCGGTGATCGATGCCCGTGAGCGGCGGTTTCCGAATGCGCTTGCCGGGGCATGTGCCGTGGCGGCGCTTGCAGGCGTTTGGCTCGACAAGGGTGTTAACACGGCGTTTGACCACGCCGGTCTTGCGGTCATCGTTTACCTTGCCCTTGTGCTTACTGAGTCACTCTGGCGTCGTGTTCGCCACGTCCCTGGCATTGGCATGGGGGACGCTAAGGCGCTCTTCGCGCTTTGCACGCTCGACCCTATGGGCGGCATCGTGGCATTTGCCGTCGCGCTCCTGGCCCTTGCTGCCGCCTGTCTCATCGCAAAATCTCGCTCCCTGCCTTTGCTGCCGTTTTTGGTGCCGATTTTTGCCATAATCGAGGTCGTGGGCTGCACTTTGTAACCGATTGCGCATCCTTTTTAAGGAGCATGCCATGGCAACTAATCAAGAAACGGCCGTCATTAAGGCGCGCATGGATCGTATTCCCTCGGCGTTGTCGCCCGAACTTGTCGAGCGCATTTCCGCCGATCGTGCTTCGGGTGCCGTCAACCCGTATCGTTGCAATGACGACCAGGTCATTCGTCGTGTTGAGCGAGCAGCGGACGAGGGCACGCTGATGCGTCCGGCATTTATGCGCGATACCGAAAAGATTCTTCATCTTCCGGCGTACACGCGTTATGCAGGCAAAACGCAGGTCTTTAGCTTCCGTAGCAATGATGATCTGTCGCGCCGCGGTTTGCACGTGCAGCTTGTCTCGCGCATTGCACGCGATATCGGCCGCGCTCTTGGGCTCAACTGCGATCTCATTGAGGCGATTGGCTTAGGCCACGACTTGGGCCACACGCCTTTCGGCCATGCCGGTGAGCGTTTTCTCAACGATATCTATCACGAGCGCACGGGTCGCTACTTTTTCCATAACGTGCAGTCGGTCCGCGTGCTCGACGCCCTGTATGGCCGCAACGTGTCGCTCCAGACGCTCGACGGCGTGCTATGCCATAACGGCGAGTACGAGCAACGCGTGTTTGAGCTTTCGGATATGGGCTCCTTTGACCAGTTCGACCGAACCGTCGAGGAATGCATTGCCACAGGCTATTGCGCGATTGAGCACCTGCGCCCCATGACACTCGAGGGCTGCGTGGTGCGTATCTCGGATATCCTCGCCTACGTCGGTCGCGATCGTCAGGACGCCATTGCGGCTGGCCTGCTGTCGCCCGACGCTTTTGACGATGGTCGGGGCGGCGCCTATAACAGCTGGATCCTCACGCACGCTTCCATCGATATCGTTGAGCATAGCTACGGCAAACCGCGTATCGAGATGAGCGAGGACCTGTTTGAGGAGATTCGCCGGGCCAAGCGCGAGAACTACGAGAAGATCTACAGCAAGGGCGGTATCGAGGGCGATTCCGAGGCGGAGCTGCGCGAGGCATTCGATAAGCTCTACGACCGTTGCCTGCAGGATCTAAATAAAGGCGACGAGTCCTCTTACATCTTTAAGCATCATATTTCGCGCATTGAGCAGCAGCTTTCCTACTACGATCGCACCTATGCCTGGCAGGACGACAAGGATCAAGCGGTGGTGGATTACATCGCGAGCATGACGGACGGTTATTTCTGCGAGCTGACGAGCAAGCTATTCCCTGGTCTGGAGTTTCCGCATCGTACCTATATTAACGAACGGTAGTTCGTATCTATTCGCTATACTGTTGACGAACAAAGCTTTTGATTAATGCATGGGATGGCTATGGACGACCTTTTTTCTGCCTCGACGCGCGAGCGTTCCTTTAAAAATGCGCCGCTCGCGGTGCGCATGCGTCCCAATTCGCTCGACGATTACGTGGGCCAGCAAAAGGCCGTGGGCAAGGGTTCGTGGTTGCGTGCGGCAATCGAGCATGATGTGCTATCGAGTGTGATTCTGTATGGGCCTGCCGGTACGGGCAAGACGACGCTGGCGCATATCATTGCCAACCATACCAAGAGCGAGTTTGTCGAGGTCAGCGCCGTCACGGGTAGCGTGAAGGACCTGCGTCGCGTGATCGACGAGGCAAAGACGCGCCTGAATACGTATGACCGCCGTACCATCTTGTTCATCGACGAGATTCACCGTTTTTCGAAGTCGCAGCAGGATGCGCTTTTGCATGCGGTTGAGAACCGTACCGTCATTATGATTGGCGCCACGACTGAGAACCCGTACTTCGAGGTCAACTCCGCACTGTTGTCGCGTGGGCGCGTGGTAGAGCTTGAGCATCTTAAAGACGAGGATATCGCCACGCTCATTGAGCGTGCGCTCGAGGCGCCGCAGGGTTTAAACAGTAAGTTCTCGGCCGATGAGGATACAGTCAAGACCATTTGCACGCTGGCCGCGGGCGATGCCCGCTCGGCACTCACAACGCTCGAGCTGGCAAGTGAGATCGCCGTGACGCGTCCCGATACCGAGGGCACGCCGGCCCCGGCGGCGGGGGAGCGCTATCCCATTACCGTGGATGACGTAAAGATTGCCAATCCGCGTCGTGGCTTTACCTATGACAAAGACGGCGACATGCACTACGACATCATTAGTGCGTTTATTAAGTCCATGCGCGGCAGCGACCCCGATGCCACCATCTATTGGCTTGCGCGCATGATCGATGCGGGGGAGGACCCCAAGTTTATCGCCCGACGCATCATGATCCATGCTTCCGAAGACGTCGGTAACGCCGACCCGCAGGCGCTTTTGGTGGCACATGCCGCATTTAAGTCTGCCGAGGTCATTGGCTATCCCGAGTGCCGAATTAACCTGGCTCAGGCTGCACTCTATGTGTGCTTGGCGCCTAAATCCAACGCGTGCGAGGCTTCGATCGATGCGGCGCTGGCCGATATCCATAGTAGCGGATTGCGCGAGGTGCCCAGTTATCTTCGCGATCGTCACCGTCCCGGCAGCGACGAGTACGGTGTATACAAGTACCCACACGATTATCCCGAAGGTTGGGTCGACCAGCGCTATTTGCCCGAAGGCCTGGAGCGTGGTGCCTTTTGGCAGCCTGCCGGCCGCGGTTGGGAAGAATGGCGTGTGGAGCAAAGCGAGCGCGACCGTAGCGGCAGGGCGCCAAAGTAAGCTTTCGGGAATCTTCCGTCCCCTTTGGGGTACCATGAACAACGTCTGTATTTCGATTCCTTTGGGAGGCTTGTATGAGTCCCATTCAAATCGCCTTGCTGCTGCTCGCCGTTTCCGGCGTGTGGGCTATCGTTGAGCTTGCGCTCACCCTGCGCAAAACCCGCACCGTTGTCGACTCGCTCGACAAGACGGTAACCGACCTCAACAATACGATTGCCGAGGCGCAGCCGGTGGTGGCAAAGCTCGACGGCGCTGTCGACGAGCTTACGCCGGCACTTGCCCAGATTGAGCCGCTGCTTAAGTCGAGCAAGACCGCCGTCGACGCCCTTACCTCTAATCTCGTAGAAGTTGAGGCCGTGGTTCGCGACATTTCCGAGGTTACAGGCAGCATGGCAGAGGCCAGCAATGCTGTGTCGAGCGTGACTGATTCTGCGGCAGGTGCCGTGCAGAAACTCATTAACAAGGTGAAGGCTCCCGCGACCAACGCCGAGCGTAAGCTTTCCGCTGCCGCCGAAGCCGAGCAGCCGACCGAGCGCGTTCTGATTGGCGAAGCTGGGGACGAGGCCGCCGCGGGCGACGATTATGGCCAGAAGCCTGTTGGCAAGCCGACTCAGTATTACACCTACACACCCGCCCAGACCTCCGAGGAGTCCTGCGATGAGTAGCGAAGCAACCTGCCCCATCACGCTGACCGTTGCCGGGGACCCGCGTCTGGCGCGCCTGGTGCGTATGACGGCCGCCAACGTTGGTGCGCTGTGCTCCATGTCCGTCGATCGCATCGAGGATATTCGTATGGCGGCCGAGGAAGCCTTCATCTTTGGCTGCACGGCGGTTAATTCCGATGACATTACGATCAGGTTCGATGTCGACGAGTCTCACGTTGGCATGACCTTTACCTTTGGCGATCAGGCCTCTGTCGACGAGGATGACCAGGCTGCCGTGTATGCCGAGCTCATTTTGGCGAGCGTGTGCGATTCCTACGAAAAGACTTCGGCGCCCCTGACGCTTTCCCTCGACCTCAAGGCGGATATCTAATATGACCGAACGTTCCCGGAGCGGTAAGACCGCTTGGGACAAGGAGAAAACCCGCGAGCTGTTTCGTCGCTATAAAGAGACCGGTGATCCGGACGCTCGCGAGCAGCTCGTCATGTCCCATATGAACCTGGTAAGGTTTCTTGCCAACAAATTTAAGAACCGCGGCGAGCCGCTCGACGACCTGATGCAGGTTGGTTATCTGGGCCTGCTCAAGGCGATTGATCGTTTTGACCCCGAGCGCGGTCTCGAGTTCACCACGTTTGCCACGCCCACCATTCTGGGCGAGATCAAGCGTCATTTCCGCGATAAGGGCTGGAGCGTGCGCGTTCCGCGCCGTCTGCAGGAGCTCTCGGCTAAGGTCAACCAGGCCACCGACAAGCTCACCAACGAGTTGCAACGCTCGCCCAAGGTTGAGGAAATTGCCGAGTTCCTTGGCGTGACCGTCGACGAGGTGCTCGAAGCCATGGAATCGTCCTCGGCCTACACCTCGGTGCCCATCGAGGCCCCCGGTGCGTCCGACTCCGACGATGCCCCCTCGATTCTCGACCGTTACGCCGATGATGACAACGAGCTCGACTTTACCGATGACCGCCTGGTGATCGAGGAGGCCATCCGCGATTTCTCGCCGCGCGAGCGCGAAGTCATCGAGCTGCGCTTTGTAAAGGGCATGACCCAGATTGAGATCGCCAAGAAGCTGGGCATCTCGCAGGTGCAGGTCTCGCGCTTGTTGCGCCGCACCCTCAAGAAGATTCAGGATAAGATTGACCCCGACGGAGTGATGATTCGTTCATGAGTGAGCACCCCCAACAAACAGACCGCACGCTGCGCGACACCCGCATTCTGACGCTGCGCATTTGGGCTGTCGTCGGTTGCATCGTCATCGCCGCCGTCATCTTTAACCTTATGGGTATCCTGGCACCGGTTATTGAGTTTCTTGCCGTCGGCTCCATCATCGCCTTTGTGATGTCGCCGATCACCAACTGGCTCGAGCACCATGGCGTAAATCGCGGCATCGGTTCGCTTATCGCGCTAATTGTTGTTGTTGCCGTACTCGTCGGTGTTGTTTGCATCTTGTCGCCGATTCTCTTTGGTCAGATCATGGAAGTCCTGAGCCGCCTGCCTGAGCAACTTCGTGTTGCGGGCGGCGACCTCAACGAGATGGTCTCGCATGTCAAGACGCTCAACAACACGCCGCTCAAGGAGTATTTGGACGATAATCTTTCGTCGCTTGTCACCGTGGCATCGAAGTACGTGTCTCAGATCGCTGCCGAGCTTGGCCGCGGTGTGTTCCCGCTCATCACCAATACGGCCTCGCAGCTGTTCGTGATCTTCCTGGGTCTGGTGCTCGCGTACTGGATGGCCTGCGACTACCCTCGCATGCACCACGAGATTTGCACCATCATCGGTCAGGAGAAGGAGACCTCGTACCGCTTTATGGTCGCCATCCTTTCTCGCTCTGTCGGCGGCTACATGCGCGGTATGGTCGTGACGTCCATCTGCGGTGGTTTCCTTGCCTTTATCGGTTTTATGATCATCGGCCATCCGTATGCGGCGCTCATGGCTATCTTTACCGGCATCATGCATTTGGTTCCGGTCGTCGGTCCCTGGGTGAGCGCAGCAATCGCCACAGTGCTCGGTTTCATGTTCAGCCCCATGTTGGCGTTATGGACGCTCATCGTGACGATGGTCGCGCAAAACGTCACCGATAACGTGATTTCGCCTAAGGTCATGCAGAGCTCGGTGCAGGTGCATCCCATCATGAGCCTCACGGCGCTCGTTATTGGCTCGGCGCTCATGGGCCCCATCGGCATGATTATTGCCATCCCGCTTTGTGCGGCTCTCAAGGGCATCTTCGTGTACTACTTCGAGAATGAGACCGGCCGTCAGCTTGTGGCCTATGACGGCGCCGTGTTTAAGGGCACACCGTACCGCGATGCCGATGGCAACCCGGTCGCCGCCTACGACGCGCTCGGCGACGACACCTTCATCTACGAGTCCGAGCTCATCGGCAACGAGACTGCGCCCGAGGCCAAGGCCATGCCTAAGCCCGAGTTCGATAATCCCTGGATCAAGCTGTCGGGCCTGCAGCCCGATGCGACAGGTTTCTTCAAAAACCCCTTCGCCAAGGATGACGATTCCAATACGGACGACGACACCAAAACCGGCATCGACGGCTCCATGGACGATTCGGATTCTAAATAGGTCCTGTTAACGTTTCTTGAAGTTGTATATGACAAGAAACGCGAGCAAAGCGATTGATAAGGGGCCGGCTACATAGAAAAAGAGAACGTCAATTGTGCGCAGAGTGTAATAAGCCTTATCGCCGGACATTACTGCATACAATGCGTAGCCAAATGCTGGTTGGATTGCGTACCAGCAGGAGAAGGCCAAGAGCGCTAAAAGTGCTACTACCAGAAGTGCATTCAGGACAAATCGTTTGCTTTTCATTGATCGCTCCTTATCGGTGACCCTTATATGTAATTCTACAGCAGCCTTTTTTCAAAGGATTGCATAGTCCTATATAACGTGCACTTTCGCTGGAGGGTCGCCGTTTGGCGGCCCTCTTTTTTGCACAGGCGCGGTGGGATGGTAATATCGTTACGTTTGAACTGTTTCGATGTGAAACCGAGGAGATTCCCTCTATGAGTGCTGACTACCCGTCAATGACTACGGCCGAGATTCGCTCTAAGTTCCTCAACTTCTTTGAGGAGCGCGGTCTTAAGCTCTATCCTTCTTCGTCCCTCGTCCCCGACGATCCTTCGCTGCTGCTTGCCAACGCCGGCATGAACCAGTTTAAGGAGTATTACCAGGGCAAGAAGACCATGAAGGAGATCGGCGCGATCTCCTGCCAGAAGTGCGTCCGCACCAACGACATCGATTGCATCGGCGAGGACGGCCGTCACCTGTCCTTCTTCGAGATGCTCGGCGACTTCTCCTTTGGCGGCGTCTCCAAGCAGCAGGCCTGCGCTTGGGCCTTTGAGCTCATCACCAAGGAGTTCAAGCTGCCGCTCGATCGCCTGTACTTCACCGTCTTTACCGAGGACGACGAGACCCATGACGTGTGGCGCTCCCTGGGCGTTGCCGAGGATCACATCTCGCGCCTGGGCGAGGACGACAACTTCTGGGCTGCTGGCCCCACCGGCCCCTGCGGTCCGTGCTCCGAGATCTACTTTGACATGGGCGAGGAGGTCGGTTGCGGCAGCCCCGACTGCAAGCCCGGCTGCGACTGCGACCGCTTCCTTGAGTTCTGGAACCTCGTGTTTACCCAGTACGACCGCCAGGAGGACGGCTCCATGCCGGAGCTGCCGCACCGCAACCTCGATACGGGCATGGGTCTGGAGCGCATGGCCGCTATCATGCAGCACAAGACCGCCAACTACGACGGCGATCTGATGCAGCACCTCATCAAGCTCGGTGAGGAGATCAGCGGCAAGACCTATGACGCCGACGATTACTCCGGAGCCAGCCGCTCCCTGCGCATCATCGCCGACCACTCCCGTGCCGTGGACTTTATGATCTCCGATGGCATCCTGCCCGGCAATGAGGGTCGCGAGTACGTCCTTCGCCGCTTGCTCCGCCGTGCCGTGTTCCACGGTCGCCTGCTGGGCATCGAGGGCGCCTTCCTGACCAAGTTCATTGACGAGGTCAACGCCCAGATGGGCGAGGCCTATCCCGAGCTGCTCAAGAACGTCGCACTCGTTAAGGGCATCGTCGCTTCCGAGGAGGAGCGCTTCTCCACGACACTCGATAACGGTCGCGTCTACCTGGACGAGGCCCTGGCCGCGCTTGCTGAGGGTGCTGTCCTTCCGGGCGACGTTGCCTTTAAGCTGCACGACACCTTTGGTTTCCCCATCGACCTGACCGTCGAGATTGCCGGCGCCGCTGGCCACGACGTCGATATGGACGGCTTCACCGCCTGCATGGAGGACCAGAAGGCCCGCGCTCGCGCCAACGCCAAGGGCGACGCCTGGGGCAGCTTCAACGACGTGTGGGTCGAGCTTTCGGACAAGGTCGCCGCGACCGAGTTCGACGGCTATGACAACGATGTGATCGAGGGTGCCAAGGTTGTCGCCATCGTGCGCAACGGCGAGTCCGTCGAGTCCGCTGCCGCCGGCGAGGACGTCGAGGTCGTTCTCGACCGCACTCCGTTCTATGCCGAGATGGGTGGCCAGCAAGGCGATGCCGGCAAGCTTTCCGCCGAGGGCGTTGTTCTGACCGTTGCCGACACCAAGAACCACAACGGTCTGTATGCCCACGTCGCGCACGTTGTCGATGGCACGCTGACTGTCGGTGCCGCTGTGACCGCTACGCTCGACGCCGAGCGCCGTGGCTTCCTGCGCCGCAACCACACCGCCACCCACCTGCTCGACGCCGCGCTTAAGCAGGTCCTGGGCGAGCATGTCTCCCAGGCTGGCTCGCTGGTGACGCCCGAGCACCTGCGCTTTGACTTCACGCACTTCGAGGCCCTGTCCTCCGAGCAGCTCAAGGCTGTCGAGGACCTGGTCAACCAGCAGATCTTCGCCTCCAAGCCGGTCGTTACCCGCGTCATGGGCATCGACGAGGCCAAGGCCGCCGGTGCTGTCGCCCTGTTTGGCGAGAAGTATGGCGACGTCGTCCGTGTTGTCTCCGTGGGCGCCGAGGACCAGCCGTTCTCCCGCGAGCTCTGCGGTGGTACCCATGCCGCCAACACCGCCGAGATCGGTCTGTTCAAGATCATCTCCGAGTCCTCCACGGGCTCCAACGTCCGCCGTATCGAGGCCGTGACCTCCAAGGGCGCTCTCGATTACATGGCCGACCGTCTGGCGCTCGTCGACGCCGCTGCTGCTGCGCTCAAGTGCCGCGTGGATGAGGTTCCCACCCGCGTGGAGAACCTTCAGGCCGAGCTGCGCGAGACGTCCAACAAGCTCAAGAAGGCGCTGACCGGTGGCTCCTCCGACGCTATATCCAGCGCCATCGAGGGCGCCGTCGAGCTCGACGGCTACAAGCTCGTCGTCACTGAGCTCCAGGGCCTTGAGGCTGCCGACCTGCGCAACGTCTGGGATACCGTGCACCAGAAGGTCGCCGGTCCTGTCGCCTGCGTCGTCGCCAGCGTGACCGAGAAGGGCACCCCGGCCCTGCTCGCCGCCGGTTCCGATGACGCCGTTAAGGCCGGTTTCCACGCCGGCAACGTGATCAAGCAGATCGCGGGCCTGGTCGACGGTCGCGGTGGCGGCCGTCCCAACATGGCCCAGGCCGGTGGCAAAAACGCCGCCGGCATCGCCGATGCCCTCGCGGCCGCTAAGACCGCGCTCGGCGTCTAAGAATCTAGGTAATCGTTGTGGTCGCGCTTGCGCTGGACATAGGGGAGACCAGGATCGGCATCGCCGTCTCGAGCCGTGATGGCAAGATGGCGATGCCCGTCAAGGTGCTCCCGGCTGTCGAGGTCACCGGTATGGCCAAGACGTTCCGTTACCTGGTCGAGGATTATGAGCCCGACATCCTGGTAAGTGGACGTCCGCTGACCATGGCCGGTGAGCCCGGCCCCCAGGCCGAGCGCGTTGCCGCCGTGGCGCAAAAGATCGCCGACGAGCTCGATCTTCCGCTGGAGTTTGAGGATGAGCGTCTGTCCTCGCAAGAGGCAAAGCGTATCCTGCGCGAGCAGGGACTCAATGAAAAGCAGATGAGGGGCAAGGTCGACATGATCGCCGCCAGCCTGTTTTTGCAGACGTGGCTCGATCGTAAAAACGAGGAGGTTTCGCATGCCTAGTGCTTCCGATCCGCGCCAGCAGAATCGTACACGTCAGCCCGTGCCGCGCCCTGCTCAGCCTGCCGCGCGCCCGGTGCAGTCCTCCTCTCGTTCGGCCCAGCCTGTTCAACGGGCGGGTCAGCAGCCTTCTGTTCGTTCGGTTCAGTATCCGGCTTCTCACGCGGCTCAGCAGCCAACTGTTCGTACGGCCCAGCCTGTTGGCGGTACCCGCTTTAAGCAACAGGCACCTACCCAGCGAACGCAGGCCCCCCAATCGCATTCGCATCACGCTCGCGGTTCGCATGGCGTTGCTCCGGCGACCCGCTCGAGCTACAACACGCATGCTCGTCGCGGTGTCCAAAAGAAGAGTTCTCCGGTTCCCATGATCATCGGCGTTGTGGTGGCGGTGCTCGCGCTTGCTGCGATCGCTTTCTTTGTCGTGCCGGCCGTCAAGGGCTTCTTTGCCGGCGAGGATACGAAGGTCACGGCTGGTCAGCAGGTTACGGTGACCATTCCCGACGGTGCTTCGGGCGATACGATCGCCTCGATTCTCTCCGAGAACCATATCGTCGAAAACCCCAAGGATTACTATGCGGCGGTGAAAAAGCTCAACGCCGATATGTCGCTTAAGCCTGGCACCTACTCGTTCACCACGCTCATGGATGCGACCAAGGTTGTTCAGCAGCTCATGGAAGGCCCCAACGCGGGCTCCAATGCGCTGACTATCCCCGAGGGTCTGACAGTCGATCAAGTCGCCGACCGCGTGGCCCAGGCCTACGACAGCATCTCTAAGGAAGACTTCCTCAACCAGGCCAAGGCCTCCAACTACGTGGACGACTATAGCTTCCTTAAGGGCGCCGTCAACGACTCGCTCGAGGGTTTCTTGTTCCCCAAGACCTATTCGTTGGGTGATTCGCCGACGGCCGATGACGTGATTCGCGCCATGCTCGATCAGTTTAAGACCGAGTACAAGTCGCTTGACTTTGCGAGCTGCGAAGCCAAGATCAAGGAGCGCTATGGTGTGGAGATGTCCGACTACGACATCGTCAACTTGGCCTCTATCGTTGAGCGCGAGGGCCTTAACGCCGATCAACGTGCGCACGTGGCCTCGGTCTTCTACAACCGCCTTGCCGGCAAGCTCGACGGTCTGCGCTATCTCAACAGCGATGCGACCATGATGTATGTCACCGGTGGCGAGGTTACCGCCGACGACCTGCAGAGCGATAGTCCGTATAACACCTATAAGCACGAGGGCCTGCCACCCACGCCCATCTGCTCTCCGTCGCTCGAGGCACTCAAGGCCACGCTTGAGCCGACCGACTCCGATGACCTGTATTTCTACATTACGCAGGACGAGGAGTACTTCTCGCAAACCTACGAAGAGCATCAACAGTCTTGGAATTAGCATGAGGATTTTTAGCCCCAAACGATACGTTGCCTCGGTCGATCGCATCGACCTTGATACCCTGTGGGCCGACGGCAAACGCGCCATTCTGCTCGATCGCGATAACACCCTGGTGCCGCGCGACACCGAGCAGGTTCCCGCCGCGGTTTCCGCTTGGCTCGACGCCGCCCGCGCCAAAGGCTTTAAGCTGTGCATGGTGTCCAACAACTGGCATCGTGACCAGGTCATGAGCTCTGCACGCGAGCTGGGGCTCGAGGCCATCAGCCACGCCATGAAGCCGGCGCCGTTTGCCCTTAAGGCGGGTCTTAAGCGTCTGGGCGCCACGGCCGACGAGGCGGTGCTGATCGGTGATCAGCTCTACACGGACGTGTGGAGCGGTAATTTTGCCGGTGTTGACACTATTCTGGTCAAGCCGCAGGCAACCCAGGACCTGTGGTACACGCAGATCTTCCGTATCTTTGAGCGCCGGGCCCTGCGCGACCTTCCCTGCGAGGAATAGGTTTCGCCATGTCTCAGCACATTAAACACGGCTGCGACCATATCTTCTTTATCGGCTTTTTGGGCGCGGGCAAGTCGACGCTTGCGCGCAACGTGGGCACTATGTTCAAGCGTCGATTCATCGATACCGATCGCTTGGTTGTGCGTCGATGCGGCAAGTCGGTGACCGAGATATTTGAGACCGAGGGCGAGGATCGTTTTCGCGAGCTCGAGACCTCGGCACTCCGTTCGCTTCAAAGCGAGCGCAGCCTGCTGGTGTCGTGCGGAGGTGGCATCGTCGAGACGCCGGTGAACATTGAGTTGATGCACGAGATGGGTACATGCGTGTACCTCGAAGGTGACTTTGAGGACTCGTTGCGCCAGATTCGCCGTTCGGATACACGGCCCGATTTCCGTTCGCCCGAGCACGCTGCGCGCCTGTTTGAGCATCGCCGTCCGCTGTATCGCCAGGCCGCCGATATTACCCTTGATATTCGCAACAAGTCCTTCAAGGACGTTTCCTACCTTTGTGCCGAGATGCTTTTGGAGCGTGGACTGCTATGATTCGCCGTCAACTTATCAATTTCCAAAACCGCAGTGTCGATGTCCGCGTCGGATTGGGCGCGTTCGAGGAACTGCCGCGCATGTTTGCCTCGGCTGTGGGCAAGCCTAAGCGCGCGATGGTGGTTTGGAATGACGCCACATCCGAGCGTTTTGGCGAGTTTGTCGAGCATGCGCTGGTCGACGCCGGTTTTGCCGTGTCGCCGCTCGTCCTCGAGGTTTCGCCTGCCGGTGCTACGCTGGTCGATGCCGATACCGTCTTTGGCGCCCTGTCGGCTAACGGCATTACCTGCGACGATCTCGTTGTCGCTGTCGGCGACACGGCGACCTGCTCGGTCGTTTGCTGGTGTGCCAATCAGTGGTGCGGTCGCACCGAGTGCGCCTTGCTGCCGACGACATTCGACGCCATGCTCACGGTCGCGACGACTATGAAGCCGCTCGTTGCCTCGTCGGCGAATGCGCTTCCCGCTATCGCGTTCCGTCCCGAGCCGGGCTTGGTCGTGTGTGACCTCGACCTTGTTCGTGAGGCGGGCCCCGAGGACCTTAAGCTCGGTTATGCGGTACTTGTTGGCACCATGCTTTCGAGCAGCAAGTCCCGCTGGAATCAGTTTACCGAGACCGTCCCCGAGATTCTCGCGGGCGAGGAGGTCGCGCTCGTCAATGCCGTTCAGTGGTCTCAGACTGCCCGTAAGGACGTACTGTTGGCTACGAATCCCAGCGCCCGCCACGCTCTAGACTTTGGCAAGACGGGGGAGCGTACCCTGCGCGCCTGCTTGGGCGATGCCGCGTCGCAGGTCCCTGCCTACCAGCTGTTGTCCGAGGGCATGCGCTTTGAGGCGCGCCTAGCACATGATGCCTGCGACTTTGATATCGATTACGTCTTTGAGGTCGATGACTGCCTGGAGGACTTTGGTATCGAGGAGCTCGCCTTCGATCTGGAGCCTGCCGCATATATCGAGGAGTTCCGCAGGCAGCAGTTTGCCCGTTCGAACCGTAGCATGTTGCCGCTGCCCGCGGCGCTCGGCGCCATTCGTCTAACGAGCGTTGAGGATGAGGTTCTCGACCGCCATGCTCACGCATACTTGGCTTCTCGCAAAGAACTTCTCTAGGATTTATTGACATCCATAGTCTTTCGTATCATGTTGAGGGGCGGGTTTCCAATCGGTTGCGAATCGAGCGCGATTTCGTACGTTGATTGAGCCCGTCCCGTCTTTATGAAGACAACAAGAAAGGAATCTGCATGTCTGAGTTTGCTGCCGGTCCTGCCGGTCGTATCGAGCGTGTCCGTGCCCTGATGGTTGAGCGCGGTTACGACGCCATCGTGGTGCGCGACGAGGCCAATCTTCGTTGGCTTACGGGCGTCAAGGGCGTCTTCGATTACACCTTCGAGTTCCCGCATGCTGCGTTTATTACGGCTGACCAGTGCCTGTTCCATACCGACTCGCGCTATCTCAACAGCTTTGAGGAGAACACGCCCGCCGGCAGCCCCTGGGTCTACGACATGGACGAGGGCACCATCCCCGGTTGGGTCGCCGGCAAGATCGCGGCCAACAAGTGCCGCGTCTGCGCTGTCGAGGACGATATGCAGATCAATTTCTACCAGGGTATTCAGCGTGGTCTGGAGGATCGTTCCGTCGCCTGCATGTTGCCGCTGATGCATGACGACATTCGCAAGATGCGCGCCATCAAGGACGCCGAGGAGATCGAGCTCATGCGCCATGCGCAGTCGATCACCGACGCCGCCTTCCAGCACATGCTCGGCTATATTAAGCCCGGTATGACCGAGAAGCAGGTTCGCAACGAGCTCGAGAACTTTATGTTCGCCAACGGCGCCGACAGCCTGGCCTTCGGCTCCATCGTGGCGAGCGGCCCCAACACCGCCAACCCGCATGCCGTCCCGAGTGACCGCGTGATCGAGAAGGGCGACTTCGTTCTCATGGATTATGGCGCGGGCTACTGCGACTATCGCTCCGATATGACGCGTACCGTCGTGATGGGCGAGCCTACCCAGGAGCAGCTCGACCTGTACGCGCTCGTACGCCGCACCCACGAGGAGTGTGTCGCCGCCATCCATCCGGGCGTCGAGGGCAACGACATATTCAAGCTCTCCAAGAAGATCATCGGCGATGCCGGCTATGGCGATTACTACAACCATGGTCTGGGCCACGGCGTGGGCATTGACATCCACGAGCTGCCCAACTTTAACCGCAGCAAGAATATCATCGAGGTCGGCTCGGTTATCACCATGGAGCCCGGCGTGTATCTGCCCGGTGTGGGCGGCGTGCGCCTGGAGGACTACGGCGTGGTCACCGAGAACGGCTACGAGCCCTTCACCAAGACGCCGCATGACCTTCACGTTATCGACTGCTAGCCCTCTTCGATAGATTTTTGGGCGGGGCGTCCGGAGCAATTCGGGCGCCCCGCGTTCTCTTTTTATGCGCTCGCTGCAGGCGCCGTCTGCAAGTGTATAATTTCGGTCGTATGTAATTTGGACGCTTGTGCGTTCTGCCCATAAGAAGAAAGGTCGCTATGCCTACCATTTCTACCGCCGACTTCAAGAACGGCCTCGGTCTCCGTATTAAGGACAAGGTTTATACCATCGTCGAGTTCCAGCACGTCAAGCCGGGCAAGGGCGGCGCGTTTGTGCGCTACAAGACCCGCGACATCAAGAGCGGCCGCGTCGTCGAGAACACCTGCAATGCCGGTACCAAGTTCGAGAGCGTCATGCTCACCACCCGTGAGTTCCAGTACCTCTACAACGATGGCACCGACTACATCTTCATGGACAACGAGTCCTACGAGCAGGTTCCCGTTCCCGAGGACATGGTGGGCGAGAACTCCAAGTGGCTGCGTGAGAACGACATTTGCCAGCTGCTTTTCGCCGACGACGAGCTCATGGGCGTGACCCCGCCGATGTTCATCGAGACCACCATCGTCCAGACCGACCCGGGCTTTAAGGGCGACACCGTCCAGGGTTCCACCAAGCCGGCCACGATCGACACCGGCGCTGTCATCCAGGTCCCCATGTACCTCAACGAGGGCGAGGTCATCAAGGTTGACACCCGCGACGGCAAGTTCGTCTCCCGCGTCTAGCAACCAACTCTTCTAGGAGGACTCATGCCCCAGGAAATCAAGATTGACGGCATCGGCATTTCGCCCGATGTTCTGACCGCCATCGTCTCGCGCGCCGTGTCGGATGTCGAGGGCATCGCCTCCGTTGGCGTCAAGGACCTTGCCACCAACCTTGTCTCCATGATGCTCTCGTCCAAGGCCCCGGCTTCCGAGCCGGCGGTCGAGGCCGAGGTCATCGGTGACAAGCTCGCACTCACCGTGCGTGTCGTGGTGTTCTTTGGCTATCCGTTCAAGAAACTCGCCGAGGCCGTTCGCGCCGCCGTGGTCACCGCCATCGATGCCCAGGTGGGCGTTGAGGTCGAGCGCGTTGACGTTTGCATCGACGGCCTCGTTTTCCCCAAGGAGTAACCTTTGAGCCTTAAGGTTTATCGCGGGCGCACGCTTGCCCGCAGTCAGGCGCTGCAGCTGCTGTTCCAGGCCGAGGCCACGGACAGCCCGCTTGAGCGCGTCCTCGAGGGCGATTTCCTGATCTCGAAGGGTCCCCTCGACCCCTATGCGCTGGAGCTGTGTCGCGGTGCCTACGAGCATATCGACCGCATCGACTGCGCTCTGCGCTCCGTTGCCAAGAACTGGGATCTTATGCGCATGCCCGGCGCCGACCGCAACCTGCTGCGTATCGCCGTCTACGAGATGCGTTTCCTCACCGACGAGGAGGTCTCGGACGCCATCGTGATCAACGAGGCCGTCGAGCTTGCCAAGGCTTATGGCACCGACCAGTCCGCGTCGTTCGTCAACGGCGTGCTGGGCAAGATCGCTCGCAGCGAGGAGCTGCCGGGTGAGGACCTGTACCAGGAGCTGTTGGCCGAAGATCGCGCTCGCGAGGAGGCCCAGGCTGCCGAGGCTGCCGCTAAGGTTGCTGCCGCTCAGGCTGAGGCTGGCGTGCTGGCCGAGGATGCGGACGCCGCCGAGGCTGTCGTCGACTCCTTCGAGGAGTAGTCATGCCAGAGGGTTCTGTCCGCAACTTTGACGAGATCTCGGACCGTCTGGATCAGATCATCGCTACCGTTCGCTCCAAGGATACGTCCCTGGAGCGTTCGCTCGATCTGTTTGACGAAGCGATTGAGCTGGGCTCCCGCGCGGTCGATATGGTCGACAAGTTTGAGTTGACGCCGCGTGAGGCCGATAAGCTCGAGCAGGAATACGATGAGGATGCGGCAAACGAATCCCAGGATAGCTAGGCCGCATCTCCGGATACGAATGGTTGATGGCATTCATGAAACGCGTGCGTCTCGATGACGAACTGATTTCACAGGGCATCTGCGCCGATCGCGCGGATGCCCTTCGCACTCTTATGGCCGGCCTGGTCTCGAGTGGCGGCGAGCGCTTGACTTCGCCGGGCCTTAAGGTGACCCCGGGCCTGCCGCTGCACGTGAAGGGGCGCATTCCCTATGTTGGCCGCGGCGGTCTTAAGCTCGAAGGCGCGCTTGATGCGTTTGGCATCAATCCGACGGGCCTTAGCTGTCTGGATGTGGGCTGCTCTACCGGCGGCTTTACCGATTGCCTGCTCAAGCGCGGAGCTGCGACCGTTGTCTCGGTGGACGTGGGTCGCGCACAGTTTGATTGGTCGCTGCGTCAGGACGATCGCGTGACGCTGCATGAGCGCACCAACGTGACGCAGCTGCCTGAGCTTGGCTATGCCGGCGCCATCGACCTGGCTGTGTGCGATGTCTCGTTTACCAGCATCGCGAATATCATCGACGCCGTGCTGGCGTGCCTGAAGCCTTCGGGTTCGTTCTGCACGCTCGTAAAGCCCCAGTTTGAGGCGCCGGCTGCGCTGGTGGGCGAGGGCGGTATCGTGACCGACCCCGCCGTCCGCCGCGATACGCTCGTGGCGGCGATTGAGCTTTTTGCCGCCAAGGGCCTGTTTCCGCTTGACGTGTGCGTGTCGCCCATCCATGGCGCTAAGGGCAACGTTGAGTTTTTCTTGTACGGCACAAGGTCTGTCCCCGGGGAGCGCGCCGACGATGAGCTGCAATCCCAGGTATCGGCTTTGAGCGAGAAAGCTGCAACGCTATGAAGGTCTTTCTGGTTCCCAATTACTACAAGCAAGAGGCGGTCGAGAGCGGCCTGATGCTCGAGCTTTGGCTTTCGCGCCAGGGCTACGAGGTCGCATGGGCTGCCGATCAGCGATCGAAGATTCAAAGCACGCCTGATATTGACGGCTCAGATCTGGTCATTACGCTCGGCGGCGACGGTACGTTGCTGCGCGCTGCCCGCATCCTCAACCATCGCGAGATTCCTATCCTTGGTCTTTCCTATGGTCACCTGGGCTTTTTAACTGCTGCGAGCCCCGAGGAGCGCGACATTTTGCAGGTTGTGAGCGATGCCCTGTCCGGCGAGCTCCACGTGAGCCGCCGCGCCACCATCGCCGCCGATATCGTTTCGGTGCGCGAAGACGGCACGAAGGATGTCGTGCGCACGTTTGCCCTCAACGATATGGCACTTACGCGCGGCCCCCTGTCCGATATGGTTGAGTTTGACATCACGGTGTCCGGGCATCATATCGACCGCCTTCGCGGCGACGGTGTCGTCGTTTCGACGGCGACCGGCTCTACCGGCTACGCGCTTTCCGCCGGCGGTCCCATTGTCAGCCCCGATTACACGGGTATGGTCTGTGTGCCCATCGCCCCGCATACCATTCAGGCTCGCGCTTTTTTGACCTCGCCGAGTGATGTCGTCGAGATCTTTATGTCCGATGATCGCCCGAGCGTGCCGGCGATTGCCATCGACGGACAGTTTATTACCTGCGATGGCACGGTCGAGAGCGTGGCCGTGCGTCGCGGTCCCGGCGATGTGTTGCTTCTGGATTACGGCCCCGAGAGCTTCTATAACTCGGTGAGCCGTGTGTTCTACGGAGTGCGTCATGATCGATGAGCTGCAGGTTTCTAACATTGCACTCATTCGTGAGGCGACGCTGGTGCCGAGTGCCGGCCTAACGGTTTTGACCGGCGAGACCGGTGCCGGCAAGACCGCGCTGCTCTCGGCGCTCAAGCTCATATTGGGCGAGCGTGCAGATTCGTCGACCGTGCGCGAGGGAGAGGCGCTGGCGAGCGTCGAGGCGCGCCTTTTTGACGGCCCGCACGACACGGAGGGTTTCACCGTGCAGCGCAGCCTTTCTGCCGAGGGTCGCAGTCGCGTCAGGATCGACGGCCGCATCGCCAGCGTGCGCGAGCTTTCCGAGCGCGTTGGCGTGATGATGGATCTTTGCGGTCAGCACGAGCACCAGCGCTTGCTCGATCCGGTGCATCATGTTGCCATGGTCGATGCCTGGGCTGGGCGCGCGGCGCTTGAGGCGCTCGAGAAGTATCGCGCTTGTCTTAAGGCTTCGCGTGATGCCGCCAAGGAGCTTCGCCGTGTGGAGGAAGCCTCGCGTGCGCAGGGGAGCCGTGTCGAGGAGGCTCGCTTTGCCCTCGAGCGCATCGGCGAGGTCGACCCCAAGCCGGGCGAGTATGAGGAACTCGAGGAACTGCTGCCTCGCTCCGAACATGCCGAGGTACTGGTTGCCACAGCTAACGATGCCCATGCATCGCTTGCCGCCGAAGGGGGAGCGCTCGATGCCGTGAACAGCGCCGTGGCAGAGCTTTCCCGTATGGCTACCGTCGATCGCAAACTGGGCGACATTGCCGATGCGATTTCGGATGCCTGCATCTCCCTTGAGGATAGCGCGAACGAGCTTCGTGCCTATCGCGATGGCGTCGCCTTCGACCCCCGCGAGCTCGCTCGCATGCGTGAGCGGTATTCCGACCTCAAGGGCCTGTTGCGTCAGTGGGGTCCCACCATGGACGATGTTTTTGCCATGCGCGATCGCTCGCAAGAGCTGCTGTCCTTGGTTGATGATGGCGATGAACAGATCAAAAAGGCGCGTGAATCACTTGGTGCCGCTGAGCGCGAGTTGTTTGCCGCTGCCAAGGCGCTTAAGCGCGCTCGCAATACGGCGGCCCCGCGCTTCTGCCACGAGGTTGGCCGCCAGATGGCTCGCCTGGAGATGGGCGGCGCTGAGCTGGTCTGGGAGTCCCGCGATCTCCCTCGCGCTGAGTGGACACCTGCGGGCCCTTCAAGCTACGAGCTTTTGTATCGTAGCGGCGCTGGATTGACGCCACGCCCTCTGCGCCGCATTGCCTCGGGCGGTGAGCTCAGCCGTGTTATGCTGGCGAGCAAGGTGGTCTTGGGTAATGCTGACGGCGTCGACACACTGGTATTTGACGAGGTCGATGCCGGTGTCGGCGGCTCCACGGCTCGTGCTCTTGCTGGTGTGCTGGCCGATCTTGCCGCTACGCATCAAGTGATTGTCGTAACCCACTTGGCGCAAGTCGCCGTCATGGCCGACAAGCATTATGTTGTCAGCAAGGAGCCGGGCGATGTTCCCCAGACGCATTTGGACGAGGTAACCGGCGAAGCGCGTACCGCCGAAATCGCCCGAATGTTGAGCGGCGATCAGTCGGAGGCAAGTTTGGCCCACGCAAAGCAGATGCTCGAAGAAGCTCGAGGCTAGGTCGTATCAGCGGTGTTGGTGGGACAAAATAGACTGAAATTATTGTCCCACTACGCGTTTTACTCAACGACCTTATCCGGTTGGATGAGCTCCTCGTAGTAGCTGATATGTTCGCGAGCGTCTTCAATCTCGGGCAGCAGGAAGTTGTAGATGACTTCGATGATCATCGTGGCGCTGATCTTGGAGAACGCAAAGTCGCCCGTCGTCAGCAGCGCTTCATGGTTGACGGTATTAAAAGTGTAGTCTGCCAGGCGCGCGAGTGGAGACTTGCTGTCGCTGCTGATGACGACTACGGTGGCACCGCAGTCGCGAGCCGCTTTTGCCATGCGATTCAGTCGGCGCGATTTGCCGGAGTTTGAGATGAGCACGATGACGTCACCCGGGCGCAACGTGAGCGCAAAGCCGATTGATGTCTCGCTAATGGTGCTCGCCATGCAGCGCAGGCCCAGCTGCGAAAACTTAAACGTCGCATCGAGCGCGACCGCGTTCGTATTGCCCACAGCCGCAAACTCAATAACCCCTGCATGCTTAAGGGCATGTACAACAGCCGCCAGCGTATCGTGGTCGATCCCGTCGATGGTCGCATTAAGCTCGCTCACCTTGGCAGCCAGGATGTTCTTAAGGCTCTGCTCCATATTGTCGAGTGAGACTTCGTCAGTCAGGCCCTCGTTGCGCTGGCTTTCCAAATCCCTCGCCAGCGAAAACTGAAAGCTGCGGAAGCTGCCAAAGCCAAGCTTGCGGCAGAAGCGCGAAACGGTCGCCTCGGACGTGGCGGCGGCGCGCGAGAGCTGAGCCGCCGTGAGGCGTGGCGCCTCGGACTGGTGCTCCAATATATAGTCGACAATGCGCTGCTCTGACTCGCTGTATCCCTGATGGGTACTAATGAGGGAAAGTGCGCTCTTGCTACTATCGGTCATGGATGGCTCCTGGTTGGCATGATAATCGGACTCGTTTTGTAATGTCATAGTATAGGGGGATTTTCAATTACAAGATACACCTTGCCGTTTCAAGTGTTGATGGTAAACTTTCACCTACCGTTTACGGTTATGAAAGAACCTTTCACCGGAGAATTGCGCCTTGTCTCTTCTCACGCGGACGGTAGGTTGGTATCTTTCAGTTGTGGAAAAGCGCGCAAGGACGCGCGTGTAGGGGAGCGCCTGCGGGCGCAAAACTTAAAAAGGAGGGACACATGGCTAAGTTTGACATCATCGCCGCCACCGGTTGCCCGACCGGCATTGCGCACACCTTCATGGCGAAGGAGGCGCTGGAGAAGGCAGCTGCCGAGCGAGGTCTGACCATTAAGGTCGAGACCCATGGCCAGGTCGGTGTCGAGAACGAGCTCACCAAGAGCGAGATCGCCGGTGCCAAGGCCGTCGTCGTCGCAGCCGATAAGGATGTCCAGGCTGAGCGTTTCGCCGGTAAGCCTATGGTTTCCGTTGGTGTTTCCAAAGCCCTGTCTGTCGAGGCCGCCGGTAAGCTGATCGACCGCGCGCTCGCCGCCAAGGGTGACGACACGGTTGCTGCCGCTGCCGATGTCGAGGACGAGGTCGAGGAGAAGGAGTCTATCGGCCACGTCATCTACAAGCACCTCATGAACGGCGTCAGCCACATGCTGGTCTTCGTCGTTGCCGGTGGTGTTCTGACCGCCGTTTCGTTCCTGTGGGGCATCACGTCCTTCGATTCGACGGCTGCCGACTACAACACCTTCGCCGCTATGCTCAAGATCATCGGCGGCATCGCCATGAACCTTATGGTTCCGGTGCTTTCCGCCTACATCGCCGAATCCATCGGCAAGCGCCCGGCGCTCGTCCCTGGTTTTGTTGCCGGTATGATCGCCATTCAGGGCCTGCCTGTTAACGCCGAGACTGGCATGATCGACGCCGGTGGCGCCGGCGTGGGCTTCGGCTTCCTTGGCGGCATCGTCGGCGGCTTCCTCGCTGGCTATGTCATCTTGCTGCTCGAGAAGGTCTTTGCCGGTCTGCCCAAGAACCTGGACGGCCTCAAGGCCATCTTCCTGTACCCGCTGTTCTCGACGGCTATCGTCGGCCTGGTCATGCTCGGCATTTCCGGCCCCATGGCTGCCATCAACACCGCCATGATGGACTTCCTCAAGGGCCTGTCCGCCTCTGGCGCCGTTGTTCTGGGTCTTGCTATCGGCTGCATGTGCGCCTTTGACATGGGTGGCCCGGTCAACAAGGCTGCTTACGTCACCGGTACTGCTATGCTCACCGAGGCACTGGCTGCTGGCGTTGGCACCGATACCTACAACTTCGGCACCAACTTCATGGCTGCCGTCTCCGCTGCCTGCATCGTTCCGCCGCTGATCACCACCTTCGCCGTTGTCGTCGGCAAGAAGTACTTCAGCCAGGAGGATCACGACGCCGGTATCGTCAACCTCATTCTTGGTTGCACCCACATCACCGAGGGCGCCATTCCGTTCATGACCAAGAACATCTGGCCTGTCATGCCCATCATGATGCTCGGTTCCTCTATCGCTTCGATCCTGACCATTATGTTCAACGTTCACGATCCGGCGCCTCACGGCGGCTTCCTGGTCCTGCCCGTTGTCGAGAACGGTCCGCTGTGGGTCCTCGCGATCCTCATCGGCGCTGTGGTCGGTGGCATCCTGTTCGTGGCCTTCAAGAAGTACGACTTCGAGAAGAATCAGAAGGCCGCTCCTGTAGCCAAGCCGGTTGAGGCTTCCAAGGCTGCTGCCGTTGAGGCCCCTAAGGCCGAGGCTGCCGACTTCGTGAAGGTTGAGAATGTCTTTGTCGCCGAGGACTTCGCTTCTCGTGACGAGGCTCTGAGCTTCGTTTCCAACCAGGCTGTCAAGGCCGGCATCGCCAGCGACGCCGACGCCGTGATGAACGCCTTCCTGGCCCGCGAGGCCGAGGGCACCACGGGCATGATGGAGGGCTTCGCCATCCCGCATGCCAAGTCCGACGTCATTACCGAGGCTGCCGTCATCGTCGTTAAGGACGAGTCCGGCGTGACCGGTTGGGATACCATGGACGGCGCTCCCGTCAACGTGGCCATCGCTCTGCTCATCCCTGGTGCACAGGCTGGCACCACGCACCTCAAGATCCTGTCCAAGGTCGCCGAGGCGCTCATGGACGAGGACTTCCGTGGCACCGTCAAGGGTTCCACCGACGCCGCCGAGATCGCCAAGACGATCAACGCTCGCTTGGTCTAATTCCACAGTACGCGAATAACATCGCCCCCTGTAACAAAGGCGGAGTCCCTCTCCAGGGTCTCCGCCTTTTTTCATCTCCCTTCTTCTAACTTGCGGTGAAATAAGGACTGTTTAAATGTTTCAACTCTAAAATCAGTCCATATTTCACTGCAACTTAGAAGAAGGGGATAGCGCGGCCCGTCTATCGGATCGTCCGTGCGGACAAATATTCAGCCAGAATTCCGTTTGCACGATATTGCTCTGGGCCGATTGAGTTCCCGCAGCTCGCCTGCCGTGCGGGGCGGTTAAGTTTGTCGCGAGTTCCGCACGCAAAGGAAAGCACTTAATGTGCTTTCCGTCTTGCGCAGGACTGTAGAGCAGCAAACTTAACCGCCCAGCCCGGCAGGCGAGCGGACAGGACAGACAACTGTCCAACAAATCGTGCGAAACACAATGAAAAACCGTTTGATGTGAGTTAATATAAACAACGTCGTGAATCTGACTCCTGCCACATGCATGGCAGGGGTTAAACACAAAAAGGAGTCAATTATGGTTTCTGAGAAGGCTACCCTCGTTAATCCTCAGGGTCTGCACATGCGTCCGGCTGGTCTGTTTGCCTCCACCATGGGCAAGTACGCCTGTGACGTGACGGTCGTCACCCCCGAGAAGGAGGTCAACGGCAAGTCCCCGATGGCCCTCATGGCTGCTGGTATCCCCTGCGGCACCGAGGTCGAGGTCAAGTGCGACGGCGCCGACGAGGCCGAGGCTCTGGCTGCTGCCATCGAGCTCATCAAGAGCGGTCTTGGCGAGTAGAACTCAAACGGGTCGCATGTTGAACAACTAAGTTCATATTTGGGGGCGCAGTGACCTGTCTTAAGGTAGCTGCGCTCTTTTGTCATGGATATGGCAAAACGCTTTATCACATGACACGGAGAGAGGAATGGGAATGTATCAGGGAGTCAACGCTTCCGAGGGCATCGGTATCGGCACCGTCATGGTCGCCGTCGATCCCGACTTGACGTTTGAGCCGCACGAGGTTGCTGATTCGGCAGCAGAGAAGGAGCGCTATCAGACCGCTCTTTCGGTCTTCTGCGAGAAGACCCAGGCTCAGGCCGACCACATGAAGGAGACGGTGGGCGAGGCCGAGGCCGAGATCATGAGCGGACACATTGTCCTGGCTCAGGATCCGGGCATGACGGACGCCATCAACGCCGCCATTGACGGCGGCACCTGCGCCGAGCAGGCGCTCATGGACACCTCGACCATGTTCGAGAACATGTTCCTGTCCATGGACGACGAGATGTTCCGTCTGCGCGCGGCCGACATCGCCGACATCCGCACCGGTATTCTGGCTGAGCTGCTGGGCAAGGAGGTCGTCGACCTCTCCGTCCTGCCCGAGAACACCGTCGTTGTCGTGCACGACCTTACGCCGTCCATGACTGCCACAATCGATAAGGCCCACGTTGCCGGTATCGTCACCGAGACCGGTGGCCGTACGTCACACTCCGCGATCATCGCGCGCGCCCTCGAGATCCCGGCTGTCCTTTCGGTTTCCAACAGCTGCACCGCGCTGCGCAACGGCATGACCGTTGTCGTCGACGGTGGCAAGGGTATCGTTGAGGCCGATCCCGACGAGGAGACGCTCGCTGCCTACACCGCCAAGGCCGAGGCCTTCGCTGCCGAGAAGGCAGCCCTCGAGGCCTTCCGCGGCAAGCCGTCCGTGACTGCCGATGGCATCAAGAAGATCATCGCCTGCAACATCGGTAACCCCGATGACGTGCCCAACGCGCTCGATCATGACGCCGAGGCTATCGGTCTGTTCCGCTCTGAGTTCCTGTTCATGGACTCTGCTGAGCTCCCTTCCGAGGAGGAGCAGTTTAACGCCTACCGTAAGGTCGCCAGCGCGCTCAAGGGCGCTCCGGTCATCATCCGCACGCTCGATGTGGGTGGCGACAAGGAGATTCCGTACCTGCACATGGTCAAGGAAGAGAACCCCTTCATGGGCTTCCGCGCCGTGCGTTACTGCCTTGCCAACCCCGACCAGTACAAGGTCCAGCTCCGCGCCCTGTTGCGCGCTAGCGCCTTCGGTGACGTCAAGATCATGATCCCGCTCGTCACTTGCGTCGAGGAGGTCTTGGCTGTCAAGGAGCTCGTCGAGCAGTGCAAGGCCGAGCTGACTGAAGAGGGTCGCAAGTTCAACGAGAACATCGAGGTCGGCATCATGGTCGAGACGCCTGCCGCCTCGCTGCTCGCCGACCGCCTGGCCGAGGTCGCCGACTTCTTCTCCATCGGCACCAACGACCTGATCGGCTACACCATGTGCGCCGACCGTGGCAACGACACCATCTCCAACCTGTACCAGGTTTACTATCCCGCCGTGCTCCGCTCGCTCAAGAACATCATCGAGAGCGGCGTGAAGGCCGGCATCATGGTCGGTATGTGCGGCGAGGCCGCTGCCGATCCGTTGCTCGAGCCGCTGCTGATCAGCTGGGGCCTGGAGGAGTTCTCGATGAGCGCTCCGTCCATCCTGCGCGCCCGCAAGACCATCAGCCAGTGGACCAAGGCCGAGTGCGACGAGCTCGCCGAGAAGGCGCTCGCCTGCAACACCGCTGCCGAGGTCAAGGCACTGCTCGAGTCCGCAGCTCGCTAATTTGGTATCAGAGGTAACCGCGTGGTTGGAATGGGCCGACCACGCGGCCCTCACATATACAGGGGGTACTGTAAATGTTCTACACGCTAACCGCTAACCCGGCTGTCGACATGACGGTTTCGAGCTCTCCGCTCGAGCCCGACGAGAACGTCCGCACCGGTTCGGCCAGCTACACGGCTAACGGCAAGGGCCTCGACGTGTCCTTCGCCTTTAAGAAGATGGGCGTCGATACCGTCGCGCTCGGCTTCTTCGCCGGCTTCACGGGCAAGTTTATCGTCGAGGAGGTCATGAACCTGGGTTGCCTCTGCCGCCCGGTCTGGACCGACGGTATCACGCGCATCAACACCTACGTCAACGATGGCCAGCACGAGTACGGCATCCTGAACCCGGGTGCTCCGATCACGCCGCAGCACCAGGAGGAGCTCTACAACATCCTGGACACCGCGGGCGATCTTGAGTGCCTGATTGTCTCCGGCTCCGTGCCTCCCAAAGCTACGCCCGACTTCCTGGCTCAGGTCATGGAGCACGCTCAGGCCCGTGGCGCCGACGTCGTCCTGGATCTGTCCTCCGACAAGCTCAAGGAGCTCGCTCACAAGAAGCCGCTGCTCATCAAGCCGAACCATCACGAGATGAAGGCTATCTTCGGTGTGCCGGTCGACACCGACGACGAGGTCCGCGTTGCCATGAAGCTGGCTCACGAGGCCGGCGTCCAGAACGTGCTGCTCACCCGTGGTAGCCGCGGTGACGCCTACTTCTCCAACGGCGAGGACATCTGGTATGCCAAGCGTGAGTTCAACATCAAGCTGGTCTCTTCCGTCTGCGCCGGCGACTGCACCCTCGCTGCGTTCCTGCACAAGTGGTACAGGGATCGCGACAACGTCGAGGAGGCCATGAAGCTCGCTATGGCCACCGGCGCCAACGTTGCCGAGTCCGTCGGCATTGGCGACTTCGGTCACGTTGACGAGTACAGCAAGCGTGTTGCTGTTCGCAAGCTCGATCGTCAGTAATCGAAACGCGACATATTCACGCGCATGCGGCGCCCCGGTTTCGGCCGGGGCGCCTTTTTTGTTCTGTCATGGGGGAGACATGTTCTGCCGTACTTCATCGCTTCCACACCGTTCACCGAGTTGTTGTAGCCTTTTATCGATGCGTGGAATATACTTTCATTAACTCGTTGCCTTGTGAAAGGAACATTCATGATTTATACGCTCACTGCAAATCCTGCCATTGACTACAACATCGCCTGCGACGGCCTTTCGGCCAACACCGTCACCCGCACGCGTAACGCGGTCTACACGCCCAACGGCAAGGGCCTCAACGTCTCGTTCACCCTCGATCACTACGGCGTCGACACCACAATCCTGGGCTTTTTTGCCGGCTTCTCGGGCGAGTTTATCGTCAAGGGCGCCGAGGCCCTGGGCGTGCCCGTCAAGCCCGTGTGGACCGACGGCATTACGCGCGTCAACGTCTTCCTCAACGCCGGTCCCGATACCGAGTACAACATGGTCAACGCCGGTGCCGCCATCAACGAGGCCAACGAGCAGGAGATGTTTGAGCTGATCGATTCACTCGAGGACATGACCTGCCTGGTCATCAGCGGCTCGCTGCCCCCCAACACCTCCGAGGGTTTCCTTGCCGAGGTGCTTCGCCGTGTTAAGGCAAAGGGCGCCGAGTTCGTGCTCGATATCTCGAGCCATCAGTTGGCCGACCTCATTGCCATGGAGCCGTTGCTCATTAAGCCCAACGACGACGAACTGCTCGACATCTTTGGCATTAAGGTGAGCGGCGGCGACGATGAGTCCGTCAAGGGCGCTATGGCCGAGCTGCACGCCAAGGGCGCTAAGAACGTGCTGCTGACCCTTGGTGGCGCCGGTGCGTACTTCTCCAACGGCGAGCACATCTGGTTTGCCAACCGCACCTTCGACGTCAAGCTGCTGTCGACGGTCTGCGCCGGCGATTCTTCGCTCGCTGCCTTCCTGTCCGTGTGGCACGATGCCCCCGAGCGTGCTGAGGACGCCCTGCGCCTCTCGATGGCTACCGGCGCCAACGTGGTCGAGTGCCCGGGTCTGGGCGATTTTGCCAAGGTCGATGAGTATCAGAAGGGCATTGCCATCCGCCAGGTCTGCTAGCGTAACGTACGGGCCTTGGTTTCTTGCTTTGTTGAGCACCCGTCTCGGTTTACCGAGGCGGGTGCTTTTTCATTTCGGTTGCAGAGCTCTTGGGATTCAATCGTGCTTGAAACGCGTTTGCGTGTGCGCCCTCTCTCGTTTCTTGCTAGACTTCTTGGAAACCGTCAATCGATATGCCCGCAATTGCAGGAGGCCACAGGAATGTGCAATGTTTCGCTCAATGCCACGCAGCCGTCAGCCGCCTCGCTGCGTGTGCTGCGCGCCCTCGAGGATTCCGGTCTTGAGGCCTGGTACGTGGGCGGTTGGGTACGTGATGCCCTGATGGGACGCCCCAGCCACGATGTTGACATGTGCTGCAGCGGCCTGTGGCAGGAGTCCAAAGAGGCGCTCGAAGCGGCTGATATTGCCGTGGTTGAGTCGGGCATAAAATTTGGCGGCATCACGGCTATTTGCGATGATGAGCGCATTGAGGTCACCACCTACCGCCTAGACGGCTTTTACACCGACGGCCGCCATCCCCAGAGTGTGGAGCGTGCGGCGTCGCTTGAGGACGATCTGGCGCGTCGTGACTTTACCGTTAACGCTATGGCCTGGCATCCCGAGCGTGGTCTTGTCGACCGCTACGATGGTCAGGGCGACCTAGACCGCAAGCTCATCCGCGCCGTTGGAGATCCCAAGCGTCGTTTTAACGAGGACGCGCTTCGCATGCTGCGCGCGGTGCGTTTTGCCTGCCGTCTGGATTTTATGATCGAGCCTAAGACTAAACAGGCGCTTGCCGAGTGCGCGCCGCTGCTCGATGCTGTGGCGCGCGAGCGCGTGGGCATTGAGCTCGAGGGCATTCTTTCGACCGGCCATGGGGGAGACGCGATGCTGCGCTACCCCGAGCTTGTTTGCGCCGCCGTGCCCGAGCTCGCGTCCGCTCGCGGGTTTGATCAACGCAGCGTCTATCATGCGTTTAACGTCTACGAGCATATCGCCCGCGTGCTGACGGTGGCAGGGGAGCTGGCGCTGTGCGACGGCGTCGCGCCCTCGTCGAGCCTTATGTGGGCGGCGTTTTTGCACGACGTTTCCAAACCCGAGTGCTTTACGGTCGATCACGACGGCAGCGGCCACTTCTACGGCCATCCCGAGCTCGGCGCCAAGAAGGCGCGTGTCATCATGGATCGCCTGGCGCTCTCGCACGATTTGGTGCGCGATGTGTGCCTGCTGATCAAATACCATGACAAGCCGCTGCGCCCCGAGCGCTCCTGCCTGCTCAATATGATGCGCGCGCTTTCGGGCGAGGGTGTCGATACGCCGCGTCTGATGGACGAGCTCATGGACCTTAAGCGTGCCGACACGCTCGGCAAGGCGCCCTCGTGCTTCTATTACGTCGAGACGATCGAGGAGATGCGTACGCTCGCCCACGATCTGCTGCAGGCGGGGGAGCCCTATACACTCAAGATGCTTGCCATCAATGGTGGCGACCTGATCCGCGCCGGCGTCAAGCCCGGGCCGGAGCTGGGACAGCTTCTCAACGCCGCCCTCGACGCCGTGATCGAGGACAACATCCCCAACAACCGCGAAGCCCTCCTGGCTCATCTCAACTTGAACTAGCTAACCAGTTGACCTGCGCGTTCCATAACCTGCCGACAATTTTTTCGGCAATTTGGAATTTCTTCTTGCGCTGATCTTTTTTGTCCCGTAATATATTTACTCGCAGCACGGCAGTGCAGATGTCATGTGGCCCGTTCGTCTAGCGGTTTAGGACGCCGCCCTCTCAAGGCGGAGATCACCAGTTCGAATCTGGTACGGGCTACCACGCATCTGATACCCGGACTTCCTATGGAAGCCCGGGTTTTTATTTTCAAACAACCGTCTGCAATTCCCGTTTGAACCAGAGCTTTGCGTTCTGCCTATGGCCCTTACGGGTACAATATCCAAGATATTTTGACTGTTAGAAGGAGTCTCATGACGGAGTCCTCTCAGCATACGTCTAAGCCCCAGGTCGAGGTTGAGGCCTCGGGCGGCGATGACAATAAGAGCGCACGCCGCGGCGCAATCTTTATCGGCGTTGTGCTGGTGGGTTATATCGTCTATCTGGTGGTAACCGGGCAGATGGGGCAGTTCTGGGCTGCTATGTCGAGCGTCCAGGCGCCCTGGCTCCTCGCTGCATGCTTCTGCATGTTTCTATACCTCTTTTTTGGTATCGTGGCGTACGCGATTGCCGTTTGGCTCGACCCCAATTCGCCCGTCGGTATCCGCGACCTCATTTCGGTCGAGGCGAGTGGCATCTTCTTTGGTAATCTGACACCCATGATGATGGGCTCTACGCCTGCCCAGATCTACCGCCTGACCAAAGCGGGCCAAAATGTCGGCGAGGCCGGCGCCACGCAGTTCACGCGTTTTATCGTGTATCAGTTTGGCCTTGTTGCCTGGGGCGCTATCCTATTGCTTGCTCGCATGCCGTTTTTTGCCGAGCGCTATGGCGACATGACGCTGCTGTGCGTCTTTAGTTTTGGCGGCCACTGCTGCATCTTGCTTGGTATCTTCGCCGTCGCGCTCATGCCTAAGACCGTCACGCGCGTCGCCCATTGCATCATCAATTGGCTCGAGCGCATAGGTGTCTCGGCCACTAAGATCGAGGGATGGCGCACGTTTGTCGACGGCGAGATCTACTCCTTCTCCGAGAAGTTCAAGCTTTCAGCCGGCCACTTTTCGTCCATGCTGCTCACGGTGGTCATCACCATGTTGCAGCTCGCGTTTTTCTACCTCGTGCCGTATTTCCTGATGCTTGCTTTTGGCCACCACGAGGTCGACTTTTTTTCGGTCATGGCCGCGAGCGCCTTTGTCCAGCTGCTGAGCTCTGCGGTTCCCTTGCCCGGTGGAACTGGTGGCGCTGAGGGCGGCTTTGCATTGTTCTTGGGTCATTTCTTTGGGTCGGCTTCGACCGCCGGCTATCTGCTGTGGCGCCTCATTACATTTATTGCGCCGACCATTTTGGCTGCGCCTCTGCTGGGCCTTAAGAGCGCTCACAACGAGAGCATCCATGCGCGCTGGGATCGCGTGATGCGCAAGCTCGGCCGCGAGCCTCAGACGCCCTCTGCGCCCACTAAGCCGCACCCCACGAATGCTGTTACCGTTGATCCCAGGAAGCACGCTCAGAAGGCTTCTGGGACCGCTAAGCCGGCTCATAAAGCCTATGTGCGCCAGACGGGCGACGGTATCCGCGTATCTCCGTCGGCGCTCAATAAGAAGAAGCACCCTAAGTCGCGGTAGGGCAGTCGTGCGTTCTTCATGATGCGGGGCATATTTGAGCTGTATGGGGGATAATCCTCTTACGTAGATTATCTCTCATCTGTTGATGAATGCACGCATATCGAAGGGACACACCCATGGCCACCAGTAAACCGCGTATTGATCGCCGTATCGTTCGCAGCCGCAATGCCATCCTTTCTGCGTTTGAGCGCCTGCTGATGGATAAACCGCTTGCCGATATTACCGTGAGTGCCATCGCGCGTGAGGCAAATGTCGATCGTAAGACCTTCTACGTGCACTTTGGTACGGTTGATGGCTTGCTCGATGCCATTGCCGTCGATGTGGTGGAGATGATTGTCGACTCGGTCGAGAAAACGCTTGCTTCCATGGACGGTGACACCAACGAACGCGCCCTGGGCGCGGCGGCGACCTTCTTTAAAACCGTTAACGAGGCGCTGTGCAACAACCTGGTGCTCAATCGTCAGCTGATCGAGAACATTCCGCTCGATGATTTTATGGCTCGTCTTCGTGCGCCGCTCGAGCACGAGATTGCCGAGCGCGATCTGCTGCCCCAAGGTCTCAAGGACGAGATGTTCGACTACTATCTGGCGTTTTTGCTGTCGGGTATTATCGGAATCTATCGCACATGGGCGCTGTCTGACGACTCGGTTCCTATCGAGCGCGTCTCGGAGGTCGCCAACGACCTGACTCTCAATGGCCTGTCGAGTCTGGAATCTCGCTTGGATTAGGCGCAGGCTCGAGTTCGCGAGGCGCTTGTCGGGGTGCAGCCCGATCGATCAGGCGACGAGCATCCCGCCGAAGCAGTCGATGACCGGGCTCAGGTAGACCTTCTCGCCGCCCGGGAGCCTGAACTCGGTGATGTCGGTGAGCCACAGCAGGTTGTGCTCGTCGGCGTGGAAATTCCTGTTTACGAGGTTCTCCGGCGCCTTGTAGACCTCGCCGGCGTAGGAGCTGTAGCCTGAGGATCCTTAAAAGAAAGACCAGTTTATCCTTTCCACCCCAATTGGGAATCCTCCGATGTGCCTTCGCACGCTCGCATGACCTCGATACCGTGCGAGCGTGCGAACTCGACGAGCTCTGCGTTGCGGGCGTTTATGGTGCCGAAGGCGGCGGGACACACGATAAGGCGCGCGCAGTGGACGAGGAGCTCTTTGGCGCGGGCTATGGTTCTATCCCCGATTGGCTCGAAGGCGCGCTCGGCCACGCATTCCGCTGCCAGGTCGCGCGCGAGCTCGCAGTCGATGTCCCCTTCGTGCAGAACGCCCGCGTAGAACGCCTTGCCCTGCCGGACGAGCTGGCGAAACACAGCCGACCCCGTACCTGCGCCGGCGATGACGAACGTGTGCGCATCGCCGTGCGGGCGCCCAATTTCCACGCTGCCGAAGCGCTCGTTGAAGGTGCCATGCTGAAGGCCGTAGAGCTCGCCAATCGTCTCGCGCGTGAATATGTCCTCGGGTGCGCCGGCGCGGAAGACCCGGCCGTCCTTCACGCAAATCACCTTGTCGGCGCTTTTCTGCGCGAGCTCGAGTTCGTGGATGGACATGATGACAGCCACATTCCGCGATTTCGCAAGGTGGCGAAGTATTCGCAGCAGGTCGATCTGGTAGCGGATATCGAGATACGACGTGGGCTCGTCGAGCACGAGCACACGCGGATCCTGCGCGATGGCGCGTGCGAGCATGACGCGCTGGCGTTGCCCGTCGCTTATCTGCATGAAGTCGCGCTCGGAGAGCTCTTCCACATGTGCGGTTTTCATGGCCTCGTCGACCCGACTATTGTCGTCGGGCGAGAGTGTGCCCATTCGCCCGGTGTAGGGATGCCTTCCCGCCTCTACGATATCGCGGCAGGTGAGGAGCTCGGTCCGGGGGCGATCTGTCAGCATAACGGCAAGGTTCCTTGCGAACTCCGCCGTCTTCCATCGGGAAATCTCCCGCCCGTCGAGCTCGACCGCGCCGGCAAGCGGTGCCAGATGGCGTGTGATGGTTTTCAAGATGGTCGACTTGCCCGAGCCGTTCGGCCCGATGAGCGCCACGACGTCGCCCGCGCGAACCTCCAGATCGACGCCTTCGACTACGACCTTCTTGTCGTAACCCGCCGACAGGTCGCTTATGTGGAAAAGCGGCGCTCCGTCAGCCTGCGTTTCGACCGTAGTTTCGAGGTTCGGCTCCGCTCGGAGGAGGCGTTCCGCGCGCAGTTCCGCACGAGCCGAAAGTGCCTTCTGGCGCTTTCGTGCGAGCTCAGGACTGTCTAAGCATGGAATGTCCCCTCCGAGCGTTTTGGGCCGCGGCACGAATTCCCCCATCTACCTCACCCGCTTCTTCAACATGAGCGCGATAACCACCGGAGCGCCGAAGATGGCGGTGACGGCGCTGATGGAAAGCTCGACGGGAGAGAACAGCGTGCGCGCGATCAAATCGCAGCCCGCGCAGAAGATGGCGCCTCCCAAGAAGCACGCAGGAATCACGCGGATGGGCTTCGACGACTTTAGCGCCGACTTCACGAGATGCGGAACCGCGATGCCTACGAACGACACCGGACCAGCGAACGCGGTCACGCAGGCGGAGAGCATGCTCGCTAGAAGGACGAGCACCACGCGGAAGCGTTCGACGTTCACGCCGACGCTTTTCGCGTAGGCTTCTCCCAGCTGGAAGGCGGAAAGGGGCTTCGATATCGCGAATACGCATGCGCTCACGGTGATCACCACGACCGCGATGACCGCGATGTCGTCCCAGCTCGAACCCGAGAAGCTACCCAAAGACCAGTTGTGCAGGTTCACGATGGACTGGTCGTCGGCGAAGGCGATGAGGAAGTTCGTCGCCGCCGAGCAGATGTATCCCACCATGACGCCCGCCACGATGAGCATGGCCATGGAACTTATGCGCCGTGCGATGAGGAGCACGAAGCCGATGGTGATAAGCGAGCCCAGAAACGCTGCGGCCACCATGGCCGGCGAGGACATGGCCTGGTTCGCGCCTAGAAGTACGATCATCGTAAGCGCGACGACGAACTTTGCGCCCGAGGAGACGCCCAAGATGAACGGGTCGGCGATGGGGTTGTTGAAAAACGTCTGCAGCAGGAACCCGGAAAGCGAAAGTGCCCCGCCGAGAAGCACGGCTGAAAGCACGCGCGGCAGGCGAATCTCCCAGATGACCTGGCTTTCCATGGAATTGGCCGCGCCGCCCGAAAGGATACCGGGGATGTGGTCTGCGGGCACGAGCACGCTCCCGATGCACAGGTTGGCCCCGACGAGCACGATGAGGGCAACAGCGAGCAGCACCGTAACGACGCGACACCGCGCGGCGCGCCCCGATTCGTCGTATGCCATGGAAAGCCGGCTTCTCATGGCGCTAACCGAGCTTCCTCAGATAATGGAAGTCGCTCGCGTCATCGCCGGTGAACGCCCCGTGCAGCTCGTCGATAATGTCGGCGGTAGAAGTCATCTGCTGGTACATGTCGGCGCTTGTGACCCAGACGTTGCCGTTCTTCACGGCTTTGAACTGCGACAATAGCGCGTTTTTGCCTACGAAGTCGTTCAAGGTGGTAACTGACTCGTCGATGGTGCCGTTGTAGACGATGATGTCGGCATCCTTCGCCGTCGCGTAGAAGCGCTCCATTTCGAGCGTTACTGACGAACCTGACGTCGACGACGCCTGCGCGTCATCGAGCGCGTAGCTGCCGCCTGCAAGTTCGATCATCTGCGCCACGTAGTCGCCCGCCCGCCGCGTGACGGCGGCCCCGTTCGAGTTAATGTAGAAATACGCCACGGTTTTACCTGACGACGCGAGCCCCGACGTTTGCTCGACGCGGGCCTTCTGCTCGTTGAACAGGTGCGCGGCCTCGTCTTCCTTGTCGAACAGGACGCCGAAAAGCTTAATCCACTCGACGCGCCCGAGTGCTTCGGGCTCGCTCGACGACTGTTCGGTGAGCACGACGAGCCCGAGCTTCTGCAGCTTTTCCTTCACATCGGGCGTGTGGTTGATCATGGTGTTCTCGATGGCGAGCGTGCAGCCCGAGGCCGATATTCGCTCGTAGTCGGGCGCGCTGTACTTGCCGCCGTAGGCGATCGCCCCACTTTCGAGTGCGCTTTTGAAGCCCGCGACCGAGCAATCGTCGGCCTTCGTGCCCGACATGATGATATTGTCGTTCGCATCGAGCGCGTCGACCAGGCACATCGTCGCCGACGACACGAGGTACACCTTGTCGGCAGGGCGCCTTATGACCGCGATGTCGGAGCTCAACCCATCAGGTACCTTCGCATCTTGCGGCACCACGAGGAAACGTTCCCCATTCGAAACGCAGATAAGCCGCAGACCGCCTTCGAACTCGTCGACAGTGAAGTGCTCGGCGTATTCAAGCTGAAGCGCCCCTGTTGGCTCCCAGCCACAGCCCAAATCGGCGTTGTGGAAGTCGGCTGCGGCGCTTGAAGCCGTTCCCGCAGGGGAGCCGCCGCTTGCTTCGTCGCCCGATTTCTCCTTCATGGTGGATGAGTCGAAGTGGATCGTGTAGTCGATGGTGTGCGGCGTCGACATGGCGACGGTCTCGGCCGACACGGCGATGTCCTCGTCGAGCGTGACGGGTATCTCGAACGTGGAGTTGCCGCCGTCGTTTACGGGCGCGTAGTCCACGCCGTCGACGGTCATCTTGTCGTAGTTCGAACTCGACCAGGTGATGGTCGCGGTGTAGGTGTCGCCATCCTTCACAATTGTGGTGGGTGAGGCGATGCTTGCGCGCCCTGACCCGCCGGAAAGCGAGACATTCACAGTGTATTCCTGAGAGCCCGCCGTGCCACCGGTCGTTTTCGGGCTCGCACTGCACCCCGCGAAGGAAAGCGCGAGCAGGGCGACGAGAACGCAGACGATCGCGCGCGCCGCGATGCTGCGGCGCTTCCTGTTTTCCCCCTTGGGAAGAATCGACCGCATGGCGTTACTTCAGTGCGTCGGCGCGCAGATCGACGCCGGCGGATTCGAACACAAGCGTGCGGTCGTACCACTGCTCTTTTCTAATACTCCACGCGGCACAGGCGGTGTCCTCGTCGAGCGCATCAACGGGCACGTCGTAGGTGTACTTGCCTTCCGCGTTTTCCACATAGGGGATGAAGTCGGCCTCGCTCGCGGCGGCAGCCTCGTCGCCCGTGCCCATGAAGAGCTTGCCGTAGCCCGTGCCGAAAAGCGTCATCACGCAGTGCATGGAGCCGTTTTCCACGATGAGCTGGGCGTCCACAATTCTGAACATGTTCGAGCTGGAATCGACGGTGATCGGATAGGTGCCGTCGGCCACCTTGTCGGCGGTAATGGGGGCAGCGCTTGCGCCCTCGGGCGCATCGGCCGCCTGTTCGGTCTTTTCCTGGGAATCGGCATCGCTTGCCTTTGCGCTGTCGATTGAATTTCCGCCGCAGCCGGCGAGCGAGAACGCGAAAAGCGCCGCCGACAGGGCGAAGACGAGGGTTTTCTTCAACATGGAGGGGTTCCTTTCAATCGCTTCGACCGCCCGCGCCGTGCGGTGGGCGGGCGGGATGCGAATGCAACGGGCATGCGTCGTCGTCGGGGAAAGGCGCATGCCCGTTGCACGGGGACGCGACCGGCGCTCCCGTGCGCGGCGAGTTTACAGCTTGGCGATGGCGTCGTCCACGTGCGAGACGTAGATGTCGTCGACCGCGACGTTCTGTCCCAGACCCTGGAGCAGGCACGTCACTTCGAAGCCGGCGGCCACGAACTTAGCAGCCCAGCTGTCGGGGTCGGTCTCGTCTGCCATGTCGTTGTTCGCGTGGTCGCCCGCGACCACCATGAACGGCGCGAGCACGGCCTTCTTGTAGCCTGCGGCGCTCGCGGCGGCGATAACATCCTCGCAGGTCGGTTCAGCCTCGACGGTGCCGACGAAGAACTGCGTCAAGCCCTCGTTCTTGAACACTTCCTGCATCTTGGCATAGTCGGCGTTGGAATCGGCTTCGGTGCCGTGGCCCATGAGGCACAGCGCCGTCTTGCCGTCGTCGAAGGACGCCATGTTCTCCTTAATGGCTGCGGCCACCTTCTTGTAGTCATCGTCGGAGGTGAGCAGCGGGTCGCCGAGCGAGATTTTGTCGAACTTGTCGGCGTACTTGTCGAGCTCGTCTTTCACGTCGGTGTATTCCAGGCCACCCATGAGATGCGTCGGCTGCACGACGATTTCCTTCACGCCGTCTTCCACGCAGCGGTCGAGCGCCTCGGTCATGTTGTCGATCGTGATGCCGTCGCGCTTCTTCAGCTTGTCGATGATGATCTGCGCGGTGAAGGCGCGGCGGATGTCGTAGTCCTGCCAGTACTTCTCGCGGATAGCGTCTTCGATGGCGCCGATGGTGATGTGGCGCGAGTCGTTGTAGCTCGTGCCGAAGCTCGTGACGAGGATGACCGGCTTCACGGCCTTCTCCTTTTCACTCGATTTCTCGGAACTCGCGGAGGTGTTGGAGCAGCCCGCGAGCGCGACTCCGGCGAGCGCGACGGCTCCGGTTGCTGCTGCGCCCATGAAGCAGCGGCGTGACATCTGGTCGGACATGGTTTTTCCTTTCCTCGGTTTGCCGGTCCCCCGGCGACAGTTGCTTGTCGGCACAAGCGAAAGAAAAGCGCACCCCTCGGGGTTCACAAGGAGCTAACGCCACGGCGATGCCGTGAGGAAAAGGCGAAGCAGTCTGGCTTGGGGCGCGAGGCGGTTCGCCCGCGCGTCCTATACAGTAATGTCCCTTGCCCAGGATTCCCACCTGGTTCCCTCCGCAAGCCAGCGCGGGCTGTGCGGGCGCCGCGCCGGTCATTTCCTTTTATCCGATTGTCATATGCTCGTTGCCGAAACTTTTACTATGATAGTGGGCACTTGTGAACGTGTCAAAGCCAGGGCGGGCGGCATTGCGCCTCCTGCCTGCGTATTTGCGCCGATTGCCGCCGCAGGCGCCGTGTTTTGCCCGCTGCGCGAATGGCGGCGTAAACGGTTGCGATGAGTAACGGGAAGGGAAGGCTCGGATGATTCAAATCGTTGGCGCAGGCTCGGGCGCCGCCGACCTTATCACGCTGCGCGGGGCGCGCCTTCTGCGCGCGGCCGACGTGGTCGTTTGGGCGGGAAGCCTTGTGAATCCCGAGCTGCTCGCTGAGTGCAAGGAATCCTGCATCGTCTACGACAGCGCGCACATGACCTTGGAGGAAGTGCTCGACGTGATGTGCGCGGCAAGTGCGCGGGGCGAGGAAGTGGTGCGCCTGCACACGGGCGACCCGTGCCTGTACGGCGCCATCCAGGAGCAGATGGACGCGCTCGACGCGCGCGGCGTGGACTACGAGGTGGTGCCCGGCGTGTCGAGCTTTTGCGGTGCCGCGGCGGCGCTTCGCCAGGAATACACGCTGCCGGGAATCAGCCAGTCGGTCGTGATCACGCGGCTTTCCGGACGTACCCCCATGCCCGCGGGCGAGGGCATGCGCACCATGGCGGAAAGCGGCTCGACTATGGTTATCTTCCTGAGCTCGGGTATGCTCGCCGAGCTTTCCGCCGAGCTTTTGGCCGCGGGCCGCAGCTCCGACGAGCCGGCGGCGCTCGTGTACAAGGCGACCTGGCCTGAGGAGCGCGTGGTGCGCTGCACAGTGGGCACGCTCGCCGATGCGGGCGCGCGAGAGGGCATCGACCGCACGGCGCTCGTGGTGGTGGGCCGCGTGCTCGGAGCTCGCGGCGGGCTTGCGCACGACGGCGCGCAAGCGGAGTCGTACGAGCGCAGCAAGCTTTACGACCCTTCGTTTGCCACGGGGTATCGGAAGGCGAGCAGCTAGCGTGGCCTTCGAGCACTACATATATACCGGGACGACCCGCCTGCGCTGCGGCTACACCACGGGGAGTTGCGCCGCGCTCGCGGCGAAGGCGGCCTGTGAGATGCTCTTGTCACGAAAGCCCGTCGGCCGCGTGTCGATCGTCACCCCCGGCGGGCTGCCCGTCGAGGCGAACGTGGTCGACGCATGTATCGGCGAGGGGTGCGCCCAGTGCGCCGTGCGAAAGGACGCAGGCGACGATGCCGATGTGACCGACGGCGTGCTCGTGTACGCGCGCGTGGAACATGCGGGGTCGGGCACGGGTGCTGCGGGCAGCAAGGGCGTGCCCGCGCGCGAATCGGAAGTTTCCGTCGATGGCGGCGTGGGCGTGGGGCGCGTGACGTTGCCCGGGCTCGAGCAGCCGGTGGGGGCGGCCGCCATCAACGCGACGCCGCGCGCGATGATCACTTCGGCGGTGCGCGAGGTGTGCGCCGCGCATGGCTTTTCTGGAAATATTGCTGTGACGATTTCGGTACCCGAGGGTGTTGCCCTTGCCGAAAAGACCTTTAACCCGCACCTGGGGATAAAGGACGGCATCTCCATCCTGGGCACGACGGGCATCGTCGAGCCGCGCAGCCTCGCTGCCTTGCGCGACAGCATCGAGCTCGAGATCCGGCAGCATGCGGCTATGGGGCGGCGCGGAGTCGTGCTCACGCCCGGCAACTACGGTGCACAGTTCATCTCGGGGCATTTCCACCTAAACGGTGCGCCGGTGGTCTTCATCTCCAACTTCGTGGGCGATGCGATTGATTGCTGCGTTCGCGAGGGATTTACCAATGTCCTTCTTGTGGGACACATCGGCAAGCTGGTGAAGGTCGCGGGCGGCATCATGGACACCCATTCGCGTACCGCCGACTGCCGCGCGGAGATTCTGGCCGCCCACGCGGCCTTGGCCGGCGCGGGAACGAAGACCGTGCGCGAGATCATGTCGTCGGTCACGACCACGGCGGCGCTCGAGGTAATCGAGGCCGCCGGCGTGGGGGACGCTGCGCGCGCCTCGCTCGCTGCGGCAATCGATGACAGGTTGCGCCGCCGCGCGGCGGGCGCATGCGACATCGCCGCGGTCGTGTTCGACGCCGAGCGCCACGAGCTTTTCCGCACGTCGGGCGCCGATGCAGTTATCGGGGAATTGGGGGCTACGTATGAGTAAAGGCGTGCTGTACGGGGTGGGCACGGGGCCTGGCGACCCCGAGCTGCTCACGATCAAGGCCGTCCGCACAATCGAATCGTGTCCGGTCATCGCCGCACCGCAGACGGCGGACGGGGCCATGGTCGCGCTCGACATCGTGCGCGGCGCCGTCGACCTTACAGGCAAGACGGTGATCCCCGTGCGATTCTCGATGACGCGCGACGCCGAGTGCCGCACGGCCGAGCATGCCTCGTTTGTTCGCGAGCTTGTCGCGCACCTGGATGCGGTCCGCGACGTCGCGCTGCTGAACCTGGGGGACCCGAGCATCTACGCCACCTTCCAGCGCATAGCGCCCGACGTGCGCGCCTGCGGGTTCGAGGCGCGCGCCATTCCCGGCGTGCCGAGCTTCTGCGCGGTCGCCGCAGCGCTCGAGCGCGACCTCACGCCCGAGATGTCGTCGCCTCTGCACATCGTGCCCGGCGGCTACGACGACGTGCGCCGCGCAATCGGCTGGCCGGGGACGAAGGTGGTCATGAAGGCGCGCCGCTCGCTTGCGGACACGAAGCGCATCCTTCGCGAGGAGGGCGCCTTCGACGGTGCCGAGCTCGTAGAGGACTGTGGGCTTCCGGGCGAGCGCGTGTACCGCTCGCTCGACGATGTGCCCGATCGGGGCAGCTACTTCTCGACGATGGTGGTGCGCTAGATGAGGGTTTCCTGCATAGCGTTCACTGAGAGGGGGTATGCGTTGGCGGAGCGCATCGCACACGCGCTTTCCGATTGCGCGCAGACAGGTGAAGATGACCCTGGCTGGGACGTTTCCGTTTCGCGCGGGTTCGGCGAGTGGAAGGCCGACCTGCGCGCATGGACGGCGCTCGCGTGGGAAGCGTCGGACGCGCTTCTGTTCGTGGGCGCGGCGGGCATCGCCGTGCGGGCGATCGCGCCGCATGTCGCCTCGAAGGCAAGCGATTCTGCGGTTGTGGCGATCGACGAGGCGGGGCGCTTTGCCGTCCCGCTTTTGTCGGGGCATTTGGGCGGTGCGAACGAGCTTGCGCAAACTGTGGCACGCGCGGCAGGGGCCATCCCCGTCATCACCACGGCGACCGACGTCCGCGGCGTGTGGGCGGTGGATACGTGGGCTCGCTGTGCGGGGCTCGCCGTTTCGAATCCCGAGGCCATCAAGCGAGTGTCGGCGCGGCTGCTTTCGGGCGGGCGCGTGGCGCTCTATTCCGACATGCCGATTTCGGGACAGCTGCCTGAGGGGGTTGACATTGCGTCCGACCGCGCTCGGGCCGATATTGTCGTGTCGCCGTTCGCTGGCGCGAATGCAGGTGCGTCCGTTCGCGCGGCGGAGACAACGGGCGAGGTCGTGCCCGCCGGTGAGACGGGGAAGCCGGCGGGCGTGCGGGCGCAGACGTCTGCGCCCGAGCCGCTTCGCCTTGTCGTGCCCTGCATCGTTGCGGGCATAGGGTGCCGTCGCGGTGCGTGCGCCGAAGCGATCGGGGAGACGTTTCTTCTCGCGTGCGGGCAGGCGGGTATCTCGCCTTCGGCCGTGCGCGAAGCGGCGACGATCGACGTGAAGGCGCACGAGGAGGGTCTGCTCGCCTTCTGCCGTGCGCGCAATATCCCGCTTGTGACGTATTCCGTAGAGGAGTTGTCGCAGGTCGAAGGCAGCGTTTCACCATCTGATTTCGTGCGCGCGACGGTGGGGGTCGACAACGTGTGCGAGCGCGCGGCGCTCGCGGACGGGGGCAAACTTATCTTCCCGAAGCTCGCTCACGGCGGCGTGACCGTCGCGTTTTCCAAGGTAACTATCGAACTTTCGTTTAAGGAGCTGTGATGGGAAAGCTCTTCGTGGTGGGGATCGGCCCGGGCGGCCCCGACGGCATGACGATTGCGGCTCGGCGCGCGCTCGAGGCGGCCGACATCGTTGTGGGGTACACGAAATACGTGGAGCTCGCGCTCGCCGCCGTGCCCGACGCGGCGCATCTCGCGACGCCGATGATGCACGAGGTCGAACGGTGCCGCCTGGCGCTTTCGCGCGCGCAGAGCGGAGAAGCCGTGGCGCTTGTGTGCAGCGGTGACGCGGGCGTGTACGGCATGGCGAGCCCCGTGCTGGAGCTTGCGGAGGACTACCCCGATGTAGACGTGGAAGTTATCGCCGGGGCCACCGCGGCTCAGAGCGGGTCGGCGGTGCTCGGCGCCCCGCTTGCCCACGACTTCGCGGTCGTGTCGCTCTCCGACCTGCTCACGCCGTGGGAGGTCATCGAGCGCAGGCTCGCCGCCGTGGCGAGCGCCGACTTCTGCATCTGTTTGTACAACCCGCGCAGCAGAAAGCGCGCCGACAGGCTCTCGCGCGCGGCGAAGATTATGCTCGAATGGAAGGCCCCCGACACGCTCTGCGGCTGGGTACGCAACATCGGGCGCGAGGGGCAGCAGTCGGGCATGTGCAGGCTCTCCGAGCTGGGGGAGTTCGACGCCGACATGTTCACCACCGTGTTCGTCGGCAACGCGGACACGAAGCGCGTAGGCGGCCGTATGGTCACGCCGCGCGGGTATCGGGAGATTCCATGCGAAAGGTAACGATCATCGGGGCGGGGCCCGGAAACCCCGACTTGCTCTCGCGCGCGGCGCTCGACGCGATCGACATCGCCGACGTGGTCATCGGCGCTCATCGCGCGCTTGTCGGCATCGACGTGCCGCCCGACGTGGTGAGATGCGAGCTCGTGAAGACGGCGGACATCGTCGCCGCTCTCATCGATGCGGCGTCGTGGCAGCGCGCCGTGGTCGTGATGACGGGCGATGTGGGGCTGTTCAGCGGCGCGCGCCGCCTGGTGGAGGCGCTCTCCGGCGACGCGCAAGTGGACGTGCGCGTCATTCCCGGCATAAGCTCAGCGTCGTATCTCGCCGCGCGCCTCGCGCGTCCATGGCAGGATTGGCGCTTCGCGAGCGCTCACGGCGTGGCGTGCGACATCGTGGCCGAGGCCGAGCGCGCAGGTGAGCTCTTCCTTGCCACGTCGGGCGGGGAAGACCCCTCGCGGCTTTCGGGCGAGCTTGTGCAGGCGGGCTTCGGGGACGCGCGCGTGACGGTGGCCGAGCGCCTGTCGTACCCCGACGAGCGCATCACCTGCGCGACCGCAAGTGAAATCGCAGGTCAGACGTTCGACGACTTGAACGTGATGCTTATCGAGTTCGCAGGCTGCGCCGGTTCGCCTGCGGGCTCTAGCGCAGCCTCCGAGGCGCCGGCCGGCGCGTCTGCGCCCGCGGCGGCTTCTTTCGCGGCGGACTCTGCGGGCGCATCCCGCGCCGCGAGCTCCCGCTGGCCGTACGCTTCCTCGGGCATTCCCGACGAGCTCTTCATCCGCGGCGACGTTCCCATGACCAAGCAGGAGGTGCGCGCCGTCGCGCTCGCGAAGCTGCGCCTTACCGCGACCGACACCGTGTGGGATGTCGGCGCCGGCACGGGGAGCGTTTCGATCGAGGCGGCGCTCGTCGCGCGAGCGGGGTCGGTATGGGCGGTCGAGCGCAACGCGGCCGGCGTGCGGCTCATCCGAGAGAACGCGGATGCATTCGGGTGCGGCAACGTGCATGCGGTCCCCGGTGTCGCCCCCGAAGCGCTCGCGAAACTGCCCGTCCCCGACGCCGTGTTCGTCGGCGGGAGTGCGGGCGAGCTTCCCTCCATCGTGGAGGCGGCGCTCGAGAAGAACTCGCAGGTTCGCCTGTGCGTGCCGTGCGTCACCGTTGAGACGCTCACCGAGGCGTGCGCGCTCCTCTCGGGTTCGCGCTTTAAGGGGTTCGAGGCGTGCCAGGTGTCGGCCGCCCGTGCCGAGGCTGTAGGCTCGCACCATCTTATGAAGGCGCAAAACCCCGTGTTCCTCGTCAGCGCACGTGGTGCAGGTGGGGAAGGCGGCGCCCGGTGAGCACGTCCATCCCGCGCTTCATGGTCACTGCGCCCTCGAGCGGGAGCGGCAAGACGGTCGTAACGTGCGCGCTCCTGCGCGCGCTCGCGCGCCGCGGCCTTGCATGCGCGGCCTTCAAATGCGGCCCCGACTACATCGACCCGCTCTTTCATCGCCGCGTCGTGGGTGCGCGCTCGGGCAACTTAGACGGCTTCTTCACCGACGCCCCGACGCTGCGCGCCCTGCTCGCACGCGGCGCCGCAGGCGCGGATGTCGCGGTACTCGAGGGGGTTATGGGCTTCTACGACGGCATGGCGCCCGGCGTGGCCGACGCGAGTAGCTACCAGGTTGCGCGCGACACGGAAACGCCGGTCGTTTTAGTGGTGAACGGGCGCGGGGCGTCTTTATCGCTCGCCGCCGTAATCCATGGCATCGCCGAGTTCCTGCCTTGTGCGAACGTGCGCGGCGTCGTGCTGAACAAGACGAGCGCCGCTGCCTGCGCCTACGCGGCGCCTGCGATCGAGAAGCACACGGACGTCACAGTTTTGGGGAATATCCCCGCCGACGAGGCGTTCTCGCTCGAAAGCCGGCATCTGGGGCTTGTGACCGCCGACGAGGTCGAGCAGCTCTCCGCGTGCATCGACAAGATGGCCGAGCTGGTGGAAAAGAGCGTCGACGTCGATCGCTTGCTCGAAATAGCGGCGACGGCACCCGATATCCGCGAGGAACCTTACCGGTTGGAGCTGATCGCGGGAGCGCGGCCCATCGTCGCCGTCGCACGTGACGAGGCGTTCTCGTTCTACTACGAGGAGAACCTGCGCGCGCTCGAGGACCTTGGTTGCGAGCTGGCCTTTTTCAGCCCCCTGTGTGATAGCGAGTTGCCCCGGGGGACAAGCGCCCTCTATCTGGGGGGCGGCTACCCGGAGCTCCATGCGCGGCAGCTCTCCGAGAACGCGCCGATGCGCGAAGCGGTGCGGCGCGCGGTGGAATCCGGCATGCCGACGGTCGCCGAATGCGGTGGGTTTCTGTACCTGCAGCGCGAAATCGCCGATAGCGAGGGGCGGCGCTGGCCTGTTGCGGGCGCCCTTGAGGGCGCAAGCGAGAACGGGGGAAGGCTGTCCCATTTCGGGTACGTGGAGCTCACTTCCCAACGCGACGGGCTCTACGGGCCGCGCGGCACACGCATCCGCGCGCACGAATTCCATTACTGGCAGTCCACCTGCCCGGGCGGCGACTTCTGGGCGCAGAAGCCCCGGCGCGACAAGGGCTGGCCGTGCATGACGGCCACCCCGTCCCTGGTGGCGGGCTTTCCGCATGTGTACTATCCCGCGAACCCCGACGTTGCGCGCGCGTTCGCATCTGCCGCAGCGTCGTTCGCAGAGAGGAGACGGCATGGCTGAAACAACCGAAACCGCGCTTGCCTGCATTCGCGAGGAAGTCGAGCGCGCGTTCTCGTCGGCGCCGGGCGCCGTGCTCGAAGCCGCGCTCTCCCGGATCGCGCCCGCAGACGAATGCGCCCGCGCCGCCGCGTACGCCGCGTGGGACTCCATCGCGCACCCCTTGGGGGGATTGGGCGACTTTGAAGACGCCGTCGCGTGTATCGCTGCAGCTCAGGGGAGCGCCGAGGTGGCCGAGTTTCCCCGTGCGCTCGCGGTATTCTTCTCCGACAACGGGGTCGTTGCCGAAGGCGTGTCGCAAAGCGGGCAAGACGTGACGCGAGCCGTCGCGCGCAACATGTGCGAGGGGGCCACGAGCGCCTGCCGCATGGCGGCGTTCGCGGATGCCGAGGTCGTGCCCGTCGACGTGGGTATGGCCCGGGGCATAGAAGACGCGCGCATGGTGCGCGCGAACGTGCGGCGGGGGAGTGGCAACATCGCGCACGGCTCCGCTATGTCTCGAGATGGGGCCGTGCGCGCGATCGAGGTCGGAATTGCCGTCGCGTGCGGGCTTGCCCGCGCCGGCGTGCGCCTTCTCGCCGCGGGCGAGATGGGCATCGGCAACACGACCACCTCGGCGGCGGTGGCCGCAGTGCTCATCCGGGCGGACGCGCGGAGCCTCGTCGGGCGCGGCGCGGGGCTCTCGGACGCCTCGCTCGCGCGCAAGCGCGACGTGGTCGAGCGCGCTATCGACGCGAACTCGCCCGATCCCGCCGACCCAATCGACGTGCTCTCGAAGGTGGGCGGCTTCGACATCGCGGCGATGTGCGGCTTCTACCTGGGGGCCGCGGCCTCGAAGGCGCCGGCGCTCCTCGACGGGGTCATATCCTGCACGGCGGCCCTGTGCGCGGCGCGCCTGTGCCCCAACGCCTTGGGTTACCTCGTGGGCACCCACGCATCAAGCGAACCCGCAAGCCAGGAGCTCCTTCGCGAGCTCGGCATAAAGGCACCCCTCGACGCAGGCATGCACTTGGGCGAGGGCGCGGGCGCCATGGCGTATCTGCCCCTTCTGGATTCGGCGCTGCGCGTGTACCGGGATGGGAAGACGTTCACGGCGACTGGCATGGCTGCTTACGAGCATTTCGAGGCCGGGAAATGACGGTGACGCTCGTTATCGGCGCCGCCGCGAGCGGCAAGAGCGCCTACGCCGAGTCCCTGTGCCTCGGGCACGACGGCCCCCGCGTGTACCTGGCAACGATGGAGCCCTTCGGGGAAGAGGGCGCCCACCGCATTGCGCGCCATCGGGCGCTGCGCGAGGGCAAGGGGTTTTCCACCCTCGAGCGCACGCGTGACGTGGGCGCCGCAGTGCCCGGGCTTCCGCGCGGCTGCACGCTTCTTTTGGAGGACGTGGGCAACCTGGTTGCGAACGAGCTTTTCGCGGAAGGCGGCTTGTCACCACGTGACCCCGACGCTGCGGCGCGCGAGGTGCTCGGAGGCATCGAACGGCTTGCTCAGGCCGCTGCGTATACGGTGGTGGTCACCGTCGACGTGTTCGCCGATGGGATGCGCTACGATGAGGGGACCGAGGCATGGAGGCGCGCGCTCGCGCGCGTGAACGCGGGCGTGGCGGCGCTGGCCGACCGCGCAGTCGAAGTGGTATGCGGGATTCCCGTGTGGATGAAAGGCGAAGGACCTACAAGGTGAAGATAGCAGAGGCAATCGGCGCGGCGTTCGGAACGTTCTCGCGCATCCCCGTCCCGAAATCGGCCTGGACCGATTTCGGATCAACCCATGCGCTTGCCGCGTTTCCCCTGGTGGGCCTTGCGGAAGGCTTCCTCATGACGGCGTGGGGGCACGTGGCGAACCTGCTCGGCGTGCCCGCGACCATCGTCGCGGCCGTGCTCGTGGCGCTGCCTGTGGCGGTGACGGGAGGCATCCATCTAGACGGGCTCTGCGACACCTCCGATGCGCTTGCAAGTTGGGCCCCGCGCGAGCGAAAGCTCGAGATCATGCACGACCCGCGGGCGGGCGCCTTCGGGGTCATCGGTGTTGTTGTGTACCTTATTCTGCAGTTTTCCCTGTTCACCGCGCTGCCGCTTACGGCGGGGGCGTTCCTCGCGCTTCTGTGCTCGCTCGTGTTCTCCCGCGCGCTTTCGGGACTCGCCGTTGAATGCTGGCCTGCCGCGCGGGCGGACGGCATGGCCGCGGGGCTCTCGCCTGCGAAGAAGCGCGCGGCGATCGTCGTGCCGCTTTGCGCTTTCGCTGCGGCTTCGGCTGCAGGGATGGTCGCGTGCGCTCAGGCCGTCGGCGCCCTTATGGCGGTGGCGGGGCTTTTGGCGCTCGCGTGGTACCGCCATGTTGCCCTGTCCCGCTTCGGCGGGGTGACGGGGGATTTGGCCGGATGGTTTCTGCAATGGGCCGAGCTCGCGATGCTTGCCATGCTGGTGGCGGGGGGCATGCTCCTATGATGCTCGTGGTAGGTGGCGCGCATTCGGGGAAGAGGACCTTCGTGCGCGAAAAGCTCGGGTTCGCGTCGAACGATTTCGTCGACGCGGCGCAGCTTGCGGAGGGCGGCGTGCCCGCGGCTTTTGGCGGCCGCGTCGCGTACCGTGTTGAGGAACTCGTACGCGCGCTCGACGCTGACCGGGCGCTCGAGCGGCTGATCGGCTTCGACGCAGTGATTCTGCCCTTGGTCGGCTCGGGGGTCGTCCCCATGTGTGCGGAAGACGCCCAATGGCGCGAGCGCGCGGGGCGCCTGGGATGCGCGCTCGCTGCGCGCGCCGACGTCGTCGTGCGCATGACGTGCGGGATTCCCCAGGTCATCAAAGGAAACCTTGCCGATGCGCCTCGAGGGACGCAGGGCGCGGGCACGCCTTTGGAAGTCGTCTTCGTGCGCCATGGTGCCACGGCGGGTGCGGAAGACCATCGCTACAGCGGGGCGGGCACCGACGAGCCCCTGTCGAGTGCGGGCGAGCGCGCTTTGCGCGACCTCGCGTGCGATCGTGACGTGTTCCGTGTTATCACGAGCGGCATGGTCCGCACCGACCAGACGGCGCGCATCCTCTTCCCGAACGCGGAGCTTATGGCGTGCCCCGGTCTGCGCGAGATGGATTTCGGCGACTTCGAGGGGCGAAGCGCCGCCGAGCTTAAAGAGGATGTGCGCTATCGCGCCTGGGTAGACTCCTGGTGCGAGACGCGCTGCCCGCATGGCGAGGGCAAGAGCGATTTCACCCGCCGCGTCGTCGCGGCGTTTCGGGAGGCGTGCAAATCGGAGCGCGCCCAGGGGAGCGGGCGCGCCGTCTTCGTCGTTCACGCGGGTACCGTGAAAGCGCTGCTCTCCGAGCTAGCTGTCCCGAAAACGGGATACTTCGACGTGCATACCGAGCCGGGCGGCGCATGGGCCGCCACCTGGGATGGGCGCTGCCTTCGCGACGTTCGCCCCGCTTCGGGGGGCGATGCCCGGTGATGACGATTCTTGCCGTCGCCGCCGGGTTCGCGGCCGACCTTGCCTTCGGCGACCCGCGCTGGCTTCCCCATCCCGTCGTCGCCATGGGGCGCGCGATCACGTGGGCCGAAGGCCGCCTGCGGGGCGCATTCCCGCAAACGTCCGCGGGCACACGCGCCGCAGGGCTTGTGCTCGCCGTGGCGCTTCCGCTTACGTGTGGACTTTTGACCATGGGAATCCTGCATCTTTGCGGCATGGTTCACTCTGGCTTGCGCTTCGTGGCCGAGGCATGGGCGAGCTATCAGATTCTCGCGGCATGCGAGCTGCGCCGCCAGAGCCTGGCCGTGGCCCGCGCGTTCTCGAAGGGCGGCCTTGTCGCGGCGCGCGAAGCCGTCGGGCTCATCGTGGGACGCGACACGTCTGTTCTCGACGAGCAGGGCGTCGCGCGCGCCGCCGTGGAAACGGTGGCGGAGAACGCGAGCGACGGCGTCATCGCGCCGCTTTTCTACCTTATGATCGGGGGTGCGCCCTTGGGTATGGCGTACAAGGCGGTGAACACGCTCGACAGCATGGTGGGCTACAAAAACGAGCGCTACATCGACTTCGGCTGCGCCTCGGCGCGCCTCGACGATGCGGTGAACTGGATCCCCTCGCGCTTATCGGCCCTGATCATGATCGCCGTGTGCCCGATCGTCGGGCTCGACGCGCGCGGGGCGGCGCGCATCTGGAGCCGCGACAGGCGTCGCCATGCGAGCCCGAACGCGGCGCAGACCGAGTCAGCGTGCGCGGGCGCGCTCGGGCTGCGCCTGGCAGGACCTGCGGTGTATTTTGGCAAGCTCGTTGAGAAACCGACGATAGGCGACGCGTCCCGCGAAATCGAGTGGGGCGACATCGCCCGGGCGACAAGGCTCATGCTCGCCGCGTCCGTATGCGCGCTCGTCGTCTTCGGTGCCGCGCGTGCGGCGGTCGTGCTCTCCGTGGGGGCGATGGCATGAGGGAAGACCGCGTCGCGCCCCGGGCTGCCGGGGGAATCCTGCGCGCCCGTGCGCATGGGGGTAGCACGCAATCGCTCGGCATCGCTTGCGAAGGGGGCGCCTCCAACCTCATCGACTTCTCGGTGAACGTGAATCCGGCAGGCCCCTCGCCGCGCGCCCTCGCCGCAGCTTGCAAGGCGCTTTCTCGAATCGACGCCTACCCCGATAGGGAAAGCCTCGCCCTCGTTCGCGCCCTAGCGCGCGCCCAGGGCACTCCCGAAGATACTATCGTCTGCGGCGCGGGCGCGTCCGACATCATCTGGCGGCTCGCCGCGGCGGTGCGCCCGAAACGCATCGTCGTGTGTGCGCCGACGTTCTCTGAATATGCGGAGGCGGCATCGTACTACGGCGCATGCGTGCAGGAGTTCCCGCTCTCCGAAGCGGACGACTTCGACGTGCCCGCCTCCTTCGCCCGCGCGATCGAGGGGCCGGGAGACGTGGCGTACCTCTGCAATCCGAACAACCCGACGGGGCGCCTCGTCGACCCCAGCGTGATCGATGCCGCGGCTTGTCGCTGCGAGCAGGTGGGCGCGCTGCTCGTCGTGGACGAGTGCTTCCTCGGATTTGCGCCCGACGCCCGCGAAAGGAGCGTGGCCGCACGCGCCGCGTGTTCGCGCCATGTGGCCGTGCTCTCCGCGTTCACCAAGCTCTACGGAATGGCGGGGTTGCGGTTGGGATATCTGATCAGCGGAAACACCCAACTCATCGAGGGGATTCGCCGGGCGGGGCAGGCGTGGCCCGTCTCCTCGGTCGCCGAGGCCGCGGGCATCGCCGCCCTGGAAGACGTCGAATACGTCTCGCGCACGCGCGATGTATTGGCGGGCGAGCGAGCGTGGCTTTCCCGCGAGCTCTCCTCGCTCGGGCTTTCCGTCGTGCCGTCGGATGCGAACTTCCTTTTAGTCCGCACGCCGGCGAAAGACATCCCCGAGCGCCTGTATAAACAGGGGGTTTTGGTCCGCACGTGCGACTCGTTTTCGGTACTGTCCCGTTTCTGGTGCCGCGTCGCGGTGCGCACGCGCAAGGAGAACGCCCGGCTTGCGATGGCGTTCAGCCGCGCGCTTCGGGCGGAAGGCGCATCCGGCGAAGGCGAACCCGACGAACGGGGCGGCGCTTCTTGCAGCGGCGCTATGGCGGGCGCGGATGGCCGAGGCTCGGCGAAGGAGGTCGATACCCGTGGGTAGGGCGAAACCCATCATGATCCAGGGCACCATGTCGAACGCGGGGAAGAGCCTGCTTGCGGCGGGGCTGTGCCGTGTGCTTTCGCAGGACGGCCTGCGCGTGACTCCCTTCAAGAGCCAGAACATGGCGCTCAACAGCGGTGTCACGGCCGACGGGCTCGAGATGGGGCGCGCCCAGATCATGCAGGCCGAGGCGTGCGGCATCGCGCCCGACGTGCGCATGAACCCCATCCTGCTCAAGCCCGAAAGCGACCACCGTAGCCAGCTCATCGTGGCCGGCAAGGCGCAGGGAGCCTTCGCTGCGAGGGACTACTTCGCGCGAAAGAAGGCGCTCATGCCGCAGATTTTGGAGGCGTTCGATTCGCTCGCGGAGGAAAACGACGTCATCGTTATCGAGGGCGCCGGCAGCCCCGCCGAAATCAACCTTGCCGAAAACGACATCGTCAACATGGGGCTCGCGCGCGCCGTGTCCTCCCCCGTGCTGCTCGCGGGCGACATCGACCCGGGCGGGGTGTTTGCCCAGCTCTACGGCACGGTCGCGCTCTTTGCCCCCGAGGATCGCGCGCTTTTGCGGGGCCTTGTGGTGAACAAGTTCCGCGGCGATGTGGAAATCCTGCGCCCGGGTTTGGTCCCGCTCGAGAAGATGTGCGGGGTTCCCGTCGTGGGGGTCGTGCCGTATCTTACGCTCGACCTGGACGACGAGGACTCGCTCGCGCCGCGCCTATCCGCCCGCGAGGCGCGCGGCGTCATCGACGTCGCCGTCGTGCGCCTTCCGCATCTGTCGAACTTTACCGACTTCGACCCGCTTTCGCGCGTGCCCGGCGTGGGTGTGCGCTACGTTTCCTCGACGACCGATCTGGGCCGACCCGACCTGGTGGTGCTTCCCGGCTCGAAGACCACGCTCGACGACGCGCGCTGGCTTGCTGCTAGCGGCATCGGAGCCTGTGTACGCGCGCTTTCGGGCGCGGGCACGCCGGTGCTCGGCATATGCGGAGGCTACCAGCTTTTGGGAGACGAGCTTTCCGACCCGCACGGCAGGGAAGGCGCTGGCACCGCGCGCGGGCTCGGTCTCATCCCTGCAAGTACGGTGTTCAAGGAGGAAAAGCGCCTCGCCCAGTCGGAGCTGCGCATCACGGGCGCCCAAGGCGCGTTCTCGGTGTGGAACGGGATGACGGCGCGCGGGTACGAGATTCACGACGGCGAAACGACCGTCTCCTGCGCCCCTGCGGGCACGATTGGCGGCAAACCAGAAGGCGCGGCCTGCGGAAACGTGTTCGGAACCTATCTCCACGGCCTGTTCGACGAACCGGGGGTGGCGCTCGCCCTCGCGCGCTCGCTCGCGCGCATGCGCGGCCTGCCCGAGAGCGTCGTGGGTGCTGCGGGCGCAGCGTCCGCCGCCGATCACCGTGCGCGCGAGTTCGACCGCCTGGCCGATGTCGTGCGCGGGGCGCTCGACATGGAGTATGTCTACCGCATTATCGAGGAGGGCGTATGATCCACGTGTATCATGGCGACGGCAAAGGCAAGACCACGGCGGCGATGGGCCTCGCCCTTCGCATGCTCGCCGCAGGCCGCCGCGTCGTCGTCGTGCAGTTCCTGAAAGACGGCGAAAGCGGGGAGGCGCGCCTGCTCGCCGAGCATTTCGGCGTGCCCGTGTTCGCGGGGAAGGTGTCGGACAAGTTTACCTGGTCAATGACGTCGGAAGAACTTGCCGCGACGTGCGAGCTGCACGATGGGAACCTCGCTTCCGCGCTCGCCGAGCTCGAGGGCGCTCAGGAGGGGCTGCTCGTGCTCGACGAGGCGCTCGACGCGCTTTCGAAGGGGCTTGTCGACGAGGCGCTCGTGGACCGCGCGCTCGATATATCCGCGCGCGGCGTCGAAGTAGCGCTCACCGGGCGCGCGCCTTCCCGTAAGATCGTGGAGAAGGCCGACTACATAACCGAGATGCGGTGCGAGAAACACCCCTACTCTCAGGGGATATGTGCAAGGGAAGGAGTGGAGTACTAGATGGATTCCAAGGAGATGGCGCCCGGCGACATCGAGCGGCGCAGCTTCGAGATCATCACCGAAGAGCTCGGCGGCCGCATGTTCCCGCCGCTCGAAGAGCCCGTCGTGAAGCGCGTCATCCACACCACTGCCGACTTCTCGTACGCCGATTCCCTCGTGTTCACCCATGACGCCGTGCACTGTGCGCTCGACGCACTGCGCGCAGGGGCCACGGTGCTCACCGACACGAACATGGCGCTCGCAGGCATAAGCAAGCCCGCGCTCGCGAAGCTCGGCTGCAAGGCCGTGTGCTACATGGCCGACCCCGATGTCGCCGCGGCTGCGCGCGCCGCGGGCACGACTCGCGCCGTTGCGAGCATGGACAAAGCTTGCCGCATCGAGGGTCCGCTCATCGTGGCCGTCGGCAACGCTCCCACAGCACTTCTGCGCCTCGCCGAGCTCATGGACGCGGGGAAGATCGCGCCCGCACTCGTCGTTGGGGTGCCGGTCGGGTTTGTGAACGTGGTCGAGGCGAAAGAGGAGCTACTCGCGCGACGCGTGCCGGCCATCGTCGCGAGGGGTCGCAAGGGCGGCTCGACCGTGGCGGCTGCCATTATGAACGCGCTGCTCTACCAGATCACGCGCACAGGCGGCCCGAAGTGACGGCCCCCGCATCCGCGTCGGCGCTGCGCATCTTCGCCGGCACCACCGAGGGTCGCCTTCTGTGCGAATGGGCGAGCGGGGCGGGCATCCCCGCCCGTGCCTACGCGGCAACCGAGTACGGAGGCGAGCTTTTGGGCGAGCTTCCGGGCATCGAGGTGCATGCGGGCAGGCTCGACGATGCCGACATGGAGCGCGAGCTTTCCGGCGCGTGCATCGTCGTCGACGCCACGCACCCCTTCGCTACGCTCGCAAGCGGCAACATCCGGGCCGCTTCGCTCGCCGTGGGTGCACGATGCCTGCGCCTTGCGCGCCCGGTCGAGGCGCTGCCCAAAGGCGTCGTGCCGGTCGCGTCGATCGCCTGCGCGGCGCGCTTTCTCTCCGAGAACCCGGGTCGCGCGCTTCTCACGACGGGGAGCAAGGAGCTTGCTCCCTACACGCGCGTCGCCGATTTCGCGGAGCGCTTTTTCGTACGTGTGCTCCCGCTGCCCGGTGCTATAACGAAGTGCATCGACGCGGGGTTTTCGCCGTCGCACGTCATCGGCATGCAGGGTCCCTTCACCCGCGAGCTCAACGAGGCGATGCTTCGGCAGGTGGGCGCCCAGTGGCTTGTGACCAAGGACTCGGGAACCGTAGGCGGCACGGCCGAGAAGCTCGCCGCCGCGCATGACGTGGGAGCGCGCTGCATCGTGGTCACCCGTCCCGCCGAGGGAGGTGGGGCCCTTTCGCTTCGGGAAGTGGAAGACGCACTCTTACGGGAGTTCGCGCGCTAGGCGCTCGCCACGGCTGCGCGCCCTCTCGCCCGCGAGGAGGAGCGCCCCGAGCAAGCTCGACCCGTACAAGCCCGTCATCCACCAATAGCTCGAGGACGACGCCCGGAACTGGTGCAAACAGCCCTTTAATAAGTTGCGGTGAAATAGTGTCTGTTTTTGCTGCTAGATAGCATATTCAGTCCCTAATTCACCGCAACTTGTTGGTGGTGGCTTACTGGTAGCTGGTGGTGGCTTACTGGTAGCGTAGGCACTCCACCGGGTTGAGCTTTGCCGCGCGGCGAGCGGGGTAGAAGCCAAAGATTACGCCGATGCCGACGGAGACGCCGAAGGCCAGCAGCACCGTGGCGATTGAAAAGCTCGGTGTGATCTCCCCACTGGCACCGAGCTCGTTGAGAACCCCTGATCCTGCGGCAAACATCGCGAGGCCCCAGGCCAGCAGATAGCCAATCAGGACACCCAGCAGGCCACCGGTGACGCACAGCGCCGAGGACTCGGCCAAAAACTGCGCGGTGATATCGCGGCGACTGGCGCCCAAGGCACGGCGAATACCGATCTCGCGGATGCGCTCAGTCACGTTGGTAAGCATCATATTCATAATGCCGATTCCGCCGACAAGCAGTGAGATACTGGCGACAGCGCCCATGATGAGCGAGAAGGCGCCCATAAACGAGTTGAGTGCATCGATGGCGCTTTTCATGGAGGTCGCCGATACGCTGTCGTACTCATCATCCTCCGAGATGCCCTTCATCGCGCGCACCTTAGACTCGATGGTCTTGCAGAGCTCGTCCATGTCTGTGCCCTCGGCGGCAAGTGCCGTCACGCTGGGAAATGAAGGATTCTCGTCGCCAAACAGGCCGGAGATGGTTTCGCGTGGCATATACAGCGTGAGCGAGCCCATGGAGTCGCTGCCGCCATCAATCACGCCTACAATCTGCACCTCGCCGTTGGACACCTTGATGGTTTTCCCCAGTGCGTCCTGTTCGTTGCCGTAAAGCTGATCGGCGCCGCCGCGGCTGATGAGTGCCACGCGCGAGCCTGATTGAGACTCTGCCTGTGAATAGACACGTCCCGCAACGAGCTTGCTGGCGCCCACGGCATCGAGCATGTCGCTATCGACGCCGTGTGCCATGACGGTATAGCTTTTATCCCCGACCTTGTACTCGGAATAGGCGCTATCGACGATGCCGATCTGCTCAATCTGCGGCACCAGTTTGCGAAGCTTTTCCACATCCGAATCGGTGAGTTCTTGGGACGAATAGATCTCTATCATGCGGGCTGCATTGAGGCCCAGGCTGTTGACCAGGCTGTTTTGGATGCCGCCGATGAGCGAAGTCATGGCGATGACCGAGGCGATGCCAATGACGATGCCAAGGATGGTGAGCAGGCTGCGTCCCTTGTTGGCCTCGAGCGAGTGAAGGGCTTCTTGGACAAGATCGCGGGTGCTCATGCCTTCGCTCCTTTCGGCTGATTGGTGGTTGCAGAAATCGCGGGCAGGTTTTTGACGGCCCCGCGTAACGTATTCGGTGTATGCGCGACATATGCGCCGTCATGGATTCGCCCGTCACGGATGGTTACGGCTCGATCGGCCTCGGCGGCGATGCCGGGGTCATGCGTGATGAGTACGATGGTCTTGCCGCGTTTCTGGAGCTTGTGGAAGGTTTCCATGACGAGTGCCCCGGTTGTCGAGTCTAGATTTCCCGTTGGCTCGTCGGCCAAAATGATGGGCGGGTCGTTGACGAGGGCGCGCGCGATGGCGACGCGCTGCATCTGTCCGCCCGAGAGTTCCGATATGCGGTGGTCCCAATGGTCGACCGGCAGTGTGACGGCTTGCAGCGCGTGCACGGCGCGCATCTCGCGCTGGCTACGCGGCACATTGGTGTAGGACAGCGGCAGCATGACGTTTTCGATCACCGTCAGACGCGGCAGCAAGTTAAAACTCTGAAAGACAAAGCCGATGCTCAGCGCGCGCACCTCGGTGAGCTCATCATCGTCGAGCTCGGCGACGTTGAGCCCTTGCAGGAAGTAATCGCCCGCCGTCGGTTTGTCCAGGCAGCCCAGGATGTTCATGAGTGTCGACTTGCCCGAGCCCGAGGGGCCGGTGATGGCGACGAACTCACCGGGATCTACTGCCAGGCTTACGTTATGCAGGATGTGGGCGCAACCGGCCTCGCTCTCAAAGATGCGGTGCACGTTGCGGATGTCGATGACGGGACGCATTACTTGCCCTCGTCGGCAGGCATGTTGTCGCCGCCGTCTGCCGTCATGCCTGTGCCGGTATCCGTCACGATGGTGTCGCCGTCGCGTAACTTGGTAACCGGGACGTCTGGGTTGATCTCGTTGCCCTGGTCGTCGCGCTTGACCTGCGTCTTACCGACTACAGCCTCGTTGTCGTTTTGCGTCACGACGGTCACCTTCACGCGGCGCGTCTTCTTGCCTTCCGAATCGGTGGCCAGATTGACGTAATAGTGCTCGCCATCTTCGGTCATCAGCGCCATGGTCGGCACCATAACCACGTCGTCGAGCTTCTCGGTCACTACCGAGACCTCGGCAGTCATACCCGGCTTAAGGCGACTGTCGGGTGCTTCGATGAGGATGTCGACGTTAAAGGTCACGCTGCCGCCGCTACCGGAGCCGGAGTCAGAGTTTGCCACCGAGGCGATAGCCGTGACGGTGCCCTGGCTCACGATATCGGGAAACGCGGGATAGGTCACGTTGGCGCTTTGGCCCACGGCAATTTTGGCGATATCCTTTTCGCCCACCTGAACCGTCACCTTCATCTTGGACAGGTCGGCGATTTGCACGCACTGCTTGCCGCCGCTCGTGTCGCTTTCACCCATGATCATGCCGCCTGTTACCGTAGCGCCCACCTTGGCGTTGAGCTCCACGATGCTGCCCGAGCTGGGGGCCTTTACGGTGCGCTCGGCGCCTTTGCAGTTGCCTGTTCCAGCGCTGCCTGGGCCGAGGCGAGGTTGCGCTGGGCGGTCGAGACGGCATTTGCGTTGGCGTTTGCGTCCGATGGACCGGTCGATCCGTCACTGTCCGTTGTCGGTGCGGCCTGTGCGGCCGCGAGTGCCACCTTTGCATTGTTCAGGTCTTCCTGGGCGGCCGCGACCGCGCGCTGCGCCTCGGAAACAGCGCTATCGAGCGCGTCGTTCTTAATGGTCATGAGTACGTCGCCCTCGTTGACGCTCTGTCCGGCCTGCACGTTGATCTTTTCAACCGTACCGTCGACAGAAGGGGAGACGACCGATGCCGAGATGGGCTTAAGCTGCCCCTTGGCTTCGACTGTGGTGGTAAACGTGCCTTCGGTGACCATGTCGGTCACCGGTCCGTTGGTGCCTGCGGGTTGCGCGTTGATGACCAGCGTTGCGATGATGGCAATGAGCGCGATGGCAACAACGACACCGACGGCGATACCGCGTCGGATGAGCTTTTTGTGCCGACGCTCGGCACGCTTTGCCTTGAGCTTTGCATAGGCTTCTTCATCGGAGATATCGGTCGAATCGTCGAGACTCGTTTGGGGCTGCTTGGTGTCTGCAGCGCTGATAATCGGCAGGGTCTCGGTGGCATCTTGGGGCATGCGATCGGAATCGTCAGGACCCGGATTGATCGTGGGGACCTTGGACATAGCGTCTCCTTTATCGATATGGCTCCGATAAGTATATACGCCCGTCGCGATAGGCGGGCGTATAGAAGTTGCGGATGACGGTACTGTAAGTTTTGTCGCCGTGCTGTTTACTTGTTGTAGACGTTAGCTGCGTTACGAGTGCACGACCACGCAGAGGCCGACTTTGATGCGCTCGTGGAGCGACTTGGCATCGGCCAGACGCAGGTTGATACAACCGTGGCTACCGCACCACTTGTACGATTCGGCGTTATCGAAACTCGAATCGTTTTGCCAGGTGGCGTCGTGGAATCCGACCATATTGCCCTCGAACGGCATCCAGTAGCTTACCGGGCTCTCGTATTTGGGCTTGCCGGTCTCGGGGTCCTTGGCACCGATGAGTTTGCTGGCGCCATCGTTGCTGTTGATCTGCCAGACGCCCTCGGGCGTGGCGTCCTCGCCCGGCTTTCCCGAGATAAAGTTGGCCTCCCACACGATGTTGCCGCTCTCGTCGTAGTAGCGCGCGTGCTGCTCGGACAGATCGACATCGACGTATGCCTTCCAGTCGGGCTCTCCCTTTGCGGTAAAGGTGTCGGCTTTCTGGGAGTATTTGATCTCGATTTCGCCGGTCTGCTTGTTGTTAATGGCGTCTTCGACCTGCTTGGCGAGCGAGGTACTGTCGATGGACCAACCAAAGTCGCCGCCTTCGACGGCGCACTGCTTGCCATCGGCGCGCGTCCACCAGCGAGTGGAGCCCACGGTATTAAAGCCGTTGGCGAGCTCGGCTGCCCAGCTGCTGATCTGCGACGTATCGAGCGTGGGGTTGGCCGGATCGGCAAAGCTGATCCACTGCAACACGGAGCTGCCATCAACCTTGCCGGCATCCTCGCCGTTGAGCTTGAGGGTCACGTTGACGCCCAAGAAGTTGTTGGCGGCATCGCATGCGGCCTGAATCTGATCATCGGTCAGCGTTCCATTGAGCGGCTCATAGGCATCGTTGCCGAGCTTGGAAAGATCTACGGTCTCGGCCAGCGAGGCAAGCTCGAGCTCGGCATACTTAATGACATGCTCGCGGTTGAGTTTTTCGTTGGAGCGCGCCTTCTCGACGGTAAACTTGCCGGCCTGCTCGTCATAGGAGCTATTGGCCTCGAACGCGCCCGAACGCCCCTCGTTAAACTCGTCGATGGCGGCGCCCAGATCCTTCTCAAACTGCTTTTGGTCAAAGGTGCCGGAGAGCATGGACAGGTCGACGTCTTGATCAAGATCGACTTCGTTGGAGCTAGCGGTTGCTTTGGTCTTGCCGCTTAAGGATTCTACAAGGCGAACCGGCCATACAATGGCTTCGTTGCGGCTGATAATCTCTTTTGCGGCAGCTTCGCCGTCGACAATGGGCTCATCGGACTCGGGCTGATAGGTCCAGCTAAAGTCATCGCCTGTCACGGTGAGCTTATAGTGCTTCCAAGCCGAGTTGACCTTGGTGGCGGCAGACGAAGCGTTGGAGAACGAGACATCGACGCCGGCGATAGTGGTGTTGGGATAGGCTACCTGCGAAAACGCTACGACGCCTACGATATAGACAATGACGATAAGACCCAGAACGACAAAGAGCGTCGTCTTTTTGCCCGACTTATTGTTCTCGGCGGGTTTGCGTGCGGGGCCGCGATCGCCTCGAGCGTGCGTGGGGGGCTGCTTGGGCGCATTGCCATTTGCCTGGCGCTGCTGATGCTGCTTGTTCGGACGTTGGGAAACGTTTGCCGCACCTCGCTGCTGACCGCGGCTCGGCGCGATAGGACGCGGCGACTGAACGCCGCCGGTGTGCCTGCTCGGCTGCTGCGGATCGGGAATCAGTTGAGTTCGATCGTTTTGCGACATCGTATGCATATCCTTCGGATTTCGCCTTGCGGCTCATCGTGTTTTTACTGGGCTTGCATTATAGCGATTACCCAGTTGTTTGTGGTATGGAAACGGTGGCATTCAAAAGAGGTGGGACAAATGTCCCACCTTCGAGTCTTTCTTTGTCGCTATCCGCACACACCGCATTTTGCACAGGCCGAAAGTGCGGCCGGAGCCTGCGCGATGCCACCCTTTGCCGTCTCGCGCAGCGTGGCCGGCAACGCGTGGCCCACGGAGAGCATGACGTGCGCCATCTGGTCAAACGGCACCAGGCTCTTGATACCGGCAAGTGCAAGCTGCGCCGAGCTAAAGGCGGCTGCCACGCCGATGGCGTTGCGGTTTTGGCAGGGTACCTCCACGAGGCCACCGACGGGGTCACAAACGAGGCCCAGCAAGTTACTCAGCGCGATGGAACTGGCGTCGAGCGCCTGCCCGGGCGTGCCGCCGAGCATCTGCACCAGCGCGGCGGCTGCCATGGCGGCCGCACTTCCGACCTCGGCCTGACAGCCGCCTTCGGCGCCGGCGACGCAGGCGCTCGTGGTGAGGTTGAGGCCGATGGCGGCTGCGCAGTAGAGCGCGTCCATGACCTGCTCGTCGTCGAGCTGAAGGTGATCGGCGAGCGCCAGCACGCAGCCGGGCACGACACCCGCGGAGCCTGCCGTGGGAGCGGCGACGATCACTCCCATCGTGGCGGAGCGCTCGAGCACGGCCATCGCGCGGGCCACGGCATCGGTTTGAACGGTGCCCATTAGGCTCGTGCTCAAATCGTTGCGGCCGGTGGCATCGACGAGTTTAGCCTCGCCGCCGATAAGCCCGCCGAGCGATCGCTGCGGATTGACGATGGGGGTCGTGGTCTCCTCGCGCATGACGTCGAGCACGCGGCGCATGGCGGCGACGGCGTGGGCCTCGCCGGTCAGGCGCGCCTCGCGAACGGCCATGACGGCGCCGATGTTGAGGCCGAGTTCGGCGCAGGCGTCGAGCAACTGCGCACCATCGTCAAAGATTTCCTTGGCCGAAACGCCGGGGGAGAGCGACGAGGCCGAGCCCGGGAGCTCGATAAAGGTGGCGTAGTTTACATTGTCGAGCTTGCGCAGCATGGGGATGACGGTGTCGTCGGGGGCGCCATCGGTTTCAAAGACGGAGTATGCCTGGCCGCCCACCTCGGTGCGGTAGGTGCGGCAAAAAGCGATGTTTACATGTGCGTAGGCGAGCAGGTTCGTGAGCGCGGCGAGCACACCGGGGACGTCCTGGTGTGCCACGAAGAGCGTGGAATACATGCCCGAGATATCGACGCCGACGCCGTTGATGCGGCTGATGCGCATCTTGCCGCCGCCGAGGCTCTCGCCGCGGACCTGCGCCGTGGCGCCCGTATCGTCGGCCATGTCGATGTCGACGGTGTTGGGATGGATGGAGGCGTCGTCGCCCTTAATTTCAAAGTGGTAGTCGAGGCCCTGCTCGCGTGCGAGGTCGAAGGCCTGCTTGATGTTCTCGTCGTCGGTGTCGAGGCCCAGGATGCCCGCGACGAGCGCACGATCGGTGCCGTGGCCGCGGTAGGTGTGGGCAAAGGAGTTCCACAGGCCAAAGGCGACCTTAGTGATGCGGCCTTCCAGCAGGCTGGCGGCAACTTGGGCGCACCGCAGGGCGCCGGCGGTGTGCGATGAGCTGGGGCCGACCATGACGGGCCCCAAGATCTCGAATGCCGAGGTCGTAGCTAGTGTTTGCGGCTTGCCTGCCATATGCGCTCCTGTTCTATCCCATCGTCCCGAGGGGCGGGGCATACTCTGTCCCGCCGTTCCGAGGGCTTTAGTATTTGGTCGCCTGCTCGGACAGTCCTGCTCGCACGGAGGCCACATTAAGTGGCCTCCGGCTCGTGCGGAACTCGCGATCGACCAAATACTAAAGCCCTCGGAACTTAGGATACATGGTAGGGGCACGCTTGCTGCAAAATTCATCAGCTGGGAACCTATTCTGCGTCCCATGTCGACTCATCTTCACCACCGGTTAATAAAAAGAGGTACCGGTTGTTCCGGTACCTCTTTTTGGCGTGTTTCTATTTGGCTGTGGCTTTTCTCGTAAACCTACAGGCCGCAGGCTGCTTTGAGTTCTTCGACTCGGTCGGTATTCTCCCAGGTGAAGTCGGCGTCTTCGCGGCCGAAGTGGCCGTAGGCTGCCGTCTTCTCGTAGATCGGTCGACGCAGGTCCAGGTCGCGGATGATCGCGCCCGGGCGCAGGTCGAAGGTCTTCTCGACGGCCTCGACGATCTTGTCCTCGGCAACATGCGCGGTACCGAAGGTGTCGACCATGATTGAGAGGGGCTTGGAAACGCCGATGGCGTAGGCAAGCTCGACTTCGCAGCGGTCGGCCAGACCGGCGGCGACCACGTTCTTGGCGACCCAGCGCGCGGCATACGCGGCGGAGCGGTCAACCTTGGTGCAGTCCTTGCCGCTAAAGGCGCCGCCGCCGTGACGGCCGTAGCCGCCGTAGGTGTCGACGATGATCTTGCGGCCGGTGAGGCCCGTGTCGCCCATGGGGCCGCCCACGACAAAGCGACCGGTGGGGTTCACGTAGATGTCCGCGTTGTCCCACGGCATGTTCTCGGCGGCCATGACCGGGGTGATGACGTGTTCGATGAGGTCGGCCTTGATCTTGCCCATGTCCTCAATCTCGGCGGCGTGCTGCGTGGAGATGACGATGGTCGTGACCTCCACGGGCTTACCTTCCTCGTAGCGCACCGTGACCTGGGTCTTGCCGTCGGGGCGCAGGTAGGGCAAGGTTCCGTCATGGCGCACGGCAGCCAGGCGCTCGGCCAGGCGGCTTGCCAGGTAGTGCGGCATAGGCATGAGGGTCTTGGTCTCGTTGGAGGCATAACCGAACATCATGCCCTGGTCGCCGGCGCCGATCAGGTCGATCGGGTCGGTGGTAGCGCCGGTCTGGGTCTCGAAGGACTCGTCAACGCCCTGGGCGATATCGGGCGACTGCTCGTGGATGAGGCTCATAACGCCGCAGGTGTCGCAGTCAAAACCGAACTTGGCGCGGTTGTAGCCAATGCGGCGGATGACGCCGCGGGCGATTTCCTGTACGTCGACGTAGGCCTGGGTGCGAATCTCGCCGGCGACGATGACGGTGCCGGTGGTCACGAGGGTCTCGCAGGCGCAGCGGACGTTCTCCACGTTGGCAGGCACGCCGTTGGGGGCGATGTAGCCCTGCTCCTGGAGCTCTATTTCTTTGGCGAGGATTGCGTCGAGGACGGCGTCACTGATCTGGTCAGCGATCTTATCGGGATGACCTTCGGTCACCGACTCCGACGTAAAAACAAAGGACCCGTGTTGGGGTGGGATGGAACGAAGTTCTTCTGACATGATTGTCCTTTCAAAAACGTGTCCCGGCGACCGTTACCATTCCGCCGGGCTCTCTATGCAAGGGCCCATCATAGCGCGTAAATCAAACATTCACACCCTTTCCGCACCTACTCATTGGGGACAGACTTAAATGACCAGTCGGGTGCTCATTGGGTAGTCATTTAAGTCTGTCCCCAATGACTGGGTCGGTGCCCTTTGTGCGGAGGTTGCTTTGATGCTTTATACTGATGCGGTTAGACATCCATCCTGCAATCGAGGAGATTTCCATGGCATCAGACGTTCGCGTCCGCTTTGCACCCTCACCGACGGGCAAACTGCACATCGGCGGCGCCCGCACCGCTATCTATAACTGGGCTTTCGCCCGCGCAAACGGCGGCACGTTCATCCTGCGCATCGACGACACCGATCCCACCCGTTCCACCGACGAGAATACGCAGATCATCCTGCGTGCCATGCGTTGGCTTGGCCTGGACTGGGACGAGGGTCCCGAGGTGGGCGGCGACTATGGCCCCTATGCCCAGACCGAGCGCCTGGACCTGTACAAGCAGGCCGCCCAGAAACTTTGGGACGAGGGCAAGGCCTATCCCTGCTTCTGCACCAAGGAGCAGCTCGACGCCGACCGCAAGGCCGCGCAGGAGCGCAAGGACCCCTTCCAGGGCTATCAGCGTCGTTGCCGCGATCTTGATCCCGAGGAGGCACGCCGCCGCATCGAGTCCGGCGAGCCCTACGTCCTGCGCATCAAGGTGCCCGAGGACCGCGGCGACGTCGTCATCCACGATGCCGTCCATGGCGAGGTGACCTTCGACGCCAAGGAGCTCGACGACTTTGTCATCTTCCGCTCCGACGGCACGCCCACGTACAACTTCGCGACCGTCGTCGACGACGCCATGATGAAGATCACCCACGTCATCCGCGGCGACGATCACCTGTCCAACACCCCGCGCCAGGTTATGGTCTACGAGGCCCTCGGCGCGCCCGTGCCCACGTTCGCCCACATCTCCATGATCCTGGGCGCCGACGGTAAGAAGCTCTCCAAGCGCCACGGCGCAACTTCGGTGGAGGAGTACCGCGACGCCGGCTACCTTTCCGACGCCTTCGTCAACTACCTGGCGCTGCTCGGCTGGTCGCTCGACGGCGAGACCACAATCATTCCGCGCGATGTCCTGGCCAGCAAGTTCTCGCTCGACCGCATCTCCAAGAACCCGGCGACCTTCGACCCCAAGAAACTCGACTGGGTCAACGCCGAGTACATCAACGGCATGTCCGATGCCCAGTTTGCCGACGAGATCATGGTCCCCGAGCTGCACGAGGCGGGTCTCATCGAGGGCAACGTCGAGTACGGCGAGGACTGGATCGACGCGCTTGCCGCCATCGTCAAGCCGCGCACCAAGATGCCGGCCGACGCCGTGACCGTCGCCGCCCCCATCTTTGCCACGGCCGAGACGCTCGAGTATGACGAGAAGTCTGTCAACAAGGGCCTGGCCAAGGAGGGCATGGGTTCCATTCTGGACGCCGCCAAGGCCGCGCTCGAGGGCGTGGACGAGTGGACAGCCGCGAACATCGACGCTGCGCTTGAGCCGCTGCCCGAGCAGATGGACCTCAAGAAGCGCGTGGTGTTCCAGGCCGTGCGTGTGGCCGTTTGCGGCAACATGGTGAGCCCTCCGCTGGGCGAGACCATGGCACTCGTCGGCCGCGACGACTGCCTGGCGCGCATCGACCGCGCCCGCACGATGGCGCTGTAGTAGACGCGCAAACGCATGTATCCGAGCCCCGTTCCCTCGAGCGGGGCTCTTGTTTCTGTACCGATGAGTGGGTTGCTGGGACAAAATAATCAGTAGTGTTTGTCCCATGTTCGAGTGACGCAACGAGCTCGACACTCTTATCGGCCATGGGACAAACACTACTGATTATTTTGTCCCACCCCTTTCAGGTCCGTTCGTTAGAGGTGGTGTATGGCTCAACAACTGTCGCTGTTTGGTTCGCCGGAACCGGAGGAAGCTCCGGTGAAGCCCAAGCGTGCCGCTGCCTCGGCTCAGTCTAAGCCTGCGCCCGAGCCCCCTGCCGCCTACGCGAGCGTGGTCCTCGACATCCCCACCCGTGCGCTGTCGGAACCGTTTGCTTACGGCATCCCTGAGTCCCTTGCCAACGAGGCGCAGATCGGATCCACGGTCCTGGTCCACTTTGGTAACCGTGCGGCCGCGGGCTATATCGTTGATATCGCGCCCGAGCTGGCCGATCTGCAAGGTATCGACGCCCTCGACCCTTCGCGCATCAAGCCTATCGAGGCTATCCTCAGCAAGCCGCTCTTTACCGCCGAAGCTGCACGCATTGCGCGTTGGATGAGCCGCGAGTACATCGCAACGCTTTCCGAGTGCCTGCGCCTATTCTTGCCTCCGGGCGGCAGTCCGCGCGTGGTCAAGGGTGATGACGGTGTGTGGACCGTTGAGCGCCCCGCCGTCAAACCCATCCAAAACCGCTGGGTGATGCTTACGCCCGAAGGCTTTGACTACACGCCGCCTAAGACCGCGGTCCGCCAGCGCCAGCTCATCGAGGCGCTTCAGTGCGGCCCCGTTACGACGCGCGACCTCAACCTGCTTTACAACAGCATGTCGGCGACCATCAAGGCGCTCGAAAAACGCGGCTTCGTGGTGGTGGAGGAGCGCCGGGCGTGGCGTGGCTGCAGCGAGCAGACCACGCTGTCCTCCGCGAGCGGCAAAGCGCCGGTCTCGCTTACCAACGGCCAGCAGCAGGCCCTTGCGCAGATTGAGCGTGCCCGCCTTGACGCCCACGGCGACGTGGTCCTTGTCGATGGCGTTACCGGTTCCGGCAAAACCGAGGTCTACCTCTCGGCGATTGAGCGCGTGCTGGCGGCCGGCCGTTCGGCCTGCGTGCTCGTACCCGAGATCTCGCTGACGGCCCAGACCGTCGGCCGCTTCCGCTCTCGCTTTGGCGAGACGGTCGCCGTGTTCCATTCGCGTCTTTCTGCTGGCGAGCGTCTGGACCAGTGGGATATGGTCGCCAGCGGTGCCGCGCGGGTGGTCGTGGGCGCCCGCTCGGCGCTCTTTTGCCCGCTCAGCGACTTGGGCCTCATTATTATCGACGAGGAGCACGAGACCAGCTACAAGCAGGGCTCCAGCCCGCGCTACCATGCGCGCGAGGTGGCTGCCGAGATGGCGCGCCGCTATCGGTGTCCGCTCGTGCTGGGCTCCGCCACGCCCTCGGCCGAGTCCCTCGACCGCTGTCGCCGCGGCACGTACGGCGGCGCCACCTGGACGCGTGTGGAGATGCCCGAGCGCCCGGGACACGCCGTGTTGCCCACAGTCCGCATTGCCGACCTGCGCCGCGAGTTCGCACACGGAAGCCGCTCCATGTTCTCAAAACCGCTGATGGAAGGCCTGGATCGCGTAGTCGAGCGCCGCGAAAAGGCCGTGCTACTGCACAACCGTCGCGGCTTTGCGCCGTTCCTTATGTGCCGCGAATGCGGCTGCGTGCCCACCTGCAACCACTGCTCCACCGCGCTCACGTACCACGAGCGCACGCACACGCTGCAGTGCCACACCTGCGGATCGTCCTGGCGCGTGCAGCCCTATCCGGCGCCCACGAGTCGCTGTCCCAAGTGCGGCAGCCGCTACCTGGCTAAAATGGGCCTGGGTACGCAGCAGATCGAGGATGCGCTGCACCAGATGCTGCCCGACGACGTCGCCATCATTCGCATGGATGCCGATTCCACGCGCGGCAAGGACGCGCACAAAAAGCTGCTCGAGCAGTTCGATGCCGCCGATTGCGCGGTGCTGCTGGGTACCCAGATGATCGCCAAGGGCCTCGACTTTCCCGAGGTCACGCTCGTGGGCGTGGTCAATGCCGACTTCGCCCTCAAGCTGCCGGACTTCCGCGCAGGGGAGCGCGCCTACGACCTGCTAGAGCAGGTTGCGGGCCGCGCCGGCCGCGGCGATCGTCCCGGCGAGGTTATCATCCAGACCTACCTGCCTGAGGACCCGGTCATTCGCGCCGTCGCCGAGCACGACCGCTCGATTTTTACCGACTACGACCTGGACCAGCGCCGCGACGCCCTGTATCCGCCGTTCGTGCGCTTGGCCAACATCTTGGTGTGGTCGACGAACGCGGATGACGCGCGGGACTACATCGGCCGCATCGCGAAGCTCCTCAAGCGTCGCTGGCATGCCGCCGCGTCCGACTTTTTGCGGGCGGGGAGCGCCGTGCCCCAGGTGCTGGGCCCGGCTTCGTGTGTAATCGAGAGAGCCAAGGACCGTTACCGCTTCCATCTGCTTGTAAAGTCGCCGGTAGGGTACCATGTCTCTGATGATATCGACGCCTGCCTCAAAGAGGTGGGCTCCGTACGCGGCGTGAGCGTGAGCGTTGACGTCGACGCCTATGATTTGATGTAACAACCCGAAAGGATGGCCATGGAAGCCAACGGAATCGTACTGTCGCCCGACCCTCGTCTGCGCCAGGAGTGCGCCGTCATCGAGGAGATCACCCCGGCGATCGAGGCGCTTGCCGAGAAGATGAAGAAGATGATGTTCGACAACGGCGGCTGCGGCCTGGCCGCCCCGCAGATCGGCGAACTTATTCAGCTCGTCACCATCGACTGCGACTACAGCGACAAGAACGACTACGACCCCTACGTGCTCATCAACCCTGTCATTGTTGAGCAGAGCGACCATCTGGTGCCGTTTAGCGAGGGCTGCCTGTCCATCCCCGGCATTAGCTGCGAGATCGAGCGTCCCGATCACGTTGTCGTCGAGGCGTATGATTTGGATGCCAACCTGATCCGCTATGAGGCCACGGGCGATCTGTTCTGCGTGTGCCTGCAGCACGAGATCGATCACCTGCACGGCAATACCATGTTCGAGCGACTCAAGCCGATGCAGCGCATCAAGGCCGTCAAGGAGTACCAGGACGCCCTGGCCCGCGGCGCTCGACCGGGCGAGACGGAGTAGGTCGTACGTCCCCGGGGCGCCCGCCTATATCATCCCGTGCTCAAACATTCTCGCTGCGCTGCGAAACTGCGCGCGGGACGATATAGGCGGGCGCCCCGGGGACTACGTTGACGCTGCTTGTCTCGCCCGGGTGCCGTCGGGCCAGGGAGGGGCGTCTTCGCTGATAATTGCTTTGTTGAGAGAGAGCTGCTTTTATTGCGGCTCTTTCTTTGGTTTTGGGTATATTTGTTTTTGATGGACTGTTCTGGCGGCTGGGTGCGCTTGCGACCTGGAACGCTTCTTTTGTAGCCGTCTCGGCTCGTTGTTGAGAGGAGACTTACTTTTATGCGTATTGTGTTTATGGGTACGCCTGATTTTGCTGTGCCTTCGCTGACTTCGCTTGTTGAGACTGGGAATGAGATTGCGCTTGTTGTTACTCGTCCCGATGCTGTTCGTGGGCGTGGTAAGAAGCTTGAGCCTTCTCCTGTTAAGGCCAAGGCGCTTGAGCTGGGGTTGCCGGTTGTTGAGGCCAATCGTATGACGCCCGAGGTTGTTGAGGCGCTCCAGGCTGCGCAGGCGGATATTTTCTGTGTGGCTGCCTATGGCTGTATTTTGCCTGATGAGGTGCTGCATATGGCGCCGCTTGGTATCGTGAATGTTCATGCGTCCTTGCTGCCTCGTTGGCGTGGGGCTGCTCCCATTCAGCGTGCCATTCTTGCTGGTGATGAGGTTGCTGGCGTTTCCATTATGCGCATTGGGCATGGCGTGGATACGGGCGCTTATTGCGCTCAGGCCTCGACGTCGGTTGCCGGTAAGCATGCTGAGGTGCTGACCATGGAGCTTGCTGAGCTTGGCGGCAAATTGCTTGCCGATACGCTTCCTTCGCTTGCCGATGGCAGCGCTGTGTGGACTGAACAGGATGAGTCGCTCGTCACGCATGCTGCCAAGATTTCCAAGCAGGAGATGCGTCTTGATCCGCAGATGGCGGCGCTCGATTGCGTGCGTCATGTTCTCGCTTCATCCGATACCGCGCCTGCTCGTTGTGTGATTGCCGGCAAGACGGTTCGCGTGCTCGATGCTGCGGCGGCTGATGTGTCGCTTGGCGAGGGTCAGGTTCTCGTTCAGGCCAAGCGCGTTTACCTGGGACTTTCCGATGGTGCGGTTGAACTGCTCGAGGTTAAGCCCGATGGCAAGCGTGCCATGACTGCTTCTGCCTGGGCTGCCGGCCTGCAGGGTGCCGAACTTAGGTGGGGTGTACTGTCATGAGCAAGTTGTCTCCCGCGCGCAAGCTTGCGCTCGATGTGTTGATGGAGGCCGATCGTCGCGGCATGTACGCACGCGACGTGTTGTCTTCCCGTGCTTCCGCCAAGGCCATTGACCAGCGCGATTCTGCTTTTGCCGCTCGTTTGGCGCTCGGCGTCGCCGCCACGCAAGGCATTTTGGATGAGTTGCTCGATCAGTTTCTCGATAAGCCCAAAAAGGTCGCGCCGCGCGTTCGCATGGCGCTTCGTATCTCGGCCTTCGAGATGCTCTACCTGCATACGCCGGGCCGCGTTGCCGTGAGCCAGGGTGTTGAGCTGGTACGCAGCGGTGCTAAGTCTGCTACGGGCCTGGCAAACGCGGTGCTGCACAAGGTTGCGGACAACGTTGAGGACTTTGCCACGGCATCCGACGTGGATGAGTCCGAGCGCCGTTTGGTTCGCCTATCTCGCCTGATGGGCTTGCCCCGCTGGCTTTGCGCTCGCATTATGGCCTCGTTCGATACGCCCGAGGGCGCGCTCAACTTTGCTGGCAATCTTGCTCCCGCGCCGCTTGCTCTGCACGAGAATGCGTTTGCGACCAAGGCCGACCCGTATATCTCGCAGCTCGTTGCGCCTGTCTTTCCGGGCTGTCATGCTCCGGTCGATGCGCAGGTCACGGTTGCATCGGGCGTGTTTGAGCGTGCGGCCGCGGTTGCCTCGGACCTCAACGCTCAGCTCATCGCCACTGCGGCGACGCGTCCCGGTCGTTGCCTGGAGATTGGCGCCGGTCGCGGCACTAAGACCTATGTGATGATGTGCCAGGCCAAGCGTGCCAGGTATGAGCGTCAGCATACCGCGCTCGATCTGCATGATCGTAAATGTGATCAGAATCTCGCGCGCCTGCATAAGGCGGGCATCTCGGGTGTTCGTACGGTGTCGGGCGATGCCTGCGAGCTCAATGAGGTGCTTACGTCGTTTGATGCCATGCTCGGCGAGCCCGCCCTGTTCGACACGGTGTTTCTCGATGCGCCGTGCTCTGGCACTGGCACCATGCGCCGTCATCCCGAGATCCCGTGGCGCCTGACCGAGAACGACGTTACGACCGAGCTGCCCCGCCTGCAGCTGACGATGCTCAAGGAAGCAGCCGCGCGCGTGGCTGCCGGCGGTGAGCTTATCTATGCCACCTGCTCGGTTTTTGATGAAGAGAACACGCAGGTCGTGGATGCCTTCCTGGCCTCTCCCGAGGGCGCCGGCTTTAGTGTGGCGCCGCTCTCCGAAGCCCAGATTCTGCAGCTCCCCGAGTTCGCCCAAGCCAAGAAGCTCGTCTCCGTACGCCAAAACGACCGCGGCCTCTTCCAAAGCGTCCCCATAAACGCCGACTCCTACGACGGCCACTTTTGCGCCCGCCTGGTCCGCAACTCATAGAGCTACCCATAGCGCAAAGAAACAGCCCCGCGATCGGTGTCGGTCGCGGGGCAACTTGCTTGTTAGTGGTTATGCGGGCAGTTGGCGCAGCAGCCGTTGGTGGCGCTGGTGCTGGAACCACCGCTGCGCTGGTCGGTGTTGTAGAAGCCGCTGCCCTCAAACTTGATGCCGCTGGCCGAGAACGTCTTGGCCGCCGGAGCGCCGCAGCTCGGGCACACGACCTCGGGGGTCTCGGACATGGGATGCTCAACCTCAAATACGTTGCCGCAGCTCGAGCACTTGTAATCGTAGCGCGCCATAATACTTCCTTTTCAGCACAAAGCGGGCAGATCGCTCTGCCCGCATAAATTCAAACAGCTGTAACTGTACCCTATATCGGGGGTTTTATCACGCTTCGCCCCAGAATCTATGGGTGTTGCGCAGGAGCTGTGCAGTTTTGCCCTCAGCGGCCGCAACGTCGGCCTCATCGGCCTGCCAGGTCCAGTTGCCCGTGGCCACGCCCGGCACGTTCATGCGTGCATCGTCGCCAAGCCCCAGGACATCCTGCAGCGGCATCATCACCAGGGGAGCGTCGCTTGCCAGCGCGTCGTTCATCAGCTTGGCCGCCACCTCAACACCGCTCGGCTCGTCGCCGCCTGCGAAGGAGCGCGCGCACCAACCGGCGAGCGTCGACGTGTCGTGCGTCGAGGTGTACAGAATCTTGCCCGGCGTAGGATACACGCCGTTGCGAACGTCGTAGTCGCTAAACTCCAGCACGTCCATGCCGGGGAAGCCACAGGTCGAAGCCATGGCGCGAACGCCGGGCGTCAGGTAGCCCAGGTCCTCGGCGATAAAGTTGAGCGGCCCCAGCTCGTCGTAGGCGGTCTGGAACAGGTCCTTACCCGGGCCCGCCAGCCAGCGACCGTCGGCGCAGGCCTTGCCTGCGGGAATGCTAAAGTAGCTGTGGAAGCCAAGGAAGTGGTCCAGGCGCACGCGGTCGTAGAGCGAGAACGCGCGACGCAGGCGGTCCATCCACCAGCGGTAGCCGTTCTCCTTCATGTGATCCCAACGGAACGTCGGGTTGCCCCACACCTGGCCCTCGGGCGCAAAGTTATCGGGCGGCGCGCCAGAAATCTCGATCGCCTTGCCGGTGTCGGACAGCCAGAAGTTCTCGGGCTCGCTCCACGCGTCGGCCGAATCGTCCGAGACATACATCGGGATATCGCCGATGACCTCGATGCCCTTCTTGTGTGCATAGTTCATGAGCTCGCACCAGGCCAGGTCAAAGCGGTACTGCATGTACGCCTGCAACTCTGCCTCGTCGTGGAAACGCTTGTCGTCAATCAGATGCTCGTTGTAGCGCGCGACATCGGCCGGCCAATCGTGACGCGATTCGCCTTCAAAGTACTTCTTGACGGCCATGTAGACGCAGTACTTCTCGAGCCAATCGGCGTTGCGATGCTTAAACGCCGTGTAGAGCGGGTCTGCATCCTCGCCTCCACGGGCCTTCCAAGTCTCAAAGTCGGCCGCCAGCTCTTCTTGGCTCTCGGGCAGCAGGTCAACATTGCCCGCAAAGGCCGAAGGCCCAGCGTAAGGGGAGCGGAAGAAGTCCGTCGGGTTGACGGGCAGGACCTGCCAGTAGCGCATACCCATAGCGGCCAGATGGTCGATAAAGCGACGCGTGGGTGCGCCGATCGTGCCGGGCTTGCCATCGTCGGTGGGCACCGAGGTGATATGGCACACAACGCCCGCGCCGTGATCGAGCGGCTCCTGCAGGCGCTGCTCGGCATGGTGATAGATGATCGACGAGCCCAGCGGATACAGATCGAGCGTGACCGTACCGTTGTGTATCTCGCACTCGCGACCGCTGATGACGTCACTCGCGCATTCGCCGAGCGCCGGAATCGTCACGCGGTGCGAATTGCGCAGACTGCGGTTGATGATAACCGTCGCGGACTCGCCATCCTTGCCCGTGCGGTTGTAGGCCAGCACCTCGTCGTTGAGCGCGAAGGCCTTGATCTCGCCGTCGATCATAAACGGCAGTGCGCGGCGTACGGCGGAGGCGTTCTTGACAATAGCCAGCGTGTCGAAGTCGTGCAGGTCTTCCTTCAAGGGCAAGGTGCGGCGGTTGCCCGGATCGGTAAGGCCCTCCAGGCCGTACTCGTCGCCGTAGTAGATCGAAGGCACGCCGGGGAAGGTCATCTGCATGAGCGTGGCGAGCCAAAAACGGCTCTTGGCCAGGCCCATCGAGTTCTCGTCCAGGCGCCATTTGCTGCGCTCGCACTCGGGCAGCTGTGACTCGTCGGGACCGCCACCGAGCACCGAGATGATGCGCGGGCGGTCGTGGCTCGAAAGCAAATTGAGCGCGCAGGACAATGCCTCGCTCGGGTAGTTCTCGCGCAGGGTTTCGATATCCTCAGCTGCCTGGTAGGCGTTCTTATATCCCATCAAAAAGCCGATGACCATGTCGCGGAAGGGGTAATCCATAGCAGAGTCCAGCTCGGATCCCTGCAGATAGCGGCGCAGATGGCCGTAGCTAATTTTGTTTGAGGCGTCTTCCCAGACTTCGCCGAGCAAAAGTGCATCAGGTTTTTCGGCAAGTACGGCCTTCTTGATCTCGGCCAGGAAATCGTCCGAAAGCTCGTCAGCGACGTCCAGGCGCCAGCCATGAGCGCCGGCGCGTAGCCATTTACGGATCACGCCGTCCTTGCCCAGGAGCCGCTCGCGTACCAGCTCGGAGCTCTCATTGATGGCGGGCATATTGCCCACGCCCCACCAGCAGTCGTACGAGCCGTCCTCGTGGAAATTAAACGCATCGCGCCACGGCGAATCCTCGCTCTGCCACGCGCCCACGCCAGGGTAGTTGCCGTAGCGGTTGAAGTAGATCGAATCGTCGCCCGTGTGGTTGAAGACGCCATCCAGGATGATGGAGATGCCCAGCTTCTCGGCTGCCTGGCACAGCTCGGTAAAGTCCTGCTCGGTGCCCAGGATCGGGTCGATCTTGGTGTAGTCGGCCGTGTCGTAGCGGTGGTTGCTCGCGGCCTCAAAGATGGGGTTGAGGTAGATGGCCGTAAAGCCCAGCTCTGCGATGCGGGGCAGGTCATTTTGGATACCCTTGAGCGAGCCGCCGTAGAAGTCCCAGGTCTTGATGGAGCCGTCCTCGGCGCGCTCGTATACGGGAGGCTCGTCCCAGTCCTCGATCATGCGGCGCTGGATTCCGTTGCGCGGTTTTTCGACCTCGGCCAGCGTGCGCTCGCGCCAGTTTTCGTCGCGGGCATAGCGGTCGGGGAAGATCTGGTACACCATGCCGCGCTCGTACCAGGTGGGGCGGTTCTCGCGGTGCTTGTAGACGGTAATCTGGAAGGACGGCACTTCGGCGTAGTCGTAGGTTGCGCCCTCGCCGCCGGTGCGGCCTTGCGGCGCGCCCAGGCGAACCTCGGGCTGGCCCTCGATATTGCAGATAAAGCTGTACCAGATAAGACAGGGCTCGGTACACTCAAGCTCTACGGAAAATATGCCGTCGCCTTCGTGCGTCATGGGATACCGAGACTCGCCGATCTCATCGACCCAAGTGCGCAGCGTAAGCGTTGCCTGGTTGGGATCGGCATCCTCCAAAATCACCGAGAGTGCAACGGAAGTTCCAGTGGTCACAGCGCCAAACGGAGTGCGAAACTGCGGCAGGCGGCTGTTGTGAATCAATCTCATAGTACGGTCCAGTTCTATACAATCATGGCCAGCGGGCCATGGGCTTAACGCACAATAGATAAGTATATCCGTTACACTTTAGTTGTATAAACTACAGCCGCTCATCATCGGCGAACGGTTGTCCTAGAAAATCGTTTTACCTCATCTATAGAACAAGGGGTGTCGCACTGAACGACACCCCTTGTTTATTGAGGATTAGATTGTGGATTGTCCGAATTAGCGGCGCTTGCGGGTGGCCGTTGCCTTGCGGACGGAGGTCTTCTTGCTCGGAGCCTTTTCCATGGTGGTGGCGGCAGGGGAGACCGGGGTCTCTTTGGCGGGTTCGGGCTTGGCCTTTATATCGGCCTTGGGCTCCTCTTTGGCGGTAGCGGGCTTGGCCTCGACCTTAGCTTCTGCCTTGGGAGCAGCGGTCTTGGCCGTGGCCTTTTTGACCGTCGTCGTAGCGCGCTTGCGCGTGGTGGTCTTGGCGGCCGGCTTAGCCTCGACAGCTTCCTCAGCCTTAGGCGCAGCGGGCGTCTCCTCGACTTTGGCGGCCGGCTTAGCGGCTGCCTTGGTCGTGGCGGCCTTCTTGGTCGTCGACTTCGTAGCCGTGGTCTTCTTGGCGGTCGTGGCCTTGGTTGCAGCCGTCTTCTTGGCAGCGGTCTTGGCCGGAGCCTTTGCCGCAGGCTTTGCCTCGGCGGCAGCCTCAGCCTTTACCTCGGGAGCAGCCTCGGCCTCGGCGGCCTTCTTGGCAGCGGCGGTCGTACGCTTGCGCGTGGTCGTTGCCTTGGCAGCGGTGGCCTTGCTCGTAGTCGCAGCCTTGCTCGCAGCGGCCTTCGTGGCCGTGGTCTTCTTAGCCGTCGTCTTACGAGTTGTGGTCTTCTTTGCCGCAGGCTTCGCAGCAGGCTTCACCTCGGGCTCGGGCTTGGGAGAGGCCTCGACCTTCACCTCAGACTCGGCCTTAACGGGCTCAGCTTCAACCGGCTTCTCTTCGGCCTTGGGTTCCTCAGCGTCGACCAGCTCAGCAACAGCCTCAGCCACAGTCGCCGGCCTCTCAATCTCCGGGTGCATAAAGAAGTACAGGTCCAGATATTTGTCGGCCGAGCGCGTCCAGCTAAAGTCCTGGCTCATGGCCTGCGTGACCAGCTGATTCCACGCCTCGCGGTTGTCCCAGAACAGGCGTGCCGCACGGAACACGGCGTCGCCCATCTCGTCGCCGTTAAAGTTGCTAAACGAGAAGCCCGTGCCCTCGCCGGTAAACTCGTTATACGGGATCACCGTGTCCTTCAGACCGCCGGTCTCGCGAACAATCGGTAGGGTGCCGTAGCGCATGGCGATGATCTGCGACAGGCCGCAGGGCTCAAACTTCGAGGGCATCAGGAACATGTCGGCGGCGGCATACATACGCTGCGACAGCGCAGGATCGAACTCGATGCGCGCGGCCATGGTGCCGGGGTACTTGTCCTGGAAGTAGCGCAGGCCGTCCTCGTAGTCGCGGTCGCCGGTGCCCAGCACCGCCACCTGCACGCCGCCGGCCAAAATGCGGTCGAGCGCGTACATGACCAGGTCCATGCCCTTCTGGCGCGTCAGGCGCGTGACCATCACCATGAGCGGACGGTCGTCGCGAACCTCGAGCCCCAGCTCCTCCTGCAGCTTGGCCTTGCACACGGCCTTGCCGGAACGGTCCTCCACGGTGTAGTTGGCTGCAATGCGCTTGTCGGTCGCCGGGTCAAAGCCCGCCACGTCAATGCCGTTCAAAATTCCCTGCAGCGCATAGGAGCGCTCGCGCAGCACACCGTCCAGTCCCTCGCCAAACTCGGGCGTCTGGATCTCGTTGGCATAGGTGGGGCTCACCGTGGTGATGGCATCGGCATAGCGCAGCGCGCCCAGCATGTAGTTGATGCTGCAGGCGTCGCAACGCAGCTGCGAGGCAGCCGCCGGAATGTGCGCCACGCCCAGGATGTCCTCCATCACGGTGTCGCTAAACTGGCCCTGGAACGCCACGTTGTGGATCGAGAACACGGTCTTGACGCGGTCGTACAGCGGAAGGCCCTGGTAGAACTCGCGCAAGAACACGGGCGCCAGTGCCGTCTGCCAGTCATTGCAGTGCAGGATGTCACACTCAAAGCCCTCGGGCAGGTGCTGCAGGCTCTCGGTGATGGCCTTGGAGAAGAACGCAAAGCGCTCACCGTCATCAAAGAAGCCGTAGGGATAGTCGCGCGCAAAGTAACGCTCGTTGTCGATGAACATATACGTGACGCCGTCGTGCTCGAGCTTCTCGAGCCCGCAGTACTCGTTACGCCAGCCCAGGCTCACGTAAAAGTCGGAGAAGTGCTCCATCTGCGCCTTGTACTCGTCCTTGATGGTGGCGTACTTGGGCACCATGACGATGACCTCGGCGCCGGCGCGCACAAGCGCCGCAGGCAGCGAGCCCGCCACGTCGCCCAGGCCACCGGTCTTAACAAACGGTGCGCACTCGGCCGAGGCAAACACGATCTGCATTTTTTTGCTGGAATCTGCCATATTGTCTCCCATGTTGCAATTCGAGAATAGCCGCCTGGCACAAACCGGGCGGCTATTCTACATGTTACGAGCGATGTTGCGGTGCCAACGTTAACGTACGATGGTGGTGTCGGAAGTTAACGGAGCCTTGCCCAGCACCAGGATGTTCTCGGGCGTGCCGCGAAGCTCGGTGTTGGTGGGGACCACGTTGTTCTTGTCCAGAATGGCGTTCTCGACGCGGGCGCCGCTCTTGATGATGCAGCTCTGGTTGATGATCGAGTTGGTCACCGAAGCGCCTTCCTCGACCACGACGCCGCGCGACAGGATCGAGTTGCGCACGGTGCCCTTGATGATGCAGCCGGCCGAGATGATCGAGTTGCACGCGTGGCTGCCGGTCGCATAGCGCGAAGGCGGCACGTCGTGGGCCTTGGTCAGGATCGGGCGCTCGGGGTCAAAGAGCTGGTCGGCCACGGTCTGGTCGAGCAGGTCCATGCTGCGGCGATACAGCGACTTTTCGCTAAACACGCCCACGACCTCGCCCTTGTACTCGTAGCTGCACACATCGATGTTGCCAAAGTCGCCCTGGAGCGCCTCGAGCAGGTCCAGATAGTCGGCGGCTTGGTAATGGTCGATGATCTCGAGGAGCGTCTCGCGGTTGACGATGCAGCAGTCCATGGAGGCGTTGTCGCCGTACGCGACGCCGGCGCTCACGCCCGTCAGGCGGCCGTTCTCGTTAATCTCGAGTTTGGTCTCGTCCTCGACATTGCGCGTGGCCTTGCAGTACACCACGGTCATCTGGGCACCGGAGTTCTCGTGCGCCTCGATGATGGTGTTGAGGTCCATGTTAAAGATGATGTTGGTGCCCATCATCACGACATAGGGATTCTCCGAGCGCTGGAACAGCGTCTTGTTGGAGATGATGTCGCGCAGCAAGAAACGCATGCCGCCCTTGGTGGTGCCATACGCGTTGCCGGGCACCATGAACAGGCCGCCCTTCTTGCGGTCCAGACCCCAGTCCTTGCCCGAGCCCACGTGGTCGATCAGCGAACGGTAGTTACCCGGCATGACGACGCCGACGGTCTTGATGCCGGCATTCATCATGTTGGACAGCGGAAAGTCGATCAGGCGGTAGCGGCCCAAAAACGGAACGGACGCGATGGGGCGGTCCTTGAGCAGGACGCTGCCGTAGGACGAAGAGTAGTTAGCGGTGATATAACCGATGGCCTTGCGATTGATCATCGGATCATTCCCCCTTCCCGATAACGACGTCATTTCCAACGACGGCCGTATCCTTGGTGGTATCGACAGAGCCGAGCTTCACGCCCTCTTCGACCGTGGAGTTCTCGCCCAAAATAGCGCGGCAGATGTGCGCGCCGCTCTTAACGTGCGCACCCGGCAGCAGCACGGAGTCCTCGACCACGGCGCGCTCCTCGATGATGACATCGGTCGAAAGGATCGAGTGGCGAGCGGTGCCGTAGATCTTGCAGCCGTTGGAGACCAGGCAGTCGTCCAGGCGGCCGTCCGGTCCAATGTAGTGCGGCGGACGCGTGGTGATGTTGGACATGATGGGGAAGTGCTTGTCAAACAGATCGAACTCGGGGTTGTTGCCCAGTAAATCCATCGAGGTCTCGTGGAAGCTGGCGATGGTGCCGACGTCCTTCCAAAAGCCGTGGAACTCGTAGCTGTACAGGCGCTTGTTCTCGCCGAGCAGCTTGGGGATGATGTCCTTGCCAAAGTCGTGGCTCGAGCGCTGGTCCAGAGCGTCCTCCTCGAGCGCCTCGATCAGCACGTCGGCCGAGAAGATGTAGATGCCCATGGACGCGAGGTTCGAATCGGGCTTCTCGGGCTTCTCGGTAAACTTGGTGATGCGGCCGTCCTCGGGGTCGGTGGTCAGGATGCCAAAGCGGCTGGCCTCCTCCCACGGTACGGGCATAACGCTCACCGTGAGGTCGGCGTTGTTCTCAATGTGCGTCTTGAGCATCTTGCGGTAGTCCATGCGATATAGGTGATCGCCCGAAAGAATCAGGACGTACTTGGGGTCGTTGGCCTTGATGTAGTCGAGGTTCTGCGTAATGGCGTCGGCCGTGCCCGCATACCAGGCGCCACCGGTCTGCGTCTCGTACGGCGGCAGGATCGACACGCCGCCGTCGCCGCTGTCCAGGTCCCACGCCTCGCCGGAGCCCACATAGGCATGCAGCAGGTAGGGACGGTACTGCGTCAGAACGCCCACCGTGTCGATGCCCGAGTTGGAGCAGTTGGACAGCGAAAAGTCGATAATGCGGAACTTGCCACCAAAGCTAACCGCCGGCTTGGCGATCTTTTGGGTGAGTGCCCCCAATCGGCTGCCCTGTCCTCCTGCGAGGAGCATCGCGATGCATTCTTTCTTACTCATCGATTTCTCCTTCTGTCATCGATGTTCCTAACCCATTAGCGACGGGCGCGGTGCACTGTCACGCCCGTCGAGTAATGCCGTGCGGCAAAGGGAGCTCGCGCGCCTTTACGCGTGCCAGATCTCGTCGCGGTACTCGCGAATGGTGCGGTCGCTCGAGAACCAGCCGGAGGAGGCGGTGTTGAGCAGGGCCTTGCGGTTCCAGGTCTCCTGGTCGCCGTAGCTGTTCGTGAGCGCCTCCCATGCATCCACGTAGCTGCGGAAGTCGGCCATGACCAGGTCGGGGTCGTTGTTGTTCATGAGCTCGTTGTAGATGCTCTCGAAGTTGCCCGAAAGGCCGGCAAACGTGTTGTCCTTGAGCTCGTCCATCACGCGGCCTAAGCGCTCGCGGTCGCCGTTGAGGGTGTCCCACGCAAAGTAGCTGTTGGATGCCCAGAGCTGCTCGACCTCGGGGGCGGTCAGGCCAAAGATGGCCTCGTTCTCGCGACCGGCTAGGTCGGCGATCTCGATGTTGGCGCCGTCGAGGGTGCCCAGCGTAATGGCGCCGTTCATCATGAGCTTCATGTTGGACGTGCCCGAGGCCTCCTTGCCGGCCGTGGAGATCTGCTCCGAGATTTCGGCGGCGGGGTAGATGAGCTGGGCGTTGCTCACGCGGAAGTTGGGGATAAAGCAGACCTTCATGACCTCGTTGACGCGGGCATCGTTGTTGATGACGTCGGCAACGGAGTTAATGAGGCGGATGGTCTCCTTGGCAAAGGTGTAGCTCGAGGCAGCCTTGCCGCTAAAGATGAAGGTCGTCGGCGTCACATGGAAGTTGGGGTCGGCGATGCGACGGTTGTAGATGTCCATCACCTTCATGATGTTCATGAGCTGGCGCTTGTAGGCGTGGAAGCGCTTCACCTGAACATCGAAGACGGTGTTGGGGTCAATGACCAGACCGGTCTCGGCCTTAACGTAGGCGGCCAGGCGCTCCTTGTTGGCGCGCTTGGAGGCGCCTACGGCCTTCAGGAACTCGGTGTCGTTCTGGAAACTTTTAAGCTTCTCCAGCTCAAAGGCGTCCTTGAGCCAGCCATCGCCAATGGCCTCGGTCACGAGCTTGGCATAGGTGGGGTTGGCCTCGGCAAAGAAGCGACGGTGCGAGATACCGTTGGTCTTGTTGTTGAACTTCTCGGGCGTCAGGGCATAGAAGTCCTTGAGCACGATGTTTTTGATGATGTCGGAGTGGATCTTGGCCACGCCGTTGACGCTATGGCTGCAGATCACAGACAGGTTGGCCATGCGAATCTCGCCGTCCCACAGGATGGCGGTCTGGCGCAGACGCTCCTGCCAGCCCTCCTGGGTGGTGTCGAACGACTCGTGCCAACGACGGCTGATCTCGTCGATGATCTGGTACACGCGGGGGAGGAGCTTGGAGAACGTACCGATGGGCCACTTCTCCAGAGCCTCGGGCAGGATGGTGTGGTTGGTGTAGCTCACAACCTGCGTCACGATGTTCCAGGCGTCATCCCACTCGAGCTTCTTCTCGTCGATGAGGATGCGCATGAGCTCGGGGCCGCACATGGCGGGGTGCGTATCGTTGGTGTGGATGGCCACAAACTGCGGCAGCAGCTCCCAGTTCTCGCCGTGCTCCTTCTCAAAGGTGTCGAGCAGGCTGTAGATGCCGGCCGAGACAAACAGGTACTCCTGCTTCAGGCGCAGCAGACGGCCGTGCTCTCCGGCGTCGTTGGGGTAGAGGATGGCGCTGATGGCCTCGGCTTCGGCGCGCTCGGCGTCGGCCAGGGCGTAGTCGCCGCGGTTAAAGGCCTCCAGATCGAAGTGCTCCTCGACCGGCTCGGCGGCCCAGACGCGCAGCTTGTTGACGGTCTCGCCGGCATAGCCCACAACGGGGATGTCATAGGGGACGGCCAGGATGTCCTGCGTGTCCACCGTTCGGTAGAACGTGCGGCCGTTCTCCTCAAAGCCCTCAACATGGCCACCAAACTTGATGGTCACGGCCTTGTCCTGACGACGGACCTCCCAGGGATAGCCGTGGGTGAGCCACTCGTCGGTGGCCTCGACCTGGCTGCCGTTGACGATCTCCTGCTTAAACAGGCCGTAGCGGTAGCGCATTCCGTTGCCGTAGCCGGCAATTCCCCCGGCTGCCATGGAATCCAGGAAGCATGCGGCCAGGCGGCCCAGACCACCGTTGCCCAGCGCCGGATCGGGCTCCTGGTTCTCGATAACGGACAGGTCAAAGCCCATGTCGTCGAGCGCCTCGGCGACCATGTCGCGCACGCCAAAGTTGAGCAGGTAGTTGTCGAGCAGGCGGCCGATCAAAAACTCGATCGAGAAGTAGTACACGCGCTTCTTGCCCTCGGCGGTGACGCGGGCGTCACTCTTGGTGGCAACGGTGCGTGCCTTCTCGGCCACGAGCTTAGCCAGGGCATTAAAGCGGTCCAGGTCGCTGGCGGCCTCGACGCTCTTGCCACTGATGCTCATGACGGCATCGCGATAGAGCTCGGTAAACTCCTGCTTGTTGTCGAAGATCTTATTCATACGTTCCTTTCCCCCGGGGATGTTTCTCCCGGAACGGTTATGACTTATATCCTACGCCACGTCGGGGCGGGTAATTACAGCTGTAACGGCTTTGTTACGCATCCTTGGCAGACGACTTAACAGAAGCGGACTTTGCCTTGGTAGCGGCCTTTTTTGCAGCCGGCTTCTTAGCTGCGCCCTTAGCAGTGGGCTTTGCGGCAGCCTTAGCCTTGGCCTTGGTCGTCGCAGCCTTCGCCTTGGCTGGAGCCTTCTTGGCAGCCGCAGGCTTGGGCTTCACCGAGGACGTGCGCTTCTTGGGCGCAGCCTTGGGTGCCTCGACCACCGGCGGCTTGTAGCTGCTGGGGCCGCGGCGCTTAAGCACCACACCTGCCAGGCCGGGCACCTTGATCTCAATGGAGTCCATCTGCCCGTTCCAGGGATAGGGCTCGCTCGAGCAGGTGTAGGGCTCCTCGCCGGCGTAGCCGCTGCCGCCAAACTCGGGACGGTCGGAATCGAAGATGACCTCCCAGTCACCCTCGCGCGGCACCCCCACGCGGAAGCTCTCGTAGCTCGCCGGATCAAAGTTGATCAGGATCACCAGGTCGTCGTCGATGTCCTCGCCCTGGCGCACAAAGCTCACGATGGACTGCTTGGAGTTGTCCGCATCGATCCAGGTAAAGCCGTCGTCGGTGTAGCCACGCTCGTACAGGGCGGGCTCGGCGGTGTACAGGTGGTTGAGCGCCTTAATGAACGCCTGATGATGACGGTGGGTCTCGTACTCCTCGGTCAAGAACCACTGGATGGACTCGTAGTAGCGCCATTCAATAAACTGTCCGATCTCGTTGCCCATAAAGTTGAGCTTGGCGCCGGGGTGCGTCATCTGGTAGAAGGCGAGCGTACGCAGGCCGGCAAACTGGCGCCACCAGTCGCCGGGCATGCGGCCGATCAGCGAGCACTTGCCGTGCACGACCTCGTCGTGGCTCAGCGGGCAGATAAAGTTCTCGGTAAAGGCGTACATGATGGAGAACGTGAGCAACCCGTGGTTGCCGGGGCGCCACGGAAAATCGGTCTGCATGTAGTGCAGGGTGTCGTTCATCCAGCCCATGTCCCACTTGTAGTGGAAGCCCAGGCCGCCGTCCTGCGGCGGATAGGTCACGAGCGGCCACGCGGTGGACTCCTCGGCCATCATCATCACGTCGGGGTAGTGGGCCTCCACGGCGCAGTTGACCTGACGGATAAACGCGCTGGCGTCCAGATCCTCCTCGGTACCGTACTTGTTGAACTTCTTTTGGCCCGGATCGTCGATGCCAAAGTTGAGGTACAGCATGCTGGACACGCCGTCCATGCGAATGCCGTCCACGTGGAAGTTCTCGAGCCAGTACAGCACGTTGGAGACCAGGAAGGAGCGGACCTCGCCGCGGGCGAAGTCGAACTTGTGCGTGCCCCAGTTGGGGTGAATCTCGTGCTCAAACAGCATGTGGCCGTTAAAGGTGGCAAGGCCGTGGGCGTCGGCGCAAAAACCGCCGGGTACCCAGTCCATGATCACGCCGATGCCTGCCTCGTGGCATGCATCGATAAAGTGCATGAGCTGCTGCGGGTTGCCGTAGCGCGAAGTGGCGGCGTAGTAGCCGGTCGTCTGGTAGCCCCAGGAGCCATCGAAGGGATGCTCCATGAGCGGCATGAGCTCTATATGCGTATAGCCCATGTCGCGTACGTAGTCCACGAGCTCAACCGACAGGTCGTCGTAGGTGTAGAACTCGCCGCGCTGTGCGGGGAAGGGATCCATGGGGCCGGGGTAGTTGCCGTACTCGTCCGGCTCGCCCTGCGGCGCGTCGCCGTGGCGCTTCCACGAGCCAATATGCACCTCGTAGATGTTAAGGGGCTGCGACATGTGGTTATGGCTGGCGCGGCGCTTGAGCCACGCGGCGTCGTTCCACTGGTAGCCGTCGAGGGTCCACAGCACGCTCGCCGTACCCGGAGGGCACTCGGCCTTAAAGGCATACGGATCGGCCTTGTAGAGCTTTTCGCCCTCGTTGGTCTCGATAAGGTACTTATAGAGCTGGCCTTGTTCTGCGCCAGGAATAAAGCCTTCCCAAATAGCGCTCGTATGCATGGGCACCAGCGGGTTGGCTTCCTCATCCCAGTCGTTAAATTCGCCAATGACATGGACGCTCTTTACGTCGGGCGCCCAAACGCAAAAGCGCCAGCCGCGCGTACGGTTCTGCGTGTCGGGATGCGCGCCCATCTTCTCCCAGCTGCGCTCCCACGTACCAATGCCAAACAGGTAGACATCGTCCTTGGTGAGCTCCGGTGCATGCGGAGCGGCTTTACGGGTAGTGGACTTTTTGGTTGCCGGCTTTAGCTTTGTATCGCTCACGTTTGATCCCATCATGACGCGGCAGCGTGTTGCCTTGGTGACTAGATGCGAAAGGTCCAAGGCTGCACGAATCGAAGGGACGGCAATAGTTCTATGATTCGTTCCACCTCGCGTGCTCGGTGGAACTTTCGGCAGAAACTACGATAACACCTGTACGTTAGTTTTATGGACGAAAGTGGATTTGCGGGGGCGTTTAATCGGTAAGCGCCATGTTTATACCACTGGCAGAATTGGCGTGGTAAAACTCTTGACAGTTTTACCAATTAGGGTTTCAAAACTGTTAGGCTGACGTTTGGTAAAACGTTTTTAGCAGGTTGTTTACCATTTGACATCGAAAGGTTCGTTTATGTCCCAGACCGCTGCTCCCAATGTCGCTTTTATTTTCGATTGCGACGGAACACTGGTTAATAGCACCCCCGTTTGGGGCTATGCGCAGCCCGAGTTATTACGCCGTCATGGCATTGATGTAACGGTCGACGATTTTGCCCAGTTTGAGCATTTGTCGCTGGAGGACGAGTGCCAGGCCTACCACGACACGTGGGGCATTGGCGCGAATGGCGAGGAGCTGTACCGCGAGCTGAGCGAGATCCTGATCGATGGGTATTCCAAGGTGCCGCCGCGCGAGGGGCTCTTGGCATTTTTGGAGCAGGCGAAGGCCGCCGGTATTGCTATGGGCGTGGCCACGTCCACGCCGGCCGAGCTGGTTACGTCTGCGCTTGCGGGCGCCGGGCTCGATGCCTACATGGAGTTTGTGACCACCACGGGCGAGGCGGGGCGCTCTAAGCAGTTCCCCGATGTGTACGAGCTGGCGCAGCGCCGTTTGGAGGAGCGCCATGGGCACAAGTTTGATCGCACCTGGGTGTTTGAGGACGCGGTCTTTGGGCTAAAGAGTTCCGGCAACGCTGGATTTAAACGCGTGGGTATCTATGACCCGCATGGCCGTATGGAGCGCGACGAGGTGTGTGCCAACTGCGACATCTTTATCGACAGCTATGAGGACCTGGCCCTGGCCCGCATGCTTTCGTTTGAGGGCTAGGCGAGGGTCGTGGCTTGCAAAGTATTTGTGGTTTGCGGTTCGCCGGTGGTGGCGAGCCCCGAGTTGCTGTGCCACCTGGCTGGGGAGTGTGACCACATCGTAGCCGTAGACCGCGGCCTGGACGCCCTGTTGGGCGCTGGCCTGAGCTGCGATGTCTACGTGGGCGACGCCGACACTGTAAGCGATGAGGGACGCGCTCTGGTCGATGCCGCCGAAGCCTTTGAGGTGGAGCATCACAACCCCTACAAGGACTATACCGATCTGGCGTTGGCACTCGATTCCGTCCGCCGTCGTTGGCCGGGTGCCGAAGTGGTTGCGACCTGCGCCACCGGAGGCCGCCCGGACATGGCCCTGTCTGTGTTAGGGTTATTGGCAGGCTATGTGGACGCCCCCGTCTGGATCGAAGAAGACGCAGCGACAGCCAGAATCCTGCACCAGGACGAGACCTGGACCATCGAGGGCGCCGAGGGCAAAACCTTCTCCATCATCGCCATCGCTCCCAACACAGAGATAAGCGAACACGGCCTAGAATGGGAACTAGACCACAGCCCCCTAGGGCTCTTGGCCGACACGGGCATCTCAAATGTCGTCAGGAAAACGGCCAAGATCCAAGTCCACCAAGGCGTCGCAATAGCGTATTTACTACATCAGGGTTTTATCGGGACGGTGAGCAAAAATAATCGCTCGTAGAGTGATTATTTTTGCCCCGTTCCAGGAAAACCCGTAAGGCGGAAAATCAATCCAAAATTCCCCCTTGCATCCCCGAAGATCTTCCCCTATAGTACTACCCCGTCACGGGGGCGTAGCTCAGCTGGGAGAGCGCTTGACTGGCAGTCAAGAGGTCAGGGGTTCGATCCCCCTCGTCTCCACCATCGTGAATCCAAAAGGCCACCGGATATCCGGTGGCCTTTTTTCATACCCATCAACCCCACAAACCAAAGTGACGCGGGCACCCGTCCCCACCCCGCAAAAAAGTTGCGCAATTACCTTCCCGGTTTTGTACAAAGTTTGTTAGCCAAAGATAATAGTTTGAGCAATTCACGCCGCCAGCAATACAACTCAGGCAGTGCTTACCAACTCACATACCCCCATAATCCTGCGGCAATGTGTGCAGGACGGCACAATATCCCCCATTACCACGGCAAATAAACAATATGTTGCTCAACACACCCCAAAACGCATGGGCCACCTGCTGTGCTAGGATACCTAACGTTACATGGGTTCAACTGTGCTCACGGCTCCAGCAAGCCGCAAAGCGCAGGGTCGATCAGCATCCGGCCGTAACGGCGGTGCCAGAAAAACCACGAGCTCCAATAGGGTAGTCATGCAGCAATGCATTGAATTGTTTGCGGTCATTTTTATTTCCGCAAGATATTCTAAGCTCGTATAGCATGGCAGAATGCAGCAAGCACTTCAGCTGTTTGCGTGCGAGACAGTCAGTTGATAATCATCCCCAGACTGTCTCGCACGCAGCCAACTGTATGTGCTTTCGTCATTAAGACGATTAGTCACATGCGAGCTGCGTCATACATACCGTTCACGGTGGGGCAGAGCCACGTGCTTGTCTAACTGGGCTCAGGGTTTGAATATGGAGCGCCTTCGCGCACACGCGCCCTGGCGAAGCCATACCCAAACCCCGTGAGCCACACGTAAGACAGCAAGGGGGTGGTGCTCGTGTGGTATGTGATCCAGGTCATTAACGGTCGCGAAGACGTAATGCGCGAGCGCATCGAGCGCGTGGTGCCGACAGGTGCCATGCAGGAGCTCTTTTATCCCCAATTTCAAACCGAGATCAAAGTGCACGGCGAATGGGTCAACACGACCAAGCCACTTTTTCCCGGTTACCTTATCTGCGATACGGCAGATCCCCGTACCGTGCAACAGTATCTGCTGCACATGGACGACTTTGCCCGAGTGCTTTCCCAGGACGGTCAGTTTGTGCCGCTGGCAAAAGAAGAGGTCCAGCTTATTGGCAACTTTACTCATGCGGGAGACCGCGTAGTGCCCATGAGCGAGGCCCTAAAAGACGGTGATCAGGTCGTAGTGACGGCAGGTCCGCTGTTGGGCCATGACGGCCTTATCAAAGAAGTTAATAGACGCAAAAACATCGCATTTCTGGAAGTTGATCTTTGTGGTCGACACATAACGACTCGCGTCGGACTTGCGGTGCTTACGGCCGAGCAACGAGTGATGCGAAACCTAAATAGGGGGATCGCCTGATAACAGGCGAGTTTTCGGGACAGGGAGGATCCCCGGGTCGGGGACGTAGGTTTGAAAGATTTAGTGTCAGAAAAAGTCAAACATCAATCAGATGCTCCAATTGGGGCGGCGCTTATAGCTCAAGCTATGAGTGGCGGCGAGGTGAGCGTGCGCTACAAGGCCATGCAGGCCGTGAAGGATTGGGACCGTACGCGCCTGGGCTACAGGGCCGTAAAGCGCGCGTTCGACATCGTGTTCAGCGGCTGCGTGCTGGCCGTCATCGCCGTGCCGAGCCTGGTGCTGGCCGCGGCCATTCGCCTGGAGAGCGAGGGCAACCCGTTCTACAGCCAGATCCGCGTTGGCCAGACCCACCGCGACAGCAGCCTGTCCACCTTCCGCATGTGGAAGTTCCGCTCCATGTACAGGGACGCCGACGAGCGCCTCGCCGAGCTCAAGGGGCAGAACGAGATCGACGGCGCCATGTTCAAGATGAGGGACGACCCCCGCGTCACCAAGATCGGCAGGTTCATCCACAAGCACTCCATCGACGAGTTCCCGCAGTTCCTCAACGTGTTCCTGGGCCAGATGTCCGTCGTCGGCCCGCGCCCGCCGCTGCCCAACGAGGTGGCCGAGTACACAGAATTCGACCTGCAGCGCCTGGCCGTGAAGCCCGGGATCACCGGCTGGTGGCAGGTGACGGAGCGCAACTCGACCGGGTTCGACGGCATGGTCCGACGTGATCTCGAGTACATCGCCAAACGCAGCCCCATCATGGACTTGAAGATCGTCGTCCTCACGGTGATCGAGGTCATCACCGGCAAGGGTGCGTGCTAGATGCGCATCGCGATGATCGGGCATAAGAGATACGGCTCCCGCGAGGGCGGCGTGGAGGTCGTCGTGACCGAGCTCGCCCGCCGCATGGCGGCGCTAGGCCACGAGGTCACCTGCTACGACCGCTCGGGCAGCGATGTCATGACCGGCGACGCCTCGGACGGCCGCGAGCGCATGGTCGACGGCGTGCGCGTCGTCCCCGTGAGGACGATAGACAAAAAGGGGCTCGCCGCGCTGAGCTCCTCGTACTTCGCAACCCTGGCTGCCATCAAGGACAGGCCCGACGTGGTCCACTACCACGCCGAGGGTCCCTGCGTACCCCTTCCGCTTGCGAAGCGCGCGGGCATTCGCACCGTGGCCACCATCCACGGCCTGGACTGGCAGCGCGCCAAGTGGGGGAAGCTCGCCAGCACGTATATCAAGATGGGGGAGAGGGCTGCGGCCACCAAGGCAGATGGCCTCATCGTGCTGTCCAAGTCTGCACAGTCCTACTTCGAGGGCGCCTACGGCCGCACGGCGACGTTCATCCCCAACGGTATCGAGCCGAAGCGGCCGAGGCCGGTCAACCAGATAAAGGATAAATGGGGGCTCGACGAGGGCTCCTACCTGCTGTACTTGGGCAGGCTCGTCCCCGAGAAGCGCCCCGAGCTCCTGATCGAGGCCTTCAAGGAGCTCGATACGGACAAGAGCCTCGTCATCGCCGGCGGCGGTTCGGACACCTCCGAGTACGAGGCGTCCCTTCGCGAGGCCGCCCAGGGCGACAACCGCATAGTGTTCACCGGGTTCGTCAACGGCGAGCCCCTGGAGGAGCTGTACTCCAACTGCTATGCCTACGTGCTGCCCTCCGACGTGGAGGGTATGCCCATGAGCCTGCTGGAGGCCATGGCATACGGGTGCTGCTGCGTGACGAGCGACATTCCCGAGTGCGCGGACGTCCTCGCGGGCGACGGCGTGACGTTCGAGAAGGGGAGCGCCGATTCCCTGCGGTCCGCACTGCGAGACCTGCTCGCGGACGCTGGCCGCGCAGGCGCCCTCGGCGCCGCCGCCGAGGCACACGTCGAGAAAACCTACAACTGGGACTCCGTCGTCGAGCGGACCCTTGCCGTCTACGGGGGTGAAGGCCTATGAGGATCCTTCTCGTGAACAAGTTCCACTACCGCAAGGGCGGTGCGGAGACCTATTACCTCACCGTCGGATCCGAGCTGGAGCGCATGGGGCACGAGGTGGCCTATTTCTCGATGAGGCACCCTGACAACCTGCCCTGCGAGTGGGACAAGTACTTCGTGACGCAGCGCGAGTACAACAACGTCAAGGACCCGCTCAAGGCGGCGCGCGACGGCATGGCGCTGATCTACTCGCCGGAGGCGAAGCGCAACTTCCAGGCCCTCTGCGAGGAGTTCCGCCCCGATGTCGTCCACCTCAACAACGTGCACAGGCAGATCACGCTGTCCATTCTCGACGCCCCCTACCTGAGGGAGAGCAGGGTCCCGGTCTTCTACAAGCAGATCATGCTCAAAAGCGAGCATGCGTTTAAGAATATTCGATTTGCTGGATTTGAGCGCGCACCGCTAGCCCTGTATGGCCCATTGGCCGGGGAACGAGACGAAGCGGCAAGAGAACAGTATCGGCAGCTGCTTGCCGAAAACCCGTTTGAGGGAATCCGCATCGTCGACATCATTCGAGAGGGGATGACGGGCGATGACCCACGCCTACAGTGAGATGTATCTCGAGGATGCAATGAGAACGCTGGGCGAGGCGGTCGATTTTGCTCTCTGTGACCAAGGGCTGACTCCAGCCGAGTTGACGGCGATCCTGTCGAACGCTCTTGAGATGAAACAGTTTGAGCGCGGTATGCCTCGCGTCGTCTGCGGCATGGCGGGCGACGAGCTCGCGCGCGATATTATCGCCCATGCGGGACTGACCCCCGTCAAATGCAGGGAGACCTATCCGTTCGACCGTTCGCCTCAGTATTGGGCGGGGTGGGTTATGGCCTATACGCAATGGATGAGCAGCTTGGGCTTTAATAAGCTACTCGAAGTCGCTCCGCTCGATTGGATCATCGGCTCGTACCATCCGCTCCACGAGGCCTCCGAAGACAAATTCGCCCAGATTGTCATCGAAAAATGGAACAACGCCCAGGTAGACAAAAAGGGCCTCAAAGCGGTACGAAAGGCGGCCGGCCTAACGCAAAAACAGCTCGCCGCCCAATCGGGGGTTAAACTTCGGGCCATACAACTCTACGAGCAGAACCAACTCGACCTACGCCGCGCCTCGGTCTCCTCGGCATTGGCACTCGCAAACACCCTAAACTGCACCATCGAAGACCTCGTCTGGCAGCCAGTTGCTCTGGAGTACGACTCGCAGGCTATTCCGTCCGTAAAGCTATAGAGGAGGCAGACATGCCTTGGAGCTGTGTTCAACAAGATGACTGCGCTGATTGCGTTGCTCAAGAGGATCATTCAACTTCGCACGTGGCAAATACAGCATCACCGATTTTGCTCGACGGCGTCACGTCGATCGACGAAGCTATTCGGCTGACCATTGCGGACATGCCCAACGCGCTCAGGCTCTTGGAGAACTCATGATGGCGGCTACGCAGCGGGGCGCGCATCCGTTGGCGCCACTGGTGCTAGATGATGCCGGTTCGCTCGAAGCTATGGCCGCGGCCGTGATGCGCCTACACAACACGCTGATGATGATCGGGCGCTGCTATACAACCGACGCCACAGGCGACCGGGCCGCGCTTGAGCTTGGACGCGTCGAGTCCGTGCTTGCGGGTGCATTCTGTACGATATTCGGTCAATCGCCGGCCGATCGCTTCGCAGACATCTTTGACCAGGTCACCTACGTGGCCGAGCACATGGTCAAGGACCACATCTTTGAAGACGGTAACAAACGAACCAGCCTTGTCTTTGCGTTGTCCGTCTTAAGGTTCGCAGGCACTCCGGTCGTGCTGTCTGACAGCCCCGAACCAAAAGACAACCAGTACTACGCCTGGATCCAGGACCTCGTTTCCAGTCGCCGCACGAACAGCGAGCTAGCCGAAGAGCTGCGCTGCGGATTCGTTGCGGGCACGGGCGATCTGTCGCTCGTATAGAATCTAAGCATCCGCATGCCGGTTATTGAATGGATTGGACGCCACATGGAACTCCCTAGCACCCTGTGCAGCAATGTGTACGACTTTGCGTTTTGCCCCGAGCCCTGCTACGACCGCCTGGCCGATCTCGCCGACCCCGAGGACTGGGGTCCCAGCAACCGCATCCTCAAGAACTACCTGTCGTTCTCGTTTAGCCGCGCGGTGTTCCTGACCGAGCGTGACGTGGACAAGACCGCGCCGTCCAACTTGCCGCTGGTGTTCGACGACGACCGCTGCCTATTCAACACCGGCCTGTACACGCGCCGCTACGAGACCATCTACGGCCTGTTTGAGCCCAACACCAAGCCCGACGCACGCCAGCGCTGGTTTTTGAAGGGCTTCTTTAAGGAGAGCGACCCCATGCTGGTCTCGTTTGAGTACCTGCCGTGCCGCGTGCGCTTTGCCGAGGACCCCTCCGAGCTGGTCTTTGACTACCGTCTGCCCATCCGCTCCAACATCGACCACATTCTGGGCGATGAGGAGAACCTCACGCGTATTCCCGCCAGCCTGATGGGGGAGGGCAACTCGCTGCTACTGCGCCGCGCCTTTGAGGGAGCCGTCGTCGAGGCCGCTCGCCGCGCCGCCGCCAACTACACGCTCGCCGTGCCGCAGTTCTACGGCGGCCGGATCCAGCTGCTCTTGCCGCTGTGCCTGACCGGCGACAAGCCCGAACTGGCGCTGACCATCCAGCGCGAGGACGGCTTCTACGCCGCACGCACCTGCCTCACGCTCGACATGGCTTACAACAACGCTCGACTAATCTGCCGCCCCGAGACCTCGTGGATTAAACGATAAAGGGTGGTTTAGCTGAGGTTTTGCCGATTGCCTTGGTTGTTTTGGCTTGGCTAGCACTCACGAATTTGAAATCGAGGGCAAAAAGTTCTTGGTAAACCACGCGCGGCTATGATAGTATCTCTTTTGCCGAAAGGCGACGGGCGATTGGCTCAGGGGTAGAGCATATCCTTCACACGGATGGGGTCACAAGTTCGAATCTTGTATCGCCCACCATCAAAAGCACAGGTCAGAGGAGTTAAGCCTCTGGCTTTTTTCTTTTTGACACCAAGGGTGACACCAAAACTGACACCAAATTTTTATTTTTATTAGCATGGGGTCCCATTTTTTATTGATCGTAAACCCTTCATAGTTCCTACATATCGAATATAATTTCCGTTCGTTGACTATCTTTAAGTGGCGTCGTCGAACATTTTGAAAATAGTTCACGCGCTCTTTCAATGAATTCTTTGCATGATTCATACGCGAATGTGGAGGCAGGGACCACTGGCCCTCAACTCGTACCAGCGCATTCGTGCCTTGCAACAACCTTTCAACATATCCCATCCGTTTTTTGGTCAGCATTTGGTCAGCTTCCGGTACTTACCCGCATGATGCCCCAGTAGATAATCGGCGATGTCCACAATCCGCACGGTCTATGGCCGATACCAGGGGAGGCGCAAATGGACGAAATCGTCTGCGCAAACACTGCATTCCGCTATTGGCGCTGTCCACCGCAGGTGCGCGATCTCTACCCGCGCCTGCCCAACTCCGAAGAAGGCTGGCGAGCTCTATCTCAATCGCCCTTTGTAGTCGACGTCCTCAAGACGCCAGTCATCACAGCAGCATCAACACGAAGCAACTTGCATTCCGAGACAAGGCGGACCATCCGATGGAACAGCGCCTATACAGAGAAGGTTTCCATCGACACGGGTATGGGCTTTAGCGTCACAGACCCTCTTAACACGCTATTCACCATGACTCGAAACGTTTCTTCATGCGATCTCGTCCTGGCTATGTACGAGTTTTGCGGATGGTTCTCTGTTTTTAAACCATCGGCCGCTGTCGACATGGCACTTGAACAGGCAAATTCAAAAGAAGAGCATTACACCACAGAGAGTCTGCTTGAACTAGACGAAACCCAAGACGAGGCCCCGTGGAAGCGAGTCTATGCTCGGGCACACCAGAAGGACAGCGAGAATAATCAAAGTGGGCAGCAGGATGATGGATCAGGAAATAAAGCTAACGGAAAGGGCACATCGCTCTGGATGAGAAAGCCTCTGATTGAAATAGAAGAACTTCACAAATTAGCAGCGAAGGTTAAGGACGAGATGTGGGGAAAGCAATTCTACGAAGCCGCGCAGCAGGTAATGGGTATTGCGGCATCCCCGCTAGAAGTTGCTGGAATCATGTTGCTAAGTCATCCGAGACGTGCCGGCGGAGCGGAGTTTAAAAACATATACGTCAACGACTTAACACCGCTGTCGAATTCAGCTCGGAAAATCGCAGGTCAGAAAATCTGTTACGGCGATATCGTCATCGTAAACCCAATAACAATGAAGGCTGTGATTATCGAACTTCAAGGGGAGGTTATCCATGGATCGGGCGCCGTGCTTGACCACGATGCCACACGAATGACAGCATTGCAAAGCATGGGATACGACGTATTTCTTGTAACCCATGACATGCTCAATAATCACGATCAGCTTGATGCCATCATTCACAGCGTGTGTGAGCGATTGGAGTTGCGCTACAAACCAAAAACTGAAGCGATGAGATGCGCTGAGACCAGATTGCGAGCCAACGTTCTGTGCAATTGGCTTGGTATTGGTAAGTAATAATGCCCAAGTGAGCGTTTCTAATACTATATATGCTGCCAGTAATTAAGTACCATTTTAAATCCATGCCGGTTTACTACGTTGGATTGAGCGTAGCTGAGCACATCGAATTCGACGCTCGTAAAACCGCAGGTAGATTGCCTGCCAGTTTTGCGAAAATAGGCGTGAGGTCGAAAATCCGGGAATCGGCGTAGTAAACCGGTCTGTTTATGAAGCGACCAGCTGGGGCGAGCTACGCACGGTTCCGTAAATTGGCCCGAAGGTGTGCAGAGGGGCTCAGCCCCCCGGAAGCAACGCGGATCGCTTTGGTCTGGCCGACGGCATCTGGGGCGACATGCCGAGCCCCGGGAAGGAAGGCGGCGGGCTTGCCGCCGCCCGCGGGGCGCGCCCCGCGGGCTATTTCGGGCATCGTGTGTCTCTTCGTCCTCGTGCCTGTTCCACGCGCCGCAAAATATTTCCAAAATTGTCCTTGCATCGGCGGGGGAGTTCCCGTATAGTACTTTTCCGCACGGGGGCGTAGCTCAGCTGGGAGAGCGCTTGACTGGCAGTCAAGAGGTCAGGGGTTCGATCCCCCTCGTCTCCACCCGAGCATTGAATGAG